>Ga0209979_1000433_pt1 | contig 57636 bp, 60 predicted proteins | sample AnhtaG_FD_183114 | JGI IMG/M metagenome (GOLD analysis project Ga0209979, IMG submission 183114) | Deep subsurface microbial communities from Anholt, Denmark to uncover new lineages of life (NeLLi) - Anholt_01485 metaG (SPAdes) (version 2) | ecosystem: Environmental > Aquatic > Marine > Oceanic... | reverse complement strand
CCCTCTGGCTATCATTGAAAAGAGACGCTTGGGAAACACTGGAGCTACTGAAACCCTTAATGTGATTGGTGAGGTTCAAGGAATGTGTGCCTTGACTGTGGATGATGAGATTGACACTGCTGCCTCTTTAGTTGGTGCGGTAAATACTCTTTTGGAGTATGGCGCCAGCGAGGTTTATGCTTGCTGCACTCATCCTGTCTTCTCAGGTCCTGCTATTCAGAGAATAGCCTCCTGCCCAGTAAAGGAGGTAGTAGTTACCGATACTATACCTGTTATTGGCAATAAGAAGCTGGATAAGATTACCGTCTTGCCTATAGCTCCGCTTCTTGGCGAAGCTATTCACCGTATTCACACTGGCTTGTCTATCGGTGCTATGTTTGAGTAAATTTGTAACAACAGGGGGCTTTAAGATGGAGCAAAAACAGAATATCAATCAGCATGAGGATGAGGTGAGGGCTTACAATATATTGCTACAGCGACACACAAATGACGACCGATTAATGGGAGAGAGAAGTTTTGCATTCCTTGCAGGTAGTTCAATCCTATTTCTGGGCTTTGTCATGCTACTTCAGTTTTTTCCAATTTCTCGGATACTTTGCACCGCTATACCTATTCTTGGCCTTTTATTGTGTCTCTTCGCTATTTTTTCTAACGGACGTACTAAGAAGGGCCTAAATTTTTGGACGAAGTGTGAGGAATGGCTTGAAAAGAACGGGAGTAGTTTTGATTACATGAGGGAGAAGAGGAAGATGGACACCAGAGAGATGGACATGCTTCCTAGCTCTGTTAAAGAGCATGTGGGGTTATTCAAGATTAAGAATAGAATAATATACACCTGGATTGTGCCGGGAATATTTCTTGCCTTATGGGTATGCTCGCTCATCTGGTTACAGTCTGTCTGAATTAGTTCAGGGGAATAATAGAGAATGTTTAAGTGGCTTGGTGGTCTAGTTGATTCTAATGAGAAGGAGCTGAAGCGTCTTCAGCCTCTGGTTGCTCATATAAATTCAATCGAGCCTGAGTTTGAAAAGCTCAGCGATGCTGAGCTTCGAGCTAAAACTGATGAGTTTAAGGCTCGGCTAAAGGGTGGCGAAAGCGTAGATGAGCTTTTACCCGAAGCCTATGCTGCCGTTAGAGAGGCAGCTAAGCGAACTATCGGGCAAAGGCATTTCGATGTCCAGTTAATGGGAGGCGTTGTCCTTCATCAGGGCAAAATAGCTGAAATGAAGACTGGTGAGGGGAAAACTCTGGTAGCTACCTTGCCTCTTTACCTTAACGCTTTTACCGAGAAAGGTTGCCATTTAGTCACTGTTAACGATTATCTAGCCAAGCGTGATTGCCACTGGATGGGCCCTATTTATCATGCCTTGGGAGTAAGCGTTGCCAGTATCCATGCTCGGCAAACCCCGGACCATCCCGCCCCCTCCTATATCTATGACCCAGATTATGAATCAGAAGATAAGAAATGGAATTTTCTCCGTCCTATAACTCGTCGCCAGGCATATGAGGCGGACATAACGTATGGCACAAACAATGAGTTTGGTTTTGATTATCTCAGGGACAATATGGTTTTGGATTTATCTCAATGCGTACAACAGCCGCTTAACTACGCTATCGTTGACGAGGTTGATAATATCCTCATCGACGAGGCCCGCACCCCGCTAATTATCAGCGGAGCTGCTGAGGAAGCTACTCAAAGGTATTATACCTTTGCCTATCTGGTTTCCGGGCTTAAAAAGGATGAGGATTACTCTATTGATGAGCGAACGCGCACAGTCCATCTTACGGATGACGTTGGCATCACTAAGGTGGAGAAGATGCTAAAAAAGGAAGGCCTACTTAAAGCGCCCAACCTTTATGACCCCTCTAATTATTTCCTTACCCAATATTTGGAGAGCGCGCTTAAGGCTCATGCCTTGTTTAAGAGGGACCGTGACTACGTAGTTAAAAATGGACAGGTTATCATCGTAGATGAATTCACCGGTAGGCTGATGTTTGGTCGAAGGTATTCCCAGGGGCTGCATCAGGCTATCGAAGCTAGAGAAAAAGTAAAGATACAGCGGGAAAGCGTTACCTTAGCCACCATCACCTTCCAGAATTATTTTCGCATGTATCGAAAATTAGCTGGCATGACTGGCACTGCCGCCACTGAAGCTGAGGAATTTTACAAGATTTATAAATTAGAAGTAGTAGTCATACCTACAAACAAGCCATTGGTTCGCACTGAGCATCCTGACCAGGTTTACAAAGATGAGAAAGCCAAATTTGGAGCTGTAACCAGGGAAATTGACCAATTACATAATCAGGGTAGGCCAATCCTCATAGGCACAACTTCTATTGAGAAATCGGAATATTTAAGCGACCTGTTAAGAAGGAAAGGCATACCGCATCAGGTGCTAAATGCCAAGAATCACGAAAAGGAAGCTGGCATCATTGCTCAAGCTGGGCGTACAGAAGCGGTGACTGTGGCTACCAATATGGCCGGGCGTGGTGTGGATATCATCCTTGGCGGCAACCCTGAGGGGCGTAAGTCGGGGGAATGGCTTGAGGAGCACAATAAGGTGGTTGAGCTTGCTGGGCTTCATATTATTGGCACGGAGCATCATGAAGCCAGGCGCATTGATAATCAGCTTCGGGGTCGAGCGGGAAGACAAGGAGACCCAGGCAGCTCTCGCTTTTATGCTTCCTTAGAGGACGAGATTCTCCGCCGTTTTGGCGGTGATCGTGTTAAGGGACTTATGCAATGGGCTGGCATGGATGAGAACACTCCTATTGAGCATCCTCTGGTCACCAAGACCATAACAAATGCTCAGGTTCAGACAGAAGGCTACCACTTTGATATTCGTAAGCATCTTGTGGAATATGACGATGTGGTCAACAGGCACCGTGAAGTGATTTACGCCGAGAGAAAAAAGATATTGAGTGGCGCCGACTTAAGGGCGAACATAATCTCTATGATCCAGGATGAAATTCAAGGCTTGGTAACCACTCACTTTGACCATAATTTGGGCGAGCTGGATTTACCTGGTTTGCTTGAAGACGTTTCTCGTATTTTACCAGTACCCCAGACCGTCATTGCGAGCGGAGTGAAGCAATCTCAGTCCAACGGCAAGCAAATCACGGAGAAGCTAAATGACTATGCCATCGAGCTTTATAATCAGCGGGAGCAGGAGCTAGGCCCTGATAATATGCGCCTGGTAGAGAGGTTGGTGATGCTTCGTGTCATCGATGGATTATGGAAGGAACATCTTACTGCCATGGAGCACATGCGGCAGGGAATAGGTTTACGTGCTGCTGGTCAACAACAACCGCTGGTAGTCTATAAGAGGGAAGGACATGCTCTTTTCGATAGCCTCCTGGCTAATATCCAGCATGATGTTGCCCACAGCATTTACCATGTTGGCATTACTAAAGAACCCCCTCGTAAGAAGGCTGCGGTGGTAGCGGGCAAAAAAGTCGGTCGCAATGACCCCTGCCCTTGTGGCTCGGGCAAGAAATATAAATATTGCTGTGGGAGGTAGAGAATGTTCTTTTACTTGTCATTGCGAGCGAAGCGAAGCAATCCCAGTATTTTGTAGATAGGGAGGAGATATATATGAAGGAATCGTCGGAGGTTGAGGTCAAGATTGGTTTTTCTGTTGAGGACTTAGTCACCGCGCTAGGAGAGCTAAGCGATCAGGACAGGGAATTCTTTATTGAAAACCTCTTAGCTGCTACAAGCCCTGAATATCTGAAAAGCATTGATGAGGCGCGGAGGGATTACAAAGAGGGAAGAACCGTTTCCTATGAAGAGCTGTTCAAGATGTAGGTTCAACCTGGATGAAGTATAAAATTGTTTTCACTAGAAGGGCGGTGAAGGATATTTCTAAGTTGGAGCCAGACGTTAAAGAAAGGATAGGAGATGCCCTAGCCAGATATAGGGAAGACCCTTTGAGCTATGCTGGGAGAATGGTTGACCCTTCCTTAGGGAGTTACAGATTTAGAGTTGGAGACTATAGAGTTATCTTTGACCTTGAAGGTGATGAAGTCGTAGTGCTGCGTGTCGGTCACCGTAGGGAAATTTATCGAGGATAATGAAAAGCTGATAACGGGATGTAATATTTTTGCCTTGCAGTCCGGGCAGGAAATACAAATATCGCTGTGGAAGGTAGAGAAATGCCCAAGCAAAAGTCTATCAATGATTCGAAGTTTCTCGGACGTGCTACGGCTATACGAGAGAGAATCAAAGCTAGAACAGGAACGTAATTTGATATTTCAGCCCTGATTAGAGAATCGCGCCAGAGGCACGGTTTAAAAGAGGAGAACAAAAGGGAGGAATAGTTGATGAATTATTGGCTAGCAGTAGGTCCGCTTGGGAATTGGGAAACTGCTTTTAAACACAAGAATATTTGGGGTCTCACAGTGAGACAAAAACACTTATGGGAATCCCTTGTTCAAGCTGATACTGTGCTATTTTACGCTACACAGCCCATTAGTGGAGTAATTGGATATGGCACGGTTCAAACTAAATTTCGGCAGAGTGAACCACTTTGGCCTGACGAAATAACCCAAGGAAAGGTAATATGGCCATTACGTTTCGAATTTAACGTAGAATATTGTCTTCCTCCTAATGAATGGAAAACACATGCAAAAACCTCAGATGTATTGAAGCTTAAAGCCGGTAGAGGCTTTCAGTTAGTTGATGATGAGCTGGCTCGCCAAGTGCTCTCGCAATTTTTGCCAATATCTGAGCTTGAGGAAGCAGAGCGGCCTTTGTCTTTACATGAAGAACTTAAACAGAAACTGATTGAGATTGGGAAACTTCAAGGTTATATCGCCGAACCAGAATATCCCTTTGACATAGGGAAACTTGATGTTGTCTGGAGACGAATAGAACGTTCTGTGCCTACTTATGTATTTGAGATTCAAGTTGGAGGAGACCTTTATCATGCTTTAGCGAAACTAAAACATGCTTTTGATCTCTGGAACAGCCGCCTTTTTCTTATAGCATCTCAGGTAGACCATGAAAAAGGAAGAAAACTGCTTTCAGGAAGCTTTCATGAGATTAAGAATCAAATAAGATTTGTTGAGTTGGATGAAGTAGATGAGCTTTATAAACGCAAAAAATCTTACTCAGACTTTGAAAGAGAACTTGGCATAGGAAGCTAAAGTAAGTCGCTGTTAGGAGGATATGATGAATTGGAATGTAGATTATAAAGAGCTAATTCCTTTCCTAGGAAAAACAATCTATAGACCAGAAAACGTCTTAGTTGAATTATGTGCGAATTCCTACGACGCTGACGCGTCAATAGTTGAGATCTCGACTAAGGGCGAATCACAACAGATTTTAATTTAAGATGATGGATGTGGGATGGATATGGAGGATTTAAATGAGTTGGTGACAATAGCTAAATCAAAGAAAAGAAGAATGATTGAAAGTGGTGAAACCACCCCTAAATTTCACCGAAGATTATTGGGATGTTTTGGAATAGGCATAGTCTCCTTTTTCGCTTTAGGCGACTTCATAAGAATATTTACTCTTAAAGAGGAGCAGAAGCCATTATTTTTGGAGATAAGAAAGATTTTTGATAAGAATAAAAAACTTCAAAGTATTGACATTTCCGACCCTATTGAAGGCGAAGAATATGAACAACATTTGTTACATCCTGAACATGGAACCACTATAGAAGTAAATAACAACAAGCTTGATTTTATGAGGAACTATAAATTGATCCGCCTTAAACTATCTAATTTGCCATTGTCTGATAACTTCAAAATGAAGCTAAATGACCTCGAAATTAAGAAGGATGATTTTGATGAATCTAGCTGGAGTAAAAGGGAATTTGATTTCACATTAGACAATATAGACCCAGCGTATAAATCAAGGTGCTCAATATATGTTAACCATCAGGCACCTATTGACCAACATAAACGTGGAGTATATTTAGTAGTTAACGGCCGTGTAATTGAGAAAGATCTCTATTCTGCTTTATATCCGGAATTGACTTCGCCGGCCACGATAGCTGCCAGAGTTAGAGGGTTCATACGAGCTAATTACTTAGAAAAATCAATCCAAGCTAGTAGAGAAGATTTCTTCAACACTGACATAGTCAATGAAATTAAGGATAAAATAAAGAATCCACTACAGCAGGTCATAAATGATTACATAATTCAGAGGTCTACCGAGGAGAAACAGCAGATGTATACCGACTTGCTTCAGCGTGTTGAAAAGGCAAAGAACAAATTCAATGCCCCAAACAAGTACTTAAAACAATTAGGAATAAACTTTGCTAGTAACCCTGAATTTGAACAAGAGCTTGTTTTAATTATTGCTCAGCTCTGCCAAAAGGGATTACTGCCATTTCAGATACTTGATTACAATAGTGCTTCACATATTGATTGCATTGTAAAGTGGCCTCTATCCCAAAGTAAAAGAGACCCAAATTTTATTTCTGAATTAGAAGTAGAAACCAGCCTTGATCACTTCTTCGACCATAACCATGATTTTAGGACTAAGCCAGATATATGTTGTTGGCAAATTGAGCCAGCATACTTTGAAAGAAAAAAGAAGAAGTATATTGATGACCGCCCAGAAAGTATCGAGAGCATTGTATTGAAAGATGGAGCAGATAAGGAGCACTTCGGTCATCAGAAGGAGATGCATTTTACTCTTCGGGAAGCTCATAATGAACTAAAAACATTTATTCTGAGAGTTTACGTAATCTCTGAGGTACTTGAAGAATTGTGTAAGAAGGAGACAAAAGATGCTTGATAGAGCAGTTGTCGAAGAATTCCTTGATTGCCAATTTGAAGATATGGAGTTGGAAATTCCCAAGAACATTTCAAAGGAAGACCTCGTAGAGGCTTTCTGTCAATTTGTTGAAGATGATTATTACGAGTGGCTGAAGGATAACTTTAAGTCATTCTTTAATCATGGCAACCTTGACTGGAGGTGGATAAGGGAAAGAGTTAAGGCTTTAGCACCTGAACACAAATAGTGTACAACTGAACATAAACTGTTTTCAGTGGGTCTGAGATAAAGCTAATGAAAAACACAGCGATTGCCAAGGTATTCAGTGATATTGCTGACCTCCTCGAGCTTAAGGGGGAGAATGCCTTCAAAATTCGTGCTTACCAGAAGGCAGCTCGGGCTATTGAGCATTATCCTAAGGAGATAAGGATTATGCTTGATGAAGGGGAGGACTTAAGGAATATCCCTGGAGTGGGTGAAGCAATAGCTAAGAAGACTACTGAGCTAGTGACTACAGGAAAGCTAGGCTACTACGAGAATTTGAAAGCCGAGTTTCCTGAAGGGATAACCAATCTCCTGGCTATTCCTGGGATCGGGCCTAAAACGGCTAACAGACTTTCTAGTGAGCTAGGGGTAAGCTCGGCTGATGCCTTAGAGCAAGCAATCCAGGGTGGACGAGTAGCAAAGCTTTTTCGCCTTGGTGATAAGACGGCTAATAATATCCTGCAACAGATTCAAGCCTTGCGCCGCAAAGACCAACGTATTCCTATTGGCGAAGCTTTGCCCATTGTGGAGGAAATTCTTGGCTCACTCCGCTCTGTTCCCGGTGTGAGGAACTTAACCTATGCTGGCAGTCTGCGTCGCTTCAGGGAAACATTGGGTGATATTGACCTTATGGGTACTGCTGATAATCCCAGGGAGGTTATAGATACTTTTGTTTCTTTGCCTCATATGGGACAGGTGCTAGCTCAAGGTTCAACTAAGGCAAGCGCTATTGTTTCTGGGGGATTACAGGTTGACTTAAGGATGGTAGAGCATGATTCCTTTGGTTCCCTACTCCAGTATTTTACCGGGAGCAAGCAGCATAATATTTCTCTGAGGGAAAGAGGACGAAGGCAAAGGTTGAAGTTGAGCGAATATGGCATCACCGATTTAGCTACGGACAAGCTGGAGAAATTTGCTCTTGAGGAGGAGTTTTATCATCGGCTAGGGCTTCAATATATTCCGCCTGAGCTTAGAGAAGCCCAAGGCGAGGTGGAAAGGGCGGAGCAAGGGACTTTACCAAAGCTTGTGGAATTGTCCGATATAAAAGGGGATCTTCACATGCATACTGACTGGAGCGACGGACATAACTCACTTGAAGAAATGGCTTTGGCGGCTAAAAATTTGGGCTATCAGTATATAGCCATTACTGAGCATTCTGGTGGGCGAGGTATCGCTCATGGTCTTGATGTGGAGAGGCTGAGGAAACAGATTGCTGAGATAAGAGCGCTTAATGAACATCTGGATGGCATCCGTGTGTTTAGTGGCATTGAGGTTGATATTCGAGCAGATGGCAGCTTGGATTTACCACATGAAGTCCTCTCTGATTTGGACATAGTTATCGCTGCTGTCCATTCTGCCATGAATCAAAGCGAGGAAAGAATGACGAAGAGAGTGCTGGGCGCCATAGAAAACCCGGATGTTGACTTTATAGCTCATCCTACTTGCCGTCTCTTAGGTGAGCGTGAGCCCATTGCCATAGATTTGGAAGCTATCTTCAAAGCGGCAGTTAAAAATAATAAAGTCCTGGAGATTAATGCTATGCCTGATCGGCTTGATTTAAACGACGTTCATACCTTTCGAGCCAGAGAGCTGGGAGTAAAGCTTGCCATCGAGACTGATGCTCATAGCGTTGCTCACCTGGGTTTTATGAGGTTTGGAGTTAGTGTAGCTCGGCGAGCCTGGTGCGAGCCTCAACATATACTAAATGCTCTGCCTCTAGAGGAATTGCTTGCCTTTTTTAAATAGAGATAGATGAGTAGCATTCTGGCTATTTTTGACCTGGATGGGACCTTGTGCTCAGGGCATATCTGGGATGGGTTCGTCAAGTACTGCCTTGAGCATAAAAAGAAGAGAGCTTGGCTATTAGCATTTTGGGCTACTCATTTACCCTTATGGCTACTAAGCAAGTGCAAATTGCTCAACAGGGAAAAATGCCGGGCGAAGTGGATGGAGGATATGAGCGGCATTTTTAAAGGAGCAAGTGAGGAAGAAGTGCTAGAAGTCTTTCATTGGGTTACTGATAACCATATATTCAAATTGTTGCGCCGCGATGTAGTCAAGATGCTGAAGCAGCATGAACAAAGTGGGCATATAATGGCAATTGTTTCTGCTACCTATAGCGAACTCTTGGAGATTGTTGGGCAAAGGCTAGGAGTGCCCAATGTCATTGGCACCAAGCTCGAGGTAATTGAGGGTAGATGTACTGGCAAGATTATCGAACCTTTGTGTTTTGGTGAAAATAAAGCTAAGTTGCTTAAAGAATTCATTGAACGAAATGGGTTGGAAATAGATTGTTCATCGAGCTTCGCTTATGCCGATAGCATGTTTGACATTCCATTATTGAAGCTAGTAGGTAACCCAGTGGCAACTTACCCCGATAGAAATTTGCGTCAATTTGCTGAGCATAATGGCTGGCAGATATTGCCTTGAGCCCTCAAGGGTGACAGGGATATAATTGATATTAAAATTAGGAAGTGTTAGGGGTGAGTATGATGTCCATTTGCGCCGCTGATATTCAGGCAATTGAACATCTAAAAGAGGCTATTGCCGCTGGTAAGCATTGGTATTTAGCCTTACTCGAAGCCATCAAATTGTGGACTAGTCCTGAGGAAGATTACAAGGGACGGCACTATCGTTACCTCATTGACAATGAAGCTTTTGATTGGTTAGTTCTGGCGGAGCGGTTATGTGAAGAGGTTGATGGGCTTATCCCGGAGAAAGAACTAATTGACTTCCTTTTCTTTGACCGGCCACCAATAGAATTGACTAAAGATGAATTTAGAGAATTAGTTGGTAAGGCCAAGTATCAAGCTTATCTCAACTATCTTTATGGTGTCCTTGTGGAGCAAATTTTGCTTTTAGCTATAGCTGAAGAGGTCCGCAAAAGAAAGCGGGCTTTGGGCTTGGTCAAGGATGGAGGGGTAATTGACGAGGCGTATCGACACATCTATGGTGCCACTCAACAGGAGTTGGTTGCTCGCTTCAGGAAGGAGAAACATTATCCTAAGCGTAAGTCTATGAGTTTGACTGAGGTTAATGAATTTACCTATTGGTTATTTAAGCAGCGTCTAAAGGGAAGTGACAAATCCTGTGTTGCTAGTGATACCCAAAAAGCCTTAGTGAAGCTACACCATTATATGGGGCTAAAAAACCGCAAAGTTTCTTAATCGAGTTGAGATAGTTCTGATTTTAATCTTTGCAATTTGTCTTTAAGCAGGTAAAGTTTCTGTTTTTCCTTTTCCACGATATGCGGTGGTGCTTTGGTCAGAAAAGCATTATCCCTTAACCGTGTATTAAGTTGAGCAATCCTGGCTTGGGTTAATTCCTTTTCCTTTATTAAGCGCTTCTTTTCAGCAAGCTGATCTATCATGCCTGTCCAGGGCAAAAGCACCTCGGCTTCTTTCAGAACTAGAATGAGTGCCTTTTCTTTACCAGCTTTCCTTTCTTGTCGATTGAGAATAGCTAAGGGGCGGGCTCGAGCCAAAGCCTCAATAGATTTAACTTGAGAAGCAATATTAGGCAGAAGTTCATCGGCATAAACTTGTGCTTCAATCCACTTGTTCGATTTCACTTTGTGTTGGGTGCGAGCATTACGGATGGAGCGGATAATCTCTATCACTGCATCCATAGCTTGTTCTGCTTCGGAGTCAATGGCTTTCTCATTAGAGGTAGGATATGGAGCTATCATTATGGAAGCTGGCATTTGGCTTTTATTGGGTAGCCGCTGCTTTAAGTTTTGCCAAAGTTCCTCGGTGATGAAAGGCATGAAAGGATGCAGGAGGCGGAGTGATATTTCCAGGGTGTTTACCAAGAAAGGTAAAGGTGAGGGAGGTGATTGGTTGCCAAGGCGTATCTTGGCAAATTCAATATACCAATCACAGAATTCTGACCAGATGAAATCGTGGATTTGCTGCTCTGCTTCGCCAAATTGGAAGTCTTCCATCAGTTTGGTAACATTGATGATAAGGCGGTTGAGCTGGCTGTGAATCCAGCGGTCTTCCATCCTCCGTGATCCTTGAGTTTGCTTCGCTTCGCTCGCAATGACATCTACTTGTAAGGTGTGGCATTTTAGCGCTTCGGCATCTATACTCTGGAGGATGAATCGGGTGGCATTCCATAATTTATTGGCGAAATTGCGGCTAGACTTCAGTCTCCCTTGGCCCAAGTTTATATCATTCCCGGGGGAGCTGCCGATGATCAGGGCGAAGCGAAGAGCATCAACACCGTATTCACTTATAGCCTCAGTGGGGTTAATGACATTCCCCCGCAGCTTACTCATTTTCTCTCCATTTTCGTCTCGAAGCAAGCCATGGAGGTAAACGGTATGGAAGGGAATTTCACCAGTATCTTCCAGCCCCATCATGATCATTCTAGCGACCCAGAAGAAAAGGATGTCATAGCCAGTTTCCATTACCGAGGTGGGATAGAAATAACGAAGGTCATCGGTATCATCTGGCCAGCCTAATGTGGAGTGCGTCCATAACCCTGAGCTAAACCAGGTATCAAGGACATCGGGGTCTTGGACAATTTGATTTGAGCCGCAATGCTCACATGCTAAAGGCTCATCTACCGATGCGGTTAGCTTGCTGCAGTCTTGGCAGTGCCATACCGGGATGCGGTGTCCCCACCATAGTTGTCGGCTGATGCACCAATCCCGGATATTTTCCATCCAGTCAAAGTATACTTTGGTGAAGCGCTCTGGAATTATGGTGATATCAGCCTCTTTAACAGCTTTAATAGCTGCTTCAGCCAGAGGTCTGGTGCGAATAAACCATTGCCGGCTGGCTTTAGGTTCGATCATCGTTTGGCAGCGGTTACAGTGCCCTACTGAATGGGGGTAGGGCTCGATTTTCTCCAATAATCCTTTATCTTTTAGGTCAGCCACTACTTTGTCGCGGCAAATGAAGCGTTCCAGGTTTACATAGGGTCCAGCATTTTCGTTCATAGTAGCGTCAAGGTTCATAATATTTACCAAGGGCAAATTATGCCGTTCAGCTACTTCAAAATCTGTAGGGTCATGAGCTGGAGTTATCTTTAACACCCCGGTGCCAAAGAAGGGGTCAACAGCATCATCAGCGATGACGGGTATTTTTTTATTTACAAGAGGAAGGATGACGTCTTTTCCCACTAAATTCTCGTAGCGCCTATCTTTGGGATTTACCGCTACAGCGGTGTCACCAAGAAGCGTTTCGGGGCGGGTAGTAGCTACGGTGACAAATCTGAGAGCTGTCAGCTGAGAGCTATCAACTGTCAGAGGGTAGCGGATATAATAGAGATGTCCGGTAATACTCTTGTAATCCACCTCTAGGTCAGAAAGAGCAGTCTGGCACCTTGGGCACCAGTTTATTATTCGTTCTCCTCGATAGATTAATCCTTTGTTGTAGAGGCGGACAAAGGCAGTGTGGACGGCTCTGCTTGGACCTTCGTCCAAGGTGAAGCAATCTCGTGTCCAATCACAGGAAGCTCCCAACATCTGGTGCTGAGAGTTAATATTCCTCCGACTCTTATTTGCCCACTCCCAGATTATTTTTAAGAATTTTTCCCTACCGATATCATTCTTGCTCAGCCCTTGTTTAGCCAGCTCCTGCTCTACAACCACTTGTGTGGCAATGCCAGCGTGGTCAGCCCCAGGCAGCCATAGGGTGGGCTCTCCCTTCATGCGGTGCCACCTAACTATAATGTCCTCTAGTGTATCAGTCAAGGCATGCCCCAAATGGAGTTCGCCGGTGACATTGGGTGGTGGCATAATAACAACGAAAGGTTTCTTGCTGGGGTCTATTTTGGGGGTAAAGTAGCCTTGCTTAAGCCAGAAGTCATACCACTTCCTCTCTATCTTACCTGGCTCGTAGGCTTTAGGAATCTGATTTGACATTTTTAATGACTATTTCAAGATGTTTTAAGGCGGTAGCGTTTCATTGGCTCGATGACTTGAAAGATAAGCTTGTCTCCTACTTTTATGGTTGGATGTTGCCTATACCACTTTATCAAATTTCGCTGGATGTAGGCCCCTGCATCTCGGTCACCAACCTGGGTACCTGCTGGAGCTGAGACAACATAAGTGTCAATTTCGCCAATGTCCGTTTCAAGGATGAATGGAATTCTAAAACCTGGGAAAAATCGCCGGCTGGTCTTAGGAATAGGGAAAAGGTGATATTTTCTGAACGAAGGGTTTCGCAAGGTGATTTCCAGTTGACGTGTCGGCTCTGTGGCTGGAAAGGCGAGTTTCACTTCTCTCACGTGGATCACTGGTTTAGGAGGAGTAGTACGGCACAACGGTTCGAACAAATGCGCATGAACTGGTAAACCAACTCCTTCTCTAACAAACGTTTGGAACTCAACAATCTTGATTTGAGGGTGGGCAAGTGCACTGATAGCTTCATCTAATTGCTCTGTATGTTTTTCTATAATGATTGTTACCGCTGGTAGTTTTGAGAGAAGGTCTGAAAGGAACTTATAGGTTTCAGTTGTACCAATTGCCTTTTTTAAGCGAAGTTTAAGAAACTCGTCGCTATTTATCTCCTGATATAGAGTATCAACTATGTCCTTTCGAGTTGAAGGATTTTTAATACCGCTAATAAATCTGCTAACTTGCGGAACTATGTGCTCATATAATGGATGAGAGGATAATTCTACTTCAACGACATGCCAATGCGGTTCATCTCCAACAATAATCACATACCCATCAGGTATGGAGCCAATTCCTGCTTGTGACTTGAGCTTATGTTTTATATCAAGATAAATAGACTCTTCGCCGAAAATATCCTTAGCGTGCTCCTTGACTACCTGCTCAAACTCATCTTCACTTGCGGGTGTCCACACTTCATATCTCACACCATCTATTAGCAACATATTAGCCTCTACTTCCTGCCTCTATTTGCTTGATGTTGAGCTCAGGCATAGGATAATGCCTTAAGTTACAAGTGACAAGCGTCAGATTATTGGAAATAGCTACGGCGGCAATCATAACATCGGAAAGTGAAAGAGTAATCCCCTTCTCAGTATATTCCCTTTTATATCCGCCTGCTAGTTCAGCTAAGTCTCTGGTTATCTCATAATACTCAAGGCTATCTAAGAATTTCTTGGTAACCTGCCTCTCATTCTCTCTCATTCCAGCATAAACTTCGACGATATTGATTGCGCAGCATCCAACTACTGAACCGTCAGAGGCTATTTTGGTCAGAAAGTCAACTGCTTCCTTTCTCCCACGGAGACAGTCAATGATTACCGTCGTGTCTAAAAGATAACTAGCCACAATTTACTGTGAAAATTCCTTAAATCTTCTATCCTCCATCTCCCGCTGCTCCCTCACCCATTGGTAAGTCCCCCTTTCCTTTAGTTCGGGATGGTCCTCATCCTTCCAAGAACCTGCTGCCTCCTGCAATGCTTGGAGAAACTGAATTCTTTTCAATTCCTTTCTCGTTGCTTCTGCCACAAACTTGCTCCTTCCTCTTTTGCCTACTAGTTTATCTATTGCTTGGAGGAGGTCTTCGGGAAAAACTAAATGTGCTTTGCTTTTGCTGGCCATATTGCTCCTAAAATTAGACCCTATTTAGTTCCATAATTAGTGTAACATAATGATGAATCTTGTCAAGGACGGTTAAGGCCTACTTAGGAGCTCTGCTACTTTATCCAAAATCCTATCGGCTACTTCTCGTTTAGGTAAAAGGGGCAAGCGATCAATCTTACCTTCTCGGTCAATTATGGTTACCTGATTATTGTCGGCACCAAAGCTGCTGATGTTATTGGCTACGATGAGGTCGAGCTCCTTTTGTTGAAGTTTCTGTTTGGCGTTCTCTACCAGGTTGCTGCTTTCAGCAGCAAAGCCCACTCTAATGAACTCTCCTTTTATACTACCTAAGATATCTGCAGTGCGCTCTAGCTCCAATGTCAATCTATTGCCTTCTTTCTTGATCTTGTCTCTGGCTACACTTAGAGGGCGGTAATCAGCCACAGCAGCGGCCATTATTAGAGCATCAGCTTGAGGGACAAGGTCTCTTACTGCTTGATACGTCTCTTGCGCTGTGCAGACATTAACTATTTCCATGCCAACGGGCTTGGTGAGCGAAGTGGGTGCCGTTATGAGTGTTACTTTAGCTCCTCTGTCGCGAGCTGCTTTAGCTAGAGCATATCCCATCTTTCCCGAGGAGCGGTTGGTGATACAGCGAATGGGGTCAATAGGCTCTTGAGTGCCACCGGCAGTGACCACGATATGTTTTTCAGCCAGGTCTCCTCCTCTTCCCAGTACCTGGCGAATGGTGCCTATAATATCAGTAGCGTCAGCAAGCCGCCCTAAACCTTCCTTACCTGAAGCCAGTCTGCCTGAGGCTGGTCCCACAATAATAAAGTTACGTGCTTTCAATTTAGTTAAGTTATCTTGGGTGATAGGATTTTCATACATATTGATATCCATGGCTGGCGCCACAATTACAGGTGCTTTACTCGCCAGCACGGTACAGCATAGCATGTCATCAGCGATGCCAGCGGCCAGCTTAGCAATAATATTAGCCGTAGCCGGAGCAATGACTATCACACTAGCAGCTTCTGCCAGTGATACGTGCTCAACGTTGAACTCAGAACCTGATGCAAACATTTCAGTAACTACAGGCCTTCCTGTGATGGCCTGGAATGTCAAAGGAGTTACAAATTCAGTAGCGGCTTTAGTCATGATTACATCTACCTTTGCCCCCGCCTGGGTTAGCTGGCTAGCAATGTCCACTGCTTTATAAGCAGCAATACTTCCTGTTACCCCTAAGATGATAGTTTTTCCTTTCAGCATGATGTCTCCTCAGCTACTGCTCAATCTTATTCATTTCATAAACAAGACGCAACCCAATTAAGGGCAAATCGGGATTTATTATTTCTACTGCTGGTATTTCTTTGGCTAAAGGATAGGCATAGCCGCCGGTGGCTACTACCTTTGCTTTGCTTCCCAGTTCCTGCTCTATCCTCTGGATCATGCTTTCAATAAGCCCGATGTAACCGAAGATTATGCCTGATTGCATGGCGGAGATGGTGTTCTTGCCAATAGCTTGCTTGGGGCGAGTTAGTTTTATTCGGGGAAGCATAGCAGTGCGAGTGAACAATGCCTCACTGGCTATGCCGATTCCTGGGGCAATAGCTCCGCCAAGATAATTGCCTTCCTTGGAGATGACATCAAAGGTGGTTGCCGTGCCGAGGTCGAGGACTATTACTGGCTCTCCATAAAGGTGATGAGCGGCAACAGCATTCACCACACGATCAGGTCCAAGCTCCCGAGGGTTATCTACACAGATGCGTACTCCCGTTTTTATGCCGGTTTCAACTATCAGGGGGGAAGTACTGAAATATCTTTGACATACTTCTTGAAAGATGGGTACCAGTGGCGGGACAACGCTACATAAAGCTACTCCGGTGATCTTTGAAGATGGCAGCCTTTGGCGTTGGAGAAGGGTAAGTAATAGAGCACCATATTCATCTGCCAGGCGGTGAATTTCGGTGGCTAATCGCCAAGTTGCCTTTAACTTATCATCGTCAAATATACCCACGATGATCGCAGTGTTTCCAATATCAATAGCTAATAACATAGCTAATTCACCTGTGCTAATTACCAGTTTACAGTCTTAGTCCTTGAATTGCCAACCATTTCGATTTAGTCCCCGCCACCATTGCGGAACTCGGGTTAATATATTGAGGCCATCACCTTCCATTTGCAAGATTCTCTAATTCTTTAACCATTGCTTGCCAGTGTGTGCCTTGCCAGTAGATGCGATGACATGAAGGGCATTCGGTATATTGTTTTTGTGTTTTAAAGACATAGGATGGAACCAAGCTTTGCACCCTGTCTTTGCTTCGAGGCATGAGTGCTTGGTTGCATTCAAGACAAAGAGAAAAAGGTCTGAAATGATAGTCTAGATTCAAGGCCTTCACCGTTTGCTGTAATTGGGCTTTAGGGTCATCATGCTTGATAAATATTGCCTTGAGCTCGCCATTTGTAATTAGGCGCCTTTTCATAATCTGGGTGTCTTTGGTCAAGATAACTCTTCCCTCCTTAAGGGCAATTTGGATCATTCTTTTATCGTCCTTTTCTTTAAACAGTAAGGTGTCATAACCAATCATCCTTAGCCATCTGGCTAACTTGCCAACATTGTTATCAGCAATAAATTTGATTTGCATGGCTGACCTTGTGGAAAGCAAGAGCAGTTTAATTTAGCAGTGGCTATTATAAAGTTTAAATCCATTTCCGATGGCGTAGGTAAGCAAACATGCCTACGCCCACGAGAGCCATAATTGAGAGCAGGATACCGAGGGGTAAGAGGTTGCCAGATTCTATCCCTCCCGGTAAGGGGATATTCATACCGAAAATGCCAGACAGCAAGGTAGGCGGTGCCAGAATTGCCATGATAATAGTTAATACCCGCATTATCTCCTGAATTCGGTGTGAGGTTAGCCAATTGCTAGTCTCAGCAAGCCCATCAACGACCTCCTTACAGTCTTCAAGCCCATCCCAAATCTTGCGAGTATGGTCAGCAATATCGCCGAAATAAACTTCCTGCTCTTCCTTAAAAAAGGGGTATTCTTCTCTCTCTAGTGTCTCAATTACGGCAATCTGGGGACGAATGACACGGCGAAAGGAAATGAGGTCACGCCGAATCAGGGAAATTTGGCGCACTGTTTCAGGGACAGCTTTAGTGAAGATAACATCCTCTATGTCGTCAATACTTTCTGTGATCTTACCAAGGATAGGAAAGCAATAATTGACCAATCTATCAAGGATGTGGTAGAAGAGGAACGCAGAGCTTCTCCCTAGGTAGGTTTGGCGACTTTTCTCGCGAATTTGACATTCACGGAAGAATTTGGCTAATGGCTTGAGGTCAGCAGAACAATGTACAGTAACGACATAGTTCTCCCCAATAAAAATATCTACCTCACTGGGCCGCGTTATGCGATTTTCCCTGTCAAATACCGGGAAATGAAGGACTATAAACAGGTGGTCGTCATATTCATCGATTTTAGGGCGTTGTATGCGGCTCAGGACATCATCTAGGTTGAGAGGGTGGAAGGTAAAATGCTGCTTTAGAAATTTAACTTCGTTGTCGGAGGGTTTTTCAATATAGACCCAGGTAAGTTTGCCTTCACTAATTGAATCTATATTTAGCTCTTTTTGATCAATGGCTGACATAAATACCTGCTACTAAAAAATTTCCCATATTCTATCATTAATTTCATGGCCAGGCTAGCCTATGTACTCGTTTATATAGCAGGGACACATTATTCTCTTTCAAGTCATAAGGAGGTGGAAAACAAAAAAGAACCAGAACAATAGCGCCAAGGTAAATCATATTTTGCAATGGTATGACGCCCTTGTTATCATTTATGGGAGGGTATAAAGTTGTTTTAAGCTTAAGCCTTAGGAAAGGAGTCGAGAGGATGGAACAACAATACGTATGGAACATAGCTGAAGTAGTAAAGAACAACCCTATTCCCGATGACCGCAAGCTGACCCGCACCTTTTTAGTGGATGGCAAGTACTGTACTGCCCTTGTGGTGCAGGCGCAACCTCAGACGGAGCCCTTTATCCATGAGCATAGGGAGCACGACGAGTTCCTTTATGTACTTCAAGGGGAGGGTTGGGCTTATATTGGAGACGAGAAATTTGAGGTGAAAGCTGGCGACCTTGTTTACTGTCCAGTGGGAGTGCAGCATGGCTTCTTTATGCCTGTTAAGGGAGTTAGGCTCTCGATTTATGGGCCACCATTTGATCGTGAGCATCCTGACAGGGTTGTTCCCAGCGGCAAGGATTTGGTATAGCAATTTAAATCCAGCGTTGAGAATAACCAGATAAAAGAGAGAAAGATAACTGAAGCCGGATTAGGAAACGGGCTAGCGAACCTTTGAAATAAGGCTAAAAATCAAAAACTTGTCCTTGACTAGGAAGAGAACAAAAGCAGTTATTGCTGCCCTTGACAACTTGGCAGGATACTTGTAATATTATAGAAGTAAGTGTGCACTTTAACAATTGAATAGTGGAAGGAAGGTTTTGAGTGGAGAGTTTGATCCTGGCTCAGGATAAACGTTGGCGGTGTGCCTTATGCATGCAAGTCGTACGAGGTTATGGTTTTCGGATTGTGACCTAGTGGCGAACGGCTGAGTAACACGTAAGTAACCTACCTGCAAGTGGGGGATAACCTGTCGAAAGGCAGGCTAATACCGTATATGATAATCGAGCGTTGCTTGATTATTAAAGCCTTAGGGCGCTTGGAGACGGGCTTGCGTCTGATTAGCTAGTTGGTGAGGTAATGGCTCACCAAGGCGATGATCAGTAGCTGGTCTGAGAGGATGGTCAGCCAGATGGGGATTGAGATACGGCCCCAACTCCTACGGGAGGCAGCAGCAAGGGATATTGGGCAATGGGCGAAAGCCTGACCCAGCGACACCGCGTGAGGGAGGAAGGCCTTCGGGTTGTAAACCTCTTTTCTCGAGGAAGAATTTTGACGGTACTCGAGGAATAAGCCTCGGCTAACTACGTGCCAGCAGCCGCGGTAAGACGTAGGAGGCGAACGTTATCCGGATTTACTGGGCGTAAAGAGAGCGTAGGCGGCTTTTTAAGTCAAGTGTGAAATCTTGTGACTCAATCAGAAGAAGCCGCTTGATACTGGATGGCTTGAGGGAAGCAGAAGGAAATGGAATTCCCAGTGTAGCGGTGAAATGCGTTGATATTGGGAAGAACACCAGTGGCGAAGGCGATTTCCTAGGCTTTTCCTGACGCTGAGGCTCGAAAGCGTGGGGAGCGAAGCGGATTAGATACCCGCGTAGTCCACGCCTTAAACGGTGGACATTAGGTATGGGGAGTATCGACCCTCTCCGTGTCGAAGCTAACGCTTTAAATGTCCCGCCTGGGGAGTACGGCCGCAAGGCTAAAACTCAAAGGAATTGACGGGGGCCCGCACAAGCAGCGGAGCGTGTGGTTTAATTCGATGATACACGAAGAACCTTACCAGGGCTTGATATGCCAGGAGTAGGATTCCGAAAGGAGGACGACCTGTATCCAGTCAGGAGCTGGCACAGGTGCTGCATGGCTGTCGTCAGCTCGTGCCGTGAGGTGTTGGGTTAAGTCCCGCAACGAGCGTAACCCTTGTCCTATGTTAAATTCTCATAGGAGACTGCCTTGTACAGCAAGGAGGAAGGTGAGGATGACGTCAAGTCAGCATGGCCCTTATGTCCTGGGCTACACACACGCTACAATGGATGATACAAAGGGTTGCTAAGGAGCGATCCGGAGCTAATCCCAAAAAATCATCCTTAGTTCGGATTGCAGGCTGAAATCGCCTGCATGAAGTTGGAGTTGCTAGTAACTGCAGGTCAGCTATACTGCGGTGAATACGTTCTCGGGCCTTGTACACACCGCCCGTCACGCCATGGGAGTCGGAAACGCCTGAAGTCGATGAGCTAACTTGCTTTTGGCAAGAAGCAGTTGCCGAGGGTGGAGCTGGTGACTGTGACGAAGTCGTAACAAGGCAGCCGTACGGGAACGTGCGGCTGAATCACCTCCTTTCTAAGGAGTCGAAAGACGATGGTCTTATGATTCCTAGGTCGGTTGGTAGACTAAAAGTCTACTGTAAGCTTTTAAGTATTTCCTTCCTTCCACTATTCAGTTGTTAAAAGTGTTGCTCTTAGTATTATAGGTTGCTGTAGCGCTTTGTCTTTCTTGTTTCCTAATTTATCTTTATCGTACTTCTCCTCTATATTAGGCTTAGTCGAAATCACGTAAAGGTTGACTCCAATTCGCAAAAAGATTAATATTAAGTCCTAATGAATTATATGCATTGCTTTAATGGAATAAAGAGGGAAGATGGATTATGTATATATCTTAGTTGGCCTTGCTCTTGTTTTAGGTGGCCTTGTTGGTTACCTTGCCAGGCAGATGGTAGCCAATCAGCAGATTCGAAGTGCCAAAAAGGAAGCGCGGAGATTATTAGATGAAGCAACAGCTAAGCATAAGGAAGTTCTTCTTGAGGCTAAAGAGGAAGCCACCAAGGTTAGGAATGCTGCTGAGGCGGAGAGTAGGGAGCATCGCCTTCAGTCACAGCGCTTAGAAAGGCGCCTCGACCAGAAAGAGGAAGCGTTAGGGCGAAAATTAGATTCCTTAGAACGGCGTGAGCGCGACCTAGATAATAGAGCAAAGGGCATTGAAAGGACAAATGCTGAACTCGAGCGGATAAGGAAAGAGCAGCTGGCGAAACTTGAGTTCCTGTCTGGCATATCTAGCGATGAAGCAAAGCGTTCTCTGCTCCAGGCGCTAGAGCAGGAAGTTAAAGAGGAAGCCTCACGGCAGGTTCGAATATGGGAAGCCCAAGTAAAGGAAGAAGCTGATAGAGAAGTTCAACGCGTTTTAGCCACGGCTATCCAAAGGTGCACCACCGATGTTGTTTCTGAGACCACGGTATCTACCATTTCCTTACCCAGCGATGAGATGAAGGGGCGGCTTATTGGTCGAGAGGGGCGTAATATCCGAGCTTTGGAGCAAGCTACTGGCGTTGACCTTATTATTGATGATACTCCGGAAACGGTTACCATTTCTAGCTTTGACCCAGTAAGGCGTGAGATAGCTCGCATTGCTCTGAATAGGCTTATCCTTGATGGGCGTATTCATCCGGCTCGGATTGAGGAGGTGGTGGAAAAAGCTAAAACTGAAGTTGAGGTTATAATCCGCAATGAGGGTGAACGGGCTGCTTATGAGGGTGGAGTACCAGGGTTACATCCGGAATTGATCAAGTTACTTGGTCAGCTTAAATTCCGTACTAGTTATGGGCAGAATGTTTTACTTCATAGCCTTGAAGTTTCCCATCTAGCTGGTATGCTGGCTGATGAAATTGGGGTCGATGCCGGTGTAGCTAGAAGGGCGGGATTGCTTCACGATATTGGGAAGGCGGTGAGTTATGAAGTGGGGGGTTCTCACGCCTTGATAGGTGCTGATTTGGTTAAACAGTGGGATAAATCTGCTGAAGTAGTTCAAGCTGTTGCTGAGCATCATGGCGAAGCTTCAACATCCAGTGTTATGGGCTTTATTGTTGCTGCTGCTGATGCTATAAGTGGTTCACGTCCTGGTGCTAGACGTGAGTCTTTGCAGCAATATCTAAAGCGGATTGAGGAATTGGAGGATATAGCTAGTAGTTTCCCTGGGGTCGAGAAAGCCTTTGCTATTCAGGCTGGGAGGGAAGTACGTGTTTTGGTGAAACCTGAGGAAATTGATGATTTGACAGCTATTAGACTGGTTCGGGACATTTCTAAGAAAATAGAAGAAAGCCTGACTTACCCTGGTCAAATAAAAGTAATAGTGATGCGAGAGACTGTAGCTGTGGATTATGCTAAGTAGGATGGTTTGGGCAAAGCAATGTCATTGCGAGGGGACGAAGCAAGCTGAAGATATTAGTAATAGGCGACATTATTGGCAAGCCTGGCAGGACAGCGGTGAAGAAGTTGTTACCAGGCTTGCATCATGAATATGGGGTTGATCTGGTAGTAGGCAATGGTGAGAATGCTGCCGGTGGTTTAGGGCTAACTCCGAGCACGGCGCAGGAGCTTTTTGATTCTGGCATCGATGTAATAACCTCAGGCAATCATATCTGGGTTCATAAGGAACTCCTGCCTTATCTGGATGGTAACTTTCCCCTTCTCCGCCCATTGAACTATCCGCCAGCGTGTCCCGGCCGTGGCTATTGGTTCCGGGACAATGTTTTAGTTGTTAATCTTATGGGGCGCACTTTCATTGGCAATTTCGATTGCCCCTTTCGAGCTATGGACAAATTGTTAGCTGAGTTTAAAGATAAAACAAATGTTATCATTGTTGACTTTCATGCCGAGGCAACTTCGGAGAAAGTGGCAATGGGTTGGTATCTCGATGGTCGAGTTAGTGCCGTGCTCGGCACACATACTCATGTAGGTACTATTGATGCTCGTATATTGCCTAGAGGTACCGCTTATGTTACTGATATAGGCATGGTTGGTCCTATGGACTCGATCATTGGTGATGATGCGAACAATGTAATTAATCGTTTTCTCTCCCAAATACCTGGACGTTTGTCAGTGGGGAAGGGGATTGTTGACTTCAATGCCATCTTGATCGAAGTGAATGAAGATACTGGTAAGGCGGTGGACATTAAGCGTATTCGAAAAACAGTAACCTAGGCATGGAAATCGACCTCCACAGGGTGAAACAACGACTATATTACTGGCGGTAACTTTGCCTTGAGACTAGTGAGGTGCCTATTCACTTTAGCTGGGAAAGTTTAACCTTTCCTATGACCCTTGACATTATTTCGCCAGCTTTGCCGTGAATGACTAACGTAGCATAATGGTCAAGGGGAGTGTCGCTAAGGTTAATAATAGCTAGCTTAGCTCCGGCATTTTTGGCATACATTGGTATATAAGCCGCGGGATAAATAACGAGCGTAGAGCCTATAATGATTAGAAGGTCACAGTTCTGTGAGCGGCGAGTGGCCTCTGTCAGTGTTTTCTCGGGTAGCACTTCACCGAATAGAACGACATCTGGTTTCAAAATGCCCTGACAGTTGGGGCAAGCAAGGACATCGGGTTCTTGCTTTATTCTTTGTAAGAGCTCTTCCGTAGGAAAGCGTTGGTGGCAGCTTAAGCATATCGTCCATTTCATATTACCGTGAAGCTCAAACACCTTGTTCTCTGGGACTCCTGCCTCTTGATGGAGGTTATCCACATTTTGAGTGATGACGCAATCCAGCTTACCTAATCTATCAAGCTCGGCGATAGCGTAATGGGCGGGATTTGGCTTGGTTTCTGTAATAAGGCTGCTTTCACTGAGCATCTTCCAGTGTTTTCTGCGAGCTTTTGCACTGCTGAGAAACTTTTGAATGGTGAACTCATCGGGGTCATATTTATCCCAGATTCCTCCCGGACTGCGAAAATCTGGTATCCCTGATTCAGTGCTCACACCAGCGCCGGTGAAAACTACAATCTTTTTAGCCTGCAGAATTAGGTCGCATAATAAGTCAATCTCCATATCCTCAGTCTTTTATAATATAACCTTTACTACCCTGTTAATACCGCTTAAGTCAGGAATTAACTCAATACTGGCTTGGGGGAAATAATCATTTATAATCGAGCTTACTACTTTGTCTTGGGCTTGACCTACCTCTAGGAACAGGCTTCCCTCAGGGCAAATTTTCCCTGGAATTTGAGCTAAAAGGCAGCGTATCTTATCTAGGCCATCCTCGCCACCGGCTAAAGCTATTATTGGCTCGAAATTTATTATTTCTAGACTTAGTGCCTTCAGTTCAGAATCCTTGATGTAAGGAAGGTTAGCCACTATGGCATTTACAGGTTGGGGTAATGGTTCAAGCAAATTGCCTTGGATAAGTTCTATTTGGCTGTCAAGCTTATGATGCTGGCAATTCATACCAGCTACCTCGAGAGCTGAAGCTGAGATGTCTGTAGCATAGATTTTAGCTTTAGGAAGTGCCAAGGCAAGGCTGATAGCGATATTCCCGCTGCCTGTGCCAATGTCAGCTATGATAGGGTTTCCTAGGGGAAAGCGTTGTTTAGCAAACTCAACAGCCTTTTCCACTAAAAGCTCTGTCTCTGGCCTGGGAATAAAGACGCGATGGTCGGTGTAAAAGTTGATGCCGTAGAATTGGCAACGCTTTAAGATGTAAGCGGTGGGCTCGTGGAGAAGGCGACACTGAAGGAGATGCCATAAGTGATTTATTTCTGCCAAGGTTAATAGCCGCGCTGGTTCACTGTATAAGTGTGTTTTTGATATTCCTAGGACATGGCACACTAGAAGTTCAGCCTCGATAGAAGCATCGTCAATTCTTGCCGTAGATAATATGTGGCCAGCTAAATATAAAGTTTCGCTTGAAGTCATGAAAGGACTGCTTCTAATTGTTCAACTTGCTCTTTAGCAGACAGAGCTTCGATGATTTCATCGAGTTCTCCGTCCAAAATCTGGCTCAGATTGTGGAAAGTTGAATTGATGCGGTGGTCGGTAACACGCTCTTGTGGGAAGTTATAGGTGCGTATTTTCTCTGCCCGCTGGCCACTGCCTACTTGAGTTCTTCGTTGTCTATCTATCTCTTCAGATTGTTTGCGCTGTCGTAAGTCAAATAGCCTGGCTCGGAGTACTGCCATGGCTTTCATTCTGTTTCTTACTTGGGAGCGCTCATCTTGACAAGTAGCTACTATGCCGCTGGGCAGATGCGTAATGCGAACTGCTGTAGTTACTTTGTTTACATTCTGTCCTCCAGCGCCGTGGCTGTGGAAGAATTGCATTTTGAGGTCATCTGGGTTGATGTTCAGCTCAATTTCTGCTGCTTCAGGTAGAACAGCTACAGTGGTTGTGGAGGTGTGTATTCGTCCAGAAGCCTCAGTGAGAGGCACTCTTTGCACTCGGTGAACGCCACGCTCGTACTTTAATTGACTAAAGGCGCCTTTACCTTTAACCTCAAATATTACTTCCTTGAAGCCTCCGATTTCACTCTGGTTGCTATTGATAATGTTTACTTCCCAGCCTTTATTTTGGGCATAGCGGCTATACATACGGAATAGGTCGGCAGCAAAAAGGCTTGCCTCTTCACCACCAGCACCAGCTCTTATTTCAATGATGACATCTTTATTAGCTAGCTGGTCTTTGGGCAGTAAAGAGAGTTTGAGTTGGCGAAGGAGGTCATCCCGGTGTTGCTTAAGCTTGCTCGTTTCCTCCTTAATGAGAGCTATTAGGTCCGCCTCTGTAGTGTTGTCGAGTAAAGCCTCCATTTCAGCTAACTCTTTAGAGTTTGCCTTGTATTTTTGATAGGTAGTGACGATACCTTCAAGGCTAGCCCTCTCCTTGGTTAGCTCCTGTACTTGCTTTGGTTCAGTAGCTATCTCAGGTCGAGCTATCAACCGAGTTAGCTTTTCATAGCGCTTCTGTATTAATTCCAATTTATCAAGCATAGCCCACACCCACTGGTTGTTTTTCAGTTATTATAATATAGTAGTGCAGGTCACTCAAATTTAAGGGGAGTGTTTGATAACCTTATTCTCTGTCATTCTGAGCCGTAGGCGAAGAATCTCTGACGCCCTTCATTCTGCTTCAGTTTGTCAGAATGACAAGGAAAAGGTGACTGAACGATGGTGAAGAATCTTAGGCGCTCTTTTTGAACCAGGAGTTGAAGTGAAAATTTCACTGGAATGCTATGAGTGTTTGCAAAGGTTAATTCATCAAGCTGCTACTTTAGCAACTGATAATAACTTGCTTAAACAGAAGGCAATAGAAGAAGCTCTGAGAATTCTGGATGATGAATTTTCTTATGACCAGATATCTATTGTGATTGCTACTAAGATTCATCAAGTGATAAAGGAAATAACCCATAATCCTGACCCCTATCGGAGGATGAAAGAGAAGGAGATGGCAATTGCTAGGGAATTATACCCTGAGCTGTCATTGCGAGCCGAAGCTGCGAGCCGAAGGCGTGGCAGGAAGCGAAGCAATCTCTATAAGGATGATTTTGAGGGTTGTCTTAAACTCGCTACTGCAGCGAATGCCATAGATTTCTTCAGGGAGCCTGGCATCATCAAGGAGGATATGAGAAAGTCCATAAGCTTTACTATAGATGACTCACAACGATTTGAAGCGAAGTTAAGAGAGGCAAGCAAAATTTTATATTTGGCTGATAATGCTGGTGAAATTTACTTCGACTTGCCTTTAGTCAAATGGCTAAGGCAATTTGCTGATGTTATCTACGTAGTTAAGCCCTTACCTGTTCAGAACGATGCTACTCTGGAGGATATTAGCAATGCTGGCTTGGAAAGTGACTTTGGGAAGGTCATAACTACAGGTGTAGCTTCGCCGGGAATAGTTTTTACTTTGGCCTCAACTCAGTTCAAACAGGAGTTTGAATCAGCAGACCTAATATTCGCTAAAGGTATGGGACATTATGAGGCTTTGAGTGAGCTTCCTAGTGAAGGGAAGTTTTTCTATTGCCTTATGGCGAAGTGTAAACCTGTAGCAGATTCACTTGGGGTGCCTGTGAATAGCTATGTGGCTATGCTGCAGTGAGTTAGGAATCTGCGAGAGTAGCCGTCAGCACATTTCAAGCAGCCAGAACAAAACGATGAAATGTTTGGCGGTAGTGATTCGTCACCATTGAGACTTTGGCTCTTCCCGGGTCAAAGGAGACTCAGTGTAAAGGCCCTTAGGAGTTTTTCCATAGGGATAGCGATACAACATTCTTCATTTCCACTAACAATGACACCAACTGCCTTGTTATGCTTGTCAGCAACAACATTTCCCAGATCACTTTCTACAAAAGGCACTGATACTACAAATGTACCTCTGTAAGATACACTCCACTTCCCCTCCTGAGTTTGAGAGATGTAGCTAACCCCGAGATCTGCTAGTATCTCCTCCGGATCCTTGGCAGTGAGGTTATTCCTCTGCATATAGAGCCCGTCCCATATCAACAGATTGGCAAGATGTCTTAAAGATGGAGGCGATTCTAAAGGAAGACTTAACGGGCAATAGACACCCAGCACGTTCAGTTGCGCAACTACATGCGTTATCTTACAGAAATATGTCGAACTGTTATTTCCTGCCACAAGCAAGCCCAACGGCTCAAAACTGTCACTACTCAGAAGCAAGGAGCCAGAATCACCGTGTTCAGCCATCTTAGTTGTCCTTATCTGATCAACAAGTTTTGCTGTTTGACCATCGGAGTATCTCACTTTAACTTCGCAACTGGACTTAGTTACTTGGCCAGAGGTAACGCCAGTCACAGCGCCTGATTTCATGACTCTTGCTCCTCGCACGGCTTCCGCTGGAGGTTTTAAGACTGCTGGAAGGTTATCTCCAATCCCTGAGATCCTAAGGCTAGATAGCTTCACACCTTTGATGGTGAATTCCTCACCAGTTAGACTGGAGCGTTTGAACTCGCTTAACACTTGTTTTTCAACAGGAGCTCTGTCTCTGACGATAGAGTCGCCTTTGACGCCTTGGCCGCCGCGGAAGTACACCAGTCCGTGAGCACAGCTCACAAGTACCATCTTTCTATCACTCGTGATTCCGTAGGCACCCAAGCTTACGAATTCCTGTGCCTTTATATTGCGGATGCCAGAGCCTGGTCGAACCGATTTAGATGCCATCTTGCAAAGTCTCGAGGAGCTTATTGTCTCATCTGATAAGAGTGAAAATCGTGCCCACTACACACATCCTAATTTTGGGTAGTGGAGAGAGAATTGTCAACTACTAATCGGGCCATAACGCCTATCAACTAACCAGACCAAAGTTAACAATCTGGCTTATTGTTGTCCCAGTGTGTGGATAATGAGGTGTCCTAAGAAGAACTTTGATTCGTCTGCTAAGTCGCTACCGAACGTTTCAAGCCTATGTCTCCGTAACCAATGGTGGCCATGGGCCGCTCGATTTCTGGCTCGAAAAAGGATTTCCAACATAGTAATAATATACTTGCGCCTGGGTGGGTGTTTTTCACGCTGTCGATAGAATCGAAGTTGGTATCGTGACCTGCTTGGTGCATTAGGCAGTTTGGCATCCATGTACGATTCCAACTTACTTCTACCTGATTTTTTGAAATCCTGGGTCCTAAAATTCTTAGAATAAAGGGCTTCAATACCACGGTAGCATACTAATAGTGAGGCATGAAGCATCTCCTGATATTGGTAATTGCCCTGCCTGTATTCCTCAGTACTAGCGCCGATGAGTTCAGGCTGTGAGTGAGATGAAACGTAGGATCCCACCAGATGGGTGTAATAAATGGTTTGACTTTGGTAGAAACAAGCTAGTGCTCGCCTAATATTTGAATGGAGGAATACATTCCTTAACTGCTTCTCTATACCCAATATCTTTTGGTCTGTAACCTGAATTCCACGATGCAACTCAAGCTCAAACATAGTCGCATCAGTCGCTCCAGCCAATTTAGCTAAATCATGTAGCTGCGTTTTGGTAAAACTAGGTTTGTGTTCAAGTGTAATAATGTTCGTTTCATCACTGTACCAATGATAGACCAGGGCACCCAAGCATCGGAATGAATCGAACGCTTTTACTGCATCGAAATACGTCTTAGCCCTAATCATCAGGGCTAAGTCATCTATATTATATTTCAGAAAATAAAGGGCTGTATTACCATCAAACTCAACCAGTCTCTTTGTGACGGGCAGTCTAGCATGTATGTCTTCGTAATATCTCTTGGCAACATCAATATTTTCACCACGAAACAGCCCAGTTGTAAGAAGCATACCATGTGTCTGTTCATAGACTGGACTAAATCCTGTAATTATATAGTATCTGTATCTAGCAACCATTATGCCACTACAGATTTATCAATGAATACCTCGCCATATTCTACCATTATTGGCCAAACAAAGCTGTCAGAATAACTACCCCAAACAAAAAAGGCTTCGATACAAACTCTTTATCTTTTGTATAACGACAGTTCAACATTCTGACGTTTTGTGACATCCACAGCCACTTCTACCTCGAAATGCCCAATAGTTTATTGGCCTCATACAGTGGGGCATAACAGTTTGTTGAGTTCTCTGAGTTTATTGAGTTGATTGAGAAAGGAGAGAAGATTTTTCGCTGCGCTCAGAATGACAGGAAAAAAAGAGTTTGTTGGGTTGGATGAAAGGATGCCCCAATGACACGAAATGGTCGAGAGTCCTTTTTCACCCTCACGTCCCTTGCCAAATAAGGGGGTGAAGGGTGGGTCTGCCTGTTCCTTTATCCCTCACCAGATAAAGGGTGCTCGGACGAGGGTAACCTTCTAATTTCCCCCTTTCAAAGGAGAGGGATTCGGTTAAGATACCAGGCCAAAGCTTCGCCCTTGAGCAAAGTGCAGGGAAAACGAAGCAATACCGTGAGATTGCTTTGGCACCTCTGCCTCGCAATGACAAAGAAGGTAACATCAGGACTTCAGTGTTGCCATAAGTGTCGATTGGATACTAGAGACTAGAAAGTGGTGATGATTTCCGGGCATATAAGCCCATCGTGCCTTGACAGTCTCCACAGGTGGAGTAAACTTAGTAACGGTCGAGATTTAGAAATCTAAAAATAGATAGAAAACTTAATCGCCAAAAACAAGGGAGTGAAAATGGCAAGGAGTATAAAAGCAAGGTTCTCAAAAGGAATAATTGAGCCATTAGAGAAACTAGAATTTGAAGAAGGGAAAGAGATGATTATCACTATCTCTGAAATCCCCTGCTCTAAAGCAGAGAAATTCCTTGAAGCTCTGAGGGCTACATCTGGGGGCTGGAAGGATTTAGTAGATGCTGAGGAGCTAAAAAAGAACATTTATGCTGATCGCCTTGTTAGCACCAGAGCGGAGATAAGGCTATGAATGTTTCCTATCTTATTGATACTGACTGGATTATTGACCACTTCAACAAAATAGAGAAAGTTACGAGGAAATTAGAGGAATTAGCCCCACAAGGTTTAGCTTTGAGTATTGTTTCTTTAGCTGAGCTTTACGAGGGGATTTATTATTCTCGTGATCCAGTCCTGAGCGAGGAAACCCTTAAGAAGTTTCTAGCTCCAGATTTGGTGATTCTTGGCATTGATGAAAGGATTTGTAGAATCTTTGGTAACGAGCGAGGAAGATTAAGACGGCAGGGAAGAATAATTGGTGACTTCGATCTCTTAATTGCTTCTACCTGCCTTTATCATGACCTTACTCTTCTCACTAATAATGCGAGACATTTTGAAGCGCTAGAAAAGCTGAAGATTTGTTCTGTGTAAGGGCTTATACTCTACCAATACCATTCAACCAAGCCTGCTCTGATGCTCTTTATATTTCTAGGTTTTAGAACCGCCTATTATCTCCTGCAGCGCAGAGCAGTAGCTGTCATAGGTTTTGGAATCGAAAAGAACAAATGTGACCTCTTTAATGGGAGTGGCTTGTTCCTTGAGAGATGAAGCCACGGTTCTCAGGGCTATCCTGGCTGCTTCAGCTACAGGGTAGCCATATGCCCCTGTGCTTATGGAGGGAAAAGAAATAGTAGTTAATTTATTCTCAGCAGCCAACTTTAAGGATTCACGATAGGCACTGGCCAAAAGCTCAGCTTCATTTCTGTTGCCGCCATGCCAGACGGGGCCAACGGTATGTATGACATATTTTGCCTTAAGATTTCCTCCAGTGGTGATTACTGCTTTTCCGGTTGGCAATAGCCCCTGTTTAGCAACAATTTGCTTACATTCTTCCAGAATAGCTGGGCCTCCAGCTCGATGTATGGCACCATCCACACCACCACCGCCCATTAAGCTGGGATTGGCAGCATTGACTATGGCATCAGTAGCCTGGTTGGTGATGTCCCCCTGAATTAGGGATAGTTTTGTGTTGTTGATAATTACCTCCATTTCCCCTCCTTTCTTATTCTTAGGCTGTTTAATTTTGCTCTAGCTTTGGATTCAGATTTGTCTTGACTATCCCGGAAATTCTTCACCTCCAAATTTTGTAGTTGCCTGATTTATCAGGCACAGACGCCCAATAAATTGGGCAACTACTTGACATTAGTCCGCGAGCACTGATTTTGTCGTCTTAAAGTGGATTTTAGCCACTTCCTTTAGCCTTTCCTTTCCGTATCTCCTGACAAATTCTTTTCCGGTTTCAATTACCGCTGGCGAAGCGCCTTTGGGAAAATCCATTCCGTATTTTACTGACTGCATTGCCAGGCGGTGAACAAACTCTGCCCTGGCTAGTATTGAGGCTGCTGCCACTCCTATATCGCTTTCAGCTCTAATTTCCTGTTTCACCTTTATCCCTTTACCCTTTTCCATTAAGGCAGCGATTATAAATTTCTCGTCTCCAAATTGGTCAGCTAGGGCATAGTCACATTCTTCTCTATCTAGAATGTTTTCTATAGCTCTAGAGTGCCCCCAGGCAAGCAGGCGATTTAGGTTTCTTATCTTATTATATAGTTCATTGTATTTTGTCGGTCCTATGGTTACTACTGAACACAGACACATTTTCTTAATTTTGTTTGCTAATTCTTTTACTGAATTATCGGAAAGCCTTTTGCTATCCTTTACCCCCAATTCCTCAAGCGACTTAACAATTGTGTTATCTACCAACACGCCGGCAATCACCAACGGTCCGAAATAATCCCCCTTACCAGCTTCATCACTTCCTATCCACCTTACTGATTTGTTTGACATAATAATACTTAAAGCCTATTTATTTTACTGCCTATAATATCAAACTTTTTTGGAGTTAGATACGGTGGGGGTGTGATCTCGTTCAGATAGATGGGTGACACTTTGAAGTATAAGGCTATTTTCTACTTTGAGTTTGGAACAGGCTCTAGCGGTTCTTTATGTCATTGCGAGGAGCTTTGCGACGAAGCAATCTAGGGGGAGGAATGAGATTGCTTCGCTTCGCTCGCAATGACAAGGAAGGAAATCAAGTGTCACTAATGTACTAGACGAGTATGGGGTGTTGACAAGAAAATTAGGCAGTGACATAATTGTTAGACAAGGCTAACAATTCTTGAAGTGATGAGCGATGGTGAAACAGGAAATGCAAAGGCAACATACTCCTAGTATGGAAGATTATCTTGAGGCGATAGCCATGCTTCGTGATGCGAATAAAGCAGTGAGGGTAAGTCAGATCAGCCGAAGGCTGAAAGTTAGAATGCCTAGCGTTACTTCAGCTTTGGAGAAGCTTTCAGAGAAGGGGCTTGTGGTGCATGAGAGATATAGATACGTGGAGCTTACTCCTGAGGGTGAAAGTGTTGCTGAGGGTGTGGTTCACCGTCATGAAGCACTGAGCTGCTTTTTTACTGAGGCGCTGGACATTGATCGGGAAACGGCTGAGGAGGATGCCTGCAAGATTGAGCACGTCATTAGCCCGCTAAGTCTGGAGAGGATGATTAAGTTCATAGAGTTTATACAAGCATGTCCCTTAGAAGAGCCTAACTTCCCAAAAAGGTATAAATATTATCTGGAGCATGGACAGCTTCCTGAAGAGTGTCTGGCTAAGGGTTTGGAGAAGGAGGAGAGGAGAAAGTAAAAATTTTGATATGTGTAAGTTAGACAAGACTAACTCAAAATTTTGTTTTGGCAAATCCAATGTATTAGTGATTCAGGGTATTGAGTAGTTGCCAATATGTTTTTCACCATAGTATTCAAGATAAGAAAGAATCACGAAGTAGGCTGACTGCATTTAGAAGAACTAAGACTGCTATTTGGGAGGCCTTGTTAAGACATTTCAGAGATAGGGGATAAATTATGACTATTCACCAAGGGAGACAATTGACCTTGCGCCAGATGGAAATTGGACAGACTGGCACTGTAATTGGAATTCTGGGGGGGCGAGGCTTAATGCGGCGGCTGGAGGCTTTGGATATCAGGCCGGGGAAGAAGGTGACTAAAGTAAGTTCTACTCTTTTTCGCGGGCCGGTTACTCTCAGGGTGGATAATGCCCAGCTAGCTATTGGCTTTGGCATGGCTAACAGAATAATAGTCGAGGTTGGATAAATATCTGCCTGGGAACTTTGTTAGGAGATGATGCGAATCCTACTTGTGGGTAATCCTAATGTGGGCAAAAGCGCCCTGTTTTCCCGGCTTACTGGTATACACATAATCGCTTCCAATTATCCCGGCACCACGGTGCAGTTCACCAAGGGTCATTTGAAACTGGGTGAAGAGCAAGCTGAAGTTATCGATGTGCCTGGCACCTATACTCTTGAGCCGACTAGTAAGGCGGAAGAGGTGGCTGTGGAGATGCTTAAAGACGGGGATTTAGTCATCGATGTTGTTGATGCCACCAATTTGGAGAGAAACCTCAATCTCACCTTGCAGCTGCTGGAAAGACAAGTACCGGTAATAGTTGCCCTCAATATTTGGGACGATACTCGTCACCGAGGCATAAATATCGATGTTGCCAAGCTAGAAGAACTTCTCGGGGTGCCAGTTGTCCCCACAGTAGGGGTAACCGGGCAAGGAATAAAGGGGTTAGTCAGGCGTCTTCCAGAAGCGAAGGTGCCTAAAACTACTTATTCTGGTAGTGATGAACGATGGGCAAGAGTTGGCAATATCGTCAGTCAAGTGCAATCGTTAAGCCATCACCACCATACCTGGCGTGATGTTCTGGAAGACGTCAGCGATCATCCGGTGGGCGGAGTTTTCATCGCCCTGGTGGTTCTCCTTGCCACCTTTTGGGTCATCCGCCTTATTGGTGAGAGTATCATTGGTTACGTGACCGACCCTCTTTTCGAGTGGCTATGGACCCCTTTGCTAATGAAAGTGAGCCTTGCTTTAGGGTCAGGAGGTTTCTGGCACAGTGTCTTGATAGGCAACCTTATTGCTGGGGAAATTGACTATTTTCAATCCTTTGGTTTGCTTAGCACTGGATTTTACATCCCTCTTGGTGCGGTGTTACCGTATATCGTCTCTTTTTACCTGGCGTTAGGAATACTAGAGGATGTTGGTTACCTACCCCGTTTAGCAGTATTGATGGATACCCTAATGCACAGGTTGGGGCTACACGGTTATGCCATCATCCCTACTATCCTTGGCTTTGGATGCAATGTGCCTGCGGTTATGGCAACCCGTATTTTGGAGAGCCGTAGACAAAGGTTTATTGCGGCTACTTTGATTTCTATTGGCGTTCCATGCGCAGCGTTGCAAGCTATGATAATAGGACTGGTGGGGCAGCAAGGTGGACAGTACGTAGCTATGGTCTACGGTAGCTTGTTTGCATCTTGGGTTATCATAGGGCTTATCCTTAATCGCATTGTCAAGGGTTTCAGCCCGGAACTTCTGGTGGAAATTCCGCCCTATCGCTTGCCGCCGTGGCGAGTCATCGGTGAGAAGCTTTGGCTGCGGGTCTCCGGCTTTATCAAAGAAGCTTTGCCCATAGTTCTTAGCACTGTGCTGGTGGTAAATATTCTCTATGCTTTAGGGGTTTTCGATGCTATTGCTAATATTGCTGCCCCGATTGTGAGCGAGTTGCTGGGGTTGCCCAAGGAAACAGTTGTTGCCCTAGTTATTGGCTTTTTGCGTAAGGACGTGGCTATGGGCATGCTAGCTCCCTTGGCATTAACTGCTAAGCAACTGGTTATCAGCAGTACGGTCCTAGCTATGTTTTTCCCTTGTGTGGCTACCTTTGTGATACTGGCTCGAGAGCTACGGACAAGAGACACCCTTAAAGCTACGGGAATAATGGTAGCAGCGGCACTGATCGTGGGTAGCCTGCAGAACCTGATCTTGTAAAACAGGGGGCTTACAGCGTTTTCTTTTTGGCCTGGAGAAGTTGCAGGATGGCGTGTATGAAACAAAAAGCAATGCCATAATGATGTGGTGGAAAGTTATTTCAAATGAATAATAAGAGGAGGGCCAATGAGCATAATTGTTTTGGAGGTGTTTCTTTTAGTATCTCTATTTATGGTGTGGTTACCGGTCTTGTCGAGCTTTGGCGGTGGTAGTAAAACGGAGACATTTCTAAAGAGGAGGCTGATTAAATGAAGAAAAGGTTAATTTCAACAATAGCGATGTGCTTGGTTGGCTCAATTTTAGCAGGATGTGTCCAGCAAGAAATGCTTTTGCAAACCGCTGAAGTTACTCGGGGCGATTTAATAATAAGTGTCTCTGCTAAAGAAGGCAATTTAAAAATGCATCATAAGGAATATCTATCATTTGGTACTATGGGAGGGGTAGATGAGATACTGGTGGAAAGGGGAGATAAGGTAATCGAGGGTCAAGTATTAGCCAAGCTCGATATTCGCCCCTTAGAAATGGGGGTAGGGATGGCTCAAGCTGGATATGAAATGGCTCAAGCTGAATACAAAATGGCTGAAAATAACCTTATGCGAACAATCTATCCCCATTATATCAGTACTTATGCCATTGACGTGCCCGGGGTCTGGCTAGCTCTAGAGGAAATCCAGAATAACTTAGAGGAAGCTCAAGAGCTTTTAGAGCAAGGGGAAATTGAGGGGGCACAAGCTTTACTAGAGTTGGTTGAAGAAAACACATCCAAGGCGCAAAAGAAATCACATGCTAGGACATGGGCGCTGCCTTTTAGTGTTAAATTGGCCGAGCTGCAGGCAGATGAAGCCAGAGCAGCTCTAGATATGGCAGAGCTAGAGTTAGCTATGGTCGAGCTAGAGCTGGCCAAAGCGACAATTATTGCTCCTTTCGATGGCATCATAGCCGATGTTTATATAGATGAAGGACAGCAGCTTTCGGCTATGACATACAGCAGTCCAGCAATCTACCTGGTTGACCCCAGTAACGTGGAAATGAGTGGTGAAATTGACGAGATAGACATTTCCAAGGTGAAGCTGGGGCAGGAAGCCATTATTACCTTGATTGCTTTGCCTGATAAAAAAGTAAAAGGGAAGGTAACTTTCATCTCCCCAACGGGCAAAGTTTGGGAAGATGAGGTGTCTTACAAAATTACCATAACTTTGCAGAATCCTGATGAAGAACTTAAAGATGGCATGAGCGCCAGTGCTGAAATTATCACTAACCGTCGTGATAATGTATTACTGATACCCAATCGAGCTATTCAAGGGTCTCTGGAAAAACCCTGGGTGGAAGTTGTCACCGACGATGAGACTGAGAAGAGGCAAGTTACTCTGGGTCTAAGCGATGGCATATATACCGAAGTTCTGTCCGGGCTAAAAGAGGGAGAAGAAGTTGTGCTGCGATGAACATCCTTGAAAGGCTGGTGAAAGCGACGACCCGCCATCCGGTGAAGACGGTGGCGATCGTGCTTGGCATAACAGTGCTGGCTGCTATTCCGGCCTCAAATTTCACTATAGATACCAGCATGGAGGGATTCTTCGAGTCGGATGACCCCGACTTCCTCGCGGCCGAGGCAGTTGAAGAGCAATTCGGGGGGTCTAATATGGTAGTGGTGGTCATAGACTGTTCAGACTCAAATGCCTACACCGCCAAGGCGTATGCCAGGGCACTGGCAAAGAAGTTGGAAAAGGACAGTCGCTGGGAGGATGTTCAATATAAAAAAGACCTCAGCTTTGCCGCCGAAAAGGGAATTCTCTACCTGCAGGAGGAGCAATTTGCCGCCCTGACGGACCCTCATGCCGCACCAGAAATACTCGGGGCTTTACCAACCTCCACGCTGGAAAAGGCAACCCTCTCAGAATATATCGTCTCGGATAACAAGAAGATTTACCTCATCACCATGGGTTTCACCATAGACATGGAGAATCCTCTGGAGAGGAATTACCTCCTCGACGACCTGGGGAGGCTTATCACTGAAACCAGGGGGGAGGATAAAGACTATGAAGCCCTCGATGTAGGCTTTACTGGCGGTCTGATGGTCATCGACTATGAAGGTGACAAAATGGCTATGCAGGACATTTACCTCACAGCGTTTATCACCTTGATACTCATCTTAATTCTCCTTTTCGTCTCTTTCAGAAGCCTGTCTCTACCGCTTCTGTCTGCTATCCCACTGCTCATCGGAATAATCTGGACATCGGGGGTGATATTCCTCGCATATGACTCCCTCAATGCACTCTCTGCTGCGTTTGCCGTCCTGCTATTGGGCCTTGGTATCGACTTCTGTATCCACTTACTGACGAGGTTTATGGGTGAGATGGAGGAGCACGATAATGTCACCCTTGCCTTTGAGCATACCTTTGTCCACACTGGGAAGGCGGTTATTCTAGGTTGTCTCACCACGGCAGCAGCATTTTTCTCCTTTTACTTTGCCGAGACCAAAGCGCTACATCAGTTAGGCGTCATCGGCGCCATCGGTTTGCCCCTGACCCTGGTGGCGGTATTCGTCCTGCTTCCTGCCTTGGTTGTCTTGAGGCTTAAATTTGGCCGGTTCAAACTTAAGCGCACAAGGTTCAATATTCTCAGAGTGCTCGGTGTGCAAATACAGCGCTTTGCTCCGGGAATTCTGGTAATCCTGGTTGCCCTCTTGGTCCTATTCGGCATCAGGGCGCCCAGTGCCAAATTGAGTGAGAGTATGTATGAACTCATGCCGACCGAGGTTGAGACCTACCAACAGCTTGAGAAAGTCAAGGAGAATTTTGACTATGACCCTGAGCAGCTTACCTGTGTAGTTAAAGGGCAGCGAGAACTCAACCGCTGTGTTAAGGAATTTCAGAATGTGGATGGGGTTCTGAAAGTAGAATCCATTCTCGATTACCTACCCGAAAATCAGGACCAAAAGCTGGAGGCCATTAAGCAAGCTGTTAGGCTTCATCCCGAACTTGCTATTATGCCCGGGATAGAGGTAACACCGATGAGCTATAAGGAGCTGCCAAACGAAATCTCTCGCTCGTGGGTTTCCGATGAGGGGGAGTTCTTGATAAGGATAATCCCCGATGATGACCTGTATGATAAATCGTACCAGGAACAGCTGCTCGCTGATCTACGTGAGATTCACCCTGATGTTACTGCCAGCGCTGTACTCTGGACCAAGTTGCTTACCGTGGTGACCACAGATGTAATCCGCGTCTCCTTGATGGCTTCCGGGATGCTTGTCCTCATCGTTTACTTTGGGACCAGGCGGCGTAGTCCGGTCTACGCCCTGCTTTCCATGGTTCCAGTTGCCTTTGGCGTACTTGGACTCCTGGGAACTTACCAGTGGTTTGGTGCCAATCTGAACTTTGCTTCGATTAGCATGATACCTTTGGTCATCGGAATAGGAATAGATGATGGCATTCACATCGTTCACCGCTACTTAGAAGAGGGTAAGGGTTCACTGCCTCAAGTTATACAACTCACAGGGAAGGCTATATTTCTTACCACCGCAACCACCTGTCTGGCGTTCTCCTCGTTTCTCTTCTCCAGCCACCCTTCTATGAGGTTCCTGAGCCTCATCCCCATTATTGGTTTGAGCCTTTGCTTCTTTGGCGCCATTGTATTCCTGCCTGCTCTGCTCAGGATAATTGTAGATAGGCGGGGCATAAAGGGAAAGGAGGCGTAATACACATGAAAGAGAACCTGGGGAAGCCATATTATGGGTACAGGATTAATACATATATCACTGATGCTTTAATCGGGAGCGGAATTGTAGGTATAGCACCACGACTCTGTTTAACATGTATATGAGAAATCTTGATATCAAATCTAGAATTGAGTATTTCCTTTTAGGGTTAAGAGATAAATTTGGTATGCCCTTCAAACCGGAAAAGGAACTAAACAAACTTAACATCGAAGAAGGACGGAAGATATTGGACTATGGGTGTGGCATTGGGTCTTACAGTCTCCCTGCTGCCAGTTTGGTAGGTAAGGAAGGGAAAGTTTATGCTTTGGACAAGCAACCATCAGCTATAAAAAAGGTGGAAGAAAAAGCCCAGATGGAGGGGTTTAGTAATATAGATATAATATTATCCGATGGGGGCACTGGATTACCTGATGAAAGTGTAGATGTAATTTTGCTATATGGAGTGCTGCCTGAAGTTAAGAGTAAGGAGCCTTTACTAAAAGAATTGTATAGAGTTTTGAAACCAGATGGATACCTTTCTACACGTTTTTGCTTTCGTATGAAGAGAGATAGGATTCTAGAGATTATGGAAGCAACAGGTTTATTCTCTTTGAAAGAGCAAAAGGGTCACATACTTAACTTTGAAAAGGCAAAATTAGCAAGAACTGTGGTTTAATAGTGAGGTGATGAGTTTCGCAAATTAGTGAGGGGTGTGCATAGTTGCCGCACTTACTAGAAAGTTCCGTTTTGTAAGGCCGATTAAGCTACCATGGAAATTAATCTATCATTTGCCATACTGCTCACTACCCTGGCTGGACTATCCACCGGGATAGGTAGCACCATTGCCCTCTTCATACGGACGCCTAAATACTCCTACTTGGCTGTGGCGCTAGGGTTCTCCGCCGGTGTGATGATATATATTTCCTTTACCGAACTCCTGGGGACAGCTATCGCGGATGTTGGTTTTGCCAGGGCCAACATAGCATTTTTCCTTGGCATCGGCTTCATTGCGCTAATAGATACATTTGTCCCCCATGAGTATAAAGAGGAGCGTGTAGAAAAAGCTCCTCAAAATATCGATGAACTAGGGCAGCGGGAGGTCTCTGGCTTGCCTCCACAACTCGCAACTCCATCAAAGTCATCCCTTATGAGGTCTGGCGTTCTTATTGCGCTTGGTATTGCTATTCATAACTTTCCAGAAGGGCTGGCTACCTTCTGCGCTGCAGCTACTGGAGATGTTGCACTTGGAATAACGATAGCTGTGGCTATCGCCATTCATAACATTCCTGAGGGAATTGCAGTAGCGGTGCCTATCTTCTATGCTACGGGCAATCGTCGCAAAGCTTTCACATACTCATTCTTATCGGGTGTAGCTGAGCCCGTGGGTGCCCTTATTGGTTATGGGATTTTATTCTCCTTCTTGACTCCAGCGCTCCTATCAAGCATGCTCGCTTTTGTAGCCGGTATAATGGTGTTCATAAGTTTAGATGAAATACTCCCCCTTGCTCACCGATATGGCAAGGAGCATCTTGTGCTCCTAGGGCTGGGAGCTGGCATGCTGGTGATGGCTATCAGTCTATTCTTGTTGCGCTAGATATCAAGAAGCTTGGCTCAACTTCGGCTAGTTATGATTTACTAAGATTTGGGTGAAAGCCTGACAAATAGTATGGGCGCCACAGTAGAACTGATAATTGCTATTAGGATAATTGCCGAGTTTATAGCCTCACTGATTGCACCGAATGCTAGGGCAATAGCTGCAACGGCGACAGTAAAGCCAAGCCGTGAACTTAGGAGAATGCCAGCACTGAGCGATTGCCGCAATGAATAACGAACACATAAAATCAAAGAAGGCAATACTTTGATTAAGAACGCTGCTACAAGTAGGAGTAAAGTAAGAAGAATAGTCTGGTTAGAGCCCATTAGGGCAGATAAATCAAAGCGAACTCCTATCATAATGAAGAATATGGGAATAAAAAAGCCATATCCTAAAGCATCAAGCTTGCCTTCCAACCTAGAAGCTCCCTCGGGTGATATTGCAATTCCAGCAAGTAACGCCCCCAATATGAATTCAATGCCGAGCCACTGAGCAAGAACGACAAAGAGCATCATTAAGACTATTGCTCCCCTAACATGAGGATGCCAGGTGGCATGGGCAAACCTGCTTATAACCGTCTGAACTCTGCCATGTGATATAAACTTCCCGCCAAACCTGGCTATGAAAAAGAAGACAGCAAAGAGAGCAAAGATTGACGCTATGCTTTCTACTATCAACCCTCCCACACGGCTAGCTATCACAAGAGTAACGAGGGCAGCAACAAGCACATCAGATATGACGGCGGCGAGTAAAATCACCTGCCTTAAAGACGTATTCTCAGGCATATGCTCCTTTACGGTAGGAACAATGATGTCTATTGAGGCAGTGCAAAGAATGAGGGACAGCAAAAATACATTTCCGGTAAATCCTAACCGTGAGATGCCATAAGCTACACCAAACGAACTTGCAAAAGTAAGGAGAAAAATTACGATTGTCATAACCATTGGGCTAAACAGGAAGCGCTCTTTTATTTGCTGGTGCCGCCGACTAGTAAGAAGTTGAGATAAGTCAATCTCTAAACCTGTCATAAACATGAGAAGGGCAAAACCGAAAAGATAGAGGAAATCTAACCAAGGGCTCGGCTGGATTAGATTGAAGCCACTTTTGCCAATAATAATCCCTCCGATAATCTCTCCTATGATACTTGGGGTAACTAGCCATTTGATGTGCGATGTGAGTAGAGGTATGACAAATGCGAGAACGGTGATGATTAATAAGGGAAGTAAGTTGATTTGTTGCATAAACCCCTCATAGATATAGCTTAATTAAGGGGGAAATAGGTGAAAAACCACATAATTTAAATATAACCTGGCGTAAGCTCTCACTATATCTCCGCGCTATGTTGTCTACTTGAAAGATTACCTCAAATCTGCCGCTAGGTCAATTGGCTTGTATCCTTGCTCTTACCATATGTTTTGGGCTAAAAGAGTCCTTTCTTACTGCTCCCGATTGCCTTCTCTATTTCGGCGTTAAGCTGCGGACCGTGAGACAATCTACTGTTTCTCAGCAATCTTGCCTTAGGATACATCTGGAGAGCACGCAGCATTCGGCTCCACCACCCTTTTCGTTTGCAAACTCGATGGCATAGGATAACATGATATAATTCTCTTTTGAAGTATTATTTATGTATCTGATACTTTCTCAGGAGGCGTCTTATGGTAACCACTTTATATCTACCCACTAAGGTTATCTTTGGCTCAGGATGTGTGGCGAGGTTGGGAGCAGAGGTGAGGAGATTGGGCAAGCGGGCTGTGCTGGTAACTGGTTCCCATAGTGCGCGACAAACAGGGTTACTAGATAAGGTAACCCGAGACTTGGAGAGTAATGGGCTGGAGGTCTGCATTTTTGATAAAGTAGTGTCTAACCCTCGTGCCTCTACCGTGGATGAGGGGGCTAGATTGGTTCGCCAAAAGGGAGTGGACTTAATCATTGGTCTTGGCGGCGGCAGCGCTATGGACACAGCCAAGTGCATGGCATTAGCTAGCAGTGGCGGTAAACCAATTTGGGATTATTATATTGGAGCTAGGGATATTGAAGTAGTGGAACCTTTATTACCTCTTGTGCTGGTACCGACTGTGGCTGCCAGCGGCTCTGAAGCCAATAATGCTGCCGTGATTACTAACTGGGAAACTCATGAGAAGCGGGTGTTATTTAGTTCGGCTTTCTTTTCCAAGGTTTCTATTGTAGACCCTGAACTGACGCTTACCCTTCCTCAGAAGCCAACAGCACAGGGAGGAGTGGATATTTTTTGCCATGTAGGCGAATGCTATATTACAACAGAGAGAGCATCTCCTCTGACCGATGGAATTTTGGAAACGGTGATGAAGCTGGTGGTGGAGACTTTACCTAGAGCACTGAACAAGCTGGACAATATTGAGTTTCGTACCAAGCTTTCTTGGGCCAGTACCATTGCCTGTTCACCGGTTAGATATCTGGGAGGTGGTGCCGGCTATCTGACTCTTCATGGTATTGAGCTTTCTTTAAGTGGGTACTATGATATTGCCCATGGTGATGGACTAGCGGCACTGCTTCCTGCTTGGATGAGGTATACTTTTCCTGTACGGCAAGAGAGGTTTAATTCCCTGGGCAGAAATGTTTTTGGTGAGACAGATGGGATAGCTGCAGTCGAAGGGTGGTTGGATAAGGTGGGGATGAAACTTAACCTGCGAGCTTTGGGCATCGAACCTCAGCGTATCGAAGAAATGGCGGATTGTGCCGTGAGGACGGCTCCCCAGCTTAGTAAACACCCTAATTTACTCGATGCTTCTGCCGTAGCCCAGATCTATAGAGATTCTTACTAGTTAATTCGAAGGTGGCTCCCCGGGTAGGATTCGAACCTACAACCTTGCAGTTAACAGCCGCCTGCTCTACCATTGAGCTACCAGGGAACAAAGCTGCCGAGCCTGGATTCGAACCAGGGCTTAAGGATCCAAAGTCCTTCGTGCTACCACTACACAACTCGGCATTACTTACTGCCGAAGGTCGGATTCGAACCGACACGGGAGTTGCCTCCCAACAGTTTTTGAGACTGCCGCGTCTACCATTCCGCCACTTCGGCGCGTTTACCCCTTTCAGATGGAGCGGAAGACGAGATTCGAACTCGCGACCTCTTCCTTGGCAAGGAAGCATTCTACCGCTGAACTACTTCCGCATTTCAAAGTGCCGAGGAGCAGAGTCGAACTGCTGACACGCGGATTTTCAGTCCGCTGCTCTACCACCTGAGCTACCTCGGCCGGCTCAAATATTCTAAGTTTTCTTCCCTTCGCTGTCAAGCAAGCTAGGTTTGTAGGTTTTTACTGTCACCCTGAATAAGGGGAAGGGGTCTCTAGATTCTTCGCGGAGCCTGTCCTGAGCGCTATGAGATTCTTCGCTACGCTCAGAATGACAGGGAGCGAAGGGCTCAGAATGACAGGGAGAAATGCCAAACAATCCATTATTTTAGGGCGCCCGGCTTAATTAAAGGGATATTAGCAGCACAGAGAGGGCATTCTTCAGCGGGATAAACTGTGGTAGGAGAGCGGAGACAGCTAAAAAGGGGCACACCAAAGTCTACCTTTTCTGTGCTCCGGTCGACAAGCATTCCGATACCAATGACGATGCCACCAAGTTTTCTAACAGCGCTCATCGTCTCCTTAATCGAGTCACCTGTGGTCAGGATGTCATCCACAATAAGGGTCTTTTCGCCCGGGGTGATGGTAAAGTCACGACGGAAGACTCTTGTTTCTCCTTCTTTTTCGGCAAAAATGCTTCGCACTCCTAGTTGTCGCGCAGTTTCGAAAGCAAGGATAATGCCTCCGGTGGTTGGTCCGGCAACCAGTTCCACTTTTTGGTCTTTGAAATGTTGCGCCATAAGATGGCACAGCTTCTCAGTATAATGCGGATATTGCAAGATTCGAAACTTCTCCCAATACATGGGTGAATGCAATCCAGAGGCAAGGAGGAAATGACCCTCCTTTATCGCCCCGGCCATTTTGAATATCTTCAGCACCTCGTCACTCAAGTGCACCTCCCACTGAATTGCAAATTGCTGCTCCCAGCGCACCTGCTTCAGTTAACTCCGGGTAGCCGTAATGTTTTACCAGTCCCCATTTGCTCAGTGGCCAGTAGACAAACCAAGCCCTGCCGATAATGTTAGCTTGGTAGACTGGCCCCCAGGAACGGGAATCATTGCTATTGTTGCGATTGTCTCCCAGAACAAAATATTGGTCATCAAGCATTTTTTCTGGGCCAAAGTCCTTATAGCGTCGTGATGGTTCTGGGAAGATATAGGGTTCATTTATGGGAATACCATTGATGGAAACCGTGCCATCCTTAATTTCCACGGTATCGCCGGGCTGTGCAATAACTCGCTTGATGAACGGGTATTGTGACCCAACCTCCTCACCTGGATCGAAGACAATTACCTCTCCTCGTTTGGGGTCTGAGAAGAAATAACTTGCTTTGTTCACCATAATCCACTCACCGTCTTCAATGTTTGGCAGCATACAGGAATATTGCACCCGATAGCCTTGCACGGTGGCTTTAATGGTAACAAAGATGGCAGCAGCTATGAGGATGGTTATACCGATTTCGCGAAGAATTTTCATTAACGAAAGCTTATTTTACCACTTAAAGTAAACCAAAAGTCAATTTACTCGTTATAGTAAGTAAGAAGATACTTTTGCGAAAGGAGGTTTGAATGAAAACGACTAGGTGGTTAATTCCTTGCTTAATAGCGGTGCTGGCCTTGGGTGCTGCTGGCTGCACTAGTATACCGGAGTGGGAAGGTAGTCCAGGTGTTGTTCCTGTAGCGCAGCAGCAAAATACTGGAATATGGGTTACTGGTCAGGGAGAAGCAATGGCAGTTCCCGATATAGCTGAGCTGCGCCTTGGAGTTGAGGCTCGTGCGGATACAGTAGCCGAGGCTCAAACACAGGCAAGCGAAGCCATGGGTAAAGTGGTGGTAGCATTGAAAGATAATGGCGTGGCTGAGAAGGATATCCAAACACAGCGATTCAGCATCTATCCTGTGACAAGATGGATTAGCGAGAAAGATGAAGAAGAAATCATTGGCTACCAGGTGACTAATATAGTGGTTGCCAAGCTAAGAGAGATGGATAAAGTTGGGGATATTATTGATGCTGTAGCCGAAGCCGGTGGCGACCTCACTCGGATTCAGGGGATAAGCTTTAGTGTGGATGACCCAACTCCGTACTATGAAGAGGCGCGAGCTAAAGCGGTGAAGGATGCTAAAGACAAAGCATTACAATTAGCTGATTTAGCCGATGTTAAGCTGGGTAAGCCCACTTATATTTCCGAGGGTGCTACTTATTTGCCGCCGGTTGTTAGAGGTCTTCCTGAAGCTGAGGCAGTTCCCATGCCTGCCCCTGAGACCCCCATAATCCCTGGAGAGCTGAAAATCACGCTCACCATTCAGATAGCCTATGCCATAGTTTAACTTCCCAAGTGATTAGTTTTTTGCCTCTTCCTGTCTCAAAGGCCGGAGGAGGTTTGTTTATTCCTAACCTGTTTGTTAACAGTTAAATTGTTACTCTGAGTCCTTCGCTGTCATCCTGAGCGAAGTGAAGGATCTCATAACGCTCAGGACAGGCTCCGCGAAGAGTCTATTAAGAGATTCTTCGCCCATAGGGCTCAGAATGACAAAAACGAGGTCTCTAAACAATCTCTTTATTCCTGGCCTTGTCTTCTATCCTTTTTCAGTGATAATATCTATTTACTTGTGGGCCGCTAGCTCAATTGGAAGAGCAGCTGACTCTTAATCAGCCGGTTCAGGGTTCGAGTCCCTGGCGGCTCACATTAAATATGAAATCAACCTCAACCTTTCTTCAGTAGTTTGCAAATCAAGCGCAACTATGGTTTGGGTCATATCTGGAGAACGAGATGTGGAGGGTGGTGCTATAACGGTAGTGTAAGTTAAGAAGGGAAATCCCCGTCTCTTGTCCTAACTAGCGGACTGATAAGTGGCAACCAGGATAATACGAAATAAAGGGATTAGGGAGACACAATTATGAAAAAAACCATTGTAATTTCTGTTTTGGGAGCTTTGCTGGTGGCAGGAGGTGTATTTGGTGGTATCCAGTATACCGATGTTAAGCAGGAGTTACAGCAAATCCAGGCTTCATACACTGAATTAAGCTACAAATATGAGCAATTGAATTCAAAATATGACTACCTAGGCCAACAATGTGATTACCTAAGCCATCAGTACGAAGATTTGGAGTATCAATATGTGGCCTTGGAGTATCAGTATCAAGTCATGAGTAAAAAGGGAGCGGAAGAGGAGGATGCTATAGCAGATCTCCAATGGCAAATAGCGTATTGGAAAGATGCTTACAAAACAAAACCCGGACCAGGGAGGCCCCTCAGAGAATTCCGAAGCGAAGAAGAGTTGGTACTTTGGCTTTCGCAGGATGATACCGATAGTAACAGGTATATTCCTAATCAGTTTGATTGCGAAGATTTTGCGCGCATGTTGCAGGCTCATGCTTATGATGATGGCTATGTGATGTCCGTAACTCTAGTTGCTAGGGACAATGGGTATCATCTTAAGAATGGTTGCTTTATCGGTAACAAGTTCTATTATATCGATCCTCAAACTGACAGATTTTGGTTCTGGGGCTATTTTGATTGAGTTATCACTAAGACAATCAAAGCTCTGAGAGTGCAGATAAAGCTGTAAGTTTGGATGGTAGATGTGGCTGCGTTGATTAAACAAAACATTCAAAGGATATTGGCTGAATTGCCAAACGGTATCGAATTGGTAGCAGCAGCGAAAGCAAGGACGCCTGAGGAGATTCTGCAGGCGGTTGAAGCTGGGGTAAAAATCGTGGGAGAAAATTACGTCCAGGAAGCAAAAAAGGCGTATGAAGTGGTAGGGAAGAGAGCAAGATGGCATTTCATTGGAACCCTTCAGAAGCATAATGTAAGAAGAAAAATGGTGGAAATGTTCGATATGATAGAAACCGTTGATTCTTGGGAAATAGCAAAGGAAATTGATAGGAGATGTGCTCAAATTGGCAAAGTAATGCCAGTATTAATTGAGATAAATAGCGGTCGAGAAGAACAAAAATCAGGGGTATTCCCGGAGGACGCGGAGCAATTAGTAAGAGATGTCTCAAACCTCAGGAACATCAAAGTAATGGGACTTATGACTATGGGACCTCGTTTTGGAGACCCTGAAGATGCCAGACCTTATTTTGTGGAGACAAGAAAGATATTTGAAAGGATTAAGGGGCTTGATTTACCCAATGTAGAGATGAAATATCTTTCCATGGGGATGACAAACTCCTATAAAATTGCCATAGAAGAAGGTGCCCATATAGTCAGAATAGGAACTAAGATTTTTGGAGAAAGAGATTACGGAAGCTCATAAGCTACAATTGGATTACCAATCCGGCTCCACATTCTAAAGCTTTATCCTTAAATAGCTCTCTTATTTCCTTCTTATACTGGGTGCAATGACAGGGGTAAATTAGCGATAGTTCATCTAAAGCCTTAAAGTCACGAAACCCATGAAACCCACCGGCAATTCCATAGAGCTTTCCAAACTTTGAGGCAGCCTTCAAGATATTCCCCACTCCCGGGTGAGAGCAACCTGTTACCACAAATATTCCTTTATCAATCTTGAGGGCCAAGGACTGCTCTGTGCCTCCGAGTTCGCCAGTAGAAAAGACATCTTGGCAAATTTGAATAGCTTCTTTGCCCACAGTAGTTATCTTCCTAGCAGGAAATGCCCTTCTAAACGAGCTTGGGATGTAAAACTCAGCAGTTTCATTTTGCTTGAGAATCTGAGAAAGCCCTCCAGTGTGGTCCCAATGAGCATGTGAGATTACGATTATCCCTATATTTTTGGGGTCAATGTCTAGTTCTTTCATATTGTGTAGCAGAATGGAACTATTGGCACCGGTGTCAAACAAAATCGGTGGAGCTTTTTCGTTTTCTATAAAAGCGGAAAATCCCCAATCTGCCTTTAGCCCCTCTTTCTTTACTTCGTTGTCGTAAACTATGGTAATTTTCATTTTCCCCCTTAACTTTATTCAGAAGAGACTGGCCACCATATATGTCCATGGCAATGACTAACTGGACGTTGCCAAGCCTCATAGACACAGTCTTGTGGTGGGCACTTAACCTCAATACTCATTGGAATACCATTGACACATCCCTTCCAGGAAAGCCCATGGTTGGATTCCTCAAAAGCGTCATTGATAAAGTCTAACCCGAGAGGTCTCAAAAACCAAAGTAAGTCAGCTGTATAACTATTCCCACTTTTTGTAATAGTGCCATAAATATTGCACTTGGTTACAGTTGAGTGATTTGCTGGCTCAAAGGAGAATTCAAATTCCCGAGCATCTACGTTATATTTTTCCTTGAATCTTGCTTTTAAGTCATTCTCTGAGAGTTCTGAGAACCTCTCCGCCGACCAGATAGATTGACATCGGTAAAGCAATGTTTGGTCAGCAGCTTCTACCTCGATTATCCGCTTCGTTTCTTCGCCAGTCAGCGGTGGTCCAACCCCCTGTGGGGCGCAACCAAAGGAAATCACCAAGCTTACAATTATGGAGATGAAATATCTCCACCTCAGTCTTCCTTTTTATCAGCTTAAATTCAGCTTGACGGTAGTGAGACTATTGTATCATAACCAGGCAGCTTAGAGGCATTGTAGCCGTTCATATCGCTTTGGTGATGCGTGATTTCCTTCCTTGTCATTGCCTCCTTTCCTGTCAAGGCTTGTCCCAAAGCTAGGCGAGAAACGACAAAGACTATGGTATAGTTTGGGCAAGATGACTATCGCTTCCAAAATCCAATTCCTTCGGGAAAAAGTTGTAACTCGCAAGTCTTTCCAAATATCAGTCTTCATTTTAGCCCTCGCTTTGTCTGTGGCGATTTTCATTCTTGCCCGCTCTTATCTGGATTTGGAGAAATTCCTGGCTTATGGCTATCTCGGAATCTTTTTGGTATCTCTTAGTTGCGTCACTATTCTTTTCCCCCTTCCCTGGGAAGCAGTCATAATAGGGGCAGGAGCAGCTTTAGATCCCTTAACTTTAGAACCGTTATTCGATCCCTTATTGCTTGGAGTGGTAGCTACAGTAGGTGCTACTTTAGGGGAACTGAGCAGCTATGTTGTTGGCTATTTGGGGAGAAAGATAATCCTCGATAAATATTCAGAAAAATATAAGAAGGCTGAATTTTGGATAAAGAGGTATGGGAGTTTTGCCATCTTCCTTTTTGCCTTGTTGCCGGTACTTATTTTTGACCTCATCGGGATTGTTGCCGGGTCAGCTAAGTTTCCTCTGTGGAAGTTTATCCTTGCCTGCTTTGCCGGTCGGCTGATTAGGTGCCTTGCTGAGGCTTACTTGGGATATGGGGCATTTAGGTTCTTGCCCCAGCTATGGTGATTCAGGGTTTTGGTTTAAGTTACACCCTATCTATGTAATCCCCTTGGGGTGAGCGAAAAGTCGCTTGCCATACACTGGAGCATCTTTCAATAATCCCCAAAGTGAGCGAGCGCTATAAGACCTTATGGCTACATAACAGCCACCACATTGGTTAGTTCGTGAGAAGTTTTCTATCATTTCTTTTTGACTGGAATATTTGTTGCGATGCAATGAGCATGGGACGAAGCTTCCATCAAGCATTATGACAAAGAATCTTATACCAGCCTTACAATTTGGCCGGTAGCCTCGTTCAAAGAACTTCAGGGTATTTAAAAGTACAGCTTTAGAGTTGGTTATATGATTGCCTTGGTTCTTTAATTCTATCAGCGCATAAATAGTTTTACGCAAAAGCTCTAAATCCTTCTCATCATTGACGGAGTAAGCCTTGTCACCTGTTCGTTGTGAAGTATAGGCACTCTACAATATGAATACATCCCAATTCATGGCTTTTTGGGCTAAAGGCAATATATCTTTCAGGTTGGCTTTCGTTATGGCGGTGTTCAAAATAATGTCCCGGTGGCTAAAGCTTGCTAACTTCGGAATTGTTCGCTTCAGATGTTTATACAGACCTGGTCGCCGTCGGAATTCATCATGTCGTTCATCAGGGAAATCAAGCGATACTGAAAGCTGGTTTACCCCAGCTTCATGCAGTTGTAGATAGACATCCTCATTTAGTAGTGTCTCACTGGTGACAAATATTAAGTAGGGTACCCCTTTAGATTGTTTGATAGCCTTGACTACATCTACTATATCTTTGCGTAGAAGTGGTTCACCGCCGGAGATTTGCACCACGGGTGGATTTAGGAGTCTGCTTAACCTAGCATAATCATCTGGTTTAAGCTGCTTTTCGTCTTTTATTATGCCGCCAAGGTCACAGTGTCGGCAGTTGCAATTACAGGAAAGTGTCACCTCGAAAGAGACGACTAAGGGGCGATTAATTATATAATTGCGTATTCCCCTCTGGATAAGCTTGACTGCATCTAATAGGGAAAGATTTGTCAATCCAAATTGCTTAATGGCTTGTTGGGATATTTATACCAGCTTGCAAGGAAGTTTGTCTATATTCCGTACTTGCCTTCTTCTAAAGGTGTTAAAATAGGTGTATGCCAGCGAACTTACCGCCACAATACTTTGAAGCCGAGAAAAAGTATAGATTAGCTAAGGACCCAGAGGAAAAAATTGAGGCTTTGCAACTCATGCTTGCCATTATGCCCAAACATAAGGGCACTGATAAGCTCCACGCAGGGCTAAGGCGGAAGATTGCCAGGTTATCACAGGAAGCGGAAAAGAAATATGCCACAGCCAGAAGAGCAGGTTTCTATATTCGAAGGGAAGGAGCTGGGCAAGTAATACTAGTAGGTCCAACCAACGTGGGGAAATCACAGCTATTGACAGCAGTCACCGAGGCGTCTCCTGAGATAGCGGCATATCCTTTTACCACCCAAACTCTCATCCCAGGAATGATGGGTTTTGAGAATATCCAGATTCAACTGGTTGATACGCCACCTATGGGGCATAGAAATGCGCGAACATTGCTAGCTAACACACTTAGGGGAGCTGACCTTATTGCTATTGTGGTAGACCTCAGTATTGAGTCGGTAAGCCAGGTGGAGAATACTCTTCAGGAATTAAAAGAGGCCAGAATAGAGCCCATGACGGATAATGCTAAGGAAGCAACTCTAGGGAGCTATCAAAAGAAAATTTTGCTCATTGGCAATAAGAATGACTTGGAAGGTTCGACTAGCAACTGGAAAAGGTTAGATTCGCAATGTGGTACATTATTTCCTATGATTTCGGTCTCTGCCAGGGAAGGAATTGGCTTAGAGGAATTGAAGGAAACAATTTACCAAGCTCTGGGCATTTTCCGAGTTTATACCAAAACCCCGGGAGGCAAGGCTGACTTAACCGATCCTGTGATTCTGAAAATGGGCAGCACTGTGAAGGACGCTGCTGAATCTATCCATAAGGATTTTAAAGACAAACTAAAGTATGCTGTCGTTTGGGGCTCGGGGAAGTATGATGGGCAGAGAGTCAGCAGGGAACATATGCTTCAGGATGGTGACATAGTTGAGTTTCATGTATAGCCGGCCCTTTTGTCCTTGGTACCACGGCGAGGCAAAATTCACGTTGCAGTTTGCCACAACTTTTCCGCTAAATCTTCGATATAAGCCTTGTTTTCGAGTTTTAGTCTCCACTCTTGTGGAATGGCCTCTATACCCAAGTAGGCTCCTAAGATAGCCCCAGCCATGGAAGCTATGGTATCAGTATCGCCGCCCAAGCTTATGGCATAAATCACTGAATCCTTATAGGATTTCGGCTGCTTTAGGAAGCAATAGATGGCAGTTGGCACTGAGTTTAACGCCTCTATACCATTTCCCAGCACAGCAACCACCCTTGCCCTATCTTGCTCGCCCAGTAGCTCTTTCGTGTTGGCTATCTTTTCCTTATATAACTGGGTTTGGGCAAAGTTCTGGAGTTTTAGAAGAAAAGCTTCCCGATCAATTTCTTCATCCGAGGGAGTATTCAGGGCTAAGGCTACAGCATAAGCTTGGAGGGCTGCTCCTTCCTTGCCTAATTCGTGAGAATGGGTAATAGAACTTGATTTGTAAGCAATCTCCCTCAGCTTGGCTGGGTTATTAGAATATAGGAGTCCTATTGGTGCCACTCTCATCGCTGACCCGTTTCCAAATGAGCCACCCCTATAGATTTTGCTTGCGGCACTATCCCATGGCTCACCCCTCTTTATCATCCTAAAAACCCTGGGTGGCCCTGGTCCATAGCCACGCCATGGCTCAGCTTCATAGTTTTTGATAAAAGTTTGGGCCATGTGCTCTCCATCAAAACCCCTGCTTTGTATCAGCGATTCCACCACACCGATTGTCATGTGAGTGTCATCGGTATAAGCTAGCTCTTCCACCCTCTCAGCTAAGGAGGCAATATCTTCTTTTTCAGCTATCCTCCTTCCTTCTCGCCAAGCGCCAAGCCCATCACCTATGGCTGCCCCTATCAAGCATCCCAAGAATTTCGACTTTAGTTTTCCTTTATGCATCTCCCTAAATCATAGTGTTCCGCATAATATCTTATAAAATCCCTCTCATGTAATGAATTTTTTCTTCCTTACAAGAGAGGGTAGGTGAGGGTAAACTCTCCTTCCCTCTATCTCCCTCCCCTAGCGGGAGGGAGAACCGCAAGGTGGTTTTGCAGTTAAAACTTTAGTTTCTGCATCGGCCAAGCTTGATTAATTTGCAAATTTTACCATTAACATATATACTTATCACAGTGGTTATAAGTTCAGGTTACCGATTCTCTGGAAAAAATTCCTTTAGTTCCATTTACAGACGTTGGATGACCGAGACTCTAGCCAAATATTATTAAGAAAGGAGGTCATCCAATGGGGTTTACAGACAAAACACTCCAATGTTCTGACTGTGGCGCTACATTTACCTTTACTGTTGAGGAGCAGGAGTTCTATGCGGCTAAGGGATATACTAATGAGCCCAAGCGTTGCACTGCCTGCCGTGAGGCAAGGAGAAACCAGCGCAGAAGCTTTGGTGACGATAGACTGAGGCGGCAAATGTATCCGGCAGTATGCGCTGAGTGTGGTAAGGAATGTGAGGTACCCTTCGAGCCTCGAGAAGGCAGGCCAGTATATTGCAGTGAGTGTTACAACAAAGTTAAATTGGGCAGTCGACAATAGGTTGATTGTAACTGGATTCAAAGGGGCTGGAATTGAGCCCAGCCCCCGAAGGTTCAGAAGTGGAAAGATTCAGCGTATTTTAACCCCTCGCCTAGCCTTTCCCTTGAAGGGAGGTGATGCTAGTCCTGAGCAAAGCGAAGGAACTAAGGCGAGGGTGATAAAATAAAAATGCAAAGGGAGGTAATATTATGAATATATATGTAGGTAATTTGTCACCCGAGGTTACTGAAGAGGAGTTACGCCAGGCATTTGAGGCTTTTGGGCAAGTTACATCGGTAAACATTATCAAAGATAGGTATACTGGCCAACCCAGGGGATTTGGATTTGTTGAGATGTCAGTAGATACCGAGGCTCAGGCAGCGATTGACGGCCTCAGCGAGACGCCATTAAGGGAGCAGAAGCTTACTGTTAGCAAGGCGCGTCCTCGCACTGAACGCGGAGGCGGCGGTGGCGGTGGGTTTTATGGTGGAGGTGGAGGTGGAGGAGGGCGTCGAAGATATTGAGTCTTGTTTATTCGGCAAGCTAGCCTAATATCCTACAGATTATAGTCTTGGCAATAGTGGTCTGGAATTCCAGGCTGAGGATAAGGAATTTTGTTTTTCTCCGCTGCCTCAGCAGCAGGGTTTTGTGCTATTTTGTCTGGGTTACCTGTTTTTTGGTATTGCTCCATAATGTAGTCCTTAAACCTTTCTGTCTGTTCTGGGCCTTACTGGAGGATACTTTTTGCTTGGTCAGCGATAAAAACACCATGATGGGCAAAGGCACATAGCTCTACCTCATAAGCCGCCAGCTTCCTTAGCGATTCCATATATAGAGAAAAGTCATGCAATAATCACAGTCTCTTTGCCTTTAAGCGGATATAGGCGGTTTTTTTCGTGTTCCTGGAAAATCTATCTTGTCAGTGATTTTGCCAGGCTCTCGAATCCGCATAGTAAATTCCTCGTGGCATAGTCAACCTACAACATGCCTCTCCAAGCGAGATTTTAGCAGGTGAATGGGAAATACATAATGAGAGCCTTCTATTTGAGGTTCATCAAGGGTATAATTGGATAAGGGGAAGGTACAACGGAGGGCGGAGGAATGAGCAGAAACAAATATTTCGTCCTTCTAGTCTTGGGGCTAGTCCTTATGCTAGCTGCCTCGTTTGTGGCATGCGAATCGCCTTACAAGAGGTTCCTTTTGAAGATGGACCCTCGCAACATAGCCGCTTCGTGAGCGGAATTGTCCAGGTTAACGAACGCAACCCAGACTATAAGATGCTAGGTTCGCAAGAGGTAAAGCTCGCTTATGCTACTATTATGATTGGTAAAGAAACTATAGCCTACCAAGACAAGTCCAAGGGGGTTAATGACTTTCTCGAAAAACCTCTCTCATTTATGTTCCAAGTGAAGCGAAGGGCTAGGTTTTAGATAAAGTCTCCAGCCCACAGTAAACCCTCAAACTATCCTCAAACTTCACTGACCGAGTATATCTGAGTACCATATCAGGGCTTTCCCAACCACCAAGCCTCACAATATGCTCAATATCCGAGCGAGCACGACGAAGGTTACAACAAGGGCTCTCTTAAGGGTGTGGAATTGCATTTGGGGATGTTTATTAACAGCAAATTGTTGCTCTGAGTCCTTCGCTGTCATCCTGAGTGAAGCGAAGGGTCTCATAACGCTCAGGACAGACTCCGCGGAGAGTCTATTAAGAGATTCTTCGCCCATAGGGTTCATAATGACAAAAAGTGAGCTTCCCAAACAATCTTTGCATTTTTGAGTCCTGATTGTTTGAGGCAAGTCTGATAAAATGCTATTGTATTAAGTGATTTTGTATCTGGGGAAGTGTCGGAATTGGCAGACGAGCATGACTTAGGATCATGTGCTGCAAGGCGTGGGGGTTCGAGTCCCCCCTTCCCCACCAACCCATTAGCGCCAAAATGTTGAATCCCTAAAGGATGAGAAAGGGTAGGCAATGCGTATCGTTGTTATAGGGCAAGCAGCCTTTGGCCAGAAAGTTCTCGAGGCATTGACCGAAAGGGGAGAGGAGATTGTCGGGGTTTATACCTCTCCTGATATTCCTGGAAAGACAAATCCGCTTAAAGAATTGGCCGTTCAATTAGGTATACCAACCTTTCAGCCAAGAGAAATGCGAGCCCCAGAGGTTTATACCGAGTATATTAAACTTAAGCCGGACCTGAATGTTATGGCTTATGTAACCAGTATCATACCTGAGAATATCTTAAACTACCCTGAGTTGGGGACAATTCAATACCATCCCTCGTTACTTCCGAAGTATCGAGGTGGTAGTGCCATTAACTGGGCTATCATCAATGGAGAGACTAAGACAGGCATTACCATTTTCTGGCCTGACAAAGGGATAGATACAGGCCCTATCCTGTTGCAGAGGGAGGTAGAGATTTTTCCTGATGATACTGTGGGCTCGCTCTACTTTGATAAACTCTTCCCATTGGGAATAGAGGCATTAGTGGAGAGCATCGAGTTGATTAAAAAGGGAATAGCTCCACGAATCCCCCAAGATGAATCACAAGCTACTTACGAAGGGCTATGCACTGAAAAAGATACTGTTCTTAACTGGCTTCAGCCGGTAACCAGAGTCTATAATCTGATTCGAGGCACTAATCCTCAGCCAGGGGCAATAACCCATTTTCGGGGTAAGCGGCTCAGACTTTTTGATGCAGAACTACTTGTGGGTGGTGTGGGTAGATTCCCTGGCGAGGTTATTAATATTACTAAAGAAGGATTTACAGTGGCTGCCATGAATGGGGCTATCCTTGTTAAACGGGTGCAGGTGGAAGGCTCTCCCAAGATAGCCGGTGCAGAATTTGCTGAGCAGGTGGATTTGAAAGTAGGAGACAGACTTGGTGAGTAAGACACTTCAATAGCTACCAGCGAAGGAGATGGCATATCCTTCAAGAAAGTATATAAAGCAAAGGAATTTCTCGAGGGTATATAGTGAATCTAACGGCATTTCTGCGCCAAAACAAAGTTGAATTTGAATTTGTGGAGAAAAAATCTACCCATCATGCCTTGGAAGCGTCCAAGGCTACTGACATACCTTTAGATAGGATTGTAAAAACTCTTGTTTTTATTAACCAGGATTCGAAGCCGCTAATAGCTATAGTGAGGGCCGATTGCAGTGTGAGCCGGCACAAGCTTGAATCTTGCTCTCAGTCAAAATCAGTGAAAATTGCTTCAGATGAAATTGCAGAAAAGGTTACTGGCTATCCCACAGGGGGCATACCTCCGGTGGGACATAAGAAGAGGCTGCCCGTATATCTCGATCAACAGGTCTTGAGCAACGAGTGTGTCTGGTGTGGTGGCGGGACGAGAACAAGGTTGGTCAAGCTGAAGGTGCAGGACATCACAAAATTGGTTGCCCCACAGATATGTGATATATCAACACAGCCTATGGAGTGCTGACCTGCTCAGTCGCCACCGTAGAATCCAAAGTGAATAAGCCCTCGTCCGTTTTTTGCTGCTGTTGCTCCCAAGGCTTCGGTAACATAAAATTCATCACACTGGAATTGGAATAGAATCATTTTTCTTAGCTGTTCGGCTTGGTCGGGGACATTAGTGTGCACTATGGCAGCATGCAATTTTTTGCCTCTGACTTTTTCCTTGGCTATGTCAACCATCTTATTCATTATTTGTGTTCTAGTTTTAGCCCTGGCTACAGGCTTTGTTATCCCTTCGCTAGAGGCGTCGACTTTCAAAATTGTTCTGAAAGTGCTTGCTGATTCCACTTCAGCCTTAGCCCATGAACCAGCCTCAAATGTTAGCCCTCCCTTATCTAGGTAGAAAAGGGTATCACGCGTTGAGAGGTCGTTTACTCGGGGTATCATGTCGTTAGCTACCTTGGTTACCTCTTGGAGACTTTTGCCCTGTGTGGCTGTCTTGGCTGCCTGAAGAACAATAAGTAGCTGAGCGGCAGCGACGGTGCGTGAGTCAATCACTTCAATAGTGGTGTTGGGCAGCTTTTCATGAACTATTTCTCTAGCCTGTACG
>Ga0209979_1000432_pt1 | contig 57652 bp, 46 predicted proteins | sample AnhtaG_FD_183114 | JGI IMG/M metagenome (GOLD analysis project Ga0209979, IMG submission 183114) | Deep subsurface microbial communities from Anholt, Denmark to uncover new lineages of life (NeLLi) - Anholt_01485 metaG (SPAdes) (version 2) | ecosystem: Environmental > Aquatic > Marine > Oceanic... | reverse complement strand
CGCACGGAAGTGCGGTGTGCGCGCTGTAACTCCCACCTCGGCCACGTCTTCGACGACGGGCCAAAGGACGCGGGCGGTCAGCGCTGGTGCATCAACAGCGTTGCGCTGGACCTCGACCCGCGCTGAGGCACAAGCGCCGACTACCGGCACCGCAAGGGGCTCGTTGCCCGCCAGTCCCGAATGGAGCGTCCGGCGAGGAGAACGACGGTTCCGATCCGCGGCACGCAGCGATTATCGGTGGCACCGTTGCCGGGGGATCGTGGTCATAAGTCCAGTCGTTCTCGATGATGCCGGTCGTCCAGGAGCCAGCACCGCCGTAGCGCACACGGACATAGGTTAAGGCTAGAGAAGCATCATCGCAGGTTGTCGCGGGTTCGATCCCCGTCTCCCGCTCCACCCCGCATCAGACGTTACAACGCATGCATGGCGAGGGCCGCCGAGAGGCGGCCTCTTGGTTTTCAGGCAGGCTCTCTACCCATATAGCACGAGCGTCCGGATCATCCAACGAATGTTAAATACATGACGGTCACAGGGCGTTTGCCTGGAGCTGCCGGTCCGTCAGCTCGCGGGCCAAGCCACATGCACTGAGGCGGTCTGGAACGAGGAGCGGGTCACCCCGAAAGCCCTCTAGAACAATCTGCGCTTTCTTCCCACGGGTGAACTTGCGACGGCTGACTCTTTTTGCCCCGTGAATGAGCTCGCTGGTCTGCTCATTGCCGGCCTCCGCCGCGACCTCTGCCCGGATCGTTGAAGGCGCGGAGGAGGGCACGCCTTGCTTGACACGTGTCCTCCGCAGATAGTGTCGCGAGCTGAATCCGTCGACGCCCAGGCGACGTACACGATTAGAGAGCTGGCTACTATCACAGGAGGGTAGGTCTCCATGGACGAGGTAGTGCATTTCGAGATCCCGGCCGACGATCTGGATCGATCTCAGAGGTTCTACCGAGAGACTTTCGGTTGGGAAATAGCCGAAGTATCCATGCCAGAGGCGGAATACTACATCGCGAATACGGTTCCGACGGATTCCCAGGGTTTGCCAAGGGAGCCAGGAGCCATAAATGGTGCGTTGATGAGAAGAGAGAACTCGGGCCAATCTCCAATCATCGTGATCAGCGTCTCCTCGGTGGCTGACTACCTCGAAAAAGCAGAAAGAGGTGGCAGTAGAGTGGTGTTGGCCACCCAGCAAGTCGGCGATATGGGTCTGTATGCGAGGATTTGTGGTACCGAGGGTAATTGTGGTCGGTCTTTGGCAAGGTCTAAAATAGAGTGTGACTCCCACCATGGAGGCATTGAGAAATGTCCGAGATAAAGGTGGATTGCACAGGTGAAACCTGTCCGATCCCTCTAGTTGAAACCCGCAAGGCCCTAAGGAAAGCAGAAGAGGGTGACATTGTGGAGGTCATCGGAACTCACCCTTCTTCCAAGAAAGAGATACCAATGGCCGTGAGAGCTCTAGGATTGGAGCTTCTGTCCATTCACGAGAAAGACGGAGTCTGGAAGATAAGGATACAGAGGTAGAGGGAAAGCGACTATGGCTGACAAAGCTACGGTGATAGTCCATAGCGGTGACATGGACAAGACTTACAGCGCCCTCATCATAGCCAATGGGGCATTGGCTATGGGAATGGAAGTATCACTCTTCTTCACCTTTTGGGGGCTTCAACGCCTCAAGAAAGGTGGGTTGGATAAGGGACCGTTATCAAGAATGAACATGCTAGGCCTCGGCAAGTGGATGGTTGGGCGGAAAATGAAGAAGGCTGGTGTGGCTTCTCTAGAAAAGCTGCTGCAGGACTTCAAGGAGCTTGGAGGCAAAATCCTTGCCTGCGACATGACCATGGAAATAATGGGGATAAAGAAAGAAGACCTGCGCGATGACTTGATATCAGATTACTGTGCGGTGGGTACTTACGTAAGTGAGGCAAGAGAATCAACTGTAACCCTCTTCATATAGACAGGAGGGAGACATGTTAGCCAGGCGACAGGTGTATCTGGACAACTCAGCAACCACCCGGCTGGACGAACAGGTATTGGACGCAATGAAGCCGTATTTCTTCGACAAGTACGCCGTAGCTACCTCGGAGTTTGCCTACTCCCAGGGCGTAGAGGCTCGAGAAGTCCTGGACAGTGCTAGAGAAGGCCTTTCTGCGGCTCTGAGAGCGGCGCCTGAAGAGTTTATTTTCACCTCAGGAAGCACGGAATCCTCGAACATCGCTCTGAAGGGAGTGGCGCTGGCTCTCGGTAACAGGAAAGGCAAACACATAATTGTGTCCAGAATAGAGGATTTCCCCGTGCTCCACAGCGCCAGAGCCCTTGAGAAGCAGGGCTTTCGTGTGACCTATCTGGATGTAGATAGTGACGGCTTTGTGAACCTTGACGAGCTTAGAGATTCCATCACAGATGAGACCATTCTGGTTTCCGTCCAGCATGCTAATCAGGAGATTGGCACCATTCAGGACATCGCTAGTGTTGGGCGCATTTGCGGCGAGAAAGGGGCACTGTTTCATACCGATGCAACTCATACCTTCACTCGCGTTCCCCTTGATGTTGGCAAGATACCTGTGGATCTAATCACGGTATCTGCCCATACTATCCATGGTCCAAAAGGCGTCGGAGGACTGTACGTCCGTCAAGGGACAAGAATAGCCAAGTGGGTAGATGGGGGATTCCAAGAGTTCGACCTTAGGGCCGGGCTGGAAAACATACCCGGCGCAGTGGGATTCGCCAAAGCGGTAGAGCTGGTCACGCCGGAAGAAACAAGCAGGTTGCAATCAATGTGTGACCGTATTATTGACCGCATACTTGCCGAGATACCAGATACTACGCTCAATGGCCATCGCCGGAAGAGGCTCCCGCAGAATGCCAATATTTCGTTCCGCTTCATAGAGGGTGAATCTATCACCCTGCATCTGGATATGCACGGTTTTGCTGTGAGCACCGGCTCTGCCTGTTTCAGCCGCTCTCTGGAGGGCAGCCACGTCATCTTTGGGATAGGTGGTGACCACGAAAGGGCACACGGGTCAATTCGTTTTACTTTCGGGCGCTACAACACTATGGAAGACGTCGACGCCGTGGTGCAGACGCTGGCTGAGGTGGTGCAGGAGCTGAGAAGCATCAGCCCGCTGGGCAAGTGAAGGAAGAATAGGAGAGCTAGAGATGAGATCTCCATATAGTGAAACGGTACTGGAGCACTTCCGCCACCCGCGCAATGTGGGCAAGATTGAGAATGCCGACGGAAAAGCTATAGAAGGCAGTCCAGCCTGCGGTGATATGGTGTCTGTGTATATTAGTGTTGAGCCCAAGACGAACACGATCTCGGACATCAAGTTCGAATCTTATGGCTGCGCTTCTAACATCGCTACTGGCTCTATCATTACGGAACTGGCGAGGGGAAAGACATTGGATGAAGCCAAGAAGATTACCTGGCAGGAAGCTTCAGAAGCACTGGGAGGGCTTCCCAAAATCAAGGTCCATTGCTCGGTACTTGCCATAGAAGGTTTACGTTCGGCCATCGAGAACTACGAAGAGCGCCATGGTCTGGTTAAGGAGAAGAATCCGACCACAATAGAGGTGGTGCGTAAGCGCCTTAAGAAGGTCATGAACCCTATGGCTGGGTTAGACCTAGTGCGTACGAACCTGGTACGGGACATCAAGGTAGCAGACGGTAAGGTCCGAGTGGTGGTCGACTTGCCTCCGGATCACCAGTTTGCTTCCGCGATAAAGGAAGAGATAACGGAGAAGATAGAACCCCTGTGGGACGTGAAAGAAGTAGCGGTTGAATTCACGGACTAGAGGTCCGGCAGAACCCCGGATGTGGAACGATTAAGGTGCACTGGAGGCCCGAAAGCCCCGTCACCTGAATCGTTCCGGCGAACTGGGGCGAGCGAATACGGGGATGGCGGAGAAGGCGGCGCGGGCCCACGAGCGGTTCAGCCCGGCGGACCGGATGGGGGAGCGGCTAGGCTGAGGGAAGGCTAGCCCGCTGGGGGCCGCACACTCTCAAATCCACCCTGTTTTTACCCCGGTTTCACCCCGGTTTTTGAATCTGAGGGGTTAACAATTAGGCCTGTTCTGTGGGGTGACCTTCTTCCTTCCAAGCAGGTTGTCGCGGGTTCGATCCCCGTCTCCCGCTCCACCCCGCATTAGACGTTACAACGCATGCATGGCGAGGGCCGCCGAAGGGCGGCCTTCTGCTTTCCAGGCAGATTGTCGGAGCTCGCTCCGTCTATAGAGATACCGTCTCCGATCCCGGCTGGCGCAGCTTGATTTGCTGGCTCGTCCGAAGCATCCCGGACTTCTAGTCCGGGAGTCGTGGGTTCGAATCCCACCCGGCCCTTCAATGCAAGGCTCTTAGGAACGTCGCCAAGAAACGCGGGCCAGACGAGAAGCGCGCCCCAAGTTTCCAATCAACCTGATCCCAGGTGCTGCTAACAGCAGAGCGCTGGCTTCCCAAGCAGAGAGTCGGAGATTCGGTTCTTGTCGTCCGCCCCAAAGGGTGTCAGCAGACGCTGGCGATCTGTGGGCAAGAACTGTGCGAACGACAGTCTGGCAGCCTGGAGCTAGACCTGGGAAGTCCCAGCCTGACCTAGCAGGTCAAGCTCGACCACAACTTCCTCATGTCCGTACTTAATGTCGAAGCCGAGAGCCCGACAAAGGTCTATCATTTTCCTGTTGTCAGGCAGGGCTATTCCGTAAATGGTCTCGAGGCCTTTGTCCTCACCTATCCCTATCAACATGTCCACTAGCTTGGTTCCAAGACCCTTACCCTGGAACTCGTCAGCCACCACGACGGCAACCTCGGCCCGTTTCTCGCCGGGCTCTATTATCAGCCTGCCAACCCCTATGTTTCTCTTCTTACCGCCCTCGGTATACTCGGCTATTATCGCCATCTCGCGGTCATAGTCTATGTTGCAGAAGCGCACCAGCATCTCATGGGTGATATCCCTAATCACGTGAAAAAACCTGAACCGGCTTGTCTCGTCGGAAAAACCGCGGATTAGCTCCGCCTCCAAGGGTTCGTCCTCGGGACGTATGGGCCTGAGGAGAACCTCAGTCCCATCTTTCAGTCTCCAGGGCGTTATGTACTTGACGGGATAGGGCATTATCACCAGATGGCAATAGGGGTCCTTGGAGTCCAAGGCTTGCGGGTCCAGGACTATCCTTGAGTCGAGGGCGTAGATCCCTTCGCCGGAGACCGCCAGCGGGTTTATGTCTATCTCGGCTATCTCAGGGAAATCAACTACCAAGTTGGAGAACTTGACTACTATCTCCTCGAGCAGCCTGAGGTTGGCCGGAGGCCTGTTCCTAAGCCCGCTCTTGAGGACATTCCAGATCTTGGTATCCTCCATCAGCCTCCTAGCCAGCGTTTGGTTGAGAGGGGGAAGCTTCATCGAGAAGTCCCTGAATACCTCGACGCCTATCCCACCTGCTCCGAACAGTATCACGGAGCCGAAGTCGCTATCCTTTTTTGACCCGAGGATCAATTCGTAATCCACATCCGTTATCATCTTTTGGACGTAGACGCCCTCAATCTTCGCTTCTGGTGACCTCTCACGCACGTTGCTCATGAGCCTGGTGAAAGCTTTTTCCAGTTCGCCCTCGGAATTTACCCCGGTGATAACTCCTCCCGCATCGGCTTTGTGAATTACGTCTGGGGAGACGATCTTGAGGACGACAGGATAGCCGATGGAGCGGGCCGCGGCTACTGCCTGCTCAACGCTCGTGCAGAGGACACCTCTCGCCCTCGGTATCCCGTAAGCATCGAGGAACTTGTCCGCTTTGTCCTCCGTCAGAAAGGTCTTCCCCTCCTCCAAGGCGCGTTTTGCCAGAAGCTTGAGGTGGCTCGAAGGAGGAGAGAGCCCTACAGAAAGTTCTTCGGGCGTTTCATAGAGGAGGTCAAGGTTGCGTTTGTACTTACACATGTACATGTACGTCTTTATTGCGGCCTCCGGGGAGCCATAGGTGGGTATGTTCTTGCTGTAGAACACCTGCCGGCCGGCTCTAACCTCATCCTCACCCATCCAAACGGTCAGAATGGGCTTGATTCGCTCCTCCGCCACCGCAACCACGGACTCCGCCAGCTCCGCCGGCGCCGCGGCGCCTTGCGGCGTATAGACCACAACTATGCCATCAACACCGGGGTCACTCAGGCACGCATTGACCGCCTTGGCAAATCGGTCAACGTCGGCATCTCCCAGCACGTCGACGGGGTTCGCGTGGCTCCAGTAGCCAGGGAGAGAAGAGTCAAGATCTGCAATCGTCGCCTCGGAAAGCTGGGCGAGTTCGCCCCCGTGTTCCATTACGGCATCAGCGGCTATTACTCCGGGCCCTCCGGCGTTGGTGACTATCGCGATTCTCAGCCCAGCGGGAAGAAACCTGGAGTCCAGGACGCTCGCGCAGTTGAAGAGATCCAGGATTTCGTCCACCCGGACTATTCCTGCTCTCCTAAAGGCAGCATCGTACGCCTCGTAGCTGCCAGCCATCGCGCCGGTATGAGAGAGGGCCGCTCTTGCGCTCTCGGCATACTTCCCCGGCTTTATGACGATTATCGGCTTGTTTCTGGCGAATCCCCTAGCCGCTCGCATGAATTTCCTCGCGTTCGCTACGCTTTCCATGTAGATGATTATGCTCCTAGTAGATGGGTCTTCGCCAAGAAAGTCGATCAGGTCACCGAAGTCCACGTCCAGCATTGAGCCAACGGAGCCGAACATGCTGAACCCGATGTGGGAGCTAGCCGCCCAGTCGAGGATTGCCGATCCTAGCGCCCCGCTCTGGGATATGAAGGCTATTCGTCCAGGCTCAGGGTTCCGCCTCAAGAACGTCGCGTTCAAGTTTGCATGAGGTCTGATTATTCCCAGGCAGTTGGGGCCAAGGATTCGCATCCCGTACTTGGCCCTGGTAGCCGCTATCTCCTCCTCGATCTTTCGCCCCGACTCCCCCGCCTCTCTGAATCCGGCCGAAATGATCACCATTGCTGCCACTCCTGCCTGTCCACAGTCTTCCACTATCTGCGGCACTGTCTCCGCAGGAGTGGCCACGATCGCCAGGTCCACCTGTTCGGGCACGTCCCCTACACTCGGGTAGCATTTCTCACCCATGGCGCTCTCGCGCCTAGGGTTCACAAAGTGGATTCTCCTCTCGCTCTTTCCCAGAATCAGGTTTCTCATAAGAGCCTGACCGACCGAGCCCTCCCGATCGGTAGCGCCTATCAGGGCAATTGCTCTGGGATTGAGCAGTGGGTCCAAGTTTCTCAACAGATACCTCGCTCGACAGCAAAGACCTGTGCGTTTCTCGTAACTCTCATTATAGATCGTGTAGGCGAACTCAAGTCGGGTGGCGAGAAGGAAAACTGCATGGCCTCATCTCACAAGGGCGATGTGCGGGAATCAGAGGCATCGCCAATATTCCCTGAGATGGGCCCTTACCTCTGCTATTACCTTTCTAGTCTCGTCAAGCGAGGGATCCTTCTGGAGTGTGTGTGGCACCATTCCGGGCTCCTCTGCAGCAACGTCAAGATCGGCCAGTCCACAAATCAAAGCCAGCCACGCACACGGTAAGACCTTTTCGTTATAGCCGGAGGCAATGAGATCGATGACCTTTCCCTGGCACACTTCGGCCATTTCCTTCACTCGCTCGCCGATCATTCTGAAGCCTCGTACCGGCAACCCCAGGCGCGTCAGTCCGTCATCGAAGTGAGGATCAGAACCGCCGTTCCTGATGATAATCTGCGGCTTGAATTCCTCAACCAGCGGCTGGACGATCTCCTCAAAGGCCAGTTGATAGGAATCGTAGCTGGCATCCAACGGCATGGGGATGTTCACGGTGAACCCCTTGCCTGCGCCGACGCCAACGTCCCAGACAAAGCCAGTACCCGGGTACAGAGTCCTGGGGTCCTGATGCAGATCGATAAGCAGAACCCGTGGGTTTGAAGAGAAGTACTCACTTGTGCCGTTTCCTGCATGAGCATCGGTATCCAGAATGAGGATCCTTTCCAGCCCGTAGTCCTCCAGCAAGTAGGTTGCTGCGAACGCCACATCGTTATAGATGCAGAACCCCTCTCCATACCTCCGCCTGGCATGATGCAGTCCCCCACCAATCGAAACTGCCTTTTCGAATCGGCCGGATTGAACTAGGTCAACAGCCATCTTGGCTTGGCCAACGACTAGCCTGGCTGCTTCTTCAAGCCTTCCGCATCTACCGGCTGGACGATTATCTGGCGAGTGGTATTGGTAGAACCTGCCGTCAAAGGTCAGACCCAAGTGCACAGCTCGATAGAATTCCTTGGTGAAATCGATGTAGTCCCTCTGGCAGATTCTTAGCAGGTCTTCGTCGCTGGCGGCTTCGGATGGCACTATCCGGTAATCGTCGTCCTCCTGAAGATTCTCCCTTAGGAACCTAAGGAATACTTCGTACCGACCTCCCCTGAAAGGATGCCCCGGCCCAAAATCGTATTCCTTCAACTCTTCCCGATACAAGATTGCTATTGGCATTGCATAATCCCTCGGCCTAGACGTGCGGCGGTTGTCTGACGGCTCATTTGGACGCCCACTATGGCTCAACTAGACCCGGAAGAAGCCGGGATCGCTCGCGCCTGTCCCGTAGGTCCCTCTCAGAGAGACGTACAGCACCTGACAGACAATGGAGGCCTTTGGGAGATTCTTCTCACGTTTCTCAAGCACTACGAGATTCTGGACCCCTTCTTGAATCACCGGTGCGATTAGTTTTCCTCCCACCCTGAGCTGTTCCAGCAGCGGAGGAGGAATCTCGATGCAGGCTGCAGTTATACAGATTCTGTCGTAGGGCGACATCGGCGGGTATCCAAAGCCTCCGTCACCTTTTACGAGGAGGATATCATCGTAGCCCGCCTGTTCCAGGTTCTTTCCTGCAAATTCAAAGGTCAAAGGGTCGATCTCAATGGATACGACCAGCCCCTCTTGGCCGACGATCTCCCTGGCCAGTGCAGTGCCATAGCCCGACCCAAGACCCACCTCGAGGAATTTGTGGCCTGCATCGAGGCCCAACGGCTCATAGAAGAGGGGATAGCTATGGGGGCATGAGATCGTCGCTTCCTCGCCGGGAAGTGGCAGGGGAATCTCAAGGTAGGCATAGTCTCTGTGAAGGGGAGGTATGAACTTTTCCCTCGGCACTTTCAGCATTGCATCTCTTATACGCTCTGACCGGAGATATCCATGCCTGATGAGCCACCTCACCTTCTTCTCCCTTTCCCTTCTCAATTGGTCTCTGCCTTTAGTGGGCTCTCTTGGCGGCGGTAGTGTCCATCCTCTCATTTGTCTCCGACCTGTTCTGCATCTGGAATCGATTCTAACGGCCTGGAAAAGCCGCGAGGGGGCGACCCCCATGGCGCTGAGGGCGCTGGCTTCGGTCTGGCGATGCACCCACAGGTTCCGGAGCGCCGATACTGGGCAGGCCGGAGGCCGATGAAGGATCGCCTCCACCCAGAAGGTCGACTCGCGCCCTCACCCGCGTCGACCTGTCGGCAGAAAGAGTCCCACACCGTTGCTGCAGCCAGTGTAAATGACCTCAGGCTAGGTATGAAAGCGTCGCGCCCGAAAGCTTATTCTCGCTTGGCTAAAGGCGGTGGCAATTCAGAGGATCCCGCCAACATGTCCTGATTGACAATCCGGTCACCTGCTTCTCAGGCAGGCTCTCTACCTATTTGGCTCCAGCGCTGAGATCGTCCAACGTGCGATGCGCCGCCTAGCCCGGATGTGGCTCTTCGACCAATCGCCGAGCGGCTTGAAGCAGAAGGTCCCGGCACTCCCGATACGTCCTCAAGTCCTTACAGTACGGATCGGGAATGCTGGAGGTCAACGTTCGCACCTTCTCCGAAGCTTCTTGGAATCGATCTACGATTTCGTCCCCATAATGCTCTTCGACGGGTACTATTACGTCGGCCCACTCGATGAGAGCAGGCGTAAGTCCTTTCGGATAATCGTCGGAAATGTCCAAGCCTATCTCTCGCATCGCCGTGACGGCGTTCGTGGCGAGTGGACTGTGCTCCTGCGGCCATAGCCCAGCCGTACGAACCTCGACCTTCTGTCCAGCCCTCTCAGCGACATGTCGTATGATCTCACCAGCCATTGGGCTTCGACAGGTGTTGCCACAACATACGACTAGGAATCGGCGATCATTCACCGACTGCTCCCATCTGGACCGGGTTGCGCCTTATGCAGACTAGGTCGGGGATTATGGCTGACTTGCCGCTAATCGCGGTCTTCAACGCACTCTGAGCATGACGTTGCGTCGCATGCCGCACGACCTTTCTCCCGTGCACTGCTCCCGATTGCCGTCGAATACCAGCCAGCTTCGACAATTTGCTGGGCAGCCGCATGAAGACGAAATCTGGATCAAGCCCGTGGGCGCGCGTCGCGGCGTTTGCGCTCTCATTCTTGCCCAGGTCACGAAGCAGATGCGCCATTTCACCCAGGGCCATGTCTTCGTTCAGCTGGGCCAGTTTCGGCATATCGCCTAAGGTGTTCACGATCTCGAACTCCACTGCGCGACAAAGTTCGTTGACAGGCGTGTTCCAACTGGCACTTGGTGCATCTGCTGACGTGATCATGAATCTAGCGTATTCGTGGAGAGCTTCCACGGTAGGGACAGCCAGATCACGCAATGTCAAGCCTGCTGGGCCCAAGACATCCTTGAGGTACTTTTCTCGCCGCCTGCGCCTGTCGGTTTGCTTGCTCACAGTCCCATCATTCAACTCGCCACAGGGATTGTGCAGCTGGGTTGACGCCGTGTCAATGGCCCAGGGCCCGCATTCAAAGCGCGCCCCTAGCGCTGGTCAAGAGCGAGTGCTCCCCCCAGGGATGTTCTCTCACCTGATGGGTAGCCTCACCGCCCGCCGGAGGCCGGGAGGAAGCTTCCCACTGTGGCGAAGAGCACAGAGATGTAGATGTACGTGGCCAAACCCTCTTTTCAGCACACGCTACGCGAGAGTCGGGGATGAGTCTACGTCACTGAGGCCTCAGCTTCGGATTACTTTCGCTCTCCGACAACTCGTGGTCTGACCCGGTCGCGGGTAACTGGTTTGCGCATCCGTGACAGCACTCTTCAGTCGGAAGGCTCCTCGACGAGGCGAAGCGTGAGTTGATCGCCCGCGAGGTAGCCGTCGACATCGAGGCCCGTGTCGAGAAACGCTTGCAGTTCGGCGTGCAGCGAGGTCGGTATGTTCGCAACTGGTGTCTCGACGTTCGACTTGGCCGAGAACACTGCGAGCGGCGCCGGTCTCAGGTCGCCAGCGACCGCGCGGACGATTGCCGGTTCACCTGGAGCGCCAGCGTCAGCGTTTCCACTGTCTCCCTCACCGTCGGTCGATCGGCCGTGCTCTGGGTGAAGCTCCTCCTCGGTGGGGAGCGGCGACTTTCTCACGTCGACAGTCACCGTCACGACACCATCGGCAAGCAGCTTCCGCAGAACGTCGGCATCCCTGGTCCGACTGTACTCCAGTAGATCGAGAAGGTCGGCCGCTGTTGCGTCGAAACGGTCCCTCCAGCCGACTAGCGCCATCCGGCCGAGCCAAGACCGCAGGCCCTTCAGATCAATTTGGTCATCCTTGGCGGCCTTGGATACCCGATTCGCCAACTCGCGGGACCGGAGCCCGGAAGTGCGAAGTTCAACCGCCTCAGCGCTTGTCACTCCATAGCGGATGAACACCGAGAGGTCGGGGCACAGGCGACGTTTGTCGCCAGCATCGCTCTCGTTCAGGCGGCTGTTCACCTGTCCCAGGAGCGCTCCGACGATCCAGGAGAAATAGTGCTCGCAGAAGTCGCTCGCGGCATCCACGAGCCGCTCAATGCGGAGTGAGCGGTCTGGGATTTCGGTCAGCAGGACATCCGCGATCTGCGGAAGTGACTGGCCGGTCAGCCAGTGTCGGAGCAATTCGACTGGCTCCAGATGGACGATTTGGGACTGTCCGCTCTCGGTGCGATGAAAGACCCACTTCCGGGGAACCTCGGAGAGTTCAAGGAGTCGGTGGAACATGTCGAGACGTTCAAGCAGGGTCAGCGCGAGCAGCGGGTCGGCCAGGTCTGGCACTTGGGTATCTGACACTGCGAGCACAGCCGCGACGATCTCATCGGCGAGACTATCGAGTACCCTGGCACTGGCGATAGACGTGCCGGCGCGAGCCCACCAGCGTCGACGCTCGGGGGGGCTAGCTGAGTAAGCCTCGCTGATAATGCGTACCACTTGCTCGAAGCGCTCGCGCGTCTCGGAGTCGAGCTGAGTGTAGGCAAAGGTGGCAGCAAATGCACCGGCTGTGTCTGCGGCTTCCCCCACCCGACCCAGATCTTCCTCTGCGGCTAGCACGAACCAGAGGTAGCTAACGAAGTCGGCAACCACACCATGGGCAGCGACGATGGCGTCCTCGCCAGCCCGCAAGGCATCTTCAAAGGCGGCAAGCGCTTCCAACGCAGCCTCGTCAGCGAGCCTAGAGCGCACTTGCAGGGCGTTCGCGTCCGGCTCAAGGAGCGCGAAATCGGCAGATGAGCGCGCAGCAGCGCGGGCTAGGATGACCCAGCCCTCACTCTCCCTAGTGGCCCGGCCGGCACGACCCATGGCGTTGACCAGGCGCGCACCGATGAGTTGCTGGTCCAGGGGCTGCCCCTCATAAGGGATGGCTGCCAGCACCACGGTCCGAACAGGGAGATTGACGCCCTCGGTCAGGGTGCTGGTGGCGACCAGGAACTGCAACGCGTCGTCACGGATCCCGTCCTCAATGGCCTCTTGCAGCTCCACGGGAAGCCCCGCGTGGTGGTATGAGACTCCCTTGGCGAGAATTGCGACCAACGGGTGGTCGATGCCGAGGCGGGCCCGCGCCAGGTCGACCAACGGCCGGGCGGCCTCGCGGTCCGGCCGGTTCTCGGCGATAGCCTTGGCCATGTCGACCGCACTACGGCGCGTGGAGCGAATGACCAATACCGGCCCCGCGTGGGCAACGTAGCGAACAATATCAGCAAGCATACGGTAGAGAGGTGTGCTATGCCCTTGCTCGGGCCTGGGCTCCCTTGTCCCATCCGCCTGGGCACGGAAGCAGGTTTCGCCGATCGCCTCCGTCGTGCGGACGCTCATCGGCTGATGTTCGGCTGGGCGTAGGCGAACGACTCCGAAGGTCGGGTAGCGAAGCCGGCGGGTAAGGTGTGCCTGCCCGCCCCGTGCAGCCACCGTGTCGACTGTCGGGCTGTTCCAGTCAATCTCGGTGGAGAAGATCGCATGCAGCCGTCGCGGGCCTCGCCACTCTGATTCGAGCAGACGCACTTCGCCATCGACATCGAGCCAAGCCGCGAGTTGGCCGGCGTTGCCCATCGCCGCCGAGAGGAGTGCGAGCCGGTGAGGGGTGTCGCGAGTGCGCCAGTGGAGAAACGCCAGCGTGGATTCCAAGAGGAAACCGCGTGTGCGTTCGCCGACCAGATGAGCCTCATCGAAAACGAACAGGCCGAAGCGGTTGAGCACGGCATCCGCGTCATCGCGCAGGGCGTGGGCGAGGCGCTCAGGCGTCATGACGGCGACATCCGGCTGTGCTGCGCGATCCGCAACGGCGCGGAGCCCCCCAGCATCCATGATCGCGGCAGGGCTGATGCCGAGAGCACGTAACACCCCTGCCATCGGGCTGTTTTCCGGCAGACCGAAATCGGGTTCCTCGCGGCCTACTTCTCGGGCCAAGACGCGCAGCCGGCGGGCGAGCGAGCGGCGAACCTCCCTCCCGAGGCTGCGCAGGGGCGTGACATAGCAGACGCCTGTGGACGCCGTCGCCAGATGGGTGACCATCAGCAGTTGACCCAGTAGCGTCTTTCCACTGCTGGTGGGCACGGACAACACCAGGCGGCGAACCGAGGGGTCGAGTGCCGAACGTGCTTGACCCGATCCAACGTCCGCCTGCCCCTCGGAGTCTGGCTTGATGGGTATGTTGGTCAGCAACTCGCGTTGGGGCTGCCAGAGCGTGAGTACGGGTGGGGCAGTCAGGGTGAATGCCTGCTTTGCGCCATCGGGAACACTCGGTGGCAGCAGAGTCCACACACTCCCGGCGTCCATCTCGTCGGCGAGAAACCGCAGGTGTGCCGCGACCCAACGCGCGTCATGATCCCCTCGCCCCTCGGGCACGGTCACTGCTGCGCTGAATCGCTCGCGGGCACGGTTGAGCTGGTCCCTGTCACCGCGAGCGAGGAACCGCACTAGCGCATCTGCGCCTTCAACTACGCAGAAGGTCGGCCCGAACATCGTCGTGGTTAGATCATCCACCCCGATCGTATCGGCCAAGCCACGCAGCTGGGCTCTCCAGTTGCGAAGCTGTCTGAGCAGCCGGACAGGGTCCAGACCCAGAAGTGCTACGCCCGCCTTGACAGCGAGCATGGGCAGGTGATCGAGCAAATCGACGTCGGTGCGGATTAGGACGTCCTGGCGCCGAGCCACTGCCATGGCGTTCGGCTGGGCCTCGCTCCGGTGATAGCCCACCTCGGCTGCGAAGGCGAACTGGAGCCGCTCCGCGTCCGATCTGTCGGTAGACAGGCTCGCCAGGTCGAAGATGTGGGCACTAACCGCAAACGCGCGACGCTGGCGGGCGAGTGTATAATCGGCGGCCGCGGTGTCCGCACTCGCGACCCCGTGCAGGTACCATGCAGTGCGTAGCAGCTCATCAGGCAGAACTTGCTGGTCGAGGAAGAGCCTCGCTTCGGTATCTCCGAGTAGCTGCTGCAGTTGCTCCGCAGTGGGAAGCGGTGTCTCAGGTCCCGGATGGGACCCGAGCGCCTCACCCAGTGCGTCGAGCCTTAGAGCGCGATCCATACTCGCTCCCGCACGTCCCGGGTGAAGGCGGCGAAGTCCGCGATCGCGGCGACAATCCCCTCCAGCTGCCACGGCCCTGTCCGACTGGGAAAGTGGTTATGCATGGTCGAGAAGCAGCGAGACGGGGCCAACTGCACGTGGGTGGCTACGGCCACGCCTGCACCGGCTCGATCGCTGTTGTCCACCCACAGGTCGACCAGGCGAGCATAGAGCTTATCGACCTCGGGATCGTCCCTGGCCACCGCCTCCACCCCGGTGAGCTTGGCAAGGTACTCGGTCGCTCGCGTGTCGAGCTGGTGGTACGCCCGAGCGACAGTGGCGCTCAAGGCAGAGCCGCCGACATGGTTCTTGATCTCCCAGAGGCAGAACGTCAATGTGCCGTCCGCTGTGCGCTGCCAGACCGCGAGCCCGTCACCGCCGGGTTCGGTGGCGTGGAAACTCGGGCCCTCTAGCCTCCGCAGCACGCGTTCGTCGTGAACCCCCATCTCGCTGGCTATTCGGAACCAAATGAACTCGGCCACCCAGCCGCGGGCGTGCTCTTCAGGCTTAGGTAGCTGCTGGTCGCCGAACAAGGTATAGACAAAGGGGAGGACCTTTTCCCGATTGGCACCGGCGAGCACAGTCCTATCGTTTACGGCGTCTCTCCACAACCGGTAGTCGTGGGGGGCCCCACGACAGCGCCAGCGCATCGCTGAATCGGCAACCTGGCACGCTGCCTCCGCCAGTTCGTGCTCGCGCGACGCATCGAGCGTGCCCAGCTGCCAGCGGCAGTACCGTGAGCCACGTCCTTGGCGAATGGCCAGCAGCTCGGACAGCGGTGCGTGGTGACCGCCACGACGGTGGCAGGTACAGGCAATCGGCTCACCTGGCAACGGGTCACTCCACTCAGCTGGGCTGGATGACATGGGAAGAGTTGCACTTGACTTTGCCATGCTCGTCCAGGACCTACTGGGCCGAATCTCCCCTGTGGCCATTTAGACTCCTCATCCAAGTGGCCCCGTTGTTGGGTCAGTAGGCTGTAATTGTGACCCAACCGCGGGACTCCGCCTTTCAGGTCGCCCACGGTGGACAGTTACGAGCCACCTCTCAGGAAGCCAAGAGAACATGGCTGGAACGCATGAGCGATTAGCCCAATTATAGCAGGCGCGGCGAGAGATGACCTAGACGGTTGGGCATTTGGTTGGTGGAGACACTGGCTAGATCAGCCTGGTCGCTTCCCCCAACTGTTGAAAGAAAGTGACGCCCAATGGAGGTTGCATGCCGTTGAGGGATCTCCTGCTCCGCGGGCAGGCTCTCTACACACTCTGCCTGCCGCTGGCGTCATCCATCGAAGATTGCACGGCTTGGAGGCGGCTGGCGACTCAGAGCATTAGACTCGCTGGGCTATCGGTGTGACTGGATGGCGGCTCCATGCGGCTGACGACATAAGCGGCGACAGGGGCTGTCCTGTCGATGCCTGCGCTGCACTGAATTAGCACGGGCTTCGGGAGTTCTTTGAATGCTTCCAGGGCTTTCACTTTGACTTGCTCCACCTGCCGCAGCACCCGGGAGCGCTCCTCGGCGCTCTTCGCGTGAGCTGGGTCAGCCCACGGCAAGTGACGGACCAGAATGCCATTTCTTTCGTAGAAGCCCAGGAGTCCATCGGGATCCAGCTCCAGGTCTTCGTAGTACCTCAGTTCCTTCGGGTGCATAAGGCATATGATGCTTCGTATGCCATTCTCTTGAACGACTCGCTCGACCCATGTCAAGACGGCCGACCTCGCCTCGGCAGGTAGCTGAAGGCCTCTGCCTCCAAAGCGCTGGTCATCCCGGAGGGGCCTTTGAGAGCACGCCAGCTTGCCCGGCAGTACCCAAACAAGCAATTCGGACTCATTTCCACTGCCTATCCGAGACCGGAGCCGGCGAAGGCCCGCGCGGATCCGATTCGCTGTTTCACGTTCAGACTGGGTCATCTCTACTGCGTTCGTAGTTGCCCTCCTCGAGGGGCTCGGCGGATGGCGTGAACTGACTGTTCAACAGGGAAGATCTCTGATCATTGCTCAGTCGGGGCCCCGCGACATGCTGCACATTCCAGAGGCCGCACCGACTGACGACTGGGTTCCTTGCCCACCTGCCAAGCCATCCGGGGCTCGGCTTCAGGCGCCAGGCCGCCATACTAGCAATCAGGAACTTCTCGAGTTCATGCCAGCCTTCAGCAACATGAAAGCCAGTGCTCTTGTGGAGATAGTCGCTGACGACCTCTTCTACGACCGGCATATCGATTCTCTTCGCCTGCCACAGCTCAGCATCACGTAGGCGTTTGTGTCTCCGGAGCCACGCTCCTCCCACGTGTAGCCGGAAGACCGATCCGGCATGCGCTGTCTTCGGACGTCTGGCCAGCTGGGGCATGACTAGGTAGTGATCACCAGCGATCCTCTGAATCAGACTCTCAGCACGCCCAACTCGAACGATCCGCTCCCTCGACACCCCGCCAGTGCGGAACAATTCGCCCTCCTCCACCACGAAATACACTCCGGGCTCGCTAGACAGCCTTGTGCATGTGGAAGCATCGTAGAGAGGGAGGCTGAGTATCCACTCGAACAGCTCTGGATCGAAGTGTCGGTCGGCATCCATGGCTATCGAGCGCCAAATCTAGTTTCGCGGCCGACTCCCGGAGCCTAGGCCCGGAAACGCGGGCCGACAGTAGGTCGTCACTGATCGAAACCTCTCAGCGAGCTGAGGGCACACGTGGTGCACCAGGGATTCCCACGTGACACGCCGAAACCTTTGTGGGGCATTCTGTGTTACGAGAGCACCGAACTCCTCCTCGATGCTCCTTTCGTCGGACTCGCGGACCAAGTTCACAAGGACGAAACGGCCCTTCCTGCGGCCCATCCTGGTCCAGGCCATCCCTATGGCCCAGTTGCGCACGAGCTCGTACATTCCGGCCGCCCTGAGTTGCGATCTGTTCACGGCCCAGTCACCCGAAACGTACTTGTCCAGCTTCTCGCTCTTTCCACGCTCATTAGGAGACGTGAACTTGGCCTCCACGAACACAACGGTGTTGTCCGTCTCGATTATGATATCTGGTTCGCTTAGGCGGTTTGGACTCTCGTGGAACCGCTCAATGAGGAAGTGAACGAAGGCAGGCGTCCACCGGAGGTTCCGCTCGTTCACACCCCAGTAGTAGATGCGGGGCGAGCCGCCACTGACCGAATCGGCTAGAAACTTCACCGCCTCTATAAGAGTGTGTTCTTCAATCCATGAGAACGTATTCCAGGTGAGCATATCCTCCGAATGCTCGTGCGCCAGACGCCGCAATTTGTTCTCCCGGTTGCCCTCGTTCAGCGCCCTACTGACCAGGTATCTTAGCCTGGACGCCGAAGCTCCATCCCAAAGGCCATCCCTCCAGTCCCGGCGAATGCAGGTTGGTTTCGTGACCGAGTTGGACAGGCCAACCCGGCACCTATCACACGCTCTCAGACAGTCTTCGTATCGCTTTGCCGTCTGGCCGAACCGCCTAGCCCCCTCTTGCGCGCGCAGTGGGGCGCTACACAGTGGACACGTGCATAGTGGAGAGGTCTCATTCGCGTGGCTCACTCGACGTGGCTCCCGCGATCCTCAGAAGGTCTCGACATCCAGTTCGACTCTCTCCGGGCACGCGGACGACAGTGGACAGCCGCCGCAATCCGGGCTCGCGGGGTGGCACCAGTTCCGCCCCGCATACCAGGCGGGAAGGTCCAGGGCACCAGGGTACTCCGGATGGAGCTCCCGACCTGCTGCGACGACCTCCTCCTGGCTGTCCCTATCCACGACGCCGCTGCGAAGGAATACCCGTCGCACATGGACATCGTAGGACACGTCGATGTTCTCCGGGTCGGCCACCTGGACGCCTAGGTCCCTGACGAGGATGTTGACGGCCATGGACGACTTCTTCTGGTCAATCCCCCTGAATTCGTCGAAGCGCCTCGCTATCTCGCTGCTGCTCGAGCACCCGATCCAGATGCGTGATGCGTCGCCCGCGTAAGCTTTGACGACCTTTTCACAGGCGGCCAAAACGTAGTCCGCCATCTTGTTGGGAAAGCGGTGAAGGGCCGAGGGCCTGGCGAGAACCGCCGCCAGCTCTTGCTTGGTCATCTGGCCTATCCGGTCAGGGTCCAGATGACCGAGCCTGGCCTTCAAAAGGTGTGGCAACGCCCAGGCGGTTTCCGCCTTCACTCCCTGGTCACATACGACTCCCAATACGAATGCCAGAGGGTCCTCCAGGATCAGCCGGTTGGCTGCCGGGTCTTGGGTGAACTCAACGATGCCGCTCTGCCCCTTGGCCGCGAGCTCCTCACCGTAGGCGAGCAGGGAACCGGCCACCCTTTCCCGCTGAGCTGCGGCCGCTTCCGTCGGCCCTCTTCTTCCCTGGCCGGGTGGAGGCCTCCCCGACGGTACTGCTGCCTTGGGCGCCGCCGTCGGAGGTAGGGTCTCTGACAGATAGAAAACCTTGCCCCCTCCGCGTCCCCTGCCCCGCCTTTCGAAACGCAGGAACCCTTCGTCTACCAGCCTGTGCACGATCTGGTAGACCTGCTGATAGGGAGCCACGCCGGTCACCCTTTGAATATCGCTGATGGTCGCTCCTCCTGGGCGGACTTCGGTGAAATACTGGCGAACTCTTTGCGTGTTTGTCATCGGCGAGCCCGGCTGCGGTGGCCTGGTCGGAGCGGCTTTCTTGACCGCCGCAGGCGCGGCCCGCGCCGTCGGCTGATGCTTGTGCGTGGCTCTGATGAGCCCGAGCTTGATGATGGAGTCGATATCGTCCTCGCTCAGTAGCACCGCCCAGCTGCTGTAGCTCCGAGGGGCCCGAATGTGGTCCTTGAACCGCACCAGCCGAAAAGGCCGGAAATCAGGATGCGGCTGTTCGAGAGGGGCGTAGTGCCGGTTGCTCCCGGGTTGCTTCACGGCCCACAGGAGTTGCCGCGATTCGTCGTAGTCATCCGTGGCTACGAGCTCCACCGCTGGCCAAAGGGCGGGCGCAGTCATGAACGCAATGATCCGGCGCCTGGTGCGGCCAAAGGCGGGCCGCCACCCGAAGGCAACCATCATGTCCGTCGTTTGGCCGCCCCGCACGGCAACACGATATCGACACGCGCGCTCAAACTGCTCGGGACCCGCCACTGGCCAATCGAATGTCAGCTGCCCCTCCCAGAGCAGTTCCTTCTCCAGGACTTCTCCAGATTGCTCTTGGCCCGCCGATGGCGCAGCAGACGGGGTGCCCTGGCGGCCATACCAGCTCAACTGCTCCCCTTGCCTCAGCCCCTTCATAGGCAGATGCACTTTCGTCCCGCGCTCTTCCAGTAGGGTGGCCAGCGGGTACGAGTAGGCCTCGGGGCAATGGAAGTAGACGTCTCTGATCTCGGACATGTCCAGCCGCCGGCGCATCTGATCTAGGACCATTCGCGCCCAGGCGAGTCGCTGTGATCCCCCAGCGCTCTTGAGGGTCTCGTCGTAAGGCGCAATCACATCCTCCGCCAGCAGAAGGCCGTACTTGGCGCTCAGAACGCCCCGGGAATCGTAGTGCTTTCCCGCATATTGCCATGCCTTGCGGAAAATGGCCGACGGCATGTACATCTCCTCGGCCGGACATGCGTGAGGCTGCTTGGACTTGGTGCAGGACACGAGACCGAGGGTTGCCATCACCGCTCCTGTTCTTCCGATGCTAAGCTCAGAGCGCGTACCTAAGTAGGCCTCGCACTTCATTGGGCTCCGCGCCGCTTGCGTTTGTCTCTGTGCGGCTGAAGATTACTCACCCCCAAAGAACTTGTCAACTGGGGCCGGCGCCTGTCTGCGCGGGCTGACTGCATCCGATGTGCGGGACTCGTTCAATCATAGCCCCCGCGGGAATCTGCTATTATTGCTCGTGACGTGGTTACTGGAGTCTGTTAGAAGAACAATGGTCGGAGATGGTGTCACAGATCGCCAGGAATTGCAGGACCTATCGCTGCTAGCTTGACCGGCCAACGCGTTTCGGGAGGGGTGAGATGAACGGCGGCATCTACCTAATTCAGGAGAACGGCGAGCTTGTTGAGATGACGGAGCAAGCTTACGACTCCGAGGACTTGCTTCAGCGTCTGCTTGCGCGGTATCCTCGCCTCCTAGCTGGAGATCAGATTGACAGCGCCGCGCCCAGGAGGTGGTTGCTGATCTCCCGGGAAGCGGCCGTGCCAGCTGAGGAGGAGGGGCCAGGTCGGTGGTCGGTTGATCACCTGTTCCTGGACCAGGACGCTGTTCCTACGCTTGTAGAAGTCAAACGCAGCAGCGACACGCGCATCCGTCGGGAAGTCGTTGGCCAGATGTTGGACTACGCCGCCAACGCGGTAGCCTACTGGCCCATGGAAAAGATCCGTGCCCAGCTTGAGGCCGAGTGCGAAGGCGCACGCCGTGCACCGGAGGAGGTGTTGGGCGATTTTCTCGGTCCTGATGCGGACCAAGAGAAGTTCTGGCAAGACGTAAAGACTAACCTCCAGGCCGGCAGAGTTCGCCTTGTCTTCGTGGCCGATGTCATCCCTCCTGAACTCCGGCGTATTGTGGAGTTCCTGAACGCCCAAATGGATCCTGCGGAGGTGCTGGCGCTCGAGATCAGGCAGTATGTTGGCACGGGGCTCAAGACCCTCGTGCCTAGGGTGATCGGTCAGACCGCAGAAGCTGAACGCAAACGCGGTCCGTCAGGGACGCGATGGGATCCAAGCCGCTTCTTCGCGGCGCTAGAAGAAACGCGACCTACTGAGGAGGTGGCTCTGGCCGAGAACCTGCTGGCCTTTGGCAGGGAGGTCTCAGGCCGGGAAGCCGACTGGGGCACTGGCAAGGATAGGGGCTCCTTTACCGCTCGGCTGATCATTGGTGACCAGCGATTCAGCCTATTCTCTGTCTACACCACTGGGGAGTTCAGCTTGAACATCGGCTGGAGCAACGAGAAGCTGTCTAGCATCAAGGCTGATATGTCGGAGAGATACAGGTCTGAGGCCAGAAGCAGGCTGGGTACGAGCTTCGACCGGGTCAGGTGGGAGAGGGGTTGGCCGATGGCCAAGCTGGCGGCGTTGTTGCCTGACAACGCCGACGCGTTCAAGCAACTGATACGAGACTTCGTCTCTGAAATAAGACAGTTGGCAGGCGGTTCACAGGTCGAGTGAACCACGGGGTGCAGCCGGTCCTACGCCACTCGCCGTCAGCCAACGTCTCTCTTGCCTCGCCGCGCCGTGGCGAAGACAGCGACGCTGGCTCTCCGGAGACCCTCGAGCGTGTGGTTGCCGACAACGAAGATTGAATGACCTTGCCGTCCAGCCTGCAATCTCCTCTCCATGTTGCAGGCAGGCAACCTATGCCACCGGCAGACAGCGCAGCTGAGTGGGCCACAACATCGCTCTCAGGGGAGTTGCAGGATGGCGCGCAGGTTGGACACTACGGCTCTAGGGCGGCTACACCCACCACCTGGGCTCGCGTTGCCCGCACGTGGTCCACTTCTGCCCTCAACCGAGCCTCGGCATCAGCCTGGCCGCGCTCGATACGTTGCCGGAAGTCCTCTGTGATGTGCGGCAAGTCCGTCCCTGCTGTGGTGGGTCCTGCAGCGATCAGCCGGACGTCGTGCCGTGGTGGGGCGGGCGTCCAAGATCCGTCGGACCCCACAATCACGTTCTCATATGCGGCCCTGCGGCTACCATCATCCAGCTCCGCCTCGACGAGGTATCTGATCGAGCACCTCCCCTGTGGGCCAGACTCCCCAGGCAGCAACTGGGCGACTTCGCCTGGGAAACGACCTCCCTGCAGATAGATGAGGAGCGCGTCGATTAGCGGATGGCCGATGCCCAGAAGCTCTGCACCCCGTCGCCTCATCGCCAGGTCACGGTCGAATGTGACCGAATCGTAGCGGGGTGCCACGCCAGGCAGAGCGAGGAGGGCGTCCGGCGTCTCGATTCGATACAGCTCCCCTGATGGGAGCACGGTGCCTCCGAGCCTCGTGATCGCCTTCTCTGCGAAGAGCTGCAGATCGGCAAGGCTGAAGTGGCCCTGCAGAGCGCGGTAGTGACGCAGGTCGAACGCTTCCAGATCCTGGGTAAGGCTACGGAGGGCCTCGCTTGCTAGCCGAGCCTTTCCCATTGCCTCGCTTATCTCTCGCTCCGTGCGTTCGTAGTCGCGGTCAACCAGTGCCCGCTTGTAGAGATCTTGGTAGTTGGGCGATAGGCCAAGAAAACCTAGGATCTCCGATCTGAAGTCCTCGGTGACCTGTCCGGTCACCGGGTCAACTTTCCCGATGGTCCGCGCAATGTCGAGCAGTTTTTCCTCCAACAGTGAGTAGATCCGTTCCTCAACCGTATCCTCCGCCACCAGGTTGTAGACCTGCGCTGTGTCCTGCTGACCGTAGCGGTGGATCCTTCCGATTCTCTGCTCGACCGCCATGGGATTCCACGGCAGGTCGTAGTTGAACATGAGGTGTGCGGTCTGCAGGTTGATTCCCTCGCCGCCGGCTGAGGTAGAGACCAAGAACTGTGCTCCGTTGGGGTCCCAGAACGCCTCCATAGCGGCAATCTTGTCGTCCAGCGGCCCGCCCTTGATGCTCGCGACCCCGTTGGCCCCGTACAGCTTGGCAAGCTCCTCGCAAAGGAGTCCCAAGGTGTCTCGGTATTGGGTGAAGATGACGAACTTCTCATTGGGCTGCTCCCGTCGCACCTGCTCTATCGCTCTGACCAGGGTGTCGAACTTCCTGTCTGGTCCCTCCGGCACCCGCTCAATGAGCTCGCGTACCTTACTGGCCTCGTTGGGTATGGCAGCCTCAGCGTAGATTCCGGGGTCGCCTTCCTCATCTCCGTCGAGAGCCCACCTCGTGGTCTCCTCCTCTAATGATGCTCTCTTGGCCAGCCGCTCCTTCATGCGCGCGACGAATGAATCAGCCTCCGCGGTCTGTGTCGCGGAGGGAGGGATGCCCTCGATGGCAATGGCAAGCTGGCGCATCTCCTGCTGAAGGGCCAGCCACCTCTCTCCCGACCGTTGTAGCCCGGACCGCTCAAGCGACATTTGCTGCCGCGCCAGCAAGGCAAGCAGGCGCCGCCGAAGTGCCTGGCGGATGGCTCTCGGACTGGAAGACATGATTTTCTGGAAGGTAGCCATGACAAAGCCGACCGCTCGCTGCTGGCTGGTGGTCTTCTCTTGGCCGATACCGGCAACGTTGTAGCCCTCGCGCAGATAGTCGGTTAGGAGATCGTAGAACCGGCGCTCACGGGCGGCCATGGGGAACTTCTGGGTGTGGACCTGCCGCCGCATGAAGATCGGCTGCCCACGAGCGTCGGTGACCTCCCGCTTCGTGCGCCTGTACATGACTCGATTCAGCAGCCCTCTATGCTCCGTCATGGCCTCCGGGGTCTCAAAGAGCTGGTCGTCGAGGAGTTGAATCAGCGACCAGAACTGGAAGCCGTCTCCCTGGTGCGGTGTCCCCGATAGGAACAGCATGTCTCTCGTCTGTCCTCGAAGTGCATCGGCAAGACGGTAGTTCAGCGTCGTGTTGACCTTTTTGCCGTATCTCTTCCGGGAAAGGTGATGTGCCTCGTCGATAACGATGAGGTCCCACCGTGGAGCAAGTCGAAGTGCTTCCACTCTTTTCGGACGCTTGAGCGCGTCAATGGATGCAATCACTCGAGGGTGGATCTCCCACGCATCGGGGCGACGGTCTGAGAAGTCCTCGCCTAGCACCTCGAAGCGCAGGCGGAAGGCGTCGCTGAGCTCCTGCCGCCAGTTCCGGATCAGCCCGGCCGGGCAGATGATCAGCACACGGCTCGCGTCACCGCGGGCGACAAGCTCCCGGATAATCATGCCGGTCTCGATGGTCTTGCCGAGCCCTACCTCGTCGGCGATGAGAAAGCGGCGGCGACTTGCCGCCACCACATCGTGCGTGAGCAGGATCTGGTGGGGAAGCAGAGCCGTGCGGCTGTTGGACAGCTCACCGCCACTGTTGTGCAGTGGTAGCTGGTAGGCGAGTTGCTTGAGGAGGAAGTCCAAGGGATGGTCGAAGTCGCCTGCGGCGAGTCGCTCCCACAATTCCGGTGCCCGCTCCAGGCGATCGAGAGGGATCGTCTCCAGCCGGCGCCCGTCCGGGGTGTCGAAGGCCACGTCGGCCTGATAGACACCGGCGGATTCGCGGACGCGGAGTACCTCCCCGGCGCCCAGTTCGCGCCGATCATAGACGACGACTCTGTCGTTGACTTGGATGTGTTCTCTCTCAGCCACTTGTAAGGTTGAAATTCGCGCTGTAGTAGTGATTGCCTCTACTGTCAGTATTGGGGGGAGGCGAGCCGAAGATCACCCCCACCGGCAGCCTGCGGTCTCGATACTCGGACCACAGTTCCTCGCCTCGCCGTAGCCTACCCCTGAACACCACCTGTACGCTCACAAGCCGTCGTTCCAGTTCTGAGGCGGCGCCACGGAGCCGCTGACGTATGTCGAGGGCAACGTCTCTCTCCCCCGGCATAGCGGCGATCAGGACATCCTCCAGGCCCATGACCCGCAGCTCCTGGAAGCGAGCGAAGGGTAGCTCGTCGGCGGCCAGCTCCCGCAAGAAGTCGAGCAGGCCTATGGGATTGTCGTGCGGTATGATCCCCTTATCTCGAAACGGTGCAAGGTTGTGGCGGTCGACGAGCTGATACCCAGGCATGGTTCTAGCTCTCGCTCCTGAAGAGAGGTCCCAGGTCCATCAGGTTCAGGATCTTCTTCAGCGCGGGCACCCAGTCCCTCCGGCGTTCCGACAGGTACTCACAGGCAGCCTTGATCTGCGGCCCGTCGCCCCGGAAGCGCTGTAGCCACGGCATCAGGTTCTCGCCTCCTTCGGCCACGCTCATCAGGAAGTGTATCTTGTCGATGAACAGCACCCGCCCCCGGTTGCGGCTGACTTCCTCGCCGAACAGCGTGCGCTGGACAGGAGCCCCCGCGTCGCCAAACGTCTCCCACAGCTCGTTGTACCTCTCGCGGGGCGACCTGACCTCGTAGGTGCGGCCGCGGCCAGTGCGGCCCTTGATGATGAGCCCCGCGTTCCGCAGTACGTCGATCTCCATGATGCCGCGGGTAGCCTTGTGCACGTCGTCGCCCTTGATCTCCCGTTGGCCGCAAAGAGCAGTGAGGTAGATGTAGGACTCGGGGTCGACATCCTGGAGCTCCGGCGGCAACGGCTGCTCGCGGGTGACGAGTTGGTCCGCCATCATCCGGATCTCCTCCAACGCCGTCCCCAGCTCGACTTCCTTGCCCTCGTGGTCCACCACGGCGCCGTAGTGGCGGCTGTACAGCTCCAGGCACTTGCCGATGAGGACGATGCGTACGTCCGCCGGCGGAAGCGGCTCGTGACCATAGTGGCCGCCCTCGATGCGTTCGATCTCCTGGCGAGCGTTGCGGCGAATCTCCTGGCGGATGCCGGCCCAGGAACGAGGCTCAATCGTAGCTTGCCGGGCTCTCTTGCGGCAGACGTGGATGAGGTCGTAGGCGATCGCCTCTTTCCCCACCAACTGGAATGATGCCTCCGATTCGCTGTGTATGGGGTAGACGCCAATGATCTCGAAGCCGGCGTTGCAGATGGAGCGGAGCAGCGCCTCCCAGGCTCGCTCCGCGCTGTGGTGAAAGGTAAAGACTAGGAGGCCGTCGTCGTCAACCACACGATGACACTCCCAGAACACGGCGGTAAGGCCCTGTTCGAAGTCCTCCGTGGTCTTGCCGCGGGTGGGGTTCTCGATGATTTCTTCCGCTTTCGGCGTCTCCTCGGGGGCAAAGGCCGGGTATCTGTTCGCTAGGACTAGCCGCATCCAGACGTAGAAGAAATCCGTCAGCTCTGCGTAGTTGACGTTGCCTGCGTAGGGCGGATCAGTTATTACCAAGGGGATAGACTTGCCCTCAACGGCTGGCAGCGAAACTGCTGAGGCGGCTTCGAGGTGGACCTGGTCGACTGTGGGATGAATGCGCTCACTGCTTGCGACTGACACGCGCTTTCCGTCCTTCACGTAGCGCATGTCATAGGGGTGGTCAGCAAACTCCTTCCCTTGAACGACCTTGCCGAAGCAGCTTGTGAAGACACCGTACGTTCCAGTGGTGCCCCAAACGTTCAGCTCGCAGGGCGTCTACTTTGGTTGAAAGTCGTGCCGAGAAAACAGTCCTCCAAAAGGACTCCTTCCACCCGCCTGAACCCGATAGCGCGCAAACATGTTGTTGGCTTCAATTGTCATCTTGAACGCACTCAGCAGCATCTCCTTCAGCGTCTGGTCCGGCTCGTGGTCGACGGCTTTCAGCAGCGTCGACAGGCAGAGAAGCTGCCGCGGGTTGAACATTTGGTGCCAGCGGCGGTAGTTGTAGTTGATCATCTGATTGGTGTTGTACCCAGGAGGCACCTTCGACTTCGGGTACGGTAGTTGTACCTTCTCTCGCTGCCAGCTCTCGCAGGCCCTCTGGTAGCGGGCCAGGTCCGCAGCGGTCATGCGCTTGAAGAACTTCCCCTTGTTGCTAGTTAGCAGGCAGGCATGGTCAGGCTCCCGCTTCTTGCTCCGCCGCCGCTTGGTCTCCCCAAAGAGGTCCTCTTCGCTGTCTTGGTCTTCCTCGCTGTCGCCGGCGCAGTGCGGGCACCAGCCCTCAATGGCGTACGGGCGAATGGGTAATAGGTCGTCGTCGGGCAGCCACTTGCGGAGAGAGTCCAGGACGCCCGCCACTGTACCGCAGGCGCAGACGAACTTCCTCCGGTTGCCGTCGTAGTAGCCGACACGGCGTTCGGCCACCGCCGAGTACTCCTCGCGGCAGACTGGACAGGCCACCCGGTCGGGAACTGTGCCTCGATACTGCCACACGGCATTGCACAGGGGGCACAGGAGGACCGTCAGGGACACCTTCTTGCGTTGAACCTTCCGCTCCTGCGGCTGGGGCGTCACCTCTTCCTGGCACCACGGGCAGCGCACGGGTGGCTTCGTAGCATACGACCAGCGCTTGTTCCCTCGGCCAACGCCAGCAGCGTCCTGCGGATTGTTCACCATCAGCGTCGGCTCGACGATGAGGGCGGCGGGCTCAACCTCCCAGTCGAAGGACTTACCGCAACGAGGGCAGAGGGCATCGCGCCAGTAGCGGATGGAGGGGCTCTTCTGGGAGATGATGTAGTCACCGAAGAGAGGGACCTGCCGCTTGCAGGTGGGGCTGGTGCAGACGGCCGAGTTCACCCAGAAGGTGTAGATGATGTCGGCGTCCTCGCGGCCGGCACCGCAGCAGGGACACTCCGTCTTGTACTGCTCCAGCAGCGTCTCGCGCACCGACTTGCCGCTCCACTCGACCGGCCGGTTAGCCAGGCGCTCGAAGGCGTCCTCGAGCGCGTCGATGTCGACGGGCTCCACCTCCGTCTTCACGATGAACCAGGCCACTGGGTTCAGGTCGATGCCGATGACCTTGCAGCCCAGACGCAGGGCCTCGACCACCGTGGTGCCGCCGCCCATGAAGGGGTCCAGAATCACCTTACCGTTGGTGTCGGGGTCGTGAGTATGGTCCTTGTAGAACTCCTCCATGATGTCGGTGCCCGCTGGCTTCATCGCCCCCAGGAGGATAGCCCTGAAGACGCACGAGGCGCGGCGGGCAAACCACTTGTGCATCATGTAGATGGGCTTGAAGGAGTTGCGCTCCGGCCCTGCGAGCCGGTTGATCTCCACGATCGGAAAGTATTCTTCGATGGCGCGTTTGGTGGCGGTTTCACTCTCGGTCGTCATCTGTCTTCGGCCTCCAAGAGGATCCAGGGGACAAGCATCTCCATGAGAGAGAGCCCGCCGTGTTTGTAGAGCCTGGAACCGGCTGGCCCAGGCGGGTGCGTTTGTACACGACCGCGGATGACGGCAACACCTCGGTCATCCAGCACCGCGAGGTCGGGGTGCTCCGGCGGAGGTGCCCCATCACCCAGCCGCTGGAACCGCTCTCCACGCAGGTAGGCCCTCAACGGCTTCAGCTCCTCGTTTCCCCGGGCAAAAGACAGACCCGCTCCAAAGAAGACGTATCCGTGGTCGCTTGTTATCAAGATCTCTCTGCCCTTCGGGATCTGCTGCACGGTGTTCAGCCACGCCGTCTCCAGTAGGGAGTGAATCTGCTCGAAGTGCTGTGGGAATCGAGCCCCGCTGTCGGCGTAGGTGTTATCAGGAAAGGCCGACCAGAGCAGGAGTGCCTCTGCATTGTCCTCTAGTCGGTGCTGCTGGTTCTGGTGACCATAGTAGTAGGCTTTCACTCCTCTCTCTGCGAGGTCCCGCCGACTAGGAAGCTGCGACGGGGCGACTCTGCCAACACCGAGCCGCTGGTTGACGTATTCCATCGTATCCCCAGGTACTGCCGCCAGCGAGAACCCGACGGTCCGTACCTTCAGGCGAGACTCCTCCGCAAGACGGAGCACCACTGGCACCTCTCGCAACGACAGCCCGTCGAACACGACCGCGGCGCATGCCTCGTGTGCATCCAAGAAGGCAGATACATCGCGTTCAGAAGAAGGCGGAGTCAGAAGCTCGTTGTAGATGCGCCAAGCCGCTGCAGCCAGCAGCTCCTCGAAGCTGTTGACCTCTTTCTCGCCTTGCTGGAGGTATTCCGAGGGGCCGAGGTCAGCGTAGCGGTCGAGGCTCCACACGTCCTCCATGAGCCACCCGGCGAGCCACGGCAAGCGTGGCCCCGGGGCCGTAAGCCGGCTCAGCAGCGCACGATCAAGAGGTGGCATCCTCATGTCCCTCGCTGGCTGTCACGGTGATCCAGACATCCGCTCCGTAGTCAGCTTGAGGTAACGAAGGGAGTGCCTCGATGAGCCGCTCAACCTCCGCCTTACTGAACTGCCCTTCCTTCTCGATGGTGATCTCAGCAGAAAGACGTCCCGGACCGTCTAGTGTGCCCCTTAAGGCAGAGGGGAGGGAGCTGAGGTCCCCAACCTCGGCGTCGCGGAAGATCACGAACCTGACGCGGCTTACCGTCGGTTCGCCGTGCTCTTGAAGCCGGGCAGCGACCTCCTCGCGCAGGCGACCAATGCCAGGCTGCGCACGCACGGCGATCTGCTCGACCACCACCCCAGGCGGAGGCACCTGCGTGGGCGGACCTTCGGGTGGTGCCTCGACAGGTGGCCCCGGTGGTGCAGATGGTGGTGCCTTGACCTCGAACGGCAGATCCACGGTGGCTGTCCAGAGCTCCGTCTCTGTCAGCTCCGGTTCGGTTCCGCAGTAGTTTCCCCGAGGATGGCGCACGCTCAGCTTGCGATCTTTGCAGAGACTACGCAGGGCAGCGGTCACCGAGCGAACCGTGGTGGGCACCGGGAAGCCAAGCGTCGTGCGGTACTCGTTATCAATCTGCTGCACAGTTCTTTCGAACAGATCAGTTAGGCGAGGCTCTAAATGCTCCTGGAAGACCAGCGTTGGGAAGAACTCCTGGCTTAGGCGAGCCAGCACTTCCTCCTTGGTTGAAGCTGGGCCTAGACTCTCCTCCTCCACTTGATCCTCACCGGCATTCTCCCCGTACCGCTCCCACCGTATGAAACTGAGGCCGGCCCGCCGGATGGCTTCGGCGACGTTTCGCTTGTCATCCCTGGCGATGCCCTCGTAGTGCGAGCGACGTTCAGCGTCCGGAGCCGAGGGGGCCAACTCGCGGGCGGCGAGCATGCGTTTTCCCCATTTCAAGAGGTCCTCGTTGCTGTCGGCGTCGAACGTGGGCACCCGCGGCTCCAAGATCATTACTTGGTTGCGGTTGGAGAGGCCGAACAGGAGATCATGACGCTCATTTGGCTGAAGTCGTCTTGGGGCAAGGACCCATCGGAGGCGGTCTTTCTCAAGAGCCTCGAGCGTTTCCTTCGTTGCCTCGACATCGGTGAACACGACGCTGTTGGGCTCCCGGAAAATCTCATCTCGCCAGAGCTTCCTGATCTCGGCCCGAGCCTGGTCCTCATCGAAGAGAAGAGAGCGATATTCGACCTTTGCCTCCTCGTTTTCTTGCACGTCGAAGAAGTAGCGGTTCTCCTGCACGTGGAAGTGGGAGGCGTACTTCTGGAAGGCCAGCAGAGCCCGCTCCACTTCGTTGATATCCACGCCGGGGCCCACCACGTTTCGAAGAACCTCTTCCCGAGTCGCGCCAACATCCCGCCCTGTGCCAGTGAGAGTGTAGAGGAGCACGGTAGCCGCGATCTGCGACGCGTAGGGTACGTCTTGTAGCTCTTCTACGTTGGTGCGGGCACTCTTGATCAGGTCGCCGCTCGTGTCGAGGTCGGCCAGGCGAACCGTCACTTCCCTGTCGGACAGCGAAGCTTGAGCGCACGTGACGAGGTCGGCTTCACGGTAGGACATGCGGACCAGGTTAGCCAGGAAGCCTAGCGCACCACGCACGTTTTGGAAGCCCCCGCGGGCCGGTACGCGCGTCAGCATCAGGTCCAGGAGCTCCGGGATGAACGGATAGGTCTGGAGAATCTGCGAGCGGTATTCATCGACTCGCAGGTCCGGTATAACCCTCGACCAGGTGTTGAGGAAGCTGTCGACGACTGTGAGCGCGCGCTTTGGGTCGAATTCGTCGTAGTTCTCAAACACCCGATGCTGAACGATCCGTGCTCGGTCGACGTTATCGCTGAAACGGACGCGACACGGCGACACTCTCTTGAGCGTGCTCCCAGGCTCGTCCTGATCGCCATAGATGCTCGCGCAGACGGTCACCTGGTCTGACCGGTTGGCCCACTCCGACAGCATCTGTAGGAATGCCAGATTCTGCGCCTTCATCGCCGGATCAGGCATGACCCGTATTCCCTGTTCCAGCTCGTCGAAAATCAGCACAACCTGTTGGTCTCCCAGCGCTGCCTGAACGTCGGTCAGGGCAGGCTGGAGCGTCTGTTTCGGCGCAGGCGATCCTGTCAGCTTCTCGAAGACGAAGTCCCATATTGAGTACAGAGGAAGGTCCGTGAATTTGTTAATGACGACTAGCGCGTCAGTCGGAACGGAGCAAGTCAGCCCATGTCTATCGAGCCACGCTCTCGCCGCGTCAGGCGCATTGAATAGGTGATACACAAGCACTAGAAGGTGGGACTTGCCACTTCCTTTCAGCCCCTCGAAAAGGTACAGACCCGGCGCGTCGCCGCGGCGTCGAAAGCGTTCATCCAGGTTCTTCAGAACGCGTTTGATGTCACTAGTGGGGTAGGTGAGGTCAAGGAAAGCTTCGGGCCTAGCCTCAAGCTTGCGCTTCCTGGGATCGCCAAGGTTCGCCAGGTCGATGATCCCTTCGATACCCTCATCAGAGAGAACCTCCTTGCGGGGAGTCAACAGGTCTGCGAAGCTCATGGCATACTCCTAGCGCGCCAGATGATCCTGGCAGCATTGGTAACAGGGATTATAGCACTTGCGAAGAAGTGACGTGCTTGTGAACCTGTGCAGGCGGGGGCGTAAGTGCGAGCGGCGTGCAATGGAGGATATCGGACGCTCAGCGATCTTCTGCTCCATCGAGGGGTGATCGCCTGCTCCGTCGGCAGGAGCTCACCCTCGGCACCGCGCCGATGACACCCCACGACTCAAGCCGGAGTGACCCAGAGGTTGCGCTCCGGGCCGTTCCTCCCGCACGACGGGGGACAAGTGCGGGCTGGAGTCTGACGAGCTAGGCCGGCACACTATCGCTCGTTTCGCGTCACTGCCTGTGAAGTCAGATAACTGGCGGTATCGGACATGCTTCTGATGGGGTACAGAAGCGGATCTGCGGCTCCATCAGCCTTCCTCCCGCCAGCGCACCTCGTACAGCCGCACCCGGTCCTCGAACCCGCGCAGGGCTGTGCCCCCCCCGGGAGAGCGGAAGTCGGAGCGTATCAGGATCTCAGGGCACCACACTACCGGCGCGCACCGTATCAGCCCCTGTCCAGCGACACGTGGCCGCCGTTGGCTAGCTTGGGGCCGATAGCCGGAGAGAGAGGGTCACTTGCAGAAGCCAGCAACAGGGAGCGCTTCGAGCAGGAATCCATCGCCAGCCACATGATGGCCGTTGGCCAACGCGCCCCCTACCCCAGCCACCGCCTCCTGGCGTACCACGCGCCTGCGGTGAGGGCCACCAGCGCCGGGGCCAGCTTACGTTCGTGGGCGAAAGTCAGGGCGTCCAGCTAGCTACCGTCCCCCCACGTAGCGCGACCCCGACTCCGGAATCATCGGCACAGTCCTCAACTCCTTCGGGCAATTCCCTACTGCCCACCAGGAGTTCGTAGGTCTCCGGATGGGAAGCGAGCAACTTTTCCATTCGGCGAATTAGGCCCTTTGCCCACCCGCGAGTCAGTGCGTCCCACTGCATGCCGTGCTTCTTCTGGTGGGCGTGCCTGCGCATGTCGTCGTCCAGAAGCGCCTGGAGCATTTGGGCGTGCTCAAGCAACGTGTAACCGTATCCCTTGGAGACCTTGATTAACGCTCGGTGCAAACTGAAGAGTTGGCGGCGAGGTTTGATGTCGACCAGGTCATTGTGGACCCGAGCGAACTCTTCGAGGTAGCGTTCCAAACGCGCAACTTCCCAAGCGAAAGCTTCCTCCCAGTCCTCCGTTGGGGGTCTGTCTACTATCAGGTCTATCTCCGGGCGCACCATACCCAGGACTGCCTGGAACTTCGGGGCATACTCAGTGTCTGACACTTTGGGAGTGAACCACGCGAAAGGTTTCACGGTGTTTTCTCCAATCGTGCTCTACTCTGGACACTAGCATGAACTCCGCATTCCATGCCAAGCAGACACCCTGGAAGACTTATCCTACTCGCAGCCGCGAGGGCTGGCAAGGGAAGAAGCTACCCCCACCCCATCGCCACCATGAACCGCATGAGGGCGCTGGCTGACATTGGCGGGCGGCTAGGCCTCAGCGGTTCAGGCCCTCAGTTACTCGCTTGGCTTCCTCGAGGGGCACCTGGCCGCTCACGATGGTGAGGCCGAAATCTTCCTTCACCACCACCTGAACCCCGACGTCGGTTTCCTGCGCCGCCCACGAGGGCGGAGAAATGAAGACCGCCGGCCGTCCGGCTATCGTTCCCGGAGCCAGCCAGTCCTCACTGAAGACCGAGTACCAGGCGGGCTCCCCCGAAAGGCGCAAGACACCAAAACCGGTGAGCCCTGGCCCGCCCGTGAACTGCGCCTCCACCAGATCGATGGTGTCTCCGCAGGTGTACCCCGCCTTATTGGACAGCGAGTAGCCTTCGGGAAGGTAAGAGGGAAGGACATCCAGGGACGTGCCGGCCGGAATCTCAACCCCGTCGGCGTCCGGGTCTTCCAGCCCGTAGTTGCCCCAAAGGCAGCCCTCCTTCCGATTGTCTCCCTCGAAGTGGTCATAGAAACGGATGCCGTTGAGGAGGCCTCTGAAGGTGTCTTTCCCCTGGGGTATGCGGACATCCTGACGGTTGATCGCGGCGGCAATCTGCTTGGCCTCTTCCAGGCTGGCAGTACGGGTGACGACCGTGAGGCCAAAGTCCTCGGCCACTATGACCATGGCTCCGCCGTACTCGCCTGGCTGCGTCGGAGCGACAAAGACGGCCGGGCGGCCAGCAACCGTCCCCGCTGACATCAGGTCTGCGGGCGCGGAGACAGGCCACTCGTGCGGGCCGTCGGTGAGGACGACGAAGGCGTGGTCGTAGATGTAGCCGATGGCGGTGATCCCGTGCTTGCAGACTCGGACATCGAGAAGTCCGTATCCCGCGGGCACGATCAAATCCGTCAGTTCTTCCTCGCGGATGCTGAAGATGACGGGGCCGAAGTAGGGCGACTCCAGCCCGAGACCGGCGCAGAGGCTACGCCCTTGGGGGAACCACGCATCGGCCGGATAGAGTTCGATCCCCGCCACTACAGTGGGGCTCGCCAGCAGGGATGGCGACGGGCTCGCCGTGCTCGTGGGCGATGCGGCTGGGGAAGGCTGCACTACGTCTTCCCCTTGCCCGCCACAGGCGACGAGGAGCAGAGGGCTTAGTACTACAAAACCGAACAGGATGCGAGCCATAGCCATGATCCGACAGTATGAACGTTGCCGGGGCTCCAAGGTTTCAATGCATCCACCAAAATCTTGCCTTTTCGACTGGCTGGGGGTGGACAGTCCTGCCCAGGGGGCAGCGAGAAGGTCAACAATCGATGGCACTGGCGGCGCTTCAGCAGAGCGGCAGGTGGGCTACGCCGGTGCGAGCGCCGGTGGACATGCCTGATCCTCCACAGGCAAGGGTATCAGACGGTCGATAGAAAGTGAAGCAGGATGAGTGAGGCGAGCTGCCCCATCAGTGGGAGCGCCGTCCGGCGCTTGGCACCGGGTAAGGCGTTTTCGGGTCAGGCAGTCTACTGCCACACGCCGAAGTCGACCGTCCAGTTTCGCGATTCCAGTTCATCGTAGGAGAGGCTTCGCACGGCCCCGCCGCTGTCGCTGACCTCAATCGTGTAGAAATCGCTCCTGGGAATTCCCTCGATGGCGAAAGCGAACCGACAAGGCCGAGGCAATCCGAGAACGCCTTCTACAATTATGCCGGGCTCGAGGGCGCCGCTCGCGATGGTAGTTCCCGTCGCGTCTTTGACAACCACCTGCGCACCGGCGCGTGGAAAGACTTGTCCCGTGACCTCGCATGTGTCGCCCAAACCCCCGTAGAACATCCTCTCCGTGGGCTGAAACGTTGCCTGACCTCTGAGCACGGGTTGCTCCCCTTGGGCCGGAGTCTGGGCTCCTCCTTCGCCATCGGCTCCACAGGCGGTTGACACCATAAGGCAGATCGTGAAGAGAACAGCTGTCGTGACGCTGGCTATCTTCATCGCGCCATCTCCATGCTCGGTATCATCTGCGCCGTCATCCTACTCGCAGCCGCGAGGGCTGGGCAAGGAGGTGCCCTCTCTCATTTCGCGCCTTCCAATACCTCCTCGACCCTCTTCAACTGCTTTCTCGCGACTTCCCAGACCTCATCAGATGGCGGCTTTCCTTCTGCAGTGAAGACGCTTACATGAACGCAGACCGGGCCGCGGCTGAAGGCTACGGTTGTAACACCGGTCGTATCGCGGCTACCACACCGTCCTACCCCGTAGACGGGCGACTCAACAAACACCGCGGCAGTCTTATCGCCGATGCGCGGAGGGTCAAGTCTTTCCGTCGTTCCCGGAACGTCGCGCGCCAGTCCCGCCTGCGCTGCCCACTCTTCTACCGCCTGGGAAGCCTCGCCTGGGCTGGGAAGAACGGCTACATAGAGGGATACACAGCCAATGTCACCAGGCCCTGAGGGAGGCTGGGTAGACTCTAACACAACACGGAAATTCGAGGGAGGGAGGGGCCCCTCGACAGGGAGTACAGAGTGTATTGGTCCCGCAGCAAAGCCAGCTGGCAAGTCTTCTGCGGTCAGCAACATGGCTCGGAGTTCCTCTTTATTCAGCTGGACATGTGGCTCGCTAACAGGCGTTGGGCTGGGAGTGGGCGTGGTGGTAGGTGAAGACTCCGCCGGGGGACTAGCTGTTGGCGTGGGCGTCGCGGCCTCTTCCTCGTCGCAAGCCGCAAGAGCGAGGCCAGATAGGGACAACATGGTGAACAGCAGCATAATGAGCAGTTGTTTCATTGCAGGCTCATCCTACTCGCAGCCGCGAATGTGGGCAAGGGAAGAAGCTACGGCCCGCAACCTCCCCCGGCTACGCTGGCCCGCATGAGGCGTCGTCGACGTAGCTCTTGGCCTTCAGCTCAGCCTCGACTGTCTGGCAGAAGTCGGCCACAGTGGTCGCCAGTAGTGCGCGGCCGATGGGTGGCCACGACTCCATGATGACGAACTCGAGGTCGTCGTCATAGGCACGCAACAGGGCGTTGGCCTCATCGATATCGTCCTGCGTTACCGAGGTGTTGAACCGTACCGTCACCTCGTATCGAGCCGCTCTGCCCGCAGTGGGCGTGGGCGATTCAGTGGGGCTAGCGATGGCGGTGGCTGTCGCTGTAGCGGTTGGCGTTGCCGTCGCTTCCTCCTCACCTTCCTCGCAGGCCGCCACCGCCGCCAGGCACATAGCAATGAGCAGGGTCATGCCCACGCTCACTATCTTCATTACTGGTGCCTCCATGCCCGGTGTCCGTTTTCGACTCACGCCGTCCGCATCCTACCGGCAGATGCTGACGGTATTTCGGGATCTCCTCTCAGCAAACTGGCTCAGACAAGAATATCGATAAGGTCCCTCTTAACCGCCAACAAGGCGCTGCGTATGGGTCGTTGGTTAACGTCTTTGTTTGGCCCGTTGGAAAACATCTGCAATCGGGGGCACAGCATTACCGAGGGAGGCGCCGCTATTGCTCCAGTCGCCTTAGAGCGCCAATCAGCCTATGGGAGGTTCTGCCCAATCTACGTTGCATTCGGCCGCTATGTTCTCTCATATTGGTCAGCTGTCCTATCAGGGTCGCCAGAACTCGCGCTTCCACAAAGCCGACGGCCTTGGCATGGCTCTCGTCAAAATTGCGAACGAGTTCTTTGAGCCGCCCCGAGTCTTGAGGGTCGAGTTGCTCTTGGTCCATTTTGTTTTGGAGTTTTGTGAAGGCATTGCTTTTGGTTTCATCCAGCGACCCCATCAGAAGATCAACAGGTTCCCAAGCTGGCGTTGCTTCGCCCTGCCGAAGCTCAGACTGAAATCGTTGTACATAATCATGGAGCCTCGCGCACAACCCGGTGACGTTCGCGACATCAAGCGTCAGGTCGTAGTAGTCCTGAAGCGCATCAGCGAGTGTTCGTACACTCACCAGACTATGCTGAAGGCTGTCGATAGCTTCCTCTAACGCACGTATCTCAGGCTCGTCGGCTTTGCGGCGCTTGACTACATGTCCTACTACCTTGCCGAGGCTGGTCACCAATGGTCCGAGCCCAGAGACTGCTGTAATTATGGCCGCCGCATCCATGGGCGCACCTCCATCAAGTCTTGTGGTCATCCTACTCGCAGGCGCGAGGGTTGGCAAGGGACGGCGCACCTCATCGCCGACACGAAGCAAGCGATGGTGTTAGCCACCAGTAACACAACACGCCTCTCCAGGAGAAAGGCGCGCCTGAGGCCGCAATCTCTATCGTTTTGTGGGTCTCCTAGGGCCTCAGCGAATCCAGGGAGATGAGAGAGGCCTGCACGTAAACGTCGAGCCAGTTCGTGTACATTGTTTGCTCTCGGATGCGGCCGCCTTCAATCCTGAATACGTTGCACTGGTAGGTGGTGTACGGCCTGCCGGTACCTCGCAAGTCGCGCGTACCGTCGAAGGTAGCGCTAAGCCGCTCTACCGCACAGACGTGGGTATCGTCCCCGAAGATGGTGCGAATCTCGAGTCCGGCCGGTGCGCTCAGCTGGCGGAAGTTCTGCAGAATCCGCTCGCGCCCCTGCATAACCCCTCCGAGAGCGGGCGGCACCCCCGCCACTCGAATGACAGCGTCTTCGGCGAATAGCTCACCGTACCGGCGTTCGTCATGGTCGCGAATGGCCTGCGCCAAGTCCTGGACTATCTTCATGTTGTCTTGGGCTTCCATGGGTGCCTCCTTCTAGCTAATCACGTGAAGAGACAACTTACTCTAGACCCTTCTTCTGGATTTGTCAATGCGTCATCCGCCTTCCACCTTTGCCGCCCCATGGCCACCACGAAGCATACGATGGCGTTGGCGAGCAGGCGAGCAGGGTGGGAGGGGATGATGGGAAGTGGGACTAGGCCTTCAGTTCCCCGCTGGGGAACCTCCTACGTACGCCGAAACGGCATGCCAGACGAGGCGAAGGCCGCTTCAAGCCTATCCATCGTGGCACGGCGTAGCTTCTCTAGCTTGGCCTGCAAATCCTGCAGTTCTTGGTCGGTCAGAACAGCAGACAGCTCCTCGGCGAGCCGATTTCCGACAGGGAAAGCCTCGGCAAGCTTGCGTTCGCCCTTTTCGGTCATGCGAACCCAGGTCTTGCGGCGGTCACGCCTGTCAAAGACTCTCTCCACGAAGCCTGGTTCTTCTAGCCTGTCCACCAGCCCAGTTATCGTCTGGCTAGCCTTGACCATGGCTTGCCCTATCTCGCCTGTGGTGATGAGCCCGTCCGCTTTCTTCAGGATAGCCAGGAGATGGAGCTGGGGAAAAGAAAGATTGTGTGGCAGGAGAGCTAACTCGGCCAGCTTGTAGATGGCGTTGTAGGCCTGATAGAGCGTCGTCCACTCCGCCATGCCTCTGCCGCCCTCAAGCTTGGACTGCTCTCCATGGTACTGTCGTGTCGTCTTGGACGGGTCGTCCCGGTACTGTCGCGTCGTCATGACGTCTCCCCTCTGTGCCTTTGATGCCCATACTAACGCCCTCATTCTACTCGCAGCCGCGAGGGCTGGCAAGGGACGACGCACCCCATCGCTACCACGAACCACGCGAGGGCGTTGGCCAGCATCCTTGGGGCTGGCAAATAGAGAGAGGCGACGCCCCGACAGTGAGAGGTCACAATCGAACTGGTCGCCCACGCGCTGCGTGTCGCCGACGTCGCCAAACAAATAGATGCTGAATATGACCAACCGTTACAGCGGCTTGTCGAGGCCGCCCTGTGAGCGACGAACCAAACGATGGCGTTGGCCACCAGCAGGACAAGCAGGGTCTCGATGAGGAGCCAGCCTTTCATCGATCGGTCTACCTACCCCACCGCTTCTTGGCGTACCGCGCGCCTGCGGTGAGGGCGACAAGGGCGACAGTCGCGAAGCCGGCCAAGGCGATGATCACTCCCCTCCGATGACCACCACGCGGCTCATGGTGGCAAGTCCCTCAGCATAGGCTGGCGTCACTAAAGAAGGGCCGTCCCAGCAGGCAGGCGCTGCTGAATTCGCCCCAAGCTACCGTCCACAACACCGCGACCATCATCAAAACTACGGGGAGACTCGCCAAAGGCCACGAGACCTTTGCCATCCTCACGGCAAGAACGGCTACCAGCACGCCAAGCACGAGGATGAAGAACTGCAACGAGTAGTATGCCGCCCCCGCTCGATAGAAGAAACCATTGTCCCAAGTGGAGATGCGCTCGCCGACGCGGACGGCCTGCGGGTGGTAGGCCTCGTCGGCCATCGGCTCAACGATGCGCCAGTAGGCCGCGTTGGCCAGCGCCAGCAAGCCAAGACCCGAGGCAACGGGAACCACAATCGCTAGCCCGTATCGCACAGCAGAAGTCACAGAGCCTGCGCCTCCGGCTCGGCGTTGGGACTGACCTGTAAGACGTCGTAATAGTCCTTCATGGCGCCCCTATCCTACTCGCAGGCGCGAGGGCTGACAAGAGAACAGATCAAGCCGCTACCGGTAGCCTAAGGCCAAAGCGGCGGCTGCATGTGCTTTGCAGTTCATTCCTCGAGTGCTACACTGTGCGCAAAGGGCCTATTCCTACAGCAGGCGAGGGCTGGGAGCAGCGCGAAGAGCGGGGGACTATCGTGCGAAAGGGATGGCTGATATTACCGCTAGTCGCCCTTGTACTGGCGGCGCTGTCCTGCGGCAGCGGCGAACCCAGCGTCGGCAAGAGCGACGTCTCAGTGTGGGGCGGCAACGCGGCGCGCAATGGAGCCCATCCCGGCCCCACGCTCGACGGAGCGCCGGAGGTGCTCTGGAAGACTCAGGTGCCCGGCGGAGGCCTGTCCCCAGTTGTGGTGGTCGCCGGAACAGTGTATGCGGTGAGCTACGAGGGTGGCTGGGTCACTGCGTTGGATGCGGAGACAGGCAAGGAGCGCTGGCAGACGCAGATCGAGCCGTGGATGCCGTCGACGCTGGCAGTGGCGGATGGCCTTGTCTACGTGAACGGCGCCGAGAACCTCTACGCCCTCGATGCCACGGATGGGAGTGAACGCTGGCGTCTCGCTATCAAGGCCGGGAACTACTTCTCCAGCCCCGTCGCTGTGGAAGGCGTGCTCTACGTGGGTAGCGGGGACGGCAACATTTACGCCCTTGACGCTTCAAGCGGAAATGAGCGCTGGCGCTTCCAGGTGGCGGAGCGCGACGCCGGCCCGGCGGCAGTGGTCGACGGCGTCGTATACGTGGACGGCGACCCGGACACGTGGGCGCTAGACGCGAAGACCGGCCAAGAGCGGTGGCACTTCAAGAAGAGCAAGTACACGTATGCGTCATCGCCCGCCGTAGCGGATGGCAGAGTTCTCATCAGCAACATTGACTTCCTCTACGCGATAGACGCGGCAAAGGGGGAGGAAATCTGGCACGCGCCTTCCGGCAACGACCCCGTGCCGCCTCCGGCCGTCGCGAACGGCCTGGCATACTTCGCGAGAGCAAGGCACTCCGATCTGTTTTCCGCGTTCGACGCCGCTACAGGGGCCGTGCGCTGGACGGTCCAGACGGGTCACGACACGCTGAGCCAGCCGGCAGTTGTCGACGACGTGCTCTATGTCGGCGGCCGCTCGCTTTACGCGCTCAAGGCGGAGACCGGCGAGCAGCTGTGGCAGTTCGACCTAGAGAGCCAGGAGCAGGGAGATGGATCGATCCTGCCGACGCCAGCAGGCGGAGTGATATACGCCGCTGTCTGCCTCGACCTGGCATACGAGAGTGGCTGCGAGGAGGGCAACAGCTACGTTTACGCTATCACCGGCTCCGGTAAACCCTTCGAGGGCGAGAAGAGGCTGAGCCTGCAGACGCCTGCCCCTGCCGCGCCCCCCGCCACCATCCCGCGGCCAACGCCCTCGCTGCGTGATCCAAACGCTACCCCACCTGTCCTCATCGATTCGCTCGGCACTTGGACTCTCCGCGACCTGGGGTATTCAGACGTATGGCTGGACAGGAGCAGCGGCACAGTGGTCGAGCTCGAGCGCCCGCCCATCTCTCGCCGGTATTCCGATCCGGTTTTGTACGCGCTCCCACCGGGCGCTTCACAGGGGCCGGACCTCTGGTACAGGCTGCACTTCCACTTCGAGGTCATTGTGAGAGACCACATCAACGCCGCGGACAGGGGTTTTCAGCAGTTCGAGGTCTCGGTCGAGGCAAACTCCGCGACGAACGTAGGCGTCGACTTCAGCACGGTCTGGCAAGGCGACAGACTGGTCGTTGAGTGCCGCGGCGACTGCCAGGCAACACAGAACCGGGAGAACGACACGGTAACGGTGAGTGCCGAGATATGGTACCGGATCGGCATGCGAACCGCCGGCGTGGCTCCGGGTGTCAATGCTCTCCAGTTCATCATCCCGTACAAGGACCTCCCGCCGCGCTTCCAGGCCCTGCACGTCTTCGATGACACCTTCATCGAGGTGACTACGACCCAGCCGTAAAGCGGCGGCGTGTACTTGGAAGACGGCAGGGGAAGAGGAGGTCGGCGTGTCGGCGAAGTACCCTAAGCTGCCACCGGCACCTAGCACAATTCCGCCCATGCCGAGGCCACGTGCCCACCGATCAGCGCCCATGTGCTGACCTCCGAGCAGGCTGCGGGATAACTGGCGATGCAGCCCCATCCTACCCGCAGCCGCGAGGGCTGGCAAGGGGAGAGGCGACCCCCTCCCATATCATCCCAGCGCACCATGCATCCATTGCGCTACGGTGATAGAGGGAAACGAGCAGGTCGCGCCGGACTGAGAGGACGGGGAAGTCCCTGCTAGAGTACCGGCACATGCGCCAGCCTTGGTGGGCCAAAATTGTCGCGATGTACAATGTCGCAGGTGTACAATCTTTTGGGGGGGTTTTTGTGGACTTCACGACCACTAAACGAGCCCAAATTGTGCGCCGCATTCACAGAGAACCATCCCCTTTGGCGGCAGTTTCCCCCAGTCTGTAATCTCCTGAAATGGAAAACTCTCCAGGCATAAATCGCAAGACTTGGAGGGCATTCACGCCGAACCATCCGCTGTTCAAGAAGCTGTGGGAGCTAAAGTAGCAGCACTACTTCTGGGCTGGAACTGAGTCCGTTCCGCTCGTGCCATTCCTAGTTGCGCGCTTGCCTTTTGACAGCGCTCCCTGGCGGCCTCAGGAACATTGCTGGCTCCTCAAGCAGAGACATCCACAGTAGCAGGGCAACGTGGTGAAACGCGTCGGTCAGGTTGCCTGTGTGGGCTGCCAAATGGGTGTGAAATCTGTCATCCGTCAGGAAGTAGCCGTGCTTGGTGTTTCGGAGCTGCCGCACCACCTGGAGAACAAGGCGCTCCGACTCCTCGGTGGTGGATGGTATCTTCTGCGGCACAAACACGCCGTCCAGCACCGTCGCATATATGAGCCCCGACAGGGTCTCGACCGCCTTCGACAAAGCCGAGCCAAAGGGTTCAGGGAACTTGCCGAGTACTGGCGCGAGACGGTCTACCAGCCACTGTCTCGTCAGAATGGTGCCAGACAACTCAGCCTGCTTCGAAGGGTTTGGATCTCCACCCGCTAGCAAGACGGCAAACTGATCGATGACATCGAAGGCGAGAGTCTTGCGCAAGAACGGGGTCAGGCCTGAAGTGAGCAGTTCGGCCTCCAGAGCCAACCTCAGGATCGTCATCAACATCTGGAAATGATGGCGATAGTCAACTGTTCCATCGGCACGCCTATAAAGTGGGAAGTCCAAAGCCCGAGCGTACATTCCATTCAGCCCCTCGATGTAACGATCAAAGAACAGGAACCATTCGTCGCGAGCCCATCGTCTTTCGACGAGCATTGGCTCTGGCTCTAGGTTCGCACCCTGGGCCATCGCTTGAAATCGGCGAAAACGTTCCTCCCTTTCCTTGAATGCTGAGGCGCTGCGCCACCAGTGCTCGAACGAGCCCGGGAAGACGGGCGGCACCGCGTCAACTCCTTCTCCGAAGTGAAAAAGCACCGCTGAAGTGATCTGGTGGGCCTCGAAGCCATATACGAGGGGGTAGAAGAACCCGAAGCATACGTTGAGCTCCAACAGAGGCACGAACTGCTGATCAAGCCCATGCAGCGCCACAAGGGTCTGCGCTGGGAGTTGCAGGACGGCATCGGGCGATACCCCGGGAATAGCCCAAAGCTGATAGAGCTTTCGCACCAAATATGTCCGCCAGCGGTAGTCGTCGTCGATCACAAGAAAGTCGATTCGACCCTGCGGGAAACGCGTGAAGAACCAGGGTGCGACGTGTTCACGGAGCCGTTTGGCCCGAGTCTGGGGTTCGCAAAACATGGTTAGAGTCTGGATTCGATGACAGGCTCGCCACCAATCGAGGGAGTCGAATTCGGCAGCCCAACCGGCCACCTTTGCCTCTGGAAACTTGGGAATAGAGGCGATCGTTTCTCTGTGGGGAGCGGGTGGCAAGTACTCTTCTAGCGCTTTGTAGGCCGAAGCCTCTTGGAACGACGTGGCGTCGACCAGCCTAGTGACGCTAAAGAAGGGGCGGGGCTCCCGCAGATATCCGGGGCGCGGTTGTGCCCATGTCGAGCCAGCAGCTACGCGGGTACGCCAGCCCAGTCGTTGCCGAAAGGCTCGGCTAATGATCTTGGTTATGGGTTCTTGGGGTGCCCCCAGCTTGATCCACCCATTGTCAATCATTTCTCTTTCCGTAGGCATCGTTTTCCTCCATGGACATCAGACAGCATTCGAGCGGAGCCGTCCACGACTGGCACAAGGGTATCTAATCTAGAGGCAGGCGCAAGGCCATTCTATCAGGGCCGCCGTAGCAGGTCTGTAGTTACTCCCAACCGCTTGGCCCTCTCACCCGCTTTGCGGTCACCGTGGGCCAAGAAGCCTTGGGCAGAGAGCGTGACCGAACACGGACAACAGAGGGCAAAGGCACCAATGTACACCTTACCAGCCCCTGTTCGGCCACGTGTCGCCTCTGCCGCGGAGTTTGGGGCCCATAAGAGGGGAGCCCGGCGTCTCCCGCAAGAGCCCGTAACGAGCGTGGTTTCCAGCAGGGATGCCGACCGTTGAAGTGTCGTACTGCCTGAGAAGGCTAGCCACCGACTGTCGCCGGTCGACCAACAGATGGTGCATGAGGGGATGTCAGGAATGCTATCAGCGGCGCGGCACTGCTGCAGAAGGTTCGAAAGGGGGGCGGAAACAAAGACAAGCAACGCGAGACGTGACAGTTTGCCTCTCAGCGATAGTCGGCGTACGTAGGGCCTGCAGGCTGCAGCAGCTGCGGAGGGAGGCATCCGCTCGGCTTGATCCTCCGCGTCGCTGCTCCTACACTACCTGCGCACCGGTGGTTTGGCCGCCGGTGCGAATTGAGATGCTGCGACACGCCAGACTGGCTCACAACGCCTATGGGCGTGTCGCGCAAGCCGACGGAGCCGCACTACTCGTCCAGCGTGAGGAACAACGCAATCGTACAGACGGGAGGTCGCGATGAACCAGGAGCGTGAGGGAGGAGGAGTCCCGTCAGGGCTTCGAGTTAATGAAGGAGATGTTCGTGCCCGCACCCTAGCGGTGTGCCTGGAAGATCTTCGAACAGTCCGGGCGCACACCGACATGAGAACGCAGACCCACGGCCTGCTGCAGCTATACGCTCTTCTGTCTCTGGGCGGCATTGTAGCAGGGTTTGCAGCCTTCAGGGAGGAACTAGCCGCAGTCGCCGACGTCATGCTCCTCGCCCCGCTTCTCTACTTCTTCATCGCAGCGCTATATCTAGAGGTAAGTTACTCGGCGTATCTGGCCGAAGCGTACGTGAACCGCAGCCTCCGGCCCATCATCTATGGGCTTCTTACGGCAGAGGATGGAGACGACGTGCCTGAGACGCTCTTGACCTTCGAGCATTTCACGAGCAAATATCGGCGTTTGGTCACGTCGCGCCTCTTGGGTGGGCTCAAGGCCATCTCAACATCTTTGCTCCCGGTCGCTGCTGTCCTGGGCATATTCGCGTGGCTCAAGAGGTCGTCCGAGTGGGAACCCTACGAAATCTTTGCGGTTGCCGCCTATGGTGTCTTGTTAGTCGTCTATTTTGTCGTCAGCCAGCTTGTCCATCATAGGATGGGCCTGCCGTCACTAGTCGGCTCGCGGCCAGAACAAGAGCCGTCGGACGTGTTCGACAGCCGAGCAGACAGTGAGCCTAGCTAGGCACCTTCAGTCCCATGCCAGCCCTAAGCACAGTGATTCGCCGCATGGTCCGTCTGGTGGCAAGTTCGGGGCCGATAAGAGGGGAGCCAAGGTTCTCCCGCAAGAGCCAGCAACAAGGGCCGCTTCGACCAAGAACCGACGGGCAAGCCACTTGATGGCACTGGCCAGCCGCCCATGGGCGAAGTACATCACTAACTAGTATTGCCTGCCTGTCCTGACGTCCACGATGCTCAGGGTGCTCCATAGACCCAGGTAGTTCCGTAGGAAGATCATCGCCCGTAAGGCTCCGTCGGGGCAATAGAGATCGTATCGACTGACCTCACGTATCAACGTCATAGCTATCGTCACCAGCAGCGGATCTGTCGCCGCGGTGAGACGACACAGAGAGGCGTAGAGGTCGGGCCGCCACCAGAAGGCGTACTCGACCAGATTGAGCAGAGAGATCACCCATGGGGCCAGCCAGCGGTTAGCGGCACTCACCGCACCTGAAGCCTGGATGTTCTGGGCCAGGTTCAGTATGTGGAGCTGTACATCGCTACGATCATCACCGTCTCGACGCATTCGAGCCTCTATCTCAGCGTGCAAGACCGCGTCGCAGACTGAGATGCCCACCATCACCATCCAGTCAGAAATAGAGAGAGGTGACCCTGGTCTTGGTGATGCCCCTAGGGGAAAACCGTCCAGGCGTACCTCCACGTGATACAGCTCATGCCTCAGCGTGCGGTCGAAGCGTTGGGGATCTTGCCTGGGCGAAATGAGGATCACGCACTCTTCGTCGCTATGCTCCGTGCGAGCTGGCTGGCCCAAAGGGATACTGCAGAACCGAATCCGCATAGGACTACGGCGGCGGAGTTCGCGCAGTAGGCTTGCCGTCCTGGCGGACAGCGTCACACCAAGAACGACGTTGTCGGATTGAGGCAAGGCCATAGGCTCCTCGGCACAGAGGCTCTGCCGTACGAAAACCTCATGAGTCCTTAGGCTCTCCCTCACATCGCAGAGAGACCCCCCCCTTCTCCGCGCGTAAGATGTAATCCCGCTCCGTTCCTTTAGCAGGGGGATCAGGCATAGCTCGCACAGTGAACCGAGCGCCAGTAGAAAGGGCTAGCCGATATATGGCCTGCTGCTCAGTAGAGCTCAGCATCCAGTCTGGGCCGAGCTGTTGCGTTGGATCACCGTCGCTACGAAACAAATAGAAAATGGTCGGATTTGCTTTGTCCTGGCTAATGAGGTCAAACAGGAGCGTTTCTTTAGGCCGGATATCCCACTGTCGTCGGAATGATCGACTATCAGCCGGATTGTCATGCATCCGATGCAAAACGACTGGCAGCATCCGTAACTCAGGTACGTTACACGAGTAGAGGGTAACCTCGACATTACGGGCTATGCTGCCCTGAGCGCAATTCGTCACTGGTATTCGCCAAAGGACTGCTGGGGTCTGATCGACAATCTCGTTTTCATAATCTCGCGGAGGGTCTAATCTTAGGGTGCGGGCTGGCGTGAGGGTAACGACTGCTAGGAAACTCAATAACGCGAAAAGGCTAACACCTACTAGGGCCATCTCGACGGGAGGGCGTCGTAGCAGCCACTGGATTATCACTGCCATGGCCCCGCCCCCAAGCGGTAGCAGATCAAGCCATCCCGTGATTTGCTCCGTGTGACGAGCTGGCCGCACCACTCGGAACAGTGCCTGAAAAACGCGCCCCAGCACGTGTGCCACGTGTGCCACGTCTGCATTGTAGCATTCCCTGCTCAAGCAAACAGCCACGGAATGAACCGGGCCACCGTCACACTGCAGCGCGCGGACTGGGAGGGCGGCAAAGCCCCTGCTAGCGTACCGGGACATGCGCCAGCCTTGGCGGGCCAAAATTGTCGGGATGTACAATGTAACGAAGTACAGGAGAACACGGCACTAGCGTGAGCAAGCAAAGACCGAACCGACCGAAAGTGTGGCGCGGATTCACAGAGAACCATCCCCTTTGGCACCAAGTCACCCGCCCCATAGTCAGATATCCCAACGCACGCTGAGGAGCATGGCTACCGGCGACCGCCCACTAGAGCGTCTCCGCCTGACTCTCGTTGCCTGAACCCCGTCACCATTTGCCCGCTGAGCTTCGCCGCCGAGGGGAAACGCGACCGAACACGAACTGCAGAGGGCAAAGGTACCAATGTACACCTTACCAGCCCGTGTCGGGCCACACGTGCGCGCTCCTGCCGAGTTTGGGGCCGATAAGAGGGGAGCCGCGGGTTTCCCACTAGAGCCAGCAACAAGGGGCGCTTCGAATGGCGTTAGCCAGCAGCAGGGCGGCCAGGGTGTCGACGAGGAGCAGCCGGGCAGCGTCAGACAGAGCTAAAGGCCCGGCGCGGACGTCCGTGTGCGCGTAGTAGCGGTGGCTGTCCAGGTCAGTTCTGGCGATCTGGAGTCGCCTAGATCGAGCAGAAACGTTCCAGCGGCCCTGCCCTCGGCAAGGAACCGACCCGTCACTGTGATAGCCAGGGGCTCAAGCCTCGCGCTGAACTGGTCATCAACGACTGCGATGGGGAGGGGCCAAGGAAGCTCATCATGCTCTCCACCGTCGCAAGGGATGTGGGTGACCCTCAGGTTCTGCACCTCGCCGCTCTCCGCTGACATGTCGAACTCGATGGCCCCTGCGCCGCTGACCCTTCCAGAGTAATGCGCGCCGCGAAGTGCGTGACCACTCTCTCGCTCGTTGTCTTTCATCTCTCACCTCCGAGATCTCAGCCTTGCTCTCCAGAGCGCCAGCCATCCAATCCCTTGGGAGACAGGGCAGCTTGGCTCGAAGTACGGCTGGACTAGGCACAGGCACGCATGGCCTGTGCTGCGTATTGGAATCGGCGCCCCGCCGGATCGCGAGGTGCCATCCCTCATCGAGGTGAGCGATGTGGACGAACTACTCGCTCACATCGAATTATACCTCTGCAGCCCGAAACAGTCAAACCTGTTCGGAAGTCCGCACCGAACAGCCACGATCACTATTGCGACCTCGCGATGCCCGAGGGGATTGCACATCTTCAAGGGGAATATCCGCGCGGCAGCGCCTGGCAATGCGAAGCGTTACCTAGTCGTGCGATCAGTTTCCGCTCCTTCTGCGTCTATATGACTAGGGGGAGCGAGTGCTCCAGGGGCAAAGAGGAACCCTGAGCTCAGCTCGTACCACAAGACATGCTCGTTTGCACCAGCGGAAGGGAGGATGTTCACATGAGCGCACATGGCCGCACCACTGCGGCGGCACCCAGGAGGCAGAAGATGGATCGAGGAAGTCCTATTGAATCGTTTCCAGACGACCTCAAATCTCGGTTGTTGTCGCGCTATCAGAAGATCCAGGCAGGTCTAACCCGACTGTCGCAAGATGAATTGTTGGCCTGGCCCGGTGACGACGACGAGCCGCTCACCATCGAGGAGATGCTCAACGAGGGGCCCCCTTTGACCGAGGAGGACCGTCGCGAGTACGACGAGTGGTGCGAATGGACCCTCGCGGTAAGCAGGGACATCTCCTGGTGGAAGCAAGAACTGGATGACTTGGAGCTGATCCAGGAGTATACGGCCGAGATCCATACAAGGAAGGCGCAGTTGCGGCTCAGGCTGCGCTCGTTCGGCGACGAGCTAACAATGCTCCAATTCCTGGCAGATGGCTGGAAAAGCACTCTGGAGATCGTGCACGCTATGACGGCCGACAGGATTGGTGTCGCGAGGGCTCGCCGTGTGCTCAAGCGCCTTGTGGCGCGGGCAGACGTCGAGCGGCAGGAGCACGGCGACGGCCCCGAGCGCCAGATAGAGTATCGGCTCCGTCGGAGCACGGAGCGCGGATCGGCAAGACGCCAGGATTCGCGGAGCTAGCAGCCCAGCGGTCATCCAGTTGATGCTCCAGGTCTGGAGCTCTCTGCACAAAGATCACGGGCAGGACAGGGATCTGTGATCATGTCGCCTGGAGGATCTCTACAGCAATAGACCCAACAGATCTACTGGGGGGCTATGTGATAGTGATTTGCGACTGTCCGTGGCCCAGATCTCCTCAGTGGCGGCCGACCAGAGATAGTGTGGCTTCCTTTTCGGAGAGCCGTGTCTCCCTGGCTGGGGTGCGCCCGAAGAGGGCCGGCTGGCGAAGCACCTCGCCCCCGACGTCTCCGATCTAGCGATCGAGATCCACTAGGACAATGCAGAGCAGATCATCTCTAGAGCCTAATCGCCTAGGCATAGACTCTAGCACACAGTCTAAGCTCAACCATGTGATCCTGTTTTGCGACTGTTAGTGGTGGAGAGTCGGCCGTTATCCGGCCTGACGAGTTGGGCGTAGGACGGATCCAACGAGTAGACGACTTGCTTCCCTATGTTCTCTGGGTGAAATCGACCGAGGCGCTCCGCGGCCTTGAGGGCTGCATCCGTCGTCCGCTCCTTGATCCCCGCTGCCTCGGTCGTGGCCAGCAAGCTCTGCCGTAGGGTTGATGCACGCAGCAGGCTCTCCAGGATGATGGCGTAGGCACGGGCCACCTTCGTCTCTCTATTGAGGCGGGCCCGGATCTTAACGAAACCGACCGAAACGCCGCGGAGAGGGCGCGTCGTGAGGCCAAGAGGATATGCCGCCTCGATTATGCGGTCGGCGTAGCGAGGATCCCAGGGCGTAGGCGGCCTGTGAATGTACTTGGCGGGCTCATACGGATGCTCTTCCTGGTAGCGACGAGCGCGAGGGATAGTGATCTCGAGGAGATAGTTGTGTGGTCGGTTGCGTATCTTCTCGTGCTCGCTTATGGGGCACTCCGTCATGATAGCGAGAATCTCAGAGTCGTCCAGCCCGCAGCCCGCGAGCGCATAGCAGACCGCGCAGTGCAGCTCGGAGTAGGACCGGTACTCACCCACAACCTTGTCTGGTTCGTCGACGGCTCGGCGCATGCGCCGCGACAATCGGTTTCCGAGGGCTTTCTGCAGGGCCGCCTGAGCATCGATGCTGGGAACTTCCGCGGGGCGGACTACGGGTGGCTTGTTGACGCTGTCCAGTGCAGCTTCGTACGGCTCGAACTCCGCTAGGGGATAGCGCCTATCACGGTCGAAGGTCTCGATCCGTACTGGAAGCGGCTCGTCCTTGAGATTGAACGTTCCCGGAAGGCGCAGGATTACGTCCAGGTTGTGCTTCGGGTCCAAAGACGTCTGGATGGCCTTCTGTAGGCCCTTGACGCGCCTCTTGGCCATCGCGACGTCGTAGTCCGAGCATACTTCCAGAGGGTCCTCAAGCAGCCAGTAGGCGTGATAGCCGTGACCGGTATCGACGACGACCGAGGGAGCGGTAGGGAATTTTCGCAGCGCGTCAAGGGCTTGGGCCTTACCCCCCTCGAATTTCTTGGCATCGACGTCGGCCCACAGCGAGGTCAGTCGGCTGACGTCCTTCTCCCTCCCACCCTCGCTTCGGCGGGGGCAGACCCCGAAGAAGACGTGGCACGATTGGATGATGGTCTCAGCCTGCTCGACAAGCTCTTTCGCCGAGCGGAACCAGCGCCTCCCGCTCACCTTCCCGGTGTCTGCGGCTATGGGACGGAGCTCGATGTACTCCCCCTCGCGGAGGGGTGCAAGCGTCTCGAGGAACCTCGTCGCCAACTCGGCCAAAGCTGGATCGGTGGCGATCGACGCTGGCTGGTATCCCAGGACCCGCGAGCGCTGTTTTCGGCTCTCAGGGGCTCGAGAGGGGGTTGACGGCATATTAGCTAGGGCAATCGGCCGCAGAACCAGATTCGATCTTCGCCATTGTCATTCTCCCCCTTTTCCTCGGACGTCCCGGCCGTCCCTGGGGAACGTAGCGCCCCAGCTCGTGAGCGAAGAACCATCGATGATCCTTCTGGCCTTTGCCCCGCTTGGGCGCGTACACGATCCGCCACCGCCCGCCAACCCATTGCCGATCCACATGCGCGATCTTCACGACGCGGCCGACGCGAGCGCCCCAGACTGGGCGGCGGATTCGAGCGAGATCCCCGACGCGAAACTTGGCGTGCCTCATCTCCTACTGGTATCCGCTAATAAAGACGCAGAAAGTCGGCAACGCGATCATCGCTGACTTGCGTCTATATGAATAGCAAGTGATCATTGTGGACACCTGACGCATCCCATGCCGAGTCGCAGGGAGCGGGTCGGCGACGACAGTCACCAAGTTGTCGGGGCAAGCCGAGTAGGGGAGGAGGAGAGTCCGATGCAAGACGACACACCGAGGCGGAAGCGCGTGGCTCTGTATGCACGCGTATCAACTCCCGAGCAGGTGAGGGGAGACAACATCGCTGCCCAGCTCACCGCCCTTGAAGCTGCTGTTCCTCGCGGCGCGGACATCGTCGAGCGCTATGCCGACGAGGGGTTCTCAGGCACCATTCCTTTTGAGGCGCGACCTGAGGGGCGTCGGCTGCTTGAAGATGCCAAGCGCGGAGCCTTCGCTGCCGTCTATGCGCGCCATCTCGATCGCCTGGGCCGCAGCGTCCGCGATCTCCTCAACCTGGCGAACGACCTAGTGGAACAGCTTGGCATCTCCCTCCACATAGGCAACCTCGACATCAAGGCCGATGACCCCCAGGGAAAGCTCATCCTCACCGTCCTTGGAGCGCTGGCGGAATTCGAGCTGGCTCTGATCCAGCAGCGCACAATGGAGGGGAGACGAGGCAAGGCGATTACACGCAACCGTTTCCCTGGCGGAACAATCCCTGAGTGGCTGACATACCGCAGGCCAAAGGACGGCGACGGCAAGGGCATCTGGGCACTGGCAACACCCGACAAGGTCGAGGAGCATCGTCGAATCTTCCCCCTATACCTCGATGGGGACCACCAGAGCATCTGGTCTGTCGCTGAAGCCCTGGGATGGCCCCTGGGACGTTCAAACACGGTTCTGAACCGCCTTACGAACCCAGCGTCCATCGGCCTATTCCCAGTTATGAGGGGCCAGAAAAGCAGAGATGGCAAACCCGTGAAAAGCGCGCCAGCTAGACTGTTCCGGACCCCCGCAGATATCCAGAAGGGCCGAGATGCCCTCAAAGAGGGCACATTCAAGGAACTGGTCAAGAAGATGATCCACGAGGCTGGATGGATAGCCATGGAGGTGCCCGCCGTCATCGAGGAAGACAAGTGGCTTGCCGCGCATGAGCGGCTTATCGATAACAGACGGCTGACAAATCCTCAGCCCCTCAACTGGCCCCTGCAAGGCCGAATCAACTGCGGGCTGTGTGGCCTTACCTTCAAGTGCCGACGCAACCATGGGAAAGACGGGCGCAGAGTGTACGTCTGCAACGGCAGAGAGAAGCGAGGAGAGCGCAACTGTGTATCTCCCCGTCTGAACGCTGACTGGCTGGAGCATGAGGTCGCAAATCGGCTGAGCGAGCTCTTCCGCGACGAAGACGCGACAACGAAGGCGGTTAACGGCTACCTTGGCCAGCTTGAGGTCAAGCGCGAGCAAATCATTACACAGCCCATAGCGACCATCCAGACTCGCATGGAGAGCATCGATGCACAGATTGGACGGCTCGAGCACGTCTACGTGAAGGCCGGCCGGCTGTCGCAGATGGACTTCGACGAACAGATGGAGGCGCTCCTCGCTCAGCGAGCCAAGCTTGAGGAGGAGCTGGGTTCGCACCGCGAAGAGCTCCGCCGCCTTGAAGCAGTCGAGGAACAGATAGAGGCCATCAAGGAGGCGTTGCAGAGCGATCGGGTGCTCGTATTGGTCAATGACGAGAGCCTTCAGCTGAGCATCGAGCCCTACGAAGAGGAAAAGCAAACGTGGCTGGCCATGTGGAAAGCGGCTGCAGAAGAGGCTACCGAAGACCGAAAGCAGCTATCCGAAGAACTGTCGCGTTTGCTTGGTATGCGAGTGCGTGTCCCAGGACCAGGAGAGCAGAGACTTGCGCAGAAGCTGCCCATTCTCGCCGAGCTGGCCGACGAGGTCATCTGGGATACGCTGGACGACCATGAATACGTGAGATGGATCTTCCGGGGGGCTGGCCTCGCCAGGCTGCTTCAGCTGCTCGGTGTGCACCTACGGATCTACCCTGACCGGGTGCAAATCGAAGGTGCCCTGCCTATGGACGATATCGAGGTGGGAGATGGGCGTGCGGCTACTCAGCAGCCCAGGGGCAGGTGGGCTACGCCGGTTCGAGCGCCGGTGGACATGCCTGATCCTCCACAGGCAAGGTTACCAGAGAGGCGATCGGAAATGAAGCGGGATGAGTGGGGCGAGCTGCCCCATGAGTGTGAGCGCTGTCCGGCGCTTGGCACCAAACTTGGGTTTTCGGGTCAGGCAGTCTACTCCCACACGCCCAAGTCGACCGTCCAGTTTTGTGATGCAAGTTCACTATAGGAGAGGCCTAGTGCGTGTCTGCCGCTGTCGCCGACCTCAATCCAGTAGAAATCGCTTGTCGGGACTCCCTCGACGGCGAAAACGAACCGGCAAGCGCGGGGCGATCCCAGATAATTGCCTTCCACAGTTATGCCGGGCTCGAGGGCGCCGCTCGCTATGATAGTTTCCGCCGCGTCTTTGACAACCACCTGCGCACCGGCGCGTATGTAATAGTATTGTCCCGTGACCTCGCATGTGTCTCCCAAGCCCCGGTAGAACATCCTCTCCGCAGGGTGAAACGTGACCTGACCTCTGAGCACGGGTTGCTCCCCTTGGGCCGGAGTCTGGGTTCCTCCTTCGCCATCGGCTCCACAGGCGTTTGACATCATGAGGCAGATCGTGAAGAGAACAGCTGTCGCGACGCTGGATATCCTCATCGCGCTATCTCCATGCTGGGCTTCATCGCACCGCCCATCCTACTCGCAGGCGCGAGGGTTGGCAAGGGAAGAAGCTACGCCCACCGCGAACCCCACGATGGCGTTGGCCCAGGTGGGCAGGAGGACGGCCGGAGTGTCGACAAGCAGGCAGCGTTTCAAAAGAGGGGCAGGTGAGCCACGCTGGTACGAGCGCCGGTCACTTGCCGCCGATCTCCCCCGCCGTCAGCGCCTCCGCGGCCTTCACCGTGTTCGTCAGGAGCATGGCCACCGTCATCGGCCCGACGCCGCCCGGCACGGGGGTGATGGCCGCCGCCTTCTCCGCCACCGCCTCGAAGTCCACGTCCCCCACCAGGCGATAGCCCGCCTTGCGGCTGGCGTCCTCCACCCGATTGATCCCGACATCGATGACCACCGTCCCCTCGCGCACCATGTCGGCGGTGATCGCCTTGGCCCTGCCCATGGCCGCCACCAGGATGTCGGCCTGGCGGCTGTGGTAGGCCAGGTCCTTCGTCCCGGTGTGGCAGAGGGTGACGGTGGCGTTGGCGCCCGCTCGCTTCTGGATGAGGATGGCCGCCAGGGGCCGGCCCACCAGGTTGGAGCGACCGCAGATGACCACGTGCTTGCCGTCGGGCGGGTGGCCGGACCGGATGAGCATTTCGACCACGCCCGCCGGGGTGCAGGGCAGCAGGTAAGGGTTGCCCTTGAACAGGCGGCCCACGTTCATCGGGTGGAGGCCGTCGACGTCCTTCTCGGGGGCGATGGCGGCGGTGGCCCGCTGCTCGTCGATGTGCGGCGGCAGGGGAAGCTGGACGATCATGCCGTGCAGCTTGGGGTCGGCGTTCAGTTTGGTGATAAGCTCCAGCAGCTCCGCCTCGGAGGTGGATTCGGGCAGGTGGATGGTCTGGGAGTGGATGCCGATCTCCTCGCAGGACTTGCCCTTGCCCCGCACGTAGGAGATGGAGGCGGGGTTATCGCCGACCAGGATGAAGGCCTGGGCGGGCATGACGCCGCGCTCCTCCTTGAGCCGGCGGACGCGCTCCGCCACCTCCGCCCGTATCCCCGCTGCTATCGCCTTGCCGTCGATAATCTGTGCTGATCTGCCAGACATATCATACTCCAAGCGGAAAAACGAGCCGCGCCCTGTGAGGCCCCGCAAGCGCCTTTAGGCACCCCTGTCCACCAAATGCTGATACATCTGCAAGGCTTCCCTAGCGTCTTCTCTCCGGCCAGAAGATTTCCTGTACTCCGGGTCCGTGAAGCCAAGGGCCATTGTGATATAGTCACCCCCGTCCTCATAAGGACCCGATGTGCCAGCGCGTTCGTCCTCTTCAAGGGCTCGCGCCGCTCCTGCTACGGCGCTATCGATATCTCCGATCGTCGTGTACCGTGTCCGATCCACCTTGGCCAGGATGCGTGAGAGGTGATCGCTGTTCGCACGAAGCTGAGGAAACCTCCACTGGGTATACGCGACCAGCGTGTCAAGATTGAGCTCCTGGGCCAAGATGTCGGGCACGGCCTCCTTCTCGCGAATCTCCTTTAAGTAAGCATCTCTTTCCAGGCGCAGTGCGTCAAATTGGACATCAGCCGTCTCGAAGACGCCGGCTAGGCTGTTCAGCTTGCGCTGGAGGGCCGAAGGCGCCGCGGACTCCTGCTTGTACAGGAGGTGATGAGAGATTATGGCCCATGCATCTTGTGCAACGGTTCGAGTTTGAATTTCGCACAGTAAGCCCTTTAGATCATCGTAGCGTGCGCCGGACGATTTCTTGCCCAAACTGACCAGGAAGTGTACAGCGCCATAGCCAAATCGGTCGGCGCCTTGCTCGTCGAGCTTGTCCGCCCTTTCCTTGATCCGGAATTCTTGCCTAATGACCTGTTCAATTTTGGGAAGATCGCTGCGGTACAAACACACTACCCTGACGCCGGCGAGGTCGGTGATCTCAGACAGCGGGTCGTCAGGGGGCTTCCCGCCGATCTTACCCAGAAAACTTGGTAGAGTCTTTGCACGCGAGGTAATGCTGGCAACCTCGATGCCCTTCGCTTTCAAGCGCCTCTGCAAAATGTACTGTACTTCCGCGCAAAGCTGCTCGTAGTCGGGGCGACGAGCCACGAACTCGGCTATTACTTCGGGCCTGCTGCGCCAGAGCCTATGAAGGCTAATGGTACGCGTTTGTCCGCTGCTTGAGGGCGTGGGTGCCGCCATTCCTAGACCCCCTACACCTTCTCGTGTTCCGTCCGCGCCACCTGCGTGCCGTCGGGCACCTCCGCGGGCACCTGGACGGCCCTCAGGCCCAGCTCGAACAGCCGTCGCGTGAGGGCGAGCTCACGTTCCGGCAGAAGCGCGGCCAGCTTTTGCTCCAGGAAGTCCAGCCCGCAGGTAAACACCTCGGAGAGGTGGTCTAGCGCCAGCTGCGCCTCCTTTTCGCCGAATAGCCGTGGTGGGGCCATCTGCAAGCCCTCCATGCCGTACCTGACCATGGTGTGGAACGGCTCCCAGAATCTGGCCACAAACAGGGCCTTGACCACGGGCTCCGGGTCGATGGCGGGCGGTATATGGTCCAGCACCCTCCGCAGCTCCGCGCGGAACTTCCGGTCGTCGATCATGTTGTCCTTCAGGTATTCCCCGATGGTCGCCAGGATTATCACCTCGGCGTTCAGCTTTAGCGCTTCCTGGGCGGCGAGGATGGCGTCGGCATAGCGCTTCCTCCGGTAGTGGCGCCACGCCTCGTCAGCCCGCAACAGCACGCGTGCCTCAAAATCGGCCGCGAAGCGCAGGAGATCCAAGGCCTCCGTCAGGGCCTGCGTACCGTCCGGCCCCAGCTTCGGCAGCTTTTCTATCAGCTCCTTTGCAGTCTCAGCCGCCTCCGCCTGAAGCGTCTCGGCGATAGGCAAACGCAGCTGGGTATCGCCGTGGAACGCGATTGAGACATCGTAGTCGCCCTCAGCCCGAACGCTCAGCACCAAGTCAAAAGACGGAAGACTCTCCTCGACAGTCACTTTTCTACACCTTCTCGTGCGGCGTTCGCGCCACCTCTGTGCCGTCGGGCAGATCCACCACCCGGTAGTCGCCGAACATGCTCGGCGCCTCCTTCTGCATGATCCGCAGTATCTGCACCGCCACCTTGCGTATCTCCACGTCCGCCCACTCGCTGGCCCGCATCTCGATGAAGTGGCGCAGGGCGCGGGCGTTGGCCGTCACGAAGATCATCGTCT
>Ga0209979_1000431_pt1 | contig 57665 bp, 52 predicted proteins | sample AnhtaG_FD_183114 | JGI IMG/M metagenome (GOLD analysis project Ga0209979, IMG submission 183114) | Deep subsurface microbial communities from Anholt, Denmark to uncover new lineages of life (NeLLi) - Anholt_01485 metaG (SPAdes) (version 2) | ecosystem: Environmental > Aquatic > Marine > Oceanic... | reverse complement strand
GGCTACAACACCATGAAGAACAATTACCCGGCATTAGGTGGAAACTTCGAGGTGTATCACTACACTCAAATCCTGAATGATTTGATTAAGAAGAATAAGATAAAACCTTCACGAGCTAAAGCAAAAGTTACTTATCAAGACCCCTGTTTCCTCGGACGTTATAATAACATCTATGACGAGCCGAGGCAGATATTGCAAAGTATTCCCGGCATTGAACTGGTGGAGATGGAGCGGAACAGGAGAGATGCCTTCTGCTGTGGCGGTGGCAGTGGCAATTTCGTTACCGACCTTTTAGCCGGCAGCGCGGATAGCCCGGCACGGATCAGGGCCAGAGAAGCTTACGAAACCGGAGCCGATACTTTAGCAGTTGCCTGCCCCAGTTGCCTGACGATGCTCACCGATGCTGTGAAGGCAGAAGACCTGGATGATAAGCTGGCTGTCAAAGATATCTCGCAGATTTTGAAAGAAGCTTTTGTCTGCTAAATGAGCCCGTGAATCCCACTCTACAGGACCAGGTTCTGCAAGCTACCCATTATTAGTGCTGCTACTATCATTATTCCAATAGCTTTAAGCAAGTTTTTTGCCCCCAGCTCCCGAGCCAATATCACAAAGGTAGCTACGCAGGGGAAAAACATAGCCAGAACTGTGCTGCTGATAACCAGTTGCTTAGCAGTTAGGGCTAAGGGAGCTAGCATACCCATAGCAGCATCCTTACGCAGAAAGCCAACGACCAGGGCTGCAATTGTTTCCTTGGGCAGCCCCCACAGCCCGGTCAATACCGGGGCGGTAATATCAGCAATGGCATTGAAAACTCCTAAAGTGTATAGGATGTTTACCACTAACACGGTGCCGAGGATTATGGGCAAGGCTTCTTTAATAAAGCCCGAGACCCGTAGCCAGAGCTTTTCACCAATGGCCCGCCATGGCGGCAAGCGATAGGGGGGAATCTCCACCAGAAGTTCCGGGTTGAATCCTTTGACGGCACGATTAAGGATTAGCCCTATGATAACCCAGGATATAAACAGGCTTCCGTAAACCATAGCTACGTATCCCACCCCAGCTTGCCGTCCCACCACTCCGATTATCATAGCCTGCAAGGCAGCACAGGGAACGCCAATAGAAATCAAAGTCGCCGCAATAAATCTTTGTTTACGGCTCTCCAAAATGCGAGTTGCCATAACCGCAGGCACATTACACCCAAAGCCCAGAATAGTGGGGATGATGGCATAACCGTGTAGTCCCAACCGGTGCATTATTGTATCCATCAATACCGCCAGGCGGGGCAGGTAACCAGTATCTTCCAGTATTCCTAATGCCAAGTAAAAAGAGACGATGTATGGCAATACCACAGCGAGGGGAATGTAAAATCCGGTGCTAAGCAAACCGAAGGACTGAAAATAGTCAATTCCTCCCCCAATAAGGTTACCTATCAAGACGTTGTGCCAGAAACCCCCTGCCCCTAAAGCAAGGCTCAGTCTGGATAGCAACGGTGTCCACAGCCCTTCAAAGAGGGGATCAGCTACATAGCCAGTTATTCCTTCGCCAACGAATCGGACGAACCAGAAGGTGGCAAAAATGACCAGCAGGGCGATAACTATCCCGCCTATCCGATGACTACTGGCATCTTCTAAGTTCTCATACCAGCGATGGTGGCGATGGCTCAACGATTGCACCTGGCTCACGATGTCATCCACTCTCGCCCACCGTTCATCACTATTAGAATAAGTACGAGCGTTTTCAGGCGCCTTTGCCTCGGGAAGACGCCTGACTAATTCCCTTACTCCCTGTCCGCTAACGCCTACCGTGGGTACAACTGGCACTCCGAGAAGTTCCTCCAGCTTGGCAACATCAACATTTATACCCCGATGCTGAGTATCATCCCACATGTTGAGGGCAACTATTACTGGAGTCTGTCTCTCCAGCAACTGCAAGGTCAGATTGAGATTTCTCTCCAAATTGGTGGCGTCAACAACATTTATGACCAAGTCTCCATCTTTGAGCATCTCCACAGCTACTTCTTCCGCCTTAGAACTTGGTTCAAGGGTATAGTTGCCGGGGACATCGATAAGCTCAGCCTGCTCCTCCCCCAGCTTCAGATACCCTTTAGTGAACCCCACGGTGGTGCCGGGATAGTTGGAAGCGATAATGTGTGTACCGGTCAGTCGAGAAAAAAGGGAGCTTTTGCCCACATTGGGATTACCCACAAGCAGGATACGCATCATCTTAAGAAGCTCGCGGTAGATATTTATCTACTTCGACTATTATTTTCCTGGCCATGCCAAAACCAACAGCCACCTGGGCATTATCCACCCTGAGAATAATAGGGCCGCGAAATAGCGTAGAACTTGTCTTGGTCACCTTCTTCCCTGGCCTGATACCCAAAGCATCCAGACGCCGAATTAAGCCATGTCCTCCCAGAACTCCAACCACAGTGCCTGTCTGCCCAGGCCTCATCTCGGCCAGGGTCAATTGCTCATTTTGATGCATGGTCATAGCTTATCCCCTATCTTTAATAAGTTAGCCTTGTTTAACTTACAAGTTCAAAAAAAATTTGCCGTTTTTATTTCCTTTTTTTCACACCTCTGTTCGAGCAATCTTGAGGGAGCTCCCCGTGCTCTAAATAATATTCATACCTACTGGGGAAATTAGCCCCTCCCAGTGGACAGGCCTCTATAAACTCCACAAACTTTGCCAGTCTCTCCATACTCAAGGGACTAATGACGTGCTCAATCTTGCAGGCATCCTCTTCAGCTGTCTCGTGGTCAATGCCCAGAGCTTGAGCAAAAAAGCGGGTCAACGCCTTATGTCGGCGAATCACATCACGGGCAACCTTATCACCTTCGGGAGTGAGCTTTATGTGGCCATATCTCTCATGCTCCACAAGCTCCTGTTCTGAGAGTTTTTTCAAGGCGGAGGTAACACTGGGCATCTTAACTCCCAGCATTTCGCTGATCTGCTTTACTCTTACCACCTTCCTTTCCTCACCGAGGTTAGCTATCGCCTCAAGGTAGTCTTCCATGCTGGCGCTTTGCTCTCTTTGCGCTTCTTGTTTTACCATTGCCTACCTCCCGAATTGTTAGCCATGTCTAACAATTATAATGTAATTCATTTCGCCTGTCAAAATTTTCCTTAGGAGTGTTCAGCAATCCCCGATGTCATTGCGAGGCATCTTGTGCCGAAGCAATCTCAAGGGATTGCCACGCTTCGCTCGCAATGACGGACGCAGAGTCGGTAAATAGGCTTTTTCTTGGGCTTCTACAAAATGGAAAGGGTTTTATTATGGTCGGGGTGAGAGGATTTGAACCTCCGACCTCATGGTCCCAAACCATGCGCGCTAGCCGCTGCGCCACACCCCGTGGTTGCTTAACTAATCATTTTAGATTGAAATCCCGCTGGTAGCAAATCCCATCTTTGCTTTTCTTAGGAGGTAGCTTCAAACACTGCACTTTTGTATTTGGACTAAAATATTCTGCATATTTTTTCAACACTAAGGAATTTACCAGACGGAAAATTATAATGTGAAAAAGAGTGCTGAAATCTTATAATTCTCCGGCAAGGTAGTCATCAACGGAAAACCCGTCGAAAACCACAAAATCGGTTTCGGAGGGAATCTTGCCTGTGGGACATAAATCAAAACAAGCCTGACAGGTGAGGCAGGCCCTGGCTTTTTCCGGGAAAAACGCCGCCCGCCGCTCTATCCCTCTTCCGACAAAGCCTATAGCATGTTCCCCGACAACCTCATCACAGTAGCGTACACATTGTCCACAAAGAATACATCTCGTTGGCTTCGCTCTGAAGCGAGATTCAAATCTATGGATATTCGCACCATATTCTTTAGCCAGTTTCTTTATCTCGCCAGCGACCTCCCCATCAACCATTGTCGTGAGGGCGACTAATTCAATGATAACCTTCCGAATCCTGTCTATCCTGGGAGAGCGTGTCTTCACTACTAATCCCTGTTCCACGGGATAGCCACAGGAAGCCACTATTCGAACTTTCCCTTTTCTTTCTACCTCCACGCTGCAAATTCGACAGGCACCGTAAGGCTTCAATTTCTCGAGATAACACAGTGTTGGTATCTCTATGCCTGCCTCTTTCGCTGCTTCCAATACGGTCATCGCCTCCCTGGCCTTGACTTCCTTTCCATCTATTCGCAGAGTTATGGTCATTGCTATTTACCTCTTCTTCTCACGGATAACCTTGGTCCCGGGAGCTGGAAGCGGAGGCAGAGGCTCTCCCGAAAATCTCCTTACTGCACTAAAACGAGGCGGACAGACCTCAAAACAGGCATTGCACTTAATGCACTTCTCCTGTTCAATCCAGTGGATTATGCCTTTGCCACCGTGAATTGCTTCGGTAGGGCAATTCTTGAAGCAAATCATACAGGCGGTACATTTCTCGGGGTCAATATAGTAAGAAGTGAGAGCTTTACAAGCTTTTGCCGGGCAGCGCTTCTCCTTTATATGAGCCTGATATTCATCCCTGAAGTATTTCAAAGTGGTAAGGGCAGGGTTGGCGGCGGTGGTGCCCAGGGCACATAGGGAAGCGTCCTGCATCACTTCAGCTATATCTTCAATCGCCTCTATATCTCCTTCCTCTCCTTTTCCTTCACAAATGTCAGTCAAAATCTCCCGGAGCGTCCTTAATCCCTCACGGCAGGGGATACACTTCCCACACGATTCTTCGCAGCAGAAACTGATGAAATACCTTGCTGTGTCCACCATGCAGGTATCCTCATCCATAACCACCGTGCCCCCGGAGCCCATCATGGAACCAAGTTTAGTGAGCTCATCAAAATCAATTGGAGTGTCTAAATGCTGCTCGGGAATTACCCCTCCCGAAGGACCTCCAGTCTGGACCGCTTTAAATTTCTTACCCTTCGGTATCCCACCACCAATGTCGTAGATTAGCTGCCTCAAGGTCATGCCCATGGGCACTTCCACAAGTCCAGTGTTATTTACTTTGCCCACCAGGGAGAAGATTTTGGTCCCCTTGCTTCCTTCTGTGCCAATGGAATTGAACCACTCAGCCCCCTTATTGATAATAACGGGGACATTTGTCCAGGTCTCCACATTGTTCAAGCATGACGGCCTGCCCTTTATCCCGCTTACCGCGGTATGGATATATTTCATCTTGGGTTCGCCCAGTTTCCCCTCGATGGCACTCATAAGTGCTGTTGACTCCCCAGAGACGAATGCCCCTGCCCCAAGGTGGACCTTGACCTTAAAATCAAACCCAGAGCCGAGGATGTTTTCCCCTAAAAATCCATACTCCTCGGCCTGCTTTACAGCTTGAATGGTATTTTCATATGCTATGGGGTATTCCTGTCGCACATAAATAAAACCTTCCTGTGACCCTATGGCATAGGCACCAATAACAAGCCCTTCCAATACACTGTGCGGATTGCCTTCCATGAGAGACCTATCCATATATGCCCCGGGGTCTCCTTCATCGCAATTAACAATTACATATTTGGGTTTCCCGGGGGCATTCCTCGTCGTCTCCCACTTTATTCCTGTGGGAAATCCTCCTCCCCCCCGGCCTCTTAGATTAGATTTCTTTATCTCCTCCAAAACTTGCTCGGGAGTCATTTGGAACAAAGCTTTTGATAATGCACTATATCCGCCCAGGGCTATGTAGTCATCTATGTATCTGGGATTTATGTACCTGTTATTCCCAGATATGATGCGCATTTGATTTTTATAGAAGGAGATGTCAGATTCCTTCGCTCCCTTTTTACTCGTGGTAGGGTCTGTATAGAGAAGTCGATCTACGAGTTCCCTTTCGACTAATGTTGTAGAAATTATCTCGGGGACGTCGTCAGGTTTGACGTTTACATAGTAAATCCCCTCAGGGAAGATGATAACAACTGGCTCGCTCTCACAAAACCCTTGACATCCAGTCTCCCTAATGTCTACCTTATCCTCGAAACCAGCACGCCTTATCTCCTCCTTAAATCTTTCACAAACATCCACACTTCCACGGCTTTGCCCACAGACTGACATTGTGCATATGCTAACAATAAGCTTATTGGGATCTCTCTTCGACAAAATCCCCTTTCTCAATTGCTCAAGCCCTTCCGGAGAGGAAATTCTTTTACCCGCCATATTCTCCTTCTATTTAGCCGATTCAAATATTTTCCTGAGGTCTGAGGGCGAAGGCTTTGTATGATACGTCTTATCTACTTCAACCACAGGACCCATGGCACAGCAGCCAAGACAATTGACCGTTTCTAAAGTAAAACGCATATCCTCTGAGGTCTCATGCGGCTTCATATTAAGCATAGCCGAGATTATATTCAGAAGCTGTGGCGAACCACGCACCTGACATGCTGTACCCAGGCATACCTTGATAATATGACGACCTCTGGGCATAAGGCTGAAAGCCTTATAGTAACTTGCGATTTGATAAACCTGGGTAATAGGTACTTCTAATTGCTCGCTTACCTCCGTTAATACTTCCCGGGACAACCACCCAAACATGCTTTGTAAATCCAGAAGGATTTGAATTAACATGTCTTTATCTTTTTGATAACTTCCCGCAGCCTTTTTTACTGCCTTGGAAAACTTCGTCGATTTCTTGTTCTTTGTTTTTGAAACCATCGTTTTTACACCTTCAATTCACAGGGGAAAAGCTGCTGCCTTTTCTTTGAGCTTGGCGTAATCTTCATTTACCATTTCCTGGATTCTTTCAATCTGTTCACCCGTCAAATGTCGATATCGTCCTTGTAGCTTCAGGTATTCCTCAATAGGCTTAAGTTTAGGTGGGTCGGCATTCAGTCTGTAGCGTCCATACTCTATTTCGTAAAGAGGGAAGATACCTGTCTGCACAGCGAGTTGACCTATTTCAATAGCTAAATCACTGCTGTATCTCCAGCCTGTAGGGCAAGGAGAGAGGATATGGACATAGGCCGGGCCTTTAAGCTCTGCTCCTTTCCTAACCTTTTTCATTAAATCAAAGCGGTAGCTGGGACAGGCTGTTGCCACATAAGGTATATCGTGAGCAGCAGCAATAGCGCCCATATTTTTCTTCCGGGTAACCTGTCCCATGCTGAATTTCCCTGCTGGAGCCGTGGTAGTCGAAGCTCCGTAAGGTGTGGCACTCGACCTTTGGATTCCCGTGTTCATGTAGGCTTCATTATCAAGGCAAATATATATGAAGTCATGGCCTCTTTCGAACGCCCCGGACAGGGCCTGGATTCCTATATCGCTGGTGGCGCCGTCCCCGCCCATAGCAACACATATAATATCCCTTTCAGGCATCCTGCCCTTTTTCACCAAAATCTTTAGACCTGCTTCTACGCCCGAGATTTCAGCAGCAGTATTTTCGAAAAGCGTATGCATCCAGGGGACTCGCCAGGAGGTATAAGGAAGCGGCGTGGTGCAAACTTCGTCACATCCTGTAGCCATAGCCATTATCACATTCTCTCCCAGGGCTTTCATAGCAAGCCTGATTGCTAAAGCTTCTCCACAGCCAATGCAAAAACTATGTCCTTCCGCAAGGAACTCCTTGGTAGTTACCAGTTTTTCCCCAAATCTTACGGCTTTCGTTTCCATTTCTTACCCCTTCATTGTTAAATCCTAAGCTCCAATTTCTAAATCCTAAGCAAATTCAAATTCCTAAATGTTTAGGATTTCGTGCTTAGAATTTAGAGTTTCTTCATCTTATGCCCACTGTCTCAAGCATTCTGTCTGATCCCTTTTCCGCAATTTCCCTACCTCTATTAATAACATAGTCAAAATTCTCTTCGGACATATCCCTGCCACCCAAACCACCTATGATGCCGACCACCTTCGGCCTGGGCTCTTCATCATATAAGGCAGACCTGATTTCGGAAAAGACCGGGCCTCCCAGGCCAAAAGAAATACACCTGTCGAAAACGATGAGTAATTGGGCGCGTTTCACTGTTCGGCGAAATTCCTCAAATGGGAAAGGCCTCCAGAGGCGCAAGCTTATAAGTCCTATGGCCTCACCTTTGTCTCTCCTGTCATCTATTACAATCTTTGCCGTCTCGGTGAAACTGCCCATGGTCAGAAGTAATGTTTCGGCGTTTTCCGTTTTGTATTCCTCTACAGGATGATAATAACGACCAAAGATGTCTCCAAATTCCTTCCACCCCTGGAGTATTACCTCCTTGGAGTTCCTGAATGCCACTTCTTGAGCTAGCTTTGTCTCCGAGTATATTTCAGGCGGTCCAAAGGCTCCGTGGGTCATGGGCTTATCAGGGTTTAGGGCAAAGGGGTATTGGAATCTAGGGAGAAATCTATCCACCTCACTTTGCTCCGGTAAAATCACTGGCTCTGTCACGTGTGATAAAGTGAACCCATCAAGATGAACCATAACCGGAAATAAGACCTTAGGGTCCTCCCCAACCCGAAAGGCCCATAAGGTCAGGTCGAACGCCTCCTGGCCATTCTGGCAAAATATCTGTATCCAGCCAGTATCCCTGACAGCCATGGCATCGGAGTGGTCCCCCCAAACGCTTAAGGGGGCAGAAAGAGCTCTGTTGCACACTGCCATGACCACAGGATATCTCATGGAAGAAGCGACATATACCACTTCATGCATGAGCTCCAATCCCTGGCCAGCAGTAGCTGTGAAAGTTCTGGCACCCACCGCGGCGGCTCCAAGGCACGTACTCATGGCCGAGTGCTCCGACTCCACCGGAATATAAGCAGCGCTTAACTCGCCATCGGCTACCATCTCGGCAAGCCGCTCGGGGATATGCGTCTGGGGCGTTATGGGATAGGCAGCAATGACATCAACATCAGCCATTCTAACTGCCTCAGCTGCAGCATGGGAGGCCTCTAATGCGACTCTTCTGCTCATTTTTCCTCCTCCTCTGTCTTGGTTATAGCTTTTACAGGGCATATCTTGGCGCAGATACCACATCCTTTGCAGTAGTAGAGGTCAGCCTCATAATATCCATCCTCACCAAGCTTTATGGCGGCATCAGGGCAATAAATCCAGCATAAGGCACATTTAATGCACTTTTCCTTATCCAGTATGGGCCTTTCCGTCCTCCAGTCACCAGTCTTCCGAAAGCTAGCATTTCCCGCTTCTGTGATGATATTGCCAACTTCCATGTCCTTCCAGGTTAGCTCGTCTGCCATTGCTTACTCCTTTACCACTGTTTCATTGTAAGCCCTCTTCATGGCTTCGATATTCGCCTTGGCCCGGGGCCCGAAGCGCTCTTGCAACTGTGCCACCAGAGAATCCATTTTCACAATCTCGGTAACCTTCAGTAGCGCTCCAATCAGCGCAGTATTGGTTATAGGCAAGCCTATCGTTTCCCTGGCAATCTTTGTGGCATTAACCGCAGCTACAGGCCACTTATATCCAAATTCAGACTTCAGTTCAGCGGGCGATTTCCTTGAATTGATTATGATTTTACCATTCTCCTTAAGCCCTGAGGTCACGTCAACTGCGTGCAACAACCCTGGATCGAGCACAGCCACTACATCAGGCGCGTAGATAATTGTCCTGGTCTTGATAAATTCATCGCTTACCCTGAGGAAAGCAAGAACCGGTGCTCCCCTCCTTTCGGGTCCAAAGCTGGGGAATGACTGAGCATATTTTCCTTCGCTTATAGCAGCACGAGCAACTAACTCCGCAGAAGTTACCGCCCCCAGCCCTCCTCTGCCATGCCACCTTATCTCAAGAAGCTCAGCCATAAGAAAACACCTGTTTACCTATAGAAACTGTAACAGTTTAGCTTTTCCGAAAGCCTAAACTATATTAAATCAGCCCTCCGCTGTCAAGGGTTTTGTTTTTTGGGGGAACTTACCTATTACAAGAAACTGCCCCTGAAGGGACTCGAACCCTTGCGCCTGGCTCCGGAGGCCAGCGCTCTATCCTCTGAGCTACAGGGGCAAAGAGTGCAAAGAAACAACGTAGCATGGTAACACAGGACAACATTTTATTCAACGCCCATTCCTGCTGATGCTTTGACAGCTACCACTGCGTTATTGTATCATCACATAAGCTCTGCCAGACAAGAAAGAAACAGAATGCTTAATGCCGTATGGATAGTCCTCTTAGGAATGGCGATCATTTTCGCTGTCCTGGGAATTTTACTCTTAGTCATGATTCTCCTGGGTAAACTGGTTAGACCCAGGAAAAAAGAAGAAAAAAAAGGATAAACAATGGATATGGCTACAGGCGAATTTCTCGGTTTTCTCAATTTGAGTTGGCAAGCCGTGGCAATGTTAGTTATCAGCGGCGTCCTCATGTGGTTGGGAATTGCTAAAAAGGTGGAACCAGTTCTGCTTGTGCCTATTGGGTTTGGATGTATGTTAGCTAATATACCGCTAGGTGGGGCAGCGGAGGCAGGTGGGTTTTTAGCCGTTTTAAGAGAAGCTGGCATCCATACCGAGATATTTCCCCTGCTTATCTTTATTGCCATAGGAGCCATGATTGACTTTGAGCCCTTTCTACAAAGGCCCTATACCATTCTTCTTGGTGCTGCCGCCCAATTCGGCATTTTCGCAACTTTCCTTTTGGCTTATTTGTTGGGTGATGGTTGGCTCCACATCTTGGATTTCAGCTTAAAAGATGCAGCTTCCATCGGCATAATCGGCTCTGCCGATGGTCCTACCTCGATTTACGTCGCGACCATGCTGGAATCCAAATACAGGGCTGCCATTGTTGTGGCTGCTTATTCTTATATGGCTTTGGTGCCTATCATCCAGCCACCTATAATAAAGGCGATGTGTAGTAAAAAAGAAAGGGCTTTAAAAATGCCTTCGGTTGCGGGAACAATTTCGCAGAGGACAAAGATACTCTTTCCTATAATTACTGTACTTGTGGTAGGCTTGCTTGCCCCAAAAGCCACTCCACTTATCGGCTGTCTCATGTTTGGCAATCTGTTACGAGAATGCGGAGTGGTGGAGAGACTTTCCCTGGCAGCTCAAAATGAACTGGGTAACATCGTAACTATTCTTCTGGGCATCACCGTAGGAGGAATGATGGCTGGAACTGAGTTTCTCAGACCCGAGACCATATTAGTGTTTATACTGGGAATAGTAGCTTTCAGTCTGGATACTGTGGCAGGTGTTCTGCTAGGCAAGCTAATGTCTGTTCTGTCAGGGCGAAAGATCAATCCTATGATTGGCGCTTGCGGCATTTCAGCTTTCCCCATGTCGTCCCGTGTAGTGCAGAAGCTAGGGCTGGAAGCTAATCCTTACAATCATCTACTGATGCACGCTGCTGGAGCCAATGTTGCCGGACAAATCGCCTCAGTGGTAGCTGGTGGAGTGATGCTTATGCTGGTGCCTATGTTCATTTGATGTAGCATATCATGTCTATAGAAAGAATTTGGCACAATCTAAGCGTAAGCAAAGTTAGTGAGTCGCTAAACTCAGGCATTCAGGGGTTAACTAGAGAGGAAGCCGAGCGCCGTCTAGCCCAGTTCGGTCCGAACGAACTGGTGGAGAAGGAAAAAACCCCTCCGTGGGTACTTTTCCTGGGACAGTTCAAAAATTTCCTCATTATTATCCTTCTGGTGGCTGCTGTTATCTCTGGGGTACTGGCGCTCACGGGTGAGGGAGATATCTGGGATCCCATTCTTATTGTAATCATTGTCTTCTTCGCTGCCGGCTTGGGTTTTATCCAGGAATATCGCTCGGGAAAAGCTATGGAGGCATTGAAACAGATGACTGCCCCTACCGCCACTGTGATACGAGACGGGGAGGAGGAAGAAATCTCTGCCCGAGACTTGGTTCCTGGAGATATAATTTTGCTGCAAACCGGTGACCGCATCCCTGCTGATTCTCGTCTCACTGAGGCAGTTAACCTGAAAATTGACGAAGCACCTTTGACTGGGGAATCTATGCCTGTGGGGAAAAAGACCGAAGCTATCCCCGGCGATGCACCTCTAGCCGATAGAAAAAACATGGCATATATGGGCACTACCGTGGTTTACGGTAGAGGTAAGGCGCTAGTGACTGGCACAGGCATGGCTACAGAGTTTGGCAAGATTGCCGGTATGCTCCAGGAGGTAAAACCACCACCGACACCACTGCAGGTCAGCCTGAACAAGATAGGCAAGATATTGGGAATTGCCTGTTTAGCCATCTGTGCCGTTGTAGCTGGCGTGGGAATTATCGTCGGTACGTTTAGTCATATCCTGGAAGCCTTTATCTGGGGGGTTAGTTTAGCCGTAGCAGCTGTGCCTGAAGCCCTGCCAGCCGTGACAACCATTTGCCTTGCCCTGGGAGTGCAAAGGATGGTGAAACGCCATGCTTTATTGCGCCGTCTGCCTGCCGTGGAGACCTTGGGCTGCACCACCTTCATTTGCTCTGATAAGACCGGGACACTAACCCAAAACGAGATGACTGTGCGCAAGATTTATGTTAACGACCAGACAATAGATGTAGGTGGTGTAGGCTACGAGCCTAGCGGAAGCTTCTACCGAAACGATGCCTCGCTCACCCCACAAGACGAACCTCACTTACTTCGGTTGCTCACCGCTGCAATGCTGTGCAACGATTCTCATCTTATTGATACTAACGGGGTCTGGCAGGTCCGAGGAGACCCTACAGAAGGAGCTCTAACAGTAGTCGCCGCTAAGGCAGGAATAAAAGCGCAAGAACTAATTACCCCCCGCATAGCCGAGGTCCCTTTTTCCTCAGAGAGAAAAAGGATGACCACTATTCATGACACCTCACAGGGCGTAGTGGCATACTCTAAGGGAGCGCCTGAAGTTATCTTAGATTCCTGCACTCGTATCTATTCCGAGGGCGTAGAGCGAGAGCTTACAGAGCAAGACAGAGAGAGGATTCTCCAAGTAAACCAGGAGATGGCCGCAGGGGCTTTGCGGGTTCTGGGTCTGGCATATAAGTCCTTGCCAGGTAAAGAACTGGGCAGTGAGGTGGTGGAGGGGGCAGAAGAAGAAATGGTTTGGTTGGGGCTGGTGGGGATGATTGACCCGCCTCGGGAGGAGGTCAAAGGCGCGGTAAAGCTTTGCGACCAAGCCGGTATAAAGTCGGTTATGATTACTGGTGACCACAAATTGACAGCCGTAGCCATTGCCAAGGAACTAGGCATTCTAAAAGAACGGGGTATGGCTCTGACTGGGGCTGAGGTTGATAAACTTAGTGACGAAGAATTTGAAGCATTAGTAGGCAAGATAGACGTCTATGCTAGGGTTTCACCAGCCCATAAGTTGAGAGTTATTGAGGCCTTACAAGGCAAAGGACATGTGGTGGCTATGACGGGTGACGGGGTAAATGATGCCCCGGCTCTGAGCAAAGCTGACATTGGTGTAGCTATGGGCATTACCGGGACGGATGTGAGTAAAGAGGCCGGAGCTATGATATTGACCGACGATAACTTTGCCTCCATCGTGGCAGCAGTAGAGGAGGGGAGAAATATCTTTGCTAATATAAGAAAGTATCTTCTCTACCTTCTCTCTTGCAATATTGGTGAGGTCTTGCTGATGCTGATAGCATTTGTTATCGGCACGGCGACCGGATTGTACAAGATTGTGCCTCTGATAGCTCTACAAATTCTGATTGTGAACTTGGTTACCGATGGCCTGCCGGCACTGGCTTTGGCAGTAGAGCCTGGCGAGATGGGTATAATGCGGCGCCCGCCGCGTGACCCCAAGAGAAGTATCTTTGACAAACCTATGGTGAATTATCTCCTGGGAATAGGGTTCTGGACTATGTTAGCGGCGCTAGGGGTATTTCTCTGGGCAATCAACACAGGAAGAAGCCCCGTAGAGGCACAGTGTTTATGCTTTGTTACCCTGGTAAGCATAGAGCTTTTTAACTGCTTCAACTGCCGCTCGGAGAGACTTTCTCTGTTTCGCATGAACCCTTTCGGCAACAAATGGCTTCTGGCAGCAGTGGCTTTGAGCTGGGCTATCGCTGTGGCTATAGTTTATCTACCTTTCTTTCAAGGTCCGTTCCACACTTACCCCATGAGCCTGCAAGATTGGGGAATAGTACTGCTGGCTGGCGTGTCAGTACTTATCCCGGTGGAAATAACCAAGCTTATCATGGCACGGCGAACCCATCCTTCTCTCGAGATGAGAGAATCAGCCTGAAGGTAAGAGGTGCCTCGAATTTCGTCTCCAGGCTTGGCAGTAAAGTTCTCACGGCCATAGCATAAGCAATCTCCAAAAATAGTCGAGCCTTTACCCTGATTGCGAGCGAAGCATCACTGTCTTAGTGGTTACATAGGCTGTTCCGAACGTAGGCGGATAATATCATCCGAGTTCGCTTTGGCCATGGACGGCAACCAAAATGCCCGTGCCATAGCAGGAAGAAAACAACAAGGCAGGCTATTTTCACGGCTGATGGTATAATAAACCAGTGGGAGAGGTGACCGAGTGGTTGATGGTGCCGCTCTCGAAATTTGTCAGCAGTTGTCACAAACGGTCATTTTACGTTCAAAATAGAACTTTTGTGTCAATAAGGGAAAACCTGTTTTGAACGTAAAATACCAACTGGTAACAACCAGTTTCGCTATGTCTATTAGCAAATTATTAGCAAAATTCTAGCTTCGGTTTATGCGTGGGACAATGGCAACAAGGGACTAACAATAATACCATAGCAATAAAAACAACAGTAACTGACAACGGGAAAAGTCGCTCTCGCAACGCTAACCCTAAAATCCGAAATAGTGATTATGTCATCATCCATTCTTCTTGTCTGCACCATATACCAATCCCTCATTTTCCCCGCATAACTACCTCTGACAATAGGAGGCCCCTTAAAGAAAGTCCAATCTTTTACTCTTACCGCCCTCATTCCTATTACACTTTCGCCTTTCTTTATTCGCCCTAACATTTGCACCTCCTCGATGAAGTATATCCCACCTGGAGACCGTCTGATACTCAACCTCCACAGCTACATCCGAAGTTAGCTGTTATGGAATAATTTCCGTTCATGGTGATGGTGGTCCAGGCGGAGTTCACATTGGCAATGGTGCCCACATCGCCAGTCCAGTTGACAAACCGGTAGCCAATAGGCGAACAAGTCCTCAGTTTGACCACTTTTCCTCGGTTATAGGTAAAAGTCCCCTCTCCAGGGGTGGTTACCGACCCTCCAGCGGTACTGGCGATGGTGAGGTCGTACTTAACACCAACACAGCCTGTCATCCCGGCAATTAAGGCTGCTATAATCAAAAAGATGCCAACTCTTTTCATAGATATGAGCCTCAGAGAGTTATTGTATCACTAGCGAAGGAAGCGTCAATGACCCTTTTTATGGTGTCCGTCGATACCTAGTGCCCCCACCAATCGTCAATATCAGGATGCTTGAAGGCATAAACAGCAACTGCTATTAGCATTATTACTATTTAGCCATTAACTCTCTCCAATTAAATTCGTTTTACTTGTAGATTAGGGGATTTTCCCTCTCCTTGGGATTTTTAGGCTATGGCAAGAAAACCTTAATGTCCAAATGTAGTACTTTTTGGTCATAGACAAGCTATAGAATTTTTATTAAGATTTTGATACTGAATGTGATAGCTAATCGAATTGGAGTAGGTAAGTAAAAGGTGAATCATGTTGAGAAGATTGGCATAAGAAAGTAGCGGGTATAGAACTATGTCATTGAGTCGGAAGATGGGACTAGCCGTAGCAGTCGCTGTAACTGTGATTGTTGTTCTGACTATAGTATATATACTGCTCTTCATGCGTAGCTTTCAGCGAAGTGAGGAGCAAAACACCAGTCAGATGGTTGAACAGGCCATTGGCGCTTTCGATGACGAGCTTCGGAGACTGGATATTCTGAATCGCGATTGGGCAGCCTGGGACGATACCTACAATTTCGTCAAATCTCCTAGTGAGAATGAGGACTACCTCGAAGTCAACTTTATCGACGCGACATTCGCTGACGCTGAACTCAATTTCATATTGATCATCGACAACTCAGGTCGTCTTGTGCACGGTGAGGCGTTCGACCTGAACACTGAAGAAGAGGTGCCTATTCCAGAGAGCTTGCAGGAGCATATTTCTGACGAAGCCCTCATACGTCACGAGGGCGTAGACGACAGCGTGATAGGAATCATCCTGCTTCTGGAAGGCCCGTTGCTGGTTTCTTCCCGACCCATCGTTACCAGCGAAAGAGAGGGGCCAATTGAGGGGACAATCATCATGGCTCACTTCATGGATTCAAGTGTGGTCGGCGCACTCTCTGAGACTATACACTTACCTCTCGTCCTAATGACTGTCAACGATACGAACATGCCCTCAGATCTTGAAGTCGCACGCTCGTCTCTGACAATAGAGGCACCGGTCCTGGTCCGTGCGATAAGCTCAGAGTCTATGGCAGGATATTTTTTACTGAAGGACATCTATGGGAATCCGGCTATCATCTTCAGACTAACCATGCCCCGAACTATCTATGCCCAGAGTGTGGCTACAATAACATATTTCTCGCTTGCGATCATGGCATTTGCGCTTCTCTGTGCATTTCTATTCCCTCAGCTACTAAAGAGGCTGGTAATCTCCAGAGTAGCACGCGTGGGTGAGTTCATGGGCAACCTCGGCACTACCGGTGATCTCTCAAAGCGCTTAACCATCCAGGGAAACGATGAAATAACCAAGCTTGCAAAAGATATAAACAGTACGATTGAAGCCCTAGAGAAGGCACAATCCAATACCAAGGCCCAGAAAGGACTGATTGACCGTATCCTGGCCACCACACCTAGCGCCGTACTTGTGATTGGTGATGATGAGAAAATAAAACTGGCCAACCGGGCATTCTATGATGCCTTCGAGGAGAAGGAGGCAGAGGTAGAGACAAAACCAATTTCCGAAATCATACCGACAGAGGAGTTATTGCAGGCAATACCGAAGGCACGCTCCGGCAAGACGTCTAATGTCACGCACGAGTTCAGACATAGGGTGAATGGTCAAGAGAGAATGTTTGTGGCCAACATACTCCGGATGGGGGAAGATGAAGTTTTGCTTGTCCTAGATGATGTAACTGAAGAGCGCGCCAAGCAGGATCGGCTCTACCTCACCGACCGGTTGGCGTCAATTGGTGAAATGGCAGCCGGCATCGCCCATGAACTGAATAACCCGCTGACCGGAGTCATTGGGCTGTCTCAGCTGCTTTTGGATGAAGAAATGTCGGATGGTGCCAAGGAAGATCTGAAGTTGATCTACAATGAAGCCCAACGGGCTGCCGCAGTACTCAAGCACCTCCTCACCTTCGCCCGGAAACATACGCCAGAAAGAAAGGCAGTACAGATAAATGCTGTTGTAGAAGACGTGCTTAGTCTGCGAGCCTATGAACACAAAGTCAATAATATCCGGGTGACAACCCGGTTTGACAATCATCTCCCGGAAATCATAGCTGACCCGTTCCAGATACAGCAGGTCTTTATCAATATCGTTCTCAACGCTGAGCAAGCCATGATGGCGGCTCATAAAGAGGGAACGCTTACCATTACTACCGAGAGAGTTGGTGGCAACAGCAAAGTATCGTTTTCAGATGATGGCCCGGGGATTTCTCCCGAGAATATGCGTAAGCTGTTCTTACCCTTCTTCACTACCAAGGGGGTAGGTGAAGGTACCGGGTTAGGCCTGAGTATTTCCTATGGGATAGTCACCAATCACGGCGGCAGGATATACGCCCAAAGTGAGCTGGGTAAAGGAGCCACTTTTGTCGTCGAATTACCGGTGGGCGGCCACCAGGGAGGAGAACTGTATGACTCAAGACAATACACAGCGTAGGAGAGCCTTGGTGGTTGAGGATGAGCCTGTCATCAGCCAGATATGCCGGAGAATGCTCATGGCTGAAGGCTTTGATGTCGACATTGCTATGAATGGATTGATCGCCAAGAAGATGGTGGATGATAAGAGCTATGACCTTTGCCTGAGTGATATCAGGACACCGGTTATGGATGGGATCCAACTATACCAGTATCTGGAACAAGAACACCCTGAGCTCGCCCGCAGGGTCATATTCACCACTGGCGATGTCATGAGTGGCTATATTGCCCAATTCCTTGAAGGAACCAAAAGACCGTTTCTACCTAAACCATTCACTCCAGATGAACTGAAACAGGTAATTAGAGATGCTCTCGCTGAAATTGACAGCCAATAAGACATTAACCCAGCATTTCCTTGCCAACTCGCCTATTCCGGTTCTTATTCCCCCTCCCCACTTATGTACTGATGGTGCTGCTATGGTGGCTGCTTGTGGCTATTATCATTTCCAAGCTGGCAAGATAAGTGGTTATGACCTGGATGTAGTGCCCAGCCTCAGTCTTGGTTAACCTATTAACCTCTCTTATGGGACTCGGAAATGCTAATGATAAATTCGGGGTAAGTAATCAAACAATAGTTTGAAATTTTTAGCATTATCAAGCAGAATAGAGTGTCTGGTCTAAGCAATGTCTATACGTTCAAGGTCGGCTGGGCTGGGTTGCCCCTGCGACAATTTAATGTAGCACCAACTCAACACCCGTTACCGCTCACTAACTAAAGCCACCCACTGCCCTGGCAATTAGGGCAAGTTATTTGTCCTGTGCCTCTACATTCTCTGTCCGGACAGACCGTCCATTGCCGTTTAAAACCGAGGTCAATGCTCTCAGGCGGGATTTTACCTTTACCCTTACATACGGGACAGTCTATTCTGCCGCTTCCTTTACATCTAGGACATTTACTCTTCATCACACTTCCTAGAAGTGCCATAACTTTTTCATATCTCCGCAACTCGGTATTATTCTTACCTTTACCTCTCTCCAAATCCACTAGCTGGACTACTCATTAAGTATTCCTGTCATCGTAATGGTTATCGTGGCACTTGCCGAAGAATTGCTTGTCTCGCTCATATTGCCAGTTACCTCCTTAACAGAAACACTGGCATTGGGAATAGAAACGACAGTATCAATTAAACCTAGTAGAACTAACCCTGCGAGTAGGATTGCAAGGATAATCAAGAATAGCTTCTTCACTTCCACCACCTCTTAATTCAATTATGCCACTAGCTAACCCCATATAGAAGAACCTGTGAATTGCTAGCTCAGTGAAGTTTGAGGACAGCTTGAAGCTTTATCGAATCAGAGCCACCTGTGCTGCCTCGGAGCCTCGTCGCCCAGACAGCCAGTGCCACTGAAACCAGCGCCAACAAGCCTATTATGGCCGTCTTCTCGACCGGAGAAAGCTCTTCCTCTCGCTGTCTTTGCGAGGAGCGTAGCGAAGAAACAATCTCGGTGGGGGCAATGAGAATGCCACGCTTCGCTCGCAATGATAAAAGATGTGGGGCGCGCAATGATAAGACGGAAGGTGGCTCGCAACGACAATATGACCGTACCTCTGCCGTTATGGGCGGAGGTACGGGGAAAGTTCAAAACAGGTCCCAGCCGGCGACATTGCACTGCCCGGAGGGGTTATCTCCCACGGCGACCACGGTGCCGTCGGCCCTAAGCCCCACGGTGTGCCAGTAGCCTGCGGCGACCTGCAAGATAGCTGACCAGCCGCCGACATTGCACTGCCCGTAGATGTGGTCTCCCACGGCGACCACGGTGCCGTCGGACTTAAGCCCCACGGTGTGCCAGCTGCCTGCGGCGACCTGGACGATGTTCGTCCAGCCGCCGACATCACACTGCCCATAGGCCTTGTTTCCCACGGCGACCACGGTGCCGTCGGCCTTAAGCCCCACCGTGTGCTCACTGCTTGCGGCGACCTGGGTGATGCCCGTCCAGCTCCGGGTGCCGACATCGCACTGCCCGTGGTTGTTCAATCCCGCGGCGACCACGGTGCCATCCGACTTAAGCCCAACCGTGTGATAGTAGCCTGCGGCGACTTGGGTGATGTCCGTCCAGCCGCCGACATTGCACTGCCCATTGTTGTTCCATCCCGCGGCGACCACGGTGCCGTCGGACTTAAGCCCCACCGTATGATAACCGCCTGCGGCGACCTGCAGGATAGCTGACCAGCCGCCGACATTGCACTGCCCGTAGATGTGGTCTCCCACGGCGACCACGGTGCCGTCGGACTTAAGCCCCACGGTGTGCCAGCTGCCTGCGGCGACTATGGGGGAAACGTAGGGCCTAAAGTTGGCCCTTATGGAGTAGTCTCCGTTCATGGTGATGGTGGTGGTAGCGGCGTTGACATCGGCAATGGTGCCCACATCGCCAGTCCAGCCGACAAACTGGCAGCCTTCCTCAGCCTGAGCCACCAGGTTGACCACCGTTCCTGAGCTATAGATAAACGTGCCTTCTCTAGGAATGGTGACGTTACCACATAACAGCCAACCTTCCGTGGTGCTGGAGATGGTCAGGCTGTACTGACCGGCCGGAATCGCCTCGAAGTTAGCCGTTATCGAGTAGCTGTCGTTCATGGTGATGGTGGTTGAGGCAGCATTGACATTGGCAATCGTGCCTACGCTACCAGTCCAGTTGACGAAGTGGTAGCCCTCCTCAGCCTCGGCCACCAGGTTGACGTCTGTTCCCTCGTCATAGGTAAAAGTGCCCTCTTCAGGGCTCGTTACCTCGCCGCCTTCGGTGCTGGAGATGGTGAGGTCGTACTCAACACCACCACAGCCTACCATCCCAGCAATTAAGGCTACCGCAATTAAAAAGATGCTGACTCTTGCCACGTAATGGCGTCTCCTCGAACTAAGTATCTTCACACTCCACCTCCTTAAATAAGAAAGATTGTTTTCATTGGCTTTCCAATAATTCAATTATACCCCCAAGAAGCCTCAAAGGGAATACGAGCCATGTTGGGAATACCGCTAAAAGACGATGATTTGGTATTCAACACACCAGATGGCAAGCCATTACGTCCTAACACGGTCAGCAGAGCGTGGACTATGCTGGCTGCTCGTGTTGGTCTAAAGGTTATCAGGTTTCACGATGCAAGACACACCCACGCTAGTTTAATGCTCAAACGGGGAGTACACCCCAAAATAGTCCAGGAGCGGTTAGGTCACGCTTCAATACAAATAACTCTCGATACATATTCTCATGTAGCCCCTGGCCTTCAAGAAGCTGCCGCAGAAAGCTTTGATAATCTGGTGTCGCCAAAGTATAATGGGGAAAATGAGGCTGTTAAAGAGCATTATTAGCAAATTATTAGTAAAAATGCTTTTTGTAAGGCCTTGTCAGTCAAAATTAGCTTTGGGAGAGGTGACCGAGTGGTTGATGGTGCCGCTCTCGAAAAGCGGTAGGCAGAAATGCCTCGTGGGTTCGAATCCCACCCTCTCCGTGGAGAGGTGCTGGAGTGGCCTAACAGGCACGCCTGGAGAGCGTGTGTCGGGTTTCCCGACCGTGGGTTCGAATCCCACCCTCTCCGCCAATAACAAGCAATAGTGTATGTAGTCGATGTAGCCGGCACTGCTATCCGGCAGCAGCACTCTCCGGTCCTCCACCGGCACATCTGTCATGGCGGCGAATGTCTCTCCAATCGAGGATAAAAATACAACTCCTCGCTTTCAGGGAAGCCCAACCTTTACATTGTCGTTAGTTCGAAACTAACTTAGCAAAAGAGTCGGGGAAATAACTTCCTCCATGTACAGCTCTTATGCCCGCTATAAGCTGCTCACTAGCAGCTTTCTTGGGAATGAAGCCATATGCGCCCGCCTGGCTGGCAACAAGCATATTTTCCTGTTCATCATACTGGGTCAGAATCAATACTCTTGTCTGGGGGCATTGCTCCTTTATCTGCCTTGTTGCCTCCAACCCGTTCAGCGCAGGCATGAGTATGTCCATCAACGCTACGTCGGGCAGAAGTCGAAACACCTTCTCAACTGCCTCTTTTCCATTGACGGCTTCACCTACTATGTCCAGATCCCTTTGCAACATAAGGACGGCGCATATTCCATCCCTGACCATAGTATGGTCATCCGCCACGAGCACTCTTATCTTCCTGGTCGCCTCTTCCAATAGTCTTTGGATACGGACCACAAGTGAAGCTGGCTCGATTGGCTTAGCCACATAGTCCTCAGACTCCAGTTGCATCCCCTCAAATTTTCTCCATCCCTTGATAAACCGTTCGTCAGGCCGGGAGTCTATCACCAGGACTGGCACGTCTTTATATCTGGGGTGCTGCTTCAGCCAGTTGTGCAAGGAAAAAGCTTGCCCAATAGGAGTTACCGTGCCCAGGACAACGACGTCAGGCCCCTCTCTCATCTTCTCCTGACCCTGTGCCTTGTTGGTGGCGGTGATTACGCGATAAGCTTTTGCTTCCAAAGTCATGCGCAACGCTTCTGCAAAATCGGGCTCGTCATCTATGATTAAGATTTTGTTTTCCATTTCACATCCCTCCTTTCTTAAGATTTGGTTAGCTGACCGACCACAGCTGTCCTTTAACTAAAGTGCCATCTCAGGAGTGCCCGCTAAGCTGTCTCCAGGATATCAGGCACAATTCCTTCGTTACCCACAGCCATAATATGAACACCGTGGCATAAATTTTCCTCCCTTATCGTCTTTATCAACCGGGAAGCAATCTCAATTCCCTTCTGAAGTCCTTTACCTTTCTCCACATTAGCTAGCTCATCAATGGTGGCTTGAGAAACAATTATCCCGGGAACATTATCGTTCATATATCGAGCCATCCTGGCTGAGGCAAGCACGATAATGCCAGCCAAGATCTTGACATTGAACTGGGAAGCGTATTGCATAAACCTCCGAAGACTCTCCAAGTCAAATATGCCTTGAGTTTGGAAGAATTGTGCCCCCGCAGTAATCTTCTTCTCAAACTTGACGAGCTGTGGCTCTATGAAGTCTGCCTCGGGGTGAACTGAAGCGCCGAGGCAAAATTGGGGTGCACCTTTTAGTTCATTCCCCCCCATGTCTTTACCAGACTCCATTTCCCTAGCCATCTTCAGTAATTGGACCGAGTCCAGGTCAAAGACGGGCTTTGCTTCCTTGTGGTCGCCGACATCGACAGAATCGCCGGTGAGACAAAGCACATTTTTGATGTCTCTGGAATAAGCCAGAAGAAGGTCAGCTTGGAGGGCCAGACGGTTGCGATCACGACAAGTTATTTGAAGGATAGGCTCGCCACCACGTTCCTTCACCAGCAGACAGCCACCCAGGGAGGGAAAACGCATCACGGAGCTCTGATGGTCAGTGACGTTGATAGCGTCAACCTTGTCTTTGAGGAGGTCTATGTGGTGAACCATCTCCGAGACGTCTGCCCCCTTAGGAGGCCCAATCTCTGTGGTCACCAGGAATCCATCGGAATTGAGTTTTTCTTCAAACAGTGAGTTAGTCATTGTCCTCTCCTGGTTCAACATCAGCTTTCATGACGATTCTTCGAGGTCTGGGGATTACCCGGAAGTTTCTGGGAGGATAATATCGTCGCATCTTTTCCAATTGCTGCAACCTCTCCAGGCGCTTGTAGATTAAGATCCAGGCACAGTCCATATCTTTGTTTGCTTCGCATTTTCCGTTCTTGGTGCCGGCGCAGGGACCATTGAGTATCCCCTTGGTGCACCTGGTGATGGGACAAATGCCGGCGGTCTCTGCCAATCGGCAATCACCGCAGGCGGCACAGCGCTCATCCCAGACCCCCCACTCTTTAGCCATACCCATAAAAGAGGTATTAACACCGGGCAAAACAGGCATATCGGGAAAGCGCTCGGCTACGACTTGCACCCCGATGCCGCAACCTAGTGAAAGTATGGCGTCCACTTCGTTGACCTTGTCCGCAAGCAAGTCCAGGAATTCAAAATCACATTGTCTTTTCACTGTGTATTCCAAAAAGCTATGAATCCCATCGCTGCTCTTCGCCTGGGCTACCCGTAATGCACCATTAAGAAAAGAGACCTCACGCTCGCCACCAGCGCCACAAACAGTCATACAAGTGCCGCAGCCGAGAAGCAACACCCTCTCGTAAGGAGCGATAACTCGCCATATCTCCTCCACGGGCTTTTGTTCTGCCACTATCAACTTTTCACCTCCTGCTTTATTACCGAAGCCAGGCAAAGCCCTCCTATTCGTTCAGTGAAATTGTCCAGTGCCTCGGCGGTATCTCCCTCAGTAGCACGCAGGTTAAATGTCTGCAACCGCTCCGGCTCAAGACCAATCTGAGACAGTGCCCTTCTGATTCTTTCCACGCGCTGGAGGACCCAAAAGGCGGTGTTTTCCCGACTACATTGTTCCCCGCATCCAGCGATGAAAACCCCCTCTGCACCCATTTCGAAGGCCCGCAATACATGCCCTTCTTCTAACTTGGCCACGCAAAGGACAGGCACTATCCAGATGCCGGCTTTGCCTGCCCTCCACAGGCTTGCCAATGTGCCAGTGCCGAAGAGCCCATATTGGCAGCAAAAGCCGATAATTAGGGGCTTGGACTTCGATTCTGCCGCAGACTTAAGAGCATGTTCCAGTTCTTCGTCTATGTGCCTTCGGTCGTAGGGCTTTCGCAAAACTATTGCCCTAGCCGGACATTCGGTAACACATATGCCACAAGCTTGACATTGGTCAGCAGGTATCTGGATTGTTCCCCTCTCATCCAGGTAAGGCACGTGGTAGGGACAGACCCTGAGACAGGTAAGGCAGGTAGCACACTTATCCTGGAACAGGATCTCTGCTCCCATGCCGCAGCGGAGACAGCGTCTGGCTTCATCGACGGCAGCCTCCCAGTTATAAATTAGCTCCACCGATTTGAACTCTTTCGCTCTTGCTTCGGGAGGGAGGAGCGGGGGCTCAAGCCGTTCGATTTTCCTTATCATCTCTATCGTCTTAGGAAGGAGTTCGCCTGACAGGGTTTCCTCTGCCTCTTTGTCAACTAAAGGGTATCTATGCCGGAGGTAATCATCGATACGAAAGGCTGCCTGCCTGCCACTTGCCAGTGCTTGGGTTACAGTGGCCGGTCCAGTGACGGCATCTCCTCCGGCAAAAACTCCCGTCCGATTAGTAGTGAGTGTGACCGGGTCGACTTGAATAGTGCTACCTTTGCCTATGCGGAGGCGAAAATCCTCGGAGATCTGAGGTGCCTGACCAATGGCAGTAATTAAGGTGTCAAATTTCATATTGAACTCGCTGTCTTCGATTGGCACTGGACGTCGTCTGCCCCCCGCATCCGGTTCTCCAAGCTCCATCCTTACGCAGGTTACGCCTAAGCGCCCATTTTCCCTTTTCATCTTAGTTGGTGCCACCAGAAACATGGTCTCCACGCCTTCCTCCAGGGCTTGCTCTATTTCGTCGGGGCCTGCTGGCATTTCTGCCCGACTGCGACGGTAGAGAATGCTCACTTTGCTTGCCCCCAGTCGAACGGCAGCGCGAGCGGCGTCCATGGCCACATTCCCCCCACCTACTACGGCAACCTCTTCCCCCAGAGACGGCTTAAGTCCCAAATTCACCTCGCGGAGGAAAGTCGCCCCATCAATCACCCCGGGACTCTCTTCCCCCTCTATTCCCATTCTAAGGCTCTGATGGGCGCCAACGGTTATAAAGACAGCCTTATAACCCATGTCAAAAAGCAGGTCCAGGGATATCACCCGCGTATTAGCCTTGATTTCAACCCCCATGTGAATTAGCCTTTGAACTTCAGTATCAACTACCTCCCGAGGAAGGCGGTACTGGGGAATACCTACTCGGAGCATGCCTCCCAGTTCTGAATAGGCCTCAAAGATGGTTACAGGGTAGCCGAGCTTCCTCAGGTAATAGGCACAAGCTAGCCCGGCTGGGCCAGACCCTACTACGGCAACCTTTTCGCGCTGTATAGTCTCAGCTTCAAGCTGTATCATCCTGTCGCCGCCGAATTCCACGGCGAACCTCTTTAACGCCCGAATAGCGATAGATTTATCTACATGGCTGCGCCGACAGGCATCCTCACAAGGATGGGTGCACACATAAGCACAAATAGAAGGGAAGGGGTTGCCCTCTCTTATGATCTGCAGTGCTTCCAGCACCTTCCCTTGGGCAACTAAATCAACATATTCGCCGATCTCCATGTGCAGCGGGCAGGCAACCTGGCAGGGCGGGATAAGGCTGTGACCATAAGAAGCTGCCCTCATTCGGCTAGCTTGATGGTTATCCATAATCTAATACGTCTCCCAGCCTGATAAAAATTAGTCCTAGTTACATGGTAACTTACTCTTAAAAAGTGTGAAAGAGGTAATCCCGACAATAATGGATGAATTTTATTCTGGAATTCTTGACGGATTAACCCCTATTTTGGGATGGGAAAAACTCGTAGATTAGAAGCGAATGGAGAAGGTTTTTCTTACACTGTCACAAGGTGATAATGCCCTTGCGTATGGCAAACCTGATGAGGTCGGCTTTGTTGTGGATATTCAGCTTCTTCATCAGGTTGGTTTTGTGCGTCTCCACCGTTCTCAAGCTGATGACCAGCATATCTGCTATCTCCTTAGCAGTATATCCTTCGGCAACCAGCTTAAGCATCTCCCTTTCCCTATCAGTTAGGTTCTGGTAAGGGTCTTTTTCCCCTTCTATAGCGACTTTCTGCTGACATTCTTCAACAACAGCCGCTGCTGCCATGGGAGATAGAAAAGACCCTCCTTGATATACAGCCTGGATAGCTGAAGCGAGCTCAGAAAATGCCGCCGTCTTGCTAACGAAGCCACGAGCTCCGGCTTCGATAGTCGGGACGATATATTCTCTATCTTCATACTGGGTGAGTGCCAGCACTTTTGTTCCTGGGAACCTCTTGCGTATTCTCCGCGTTGCTTCCAGTCCACTCATAATAGGCATGGCCAAGTCCATGAGCACCACATCCGGGGCAAGCCTTTTTACCTTCTCCAAAGCTTCCTTGCCATTTGCGGCCTCGCCGACTACATTTATATCAGCAACTAGCGCCAGTAAAGCACGGATCCCATCCCGCACCAAGGTGTGGTCATCAACTATTAATACTTTTATCTTCTGCATCTGCCATAAATCCCTTCACTGGAACTTTCACAACGATTCTCGTCCCCTTCCCCAGCCGGGACTTAATACTGCACCCGCCGCCCACTAAACGTGCCCTCTCTTTCATAGTGAACAAGCCCGCCCCCCGACCGCCTTTATCAACCCTGGTAATCTTACTAACATCAAAACCTTTGCCATCATCCTTAATGTCCAATACACATTCACTGGCATTGCATTCCAACCTGATGGAGACGTTCTTCGCCTCGGCGTGCTCCAGAATGTTGCCTAGCATCCCTTGAGCGATACGGAAAAGCGTTACCTCGACTTCTGCGGGCAAGCGCTCTTCCACTCCCTCGAATTCCGTAGATACCTTAGTCCCCAGGGATTCCAGACTATCCTTAGCATACCGACTGATTGCCGCGGGTAGTCCAAGCTCATCCAACAAAGTAGGGCGGAGCTCCTTCATCAGCTTTGATATCTCATTCTGAGTATGAACTGCCAGAGATTGTATCTTCTGAAGCTTGCCGATAAAATCGGCCTCTACAACGCCATCGGTTTCCGCCTTTGTTATAGCAGCTTGAAGGTTTAAGGTTAAGCTGGTAAGAGCCTGGCTGGTCTCATCGTGTAGCTCTCGGGCGATCCGTTTCCGCTCCTCCTCTTGAGCAGTCAGGGCGTGCTGAAGAAGAGTTTGATATCTTTCTCTTCCTAGCTCCAATCTCTGGTATAGCCTGGCCTGTTCAATGGCCGTGCCAAGCTGACAACCGATTGAATTCAGGAGGTACATATCCTCTGCAGAAAATTGACCTGGCATATGGGCAGCAACATTCATCACGCCTACAACCTCGTCCTTTGCTTTTAAGGGAACGCTAACAAACCCTCTAAGGCCCTCCGTGCTCACCAGATCTGGATAGGCAACCCGTGGGTCTCTGGAAATATCTTCCAATACAACCGGCTCCCCGGTTTGGGCTACTCTTCCCGCTACTCCTTCGCCCAGGCGCATCTTCACCTGCTCAACGTATTTAGCGGACAGACCACGATACACCCGGTAGCTTAGCATCTGAGTTTGCTCATGAAGAAGCAGTATCCCCCCTGTGGTAGCACCGATGATTTCCAGCACAGTGTCCAGAGCTATATTCAGGATAGCATCCAGGTCCCACAATCCGCTGGTAGCGCTGGAAATACGGTTCAGGGCATGGAGATGGTGATGGCGCCTCAGAATTTGATTCTCCAGCTCCCTTTCAGCGGTAACATCTTTTCTCAGTTCGGCAAACGCATTGATATCGCCCTGACTGTCCCTAAGTGGATAAAGGGTGATCTTAACATACCTGTTAGATATCGTCTCGCTACTAAAGGCATGGTCAGGAGAAATAATCGTCGTTTGGTTGCCACTCTGGAGTACCTTCGCAAGGGGACATTTCCACAGGGGGGAGCTACAGGGATTGTTCCTGCCTTCAAAGACTTCGTAGCATCGCTTGCCAATGAGCGGTTTGCTTTCTGGCAAGCTCTGCCTCATAGCTAAATTGGCAAAGTTGACACGGTATTCCCTATCGATAACAAAGAACTTATCTTCTATGCCGTCCATCACGTCCTGCAAGTTCATGTCTAAACTCGCATTTTCCCCAGTTCGCTGAATTGCTGCCTTCTTTTGACCCATTATTGCCTCAGCTCTTCTAGAACTCTGATAGGAATAAAGTACCTCAGAAGTGCCAAACTTGTCAAAATTGAGTGTAAACCGCCTGCTAAATGAAGTTATTTGCCAGCGATTTTTCCAGAGGGCAAACTCGTGCTATACTTCATGAACTCGGCTGTAAAAATTACTGGAGAGAAGAGCAATGATTGTAAAAATGTTAGTGGTCGGTCCTTTGGCCTCTAACTGCTATGTCGTTGGTTCATCCTCCACGAAGGAAGGGATGATTATTGACCCCGGTGCCGAAGCTGGGACTATTTTGGGAACAGTGCAGCAAATGGGATTATCCATATCCTTAATCGTGGTAACCCATGCCCATATTGACCATATCGATGCCCTTCGTGCGGTTAAGGAAAGGACTAATGCCCAGTTTGCCCTTCATGAGGCAGAGAAGGAATTATTGTCTGCCGCTCCCATGCGTATGCTAATACCGCTTGGCCTCACCCCTTTTAAGTCACCCCCTCAGCCAGATAGGTTACTCAAGGACGGTGACCTAATAGATGTAGGCGACTTACACTTTGAAGTCCTCCATACCCCAGGACATAGTTCTGGTGGAATCTGTCTTTCAGGGCATGGAGTAGTCTTTAGCGGTGATACTCTATTTAATTTTGGTATTGGCAGGACTGACTTTCCCGGTTGCAGCCACGAACGTCTGATGAAGAGCATTCGTGAAAAACTTATGGTTTTGCCTGATGAAACCATTGTCTATCCCGGCCACGGACCACCCACCACTATCGGCGATGAACGCCGAGGAAATCCTTTCCTCCGGTGATTAAACCTTTTAACCTGGATTTCCTATATCAAACCGGGGGTACAGACAGGTTTCTATGGTAAAATAACTTCAAAAGTCCCTTGTTTGGCAACATTAGACGGGGCTAATTGGAGGAAGCCAATGGGGGAAAAGGCCGAGGAGTTACTGAAGCTTCAATCTGATAAACGGCTGAGGCTAGACCTGCTGAAACATATCTTGCGCTGCCCTTTGTTCTGCTTCAACTGGCGTCAGTATTCTCTCCTGATAATCACCATCGTGCTCCTGGTCATGTCAGCGCTGGCCAGTTCTGGCCCTTCGATTGAGGACCTCCTAGCGGTTGACTACACACCGCTGCCCGGGGATGACTGGAAGGTGTCGACACCCGAAGCGCAGGGGCTGGATCCGATGCTGGTGGCGGAGCTGTATTACAATGCGGCTGAATTGGAGACCCTCTATAGCCTGCTGGTTGTTAAGAACGGCTATCTCATCGCTGAAGATTATTTCAATGAAGGTTCGGTTGACCAGAAAGACCGGTTACAATCTGTGACGAAGAGTTATACCTCGGCACTGGTCGGGATTGCGCTGGATCAAGGCTATCTGTCAAGCGTGGAGCAGAAGATGCTGGATTTCTTCCCGGAGTTAGCCGACCAGATCACCGACCCGAGGAAGGAGCAGATCACCATCCGGCAGATGCTGCAGATGCGTGCCGGATATCCCTGGGAAGAGTCCACGGCGGAATTGTTCGAGATGCTGTATCATGGCTTTCAGCCCTCCCTCTTGGTCGAAGTTCCTCTTGTCAGCGATCCGGGAACTCAGTTCGAATACAGCAGTCTGACATCTCATCTCCTGGGGATCATTGTCGCTCGGGCTACCGATACGGATCTCAAGTCATTTGCAGAGGAGCATCTGTTCTCGCCCTTGAACGCCGAGGTGGGTGAGTGGATACAGGATTGGGAAGGTTACTACAACGGCCACGGGGATCTCCACTTTTCGGCTCGTGATATGGCTAAGTTCGGCCTGTTATATCTCAATGATGGCGAATATCAGGGAAAGCAGGTCATCTCTGCGGAGTGGGTGCATGATTCCCTTCGGATGTATTCGGAGGACGCCTGGGATTACAGAGTGGGACGTAACTTCAACGACATCGGCTATGGCTATCAGTGGTGGTCTGTAAGGGCAGGCGACCATCGTTACAACTTGGCGTGGGGACATGGTGGACAGCAGATTGGCCTGCTGGATGAACTCGACATGGTCATTGTCGTCACCGCGGATCCGCTGTTCGGCCAACATGGGGATAGTCCATGGAGGCTCGAAAAAGCGAATCTCAATCTGGTGGCTAATTTCATCGCTTCCTTGCCGAGTGAGTGACGGGCAGGCCAGAGTGACGTTCCGGCCGGCTAAGCGGTATTAATGATATTCTCCCTTAAAGGCTTCTGTTAATACTTCTTCGGTGTTGCTAATACCGCCTCATTTAACGGGGGATTGTGGTCGAGCAATTAAGATATATTGCTCAAATAATTACGGTAATTCGCCAGGGTCTCTTTTAAGTTATCACCGCCGAATTTGTCCAGGCAAGCGTCAGCCAGGACAATGGCTAACATGGCTTCGGCGATTACCCCGGCGGCCGGGACGACACAAATATCGCTGCGCTCATAGTGAGCCTTGACCTTCTCACCGCTGCGAAGGTCTATAGAAGGTAACGGACTGGCCAGGGTAGCAATAGGTTTGACTACTGCCCTGACTATTATGTCCTCGCCGTTGCTTATGCCACCTTCGATGCCACCGGCACGGTTAGTGGCATGTCGCCAGGGGAGCCCCTTCGCTTCGCTACATGGACCGGGTTCGATAACGTCGTGAGCCTGCGAACCTTTAAGCCCTGCTAAAGCAAATCCTGCTCCGATTTCCACCCCTTTCACGGCATTGATGCTCATTATTGCCTGAGCAATCCTGCCATCGAGACGGCGGTCCCAGCTAACGTGGCTGCCTAAGCCGATGGGGACACCGGTAGCAATCACCTCAAAAATGCCACCCAACGTGTCCCCATTAGCTTTAGCCTCGTCAATGGCTGCCATCATCGCCTTTTCTAGTTCGGCATGGGCACAACGGACTGGGGAGGCTTCTACTTGTTGCCAATCTATGGAGCTTGCTTCGCCTTGTTCCCAGTGATGTCGCCCAATCGCCATGGTGTGGCTATGAATAGCAATGCCCAACTCCTCCAGGAATCTTCGGGCTATAGCTCCGACAGCTACTCTGGTGGCTGTTTCCCGGGCACTGGCTCTTTCCATAATCGGCCTGATGTCTTTGAGACCATATTTAGTTACACCGGCCAGGTCGGCATGTCCCGGGCGGGGACAGGTTACAGGCTCGACTTCTTTCTCTACCGGAGTAATGCTTAACTGTTCCTGCCAGTTTTGCCAATCCCGGTTGGTGATAAGGAGTGCGATGGGGCTACCTGTAGTGAGCCCGTAGCGAACACCGGCCATAATTTCCGCCTTATCCTCTTCAATCTTCATACGGGGGCCACGCCCGTGGCCCTGCTGGCGACGCCTGAGTTCCTTATTGATATACCCCTCTTCTAGGGGAAGGTCGGCCACCATCCCTTCCACTATGGCTACCAACCCACTTCCGTGGGATTCTCCAGCGGTAAGAAAGCGAAATTGTCCCATTAGCTTTGATATAGAAATAGAGGTTGGGGATAGTTATGGCTTAAGACTTCCAATAAAATCATATCTTGCGCGCTCAACCCCAATATCCTCGCCTGTATAGCATCGACAGACCCTAACAGCAACCTCCATATTAGTCCAGGTTGTTTATAATAATGCTCCACTATCGGAGCTTCGATGCCAGCCAGTCCTGCTGCCAAGTCTATAGCTGTATCCAGCCCACCTAGCTTATCAACCAGACCCAACTCTTTGGCTTCGGTACCAGTGTAAAGTTGTCCCGTGGCCAAATTTCTAACCTCTTCCTTGCTTAGCCCCCTCCCCTCAGCTACCACATCGATAAATTGCTCGTAATATTCATCAATCAGTTGTTGCATGATTTCCTCTTCTTCCGGCGTCAGCTCTCTCAATCCTGAATACATGTCCTTATACTTGCCGCCCTTGAATATTTCTATCTGGATACCCAGCTTCTCCAAAAACCCCTCGATATTGGGTATCGCAGAGATAACCCCAATGCTCCCCGTCATTGTAGTAGGAAGGGCAACAATCTTATTCGCTTTGGTTGAGATATAGTAGCCGCCTGAAGCAGCTGTGCCCCCCATGCTTACCACAATGAGTTTTGTCTCCTTAACTCTTTCTATCTCCCACAGGATTTCCTGGCAAGGCGCTATCTCACCGCCAGGGCTCTCTATACGGAGGACAATCGCCTTGACTGCCTTATCTTTCTCCGCTCTTGCTAAATAATCTCTCACCAACTCCGGGGTAATGGTTGAGCCCGAGAATAATGAAGAGTCCCCGGTGGTAATAGTCCCGCTGAGCGAGATTACAGCAATTTTACCTGCTGCCGGTCTGGAGATAAGGATAGTCGGAATTAGTATTGCCGCAAGTAATAATACTATGCCTAAACTGATAATGATTACTCTTTTTTCCACCTCTTTCCTCCTGGCAATATTTCCTTAGCCTTATTAAACATTATATCAACTGGAGCTTCCCTTCCTGTCCATAGCTTGAAGGAAGCCGCTCCTTGATATACTAACATAGGTAGGCCGCCGAGTATATTGGACCCGGCTTTTTGTGCTAGCCTTAACAAGGGTGTTAGCCAGGGGTTATATACCAGGTCATAAACTAAGACGCTCCTGGGAATCACTTCGAGGCTCAAAGGTGATTGTCCTTCTTGAGAACTATGCTTCATTCCTATGGTAGTGCAATGGACTATTAAATCGCAGTTGTCAAAAGTTTCGGCCAAGCTTAGACTCTGCCACTGAAAAGCAGTGACATCTGGCTTCAAATCCTTCGAGCTTGGTGGAGCTCCTTTGATATACCTCACCAAATTTTCTGCCAATGCCCTGGCTCGCTCAAAGATACCATCAGTAATGGCCAGTGAGGCTACCTTCCTTTGCACCAGGGCAAAACCCACTGCCCTAGCCGCCCCACCAGCACCCAAGATGACCACCCGCTTTCCTTCAGGGTCGAAGTGCCCTTCTTTGTCTAGCGCCTCGATAAAACCATAGGCGTCAGTATTAAAACCCAGAAGTCTATCATCTTTTTTGACTATGGTATTGACAGCACCGATCGAACTTGCCAGGTCATCAACTTCATCTAATAAAGGTAAAACTGCCTCTTTATAGGGCACGGTTACGTTAGCTCCAACATTTTGAGGTTTTCTTAAATCATTCACTATGTCTTGGAGTTGGGCTGGGCTTGTCTCCCAAGCCTCATAGCGAATATCAAGTCGATAATAATCCAGGGCCGCCTGCTGGAAATAAGGAGAGATAGAATGCTTAAGGGGATAACCGATGAGGCCTATGTATCTTGGCATTGTTCTTTATCCCTCAAGCTATCCAGAAAACCCTGGAGAATAAAGGCCGCCGCTATGGCATCTACTTCGGCTTTAACCGAAAAGCTGTGATTTTTGGCTCCTCTTTTTGCCCTGGAGCGCAGTTTACTTCCCTTGCCACCAGCCTCCGTCTTCAAGCGCTCGGCAGCTTTGGTAGAGAGTCGCTCATCCCATAGTTGTACATCAAGCTGGTTGAGATTGCTTCGCTTCGCTCGCCATGACAATTTGTCAGCGAAAGCTGTTACCTTATTAGCTTGTTTTCCCAGTTCGCCATTTAAGCGGCGAGGCAAGCCAACTACAATGCGCTCTGCCTTATACTGCTCCACAAGCTTGAGAATCTCATCTATAAAGGCATCTTCGTCTTTACTGCTGAGCACGGCTAAGGGGGTAGCCAAAATCCCCTGGGGGTCGCTTATGGCCACCCCGGTTCTCTTATCTCCGACATCTAGCCCTAAGCTGCGCATTTCACCATCACCTTCCAAGAAATCAAAAATTAAACATCAAAAATCAAAATTACAGTTCAAGAGTCAAAGGTATTTTTTAACTTTTCCATTTGTCATTTTTACTTTTGCCTTTTGATTTTTTATTTTCTTAAGTGAGAGGAGATTTGGCTCGCAATGACACCTTTGACCGATTTCAAAGCTTCGTCAATCTTGGCTGCGTCTTTTCCGCCGGCTTGAGCCATAGCAGCCTTGCCACCACCACCCCCACCGGTAACCTTGGCTACTTGATTAATAATATCGCCGGCATGAAACCCCTTAGCTATCAGGTCGGGAGTCACCATAGCCAAAAAGTTGGGCTTACCATTATAGACTGTAGCCAAAACCACTATGGCGCTCTTTAGCCTGTCTCGCAATATATCGCCCATTTCCCTGAGGATAGGCATGGTCAATGCTGGCACCTTAGCAGCCAGAACTATTACACCGCTTACCTGCTCGGCTTGCCCCAGCAAATCCTCCGCTATTCTGCGCGATAGTTCCCTTTCCAGTGAAAGCACTCTCTTACGCTCTGCTTCCAGCTCGCTAATGAGAGCTTTCACTTTGTCAGGAACCTCTTCGAGCGAGCCTTCTACTTCTTTGGCCACGCTCTGCAGGGCTGCTAAGCGGGATTCAATTAGAGATTCAGCCTTCCTTCCCGTTACCGCTTCAATACGATGCAGTCCTGTGCCAATGCTGCTTTTATTGGTTATCAGGAATATGCCAATTTCTCCCGTTGAACTTACATGAGTGCCACCACAGAGTTCTTTACTGATTGCTGGCTTCCCGATTTCCAGCATCCGAACTTCTTCTCCGTATTTTTCCTCAAATAAGGCGATAGCACCCTCAGTGATGGCCTGCTTATAGGGGAGCCTTTTTGGTTTCGCTTTTAAGTCTCGGCGTATCCATTCATTCACTTGTCTTTGAATTTCATTGAGCTGCTCTTCAGTTATGGGAGCAGTATAGGAGAAGTCAAATCTAAACCTTTCAGGTTCTACTAACGAGCCTTTTTGCTCAATATGCCTGTCCACTATCTGTCTTAGAGCAGCTTGGAGGAGGTGGGTAGCAGTGTGGTTGCGAGCGATATCAAGGCGGCGGGTGGAATCAACCTTGGCTTTCACTTCGTCACCAACAGATATGCTGCCTTCAACAAGGTTTCCCTGGTGGATAATCACATCGGAGGGCGTTCTAATAGCATTTGTGATGGTTACTTTACCCTTTCGGCTGCTGATTTCGCCAGTATCGCCCACCTGCCCACCCATCTCGCCATAAAAGGGAGTTTTGTCAAGCACAATAGCAACTTCATCTCCCTGAGAAGCGGTTTCTACAGGCTTTTCTTTGACCCTTAACTCAAGGACTTTAGATTGAGAAGAAGCTACCTTATAGCCAACAAAATCTGTTTGCTTAGGTAGGCGATTAACATTGAGCTCACCTTTCAAATCAAGAGTTCCGCCAACGCTGACTTTTTGGGTTGCCCTAGCCCTTTCCCGCTGTCTCTCCATCTCAGCCTGGAAACCTTCCCAATCTATAGAGAGGCCTTTTTCTCTATCTATAGAGATGCTTTTTTCTCTAGCAATCTCAGCGGTTAGTTCCGGAGGAAAACCGTAGGTATCATAAAGTACAAAAACCTCGACGCCCATCAATCTTCTTGCACGTGACTCGACATCGCCCTTAAATCTTTCGAACCCTTCCCGTAGGCTTCGCTTAAGAGCATCGAAAGAATCGGGAGTAGACGCACGGTAGTCAGACACAAGCTTCTTTAGATTCTCCAAATCTCTCTCTGTAGGTTCTAGGAATTCCTGAACAATGGCTCTCCCCCCCACATGTAATACGTGCCACCATGCCCTACAGTCCTCTGGGAAATCATCTACTGCAGCCTCAACCCCACGCTTAAGGTCTCTAAAGCGTCGTTGGGTTAACGCATCCTCGAAGGACTTTTGAAAACTAGGAAAGTAACTTAGCAATTCCTCTCGCATCCTAAAAAGAGTTTGCTCCAAGATACCCATACCAACTGGGAGTGTTCGTTGGAATTTCTCCTCCTCCGCTGTGATTACCTCCTTAATCAAGTGCCGATTAGTTACCAGTTCAGGGTATAGATCACCCATTTGGGAGATAACTATCTCAGCCATTTCACTAAGGAAAGGGTCATTCAATCCCAGCTTTCTGCCAGAGAGCGAAGCCCGCCTGAGTAGTCGGCGCAGGACATATCCCCTCCCTACGTTGTCAGGTCTAACATCAGCAGCAATGAGAAAGGAAATGCCGCGTGAGTGCTCAGCCACAATTCTAATAGCTCGGTTGGTATTTTCGTCGCGACCATATTCTTTCCCGGATAAGCGGCAAATGCGGTCTACCAAAGGAGAAAACAAATCAGTTTCATAAGGGGAGGACTTGCCCTGGATAGCGGCTAAAGTCCTCTCCAGTCCCATACCGGTATCAATGTTGGGTTTGGGCAAAGGAGTGCGTTGTCCATTTTGGTCTTGATTGTATTGGGTGAATACCAGGTTCCATATCTCGGAGAAGCGACCACAGTCGCAATTGGGCTTACATTCAGCTTTACCACAGCCAAGCTCTTCACCAAGGTCGAAATGAATCTCGCTGCACGGTCCACACGGACCAGAATCACCAACGGGACCCCAGAAGTTGTCCTCTTCGCCGAATCGCAATATCTTGCCGGCGGGGACGCCAACATCTCGCCAATAAGCGAGGGCTTCATCATCGTCAAGGTAAATGGTTATCCAGAGCCGCTCCTTGGGCAGTTTCAAATACTTGGTAACAAAGTCCCAGGCCCAGAAAATAGTCTCTTTTTTAAAATAATCACCGACACTGAAATTCCCAAGCATTTCGAAGAATGTGAGGTGCTTGCTATCACCCACCGAATCTATATCATTGATGCGAAAGCACTTCTGGCAGGAAGCTAATCGCCGGCCAGGTGGGGCCTCCCATCCCATGAAGTATGACTTAATTTGCACCATGCCAGCGCTGGTCAGTAGCAAAGTCGGGTCTTTATGAGGCACCAGAGAGGAACTGGGGATAATCTTATGCCCCCTATCCTGAAAAAAACTCAGAAAGGCTTGCCTCAGTTCGTCACCAGTCACTTACCAGTCACCTTCTTGATTTTAGAAGGTGTCAGCTTTAATGTCAATCAGGCTGGTAAAACTTCACTTGGGACTGGAGACAGTATGTCTCAGACGGGAGGCACAAGGTATTCAGCAAGCTGGTGGAACCGCATGCTATTTCCTTTCGGGTTGACAAGTGTCTTGAGGATGGAATGGTGGCTAATGGAGCCAACGGGTTCAGGATTACTAGACATGACGCTTACGCCAACCAGGAATTTAGTTATTTCCCCTTCTTCGTGTAATCAGGGCACCAAGTGGCATTGGGGCGCTCAGGGCGATGACAAGCAGTTCTCCAATTCCATTTACAACTGTCACAGAGGAAAATATTCATGCCAAGGGTTTTTTTGACCCCTAGTTTGAATTTGTCTAGCCAGCTGGGATTGCTTTGCTTCTTCACTTCGTTCGGAGTGGCAGCCGGGGCAATAATATCCCCTAGATATCCTTAGATAGAGTGGCTAAGAATTCAGCGTTATTCTTTGTCTTAGCTAGCCTTTCCAGGATCCTTTGTGTAGCCTCGCCGTGGTTATGGGAATCGCTATCTATCATACTAACCACGCGCCTCAGCAGCCATACTTGTTTCAAGGTATTTTCATCCAGCAAAAGCTCTTCTCTCCTTGTGCCGCTAGGCGTAATATCTATAGCCGGGAAGATCCTTCGCTCAGATAATTTTCTATCTAAGTGGAGTTCCATGTTACCTGTTCCCTTAAACTCCTCATATATGAGGTCATCCATACGGCTGCCGGTATCCACGAGGCAAGTAGCAATAATGGTTAGACTCCCCCCCTCCTCACTGTTGCGAGCAGTACCGAAGAAGCGCTTTGGGGGATGCAGGGCTGTTGAATCAATACCGCCAGATAAAGTACGCCCGCTAGGGGGCAAGGCTAAGTTGTAAGCTCTTGTAAGTCTGGTAATGCCGTCAAGGAGCATGACCACATCTTTGCCCATTTCTACTAGCCTTTTGGCTCTCTCTAATGCTAATTCCGCTACCCGAGTCTGGCTTTCTACCGGTTCATCGAAGGTGGCAGCAATAACCTCGGCCTTAACTGACCTCTTCATATCAGTGACCTCTTCGGGTCTTTCTCCAATAAGGCAAACCATGAGGTGAATATCATTGTAGTTAGTAGTTATGGCGTTGACAATTTTTTGAAGAAGCACAGTCTTGCCTGCCTTAGGTGGTGATACAATAAGCCCTCTTTGCCCCCGGCCTATAGGTGCCACCAGATTGATTAGACGAGTGGATAACTCATCTGACGTTGTTTCCAGATTGATGAGCTTGTTAGCGAAGGTGGGCGTCAGCGAACCGAAATTGCGGCGCGTCCTTGCTAGTTCAGAGTCGAGTTCATTGATACTCTCTACTCGAAGTAAACTGTAGTATTTCTCGCTTTCTTTAGGAGGTCTAGCCTGGCCACAAATAGCATCGCCGTCTCTCAAGTTGAAACGGCGGATCTGGGAATTTGATACATAGACATCATTAGCACCACGCCGGAAAGTATCCTGTCGTAGGAAGCCGTAGCCCTCGCTGATGGTTTCCAGGATGCCTGTTATAAACATATTTCCCTGCTGCTGTGCTTCCGCTTGCAGGATGCGGTGGATAAGCTCGGACTTCTTCAAAGCAGAGTAGCCGATGATGCCACACTCCTTAGCCATCGCCTCCAGCTCATCCCGATTTTTGCTTTCTAGTTGCGCCATAGTTAACATAGTAGCCTCTTTTTAAATACCTTTCCTTTTTATATCTATGCTTTTGTGGGGCTTTTACAGTAATTCCTCTCTCGCCATAACTTTCTTCCAGTCATTCCTAAAACGCTCAATGCCGATATCTGTTAGAGGGTGTCGTATCATTTGTAGTAACACCTCGTAGGGCACTGTGGCAATATGAGCACCGATTTTAGCTGCCGTTAAACAATGTTGAGGATGCCTGATACTAGCGGCGATAACTTGAGCAGGCAGTTGATAATAGTCCAGGTATTCCACGATGTCAGCCACCACTTTCATACCATCCTCACCAATGTCATCCAATCTACCCACAAAAGGGCTCACAAAAGTTGCTCCTGCTGCTGCCCCCAGCAAAGCCTGGTTCAAGGTGAAGCATAAAGTGAAATTCACCTTTATGTTTTCACCAGCCAGCACCGAGGTGGCTTCCACTCCTTTAAGGCTAGCAGGTATCTTAACCACGATATTTTCCGCCCATTTGGCTATTTCTCTGGCCTCAGCCACCATTGTTTGGACATCCTGGCTTAATACCTCAGTAGATACCGGGCCGGGGACAATGGAGCAGATTTCTTGGACTAACTTTCGATAATCAACCTTGCCTTCTCTCGATACAATGCTAGGGTTAGTAGTTACCCCTGTAACCACCCCTAGTCTCACCCCATGGCGAATATGCTCTATATTGGCAGTATCTAAAAATATCTTCATCCTCTTAATTTAAAGGTAGGCTTGTCTGAGCACCTTCAACAAGTGTCTCCTTGGCTGCCCCAATGAACCCCAGGAATAACGGGTGAGGAGAATCGGGGTGGGATTTGAACTCAGGATGAAATTGGCAGGCAAGCATCCAGGGATGATCTCGTAATTCAGTAATTTCCACTAATCTCCCATCCGGGGATAACCCAGAGGGTATAAGACCGGCTTCCTCTAATGGCTCGCGGAAGTGATTGTTAAATTCATAACGGTGACGATGCCTTTCATAGACTACTTCGGTACCGTAGGCACGAGCTGCCCTTGTTCCCTCTACCAGATGGCAGGGATAAGTCCCGAGCCTCATGGTTCCTCCTTTTTGCTCTATGCCACGCTGCTCAGGGAGCAGGTCGATGACAGGATAAGCACTACTGGCATCAAACTCAGTGGAATTTACCTTTTCAGTACGGAAAACATAACGGCCAAATTCGATGACCATAATTTGCATCCCCAAGCATAAGCCCAAGTATGGGACTTTCCTTTCTCTGGCGAATTTGGCAGCTTTTATCATGCCTTCAATTCCTCGGTAGCCAAAGCCGCCAGGAACAATTATACCCTGAACTTGCCCAAGCTTATCATCGGCCATGCCATCCAATTCCTCGGAATCTAGCCATTCTATCTTCACTTCACGATTGTGAGCTAATGCTGCATGGCATAATGCTTCGCGCACGGAGTAATAAGCATCTCGGAGCTCCACGTATTTGCCTACCAATCCAATAATTACAGGCTCTTTAAGAGCCTTTAGCCTGGCTACCATGTCTCGCCATTCTTCCAGATTGCTTTTCCCGGCTTTTAATCTCAATCGGCTAACTATGAATTCCCCTAACCCCGCATCCTCGAGCAGCAGGGGTACCTCGTAGATGGTTTCGCTGGTAACCAGGGAGATAACCGCCTCTTTATCTACATCGCAAAATAACGATATTTTGTCCTTTATCCCTTCAGCTATCTCCTTATCGCTGCGACACAGTATAACGTCGGGCTGAATACCGATTCTCCTTAGCTCGTTGACGCTGTGTTGAGTTGGCTTGGTCTTTAGCTCATTGGTGGCAGCAATGTATGGCAAAAAGGTGACATGAATATATAGCACATTATCCCGGCCTTCATCCTTTCTCATCTGCCTTATAGCTTCCAGGAAGGGTTGCCCTTCAATATCTCCTACAGTGCCGCCAACTTCAACAATAATTAGCTCAGCCTGAGATATTTCGGCTACTTCCCTTATCCGTCTTTTTATTTCATTGGTTACGTGGGGAACCACCTGAATTGTGCCTCCCAAAAAATCTCCGTGCCTCTCCTGAGCAATGACCGAAGAATAGACTTGACCTGAAGTGATGTTAGAAGCTTGGGTCAGCTCCACTCCAATAAATCTCTCATAATGTCCTAAATCCAAATCAGTCTCGGCACCGTCTTGAGTAACAAACACTTCACCGTGTTGGTAAGGGGACATCGTCCCCGGGTCAACATTCAAGTAAGGATCAAGCTTCTGCACAGAGACACACATGCCGCGGCTTTTCAATATTTTGCCGATAGAGGCTACTGAAATTCCCTTACCTACAGAACTAACTACGCCACCGGTAATGAAAATATACTTACTCACTGCTCATTACAAGAGTATAAAGAAAGCCAAATCTTGTAGGTCGATCCTAAGAGGCGAAGCAAACCGAGTTTCCTTTATTATAAAAAGTAAGATTCTAAATTGTCAAGTCTGCCTTGTTCAAATTATTTGACACACTCTGTCTTGAATTCGGGCACAGATTTTTGTAGAAAAGGTAGCAATGCTATAATAAGCATAGTAAAAAATGTCTAAAAAATACATTCTGGCTGTCGTAATACTAGTAGCGGTAGCGTTAAGTATCGGTATTTGGGCTCTATCCCTTTCCCCAATATCTAGCCCACCCCAGTCTAATAACTCAACCCAGCACACTGATCCCGATTGGACATTCCCCCCAGAGAGCGAGCCAGCTATTCCCTTGCCTGATTTCCGTCCGGTAGTTGCCGAGGTAATGCCCTCGGTGGTTTCCGTGACTACAGAGACGGTCGACTCTTCTTTCTTCGGTCAGAGTACGGAATATGTTGCTGGGTCCGGGATACTTATCGACGACAAAGGATATATTGTCACCAACGACCATGTAGTTGAAAATGCCCAGAGCATCTACGTGAAGTTGGCCGATGGTAGGACTTTCCCTGCAAATATAGTAGGCACTGACCCCTTATCTGACCTTGCCGTGATAAAGATAGATGCCGCAGATTTGCTTTATGCCTATTGGGGCGACTCAAGCTCACTATCTCTTGGCGAGTGGGTGCTAGCTATTGGCAATGCTCTGGGAGAAGGAATAATAGCAACCCAGGGCGTAGTCAGCCGCTTAAATGTATCCGTGAACGTTGAGGGAAATACCCTTTACGGTTTAATTCAAACCACGGCGGCTATCAATCCCGGCAACAGCGGTGGCCCACTGGTGAACATGTCTGGTGAGGTGATAGGAATTACCAGCGTTAAGATAGTTGCGTCCGGGGTGGAAGGTATGGGCTTTGCCATAAGCAGCGATGAGGCTAAGCTTATCATCCCGGATTTAATTCGTTATGGGCGCGTGACCTATCCCTGGTTGGGAGTGGGGTTATATACCGTGGACCCTTTGCTAGCTGCAGCAATGAACCTTTCTGTGGACAGGGGAGCGCTTATTGTAGAACTAGTTGCTGATAGCCCTGCAGATGCTGCGGGGTTAAGAGCACAAGACATCATCATCCGCTTTGAGGGCCAGGAAATAAGCAATGTCGCCGACCTCGTCCGAGCTATTCGAACCAGCGAAATTGGCGAAGAGGTAGAAATAGTCTTCGTTAGAGGCGAAGATATTAAAACAACCTCAGCGCGACTGGTAGAGCGCCCGACTTCCTAGGACAAGCTTCCTTCATTCAAATCTCGAGCTCAGTAACCCAGACCTCCCTGTTTTGAATTTGGAAATTTGAATTTTGGAATTTGTTTAGGATTTGGGATTTGCCTTTTTGATTGCCAAAGAGATCTCGCTGTTCGAGATACGGTGTTTCTCACTATAAGCCCCATTAGTAGGCAAACCATCGATAAGCTCCTGAGATAAGGTCTCCTGTTTAATATAGTCGGCAAAAGTATTTATTACTTGCTTGATGAGTGGTTCCTTTGTCTGATAATAGGTAATGATGTGGTCTGTGATATCAAACTTGGCATTGCGACGCATATTTTGAAGATGACGCACAAGCTCTCTACTTACTCCCTCGGCAATTAGCTCAGGAGTCAATTCAGTACTTATGGCCACCCAATATCTGGCGTCGTTGGCCACGCTGTAATCTGGCATGTCCCGATGGCATCGGGATTCCTCTCGTTCCTTTGCTTCACTCAATACGACGAGTTGCTTAACATTTATCTCTTCCATTACTTCAGTAGCTAAGTTCTCTAAAGCTTTTTTCTCCTCTTCTGTCTCTACCCCGACCAAGGCTTTACCCAATGGCTGGCGCACTTTAATCCCCGCCTTAGCTCGTGCCGCCCTGCCCAAGCTGGATATTTTCATAGCTAGCTCAACATCACCATTTAGCTTGTCATTGATTTTAATCTCATCCGCTATGGGGAAATCAGTTAGATGAACGCTTTCTCTAGCTTCAGGATTAACAGGGCGAAACAAATTCTGATAAAGCTCTTCAGCAATAAATGGCACAAAGGGAGCCAACAATTGAGATAAAGTCACCAGGCATTGATGTAGCGTAGTATATGCGGCCAATTTATCGGCATCGTTCTCGCTTTTCCAGAACCGGCGGCGATTTCTTCTCACATACCAGTTAGAGAGATTATCTATAAATCCCTCAATCCTACGTGTCGCAGAAGTAGGATTGTAGCTATCCATCAATTTGGAAACCTCGCTTACGAGCCGATTAAGTTCTGAACTAATCCAATTATCCAGCTCCGTGAAAGCTTTTGGCTGATCGCTGTCAGCCGTCAAGGGCTGAGGAACAAAGCAATCGATATTGGCATAAAGAGTAAAAAAGGAATACGTATTCCACAAGGTAAGGAAAAATTTACGTATCGTCTCTTCAAGCATCTTAGTGGAGAAACGATGGGTATCTTCTCCTGTAGTAGAAACCAGCATATACCACCTTAGAGCATCGGCACCATAATTATTAATCACAGCCCAGGGAGCAATTACATTGCCCTTGGACTTACTCATTTTCTCACCCTGAACATCGACAACGTGCCCTAAGCAGATGACGTTTTTAAAGCAAGGACGATTGAAAAGTAGAGTAGATATGGCATGTAAGCTGTAAAACCAGCCTCTGGTCTGATCCACAGCCTCGCAAATAAAATCTGCGGGGAAATTCTGCTTAAACTTATCTTCATTCTCGAAGGGATAATGCCACTGAGCTACCGGCATAGCTCCAGAATCAAACCAACAATCAATTACCTCGGGAACGCGCTGCATCTTGCCACCGCACTTAGGACAGGCGAAGGTAATTTCATCCATATAAGGGCGGTGTAAATCCAAGGGCGTGGTTAAGCCACTGAGATTTGACTGCGCCCTTAATCCGTCCACGCCGCCAACACACTCATAATTGTCGCAGGAAGAACAGCGCCAAATATTGAGCGGAGTCCCCCAATACCTTTCCCGTGAAAAAGCCCAATCGACGTTGTTCTCCAGCCAATCGCCAAAACGACCATGCTTAATATAATCAGGGTACCAGTTTATCTCCTCATTGCCAGAAATAAGCCTGTCTTTTATCGCGGTCGTCCTGATATACCAGGTCTGCTTGGCATAATAGAGTAGCGGTGCTTCACATCTCCAGCAAAACGGATAGGTATGAACAATTCTCTCGCTGCGATAGAGCAAACCATGTGATGCTAACTCGTCAAGTATAATAAGGTCGGCATCTTTAACGGGTTTGCCAGCGAAGCGATAAGTACCAGTAACCTTGCCCTCTAAATCTACAGGTTGCACAAAATCGAGACCATTATCCTCGCCTGCTTCGAAGTCCATCTCGCCAAAGGCTGGTGCGATATGGACAATGCCTGTGCCTTCGTCTAAGGAGACGAAGGCGGCATCGATAACTGGGAAGGACAAATCTTCGTCCTTTGGTTGAATTTCAAGAGCCATAAGCCATGGGCCTGGCCTTCTGTAATATTCTCCGAACCGTTTTCTTTCTACACCCCACTTATGTGGATTGAACAGCGGTTCGTATCTCAGACCTTTTTGCACGCCTGCAATGTCTGTCCCCTTGACCCTTCTGACTTCATGGTAGCCTTCAAGCCCCACCTTATCTACAAGGACAGAAGCCATAATAAGGTAGTCATTGCTCCCTTCCATTACTGAATATTCGGCATTTGGTGCCACTGCCAAGGCAGTATTCCCAGGGAGCGTCCAAGGCGTGGTAGTCCAGGCTAGCAAGTAGGCAGGCTTAGCTACGAAGTTGTTAAAAAGAGGCTCAAGGGGTGTCGCCCCGACCGAACCCAGCCTGAGCTCGAACTTTATGTATACTGATGGATCTTCAGCATCCTTATAGCCCAAAGCCACCTCGTGGGAGCTGAGGGATGTGCCACATCTAGGACAATGCGGCGTTACTTTATAGCCCTGATAAATTAAGCCCCTGTCCCATAGCTCTTTCATTATCCACCAGCAGGATTCAATATAGCTATTGTCTAAGGTTATATAAGGATGCTCCATATCTAACCAGCAGCCAAGACGCTCAGTCATAGCCTCCCATTCCTTAATATATTTGAAAGCGCTTTGGCGACAATGGTCATTGAATCGAGCCACTCCATATTCCTCAATTTGAGCCTTACTGGTGAGGGCAAGAGAGCTTTCCACCTCCAACTCAACGGGCAAGCCGTGGGTATCCCACCCCGCCTTTCGTGGCACATGATAACCCTTCATCGTCTTGTACCGGCAAACAACGTCCTTATATAGACGAGACAGTACATGATGGACGCCCGGGCTACCATTAGTTGTGGGTGGACCTTCATAAAAGGCATAATGTGGCCCCCCTTCTCTCATCTCGATGCTCTTGTTAAAAATTCCCTGCTCTTTCCAGAAGCGAAGGATATCCTCTTCCAGTTGGAGAAAGTTAATCTTGGTGTTTACTTGCCGGAACATGGCTAACCCTGTCTCAGTAAAATAACCACCTTCCTGCCCTCACCCTCACCTATGCTCTGAGTTGTTACATCGGGATTATCAGCCAGAGTTAAATGAACAATACGGCGTTCATTAGCAGGCATTGGCTCCATAGTTATGGCACAGCGTCTTGATTTCACCTGCTCAGCTAGATATAGGGCCAATCTTTGCAAGGAATCACGACGGCGTTCTTTGTATCCGGCAACGTCAACTGTTAACGGCAGCCAGGCCTTTAACCGTCCAACTACTATGAGCTTGGTAATATATTCCAAGCAAGCTAGGGTCTGACCTCGCCGACCAATCAAGATACCCAAATCGTCACCCTTGATATCCAAAGCTAAAGGTATCTCATCGGATAGCACTTCAACCTTGCCTGTTACACCCAGCAATCCAAGCAACGTCTCTAAAATTTCTGCAACCACCTTGACCGCATCCCCTTCGACAAGCTCAGGGCAGGCCTTTTCCGGCGGGGTTACTGGAATCACCCTGATTAAAGCCTCTTTGCCCCCTACTCCTAGAATTCCCGACTTCTCCTCTCTAACAACCTCCACCTCAAATTGGTCCCGGCTCAGCCCTAGCTGTGCCTCTGCCTTCTCTATCGCCTGTTCTACTGTCGCAGCTACTATCTCAATCCCTTCCATAGTCCGATTTCCCTTTAGCAATTTGCTTTATTACCAGCACAACTTGCGATCATCTCTACAATGCTGGTTCTTCTTTCACTGTGTTGACTGAAATGGAGAACGGAATTTAAGGTAACCCCAGCCACCAGTGAAGAAATATTGAGTTATAATGCCAATTATATTGGAAACTGCCCAATAGAGAGCCAAGCCACTGGGGAACATCAAGGTGAGGAAGCCAAACATGAGAGGCATCATCAGCAACATCATCCTGCTTGTGGACTGCTGCCTTGGGTCAACGGCTGGTGCTTGGGTCATCTTCTGCTGTACCCACATTGTGCCACCAACTATGATGGCTAAAATCCAATATGGGTCAGGTTGTCCTAAATCGAGCCATAAAAATTTACTGTTCAACGGAATCGCTTGATTCACTATGCCCCAGGAGTAAAGACGATGAGCTAAATCAAGTAAGTTCTCGGGCGTGGTAGCCAGAGCTCTCATGATGGCTTGATAGAGAGCAATCCAGATAGGGAATTGAACCAACATGGGCCATAAGCAGCCCAGAGGGTTTACCCCGGCTTCTTTATAAAGCTTCATCATTTCTTGCTGAAGCTTTTGCTGATTTTTACCATATTTCTTCTGCAATTCTTGAATCTTCGGCTGCATATCCTGCATAGCTTTGCTGGACTTGAGTTGGCGCCTGGTAAGAGGCCAGGAGATTAAACGAACGATAATAGTAAGGGCAACGATTGCTAACCCAAATTCACCAGATAAGAGGTGACTCAGGGCAATCAACACATTAAGTACTGGGTTACCTATAATTAAATGCCATACTTCTATGAAACTCATTGGGCGTGACCTTCATTCTTCCTTAGTCAAGGAAATTGGCTTACTCACTTCCCCCTTCTCAATATCCACAACATATAACCGGTTATCCTCACCTCGGATATAAACCAGACCCTCGTGAGCACAAAGAGGTGCTCTTATTTGGGCATCAATGGTTGATTTATCGCCATTTTCTCGATTCTTAATTCGCTCACCATCACCGGTCTCGGGATTAATGACATACACATTGCCTGCCTCATTAGCTACTATTAGCAGATTACCAACCAAAACAGGAGGGGATACTATGGCAGCAGGCTTACCTCTCGAATCCTGGCTCTCAAACTGCCATAATTCTTCCCCTGTCTCAGCATAAATCGCATAAACTTTGCCATCGAGGCAGCCAGCATAAACAATGCCTTCATTGACTATAGGAGATGCCCAGAACCAATTACCGGCTGGTTTCTCCTCAGGAAATTTCCACATTGGCACATCACTACCTATTTTTACGGCATAAAGATAGCGGTCAAACGAACCCAAAAATATAGTATCTTCGTAAATCACTGGTGAAGAAACAAAGCCTGCCTCTGATTCAAAAGACCACTCCAATAGCTTCCCCGTTTCTAACGATAAAGCATAGATATGGCCATCGAAAGTGCTCACATAGAGAGTATCACCCTGAATTACAGGGGAGGTCCATAGCTTTCCATGTTTTTCGTCTAAGATATCCGACTCCCACTTCAAGTCACCAAATTCCTTATCCAAAGAATACACCCTGCCATTGGAGCTACTTACATATATGGCATCCTCGCTTACTAACAAGTCAGCTACTATAGCATTGCTTTTTGCATTATCTATGGGACAATCCCACTTCCATTCACCATACCTTTGCTGAGGAAAGGTCAAATCCTCGACTCTCGCCAACGTGTTCAATGCCAGAACCTGGCCACTATAGGTGCCAATGTAAACTATATCTCTATCTACAACCGGTGTACCATATATAGCAGTTGGAGCCAATGTTGGGCCACATGCTAAGCCGCTGGAGGGTGCGGTGACTGGGGCGATGGAATAAGACCATTCTAGATTTCCAGTTGACGAATTTATCGTCACCACCCTGCCATCCACGGCGCCCACATAAATGATGCCGTCGTGAACTGCAGTTCCTGACCATCCCTTCGCTAACTGAGCACTACCTGAAATACAGGAAACCAGTGTCAAGGGCAAAAGAGCAATTACAACGAGGAGTAATATCTTTGGTTGCTTCATTGTATAATTAAGGTACCGGGTCGTAGCCACCTTCAGAGAAGGGGTTACATCGAGCTATCCTCTTGGCTGCCAGACAGCTACCCCGGGCAAACCCATGTCTTTTAATTGCCTCAAAAGCATAGCGAGAGCATGTAGGCTGGAAACGACAAACATTAGGGATGACCTTCGACACTGTGTTCTGGTACAATTTAATTAAACCCAGAGCTAATTGAGTCATTCGTTGCTCTCCAACAATTGCGCCCGAGCTAAAAGCTTGGTTACTGCCCTCTCTAGCTGGTGATAGTCAGTATTGACTGCTACAGACCGAACAATGAGGACAATGTCCCATCCCGGCCTTAGCGATTGCAGCTTCATTATTTCCCTGAGTAACCTCTTCAAGCGATTACGTTGCACCGCCTTACCTACTTTTTTGGTCACGGAAAAACCGTATCGGCTTAGACTTAAACCATTGGGCATCGCCTTCATCACTAGCAAGCTATTTGCCCATACTTTGCCTTGTCGATAAACCAAGGTATATTGGGCTCTATTAGTTAAAAAACGAGGCTCCTTCACAGGATAGAGTTAAACTGGAGTCAGCCTATACCTCCCCTTAAGGCGCCTTGCTTTAAGCACTCGTCTTCCAGCTCGAGTGGCCATTCTAGCACGAAAACCTAAGCTGCGCCTCCGGGAAATTTTCTTCGGTTGATAAGTCCGCTTTGGCATTCTTCAAACTGTCGAACGGGATAGGCCTGTCGAACGGGATAGGCCTGTCGAACGGGATAGGCCTGTCGAACGGGATAGGCCTACGCCCCCTGTTTTCCAAATATGGCTTGGTGCGTAAGGTAACATAGCGAGATAACGAGCCCTCTTTATAGCTTGTGCTAAGCTTCTTTGATGTTTAGCACAGCTTCTGCTCCTCCTCCGCGACACAATCTTACCCTGATTGGAAATATAGCGAGATAACACAGAAACATCTTTATAGTCGATTTTCATATTCCCCTTGCAAAAGGGACAGACTGCTGGCCTGGTGATGAAGTTCCTCGTACCTCTTACTCTTCCAGTATTAGCTACTCTTCCAGTATAAGCCAAATTTTCTTCTCCTTTATTTTAGTCAAAGGGTAGATCTTCAGGCTCAAGCTCCCCTTCCTCGGCTAGGGAAACCGGAGCCGCTTTGTCGAGGAAAATTACTCGGTTTCCTGACACTTCAAGGCTAGTACGCATCTGTCCATCTTGCCCTTCCCAACTGCGAGAGTGTAATCTCCCTTCAACATAAACTCGTTTCCCTTTGGATAAGAATTGATTACAGCTTTCAGCTTGCTTGCCCCAAACGCTAACTCTAAACCAGTCTGTTTCTTCCCTGCTCTCTCCGGCAGGGGTAGTGTAACGACGACTAGTAGCCATACGAAAAGAGGTAACTGCTTTCCCATTAGGCGTATACCTCATCTCTGGATCAGAACCTAGATTGCCAATGAGCATTATTTTGTTTAAGCTCGCCATATTAATCTTCTACTTTTACCACAAGATATCGCAGGATGTCCCCCGAAGCACTAATTTCTCCGTCAAGTTCCTTAATCGATTTTGGCATTAACTTAAAGCGAGCTAGAACATAATCAGCCTCCATAAATTTCCTTATAGGGTAAGCCAGCTTCCTTCTCCCCCATTTTTTTATCTCTTCCACCGCCCCACCACGGCTATTAATGGACTGAGTCACCTTGTCTACAATTTTAGACACTCCCTCTTCATCAACTTCGGGACTAATTACAGCCACCAGCTCATAATCACGCATGTCTAGATTTTATACCACAGGGAATAAAATGGCAACAAGACCTATGTTTTAGCCACCTATTATATCTACCAGCTAGAATGTTAAATAAAGCCAGTGTTATAATTCCAGCAATGAAAGTATCTGAGTTAGGAGAATTTGGCTTAATTAACCTCATACGCAGCAGCAGTGCTAGATACGAAAATTCGGGACGTACTCCGTGGCAAGAAGTTTTAGTGGGCATTGGTGATGACGCTGCTGCTTGGCAAAGTGACAATCATATCCAGTTAGCTACTACAGATACTCTAGTCCAGGATATACACTTTGACCTAGGCGTCATTAACTGGGAGGAATTGGGCTGGAAAGCACTGGCTGTAAATCTAAGCGATATAGCTGCCATGGGCGGTATTCCCAAGTATGCTTTGCTTTCTCTGGCACTGCCTGGCGAACTGGAGGTGGAAGACATCTCCAAATTTACTAACAGCATGATGCATCTGGCCAGGGAATTTGGAGTGGCTATAGTTGGAGGTAATGTAGCTAGAGCTCCCAATGTAGTTATCACTGTAACAATCATAGGCTGCTCCAAAGGCAAAGCGATACTCAAGAGGTCAACAGCTTCTTCTGGTGAGCAAATAGCTGTCACCGGATACCTGGGATTATCGGCAGCCGGCCTAGAAATGTTCAAGGGAAAAACCATCTCAGATCCCGAAATAAGCAATATCCTGAGGCGAGCTCACTTTAAGCCCATGCCAAGAGTAAAAGAAGGGCAAATCTTAATCGAACGAGGAGTTAAAACCGCTATAGATATAAGTGATGGGCTTGTTGCTGACCTTGCCCATATATGTGAATCCAGCAAAGTCAACGCCAAGATAAAGATAGAACAGGTGCCAGTGCACCCTGTGGTCACAGCAAATTTCCCTAACCATAAAGAGCTGGCTTTATATGGTGGGGAGGATTATGAGCTTCTTTTTACCGCTGATGAGGCTATCGTTGCCCGGACTAAGCAAGCCCTGAACTGCCCGGTGACTGTAATCGGTGACATAACAGAAGAAAAGTTACCAACACGAGTGACTGTAGTGGATAGCAAAGGAAATATCGTCCCTTACAAAAAAGGGGGCTGGGAACACTTTAAGAATGGAGTCCCTGAAGTTAAATTCGCATAGCCCTGAACAAACTCAGCTTTTGGGAAGCTACCTGGGGGAACTAGCTCAAAAAGCTGATATTTTCCTTCTCACAGGTGAGTTGGGAACGGGCAAAACTTGTCTTGTCCAAGGCCTCGCTCGCGGGCTGGATGTAAAAGAATATGCCTTCAGTCCCTCTTTCGTCATCCTTAGAGAGTATCATGGCCGACTTCCCTTATACCACATTGATTTCTATCGCTTGGATCGCATTGAAGAAATTGCTGACCTGGGGTTGGAGGAGTATTTTTACGGCGATGGAATCTGTGTGGTTGAATGGGCAGAGAAGGGGCTACAGGTAGTACCCCGGGATAATTTGCTTATCACCATACACTATATTCCTGCCTCCGAGACAGGACGGTCTATTTGCCTGAAACCCCAAGGCGAGCGCTACCAGGAACTGACAGAACAACTCAAAATGAGAGGGAAATTCTGACGCTAAATACGGAATGCCGAACAATACAGAAATTTAAAAATCAAAGGTAAAAAATCAAAATGACAACTCAAAATGCTAAACCTTTTAACTTTCACTCTTTTCATTTCAGAGGGATTTGTCTGGAGTTTAGAGATTAGATTTCTGCTATGGAATTAGCTATAGATACTTCGTCCAATATCGTCGGCGTTGCCTTATCTCATAAGGGTGAGATACTGGCTTCGCTAACCTGGCAAACAACACAAAACCATACAATAGAACTGTTGCCGAATTTAGTTTGTTTGTTACAACAAGCCAAGGTGGAGCTAGGCTCTATAGAAGCAATCATTGTAGCTAAAGGTCCAGGCAGATTTAATGGGCTCCGAGTAGGCATAAGCACTGCTAAAGGGCTAGCTTCTGCCTTAAATATTCCTTTGCTTGGTGTAAACACATTAGAAGCTGAAGCCTATCCCTTTGCCTTTACTGGATTGCCCCTGCGCCCCATTCAAAAGGCTGGTCGCGAGGAAATAGCCACTGCCCTTTACCGGCAAAAAGATAATGAATGGCAATGTCTGGAGGCAGAAAATCTAACCACAGTTAAAACTTTGTGCCGTCGAATTAAGCAAAAAACGCTTTTTTGTGGTGAAATCCCTCCTGACATAATAAGCGAAATACAGCAAAACCTGGGCAAGCAAGCTATAATTTCCCAAAGTAATAGCCCATCTCGAGCTAGCTCTTTGGCTATATTAGGTTGGCGAAAATTGAGCAGGGGAGAACAAGATGACCCGGTCACCCTACAGCCATTATACCTTCGCCCCCCTCATATAACCAAGCCTAGGGATAAAACACCCCTTTTGTCACTCCGAGTGGAGCAAGGGAGACCAGGAAATGGAAATTCCCAGATTAGATGTTGAGTATACAGCAAGGCTTTGTTTTGCCTGTAGCCAGGAGAACCCTATAGGGCTAAAGTTGAAACCTGTTCACGACGGGGAAAAAGTCACCGCAGAGTTCACCGCCGGGAAGTTTCATCAAGGCTGGAATGATGTGGTCCACGGTGGTATTCTCTACACCCTCCTCGATGAAGTAACTGCTTACGCCATGCTTTGCCATGGGATTGAATTTGGCGTTACTGCCAAGAGCGAGATAAGATTTAAACAGGTAGCACCCATCAATGAGCCAATCCAAGCCTCTGCCTGGGTCACTAAACTGACAAAACGGCTAGTGGAAACTAAAGGAGTGCTTACTCTCAAGGATAATACAGTCATAGTCGATGGCGATTTCTTATTCTACGTCTGGAGACAGTCAAAAAAGACAATCCTCTGGGACATGGATGGGGTTATTGCCGACTCCTATTCCTTCCACTTTGCTGCCTGGCAGGAGACCTTTGCTAAAAGGGGGATAAAATTCACCAAGGAAGATTTTACCAAGCTCTGTGGCACCAGAAATGACTTCATAATCGGCAGCGTTATGGGCAGGGAACTCCCTGAAAGAGATGTCGACGTCATGGTACAGGAGAAAGAAGAAAATTTTCGACGGAGGGCAACAGGAAGCATCAAGCCATTTCCCGGGGCAGTAAGGCTGCTGAATGCCATAAAGAAGGGGAATTTCAAACTAGGCTTGGTTTCTTCAACGCCAAAGGAAAACATCGACTTGGTCCTTAGTGAGCTTAATTTGGAAGGAATTTTTGATTGTATTGTTTTCGGTCAAGAAGTATCCGAAAGCAAACCCGGTCCCCAGATATATCTTTTAGCCGCCAAGAAACTGGAAGTGACACCTAACGATTGTGTGGTAATTGAAGATTCTCCCTTGGGAGTCAAAGCAGCCAAAACCGCGGGGATGAAATGCCTGGCCATAGCCAATACACACCCCCGACAAAAGCTAGAGGAGGCTGACAAAGTAGCTGACTCATTAGAAAACGTGGATTTAATCACCCTGCTCACGAGGGTTTAGAAAGGAGCCAGGATAAGGAGGAAGGAGATTAAAATCATGGAGAGAAGTTTAGTCCTTATCAAACCTGATGCCATGCAACGGGGATTGGCCGGGGAAATCATTTCTCGCCTGGAAAAGAAGGGGCTTAAAATCGTAGCTATGAAGATGTTGCATATGGATAAAAATTTGGCCCAACGCCACTATGCCATTCATGAAGGGAAAGCTTTCTTTGACGATTTGGTAAATTTCATTACTTCTAGCCCAGTCATCGCCATCGTCTTCCAAGGTAAAAATGCCGTGGAAATAATACGACAAATGATGGGAGAAACTGACCCTGCCAAAGCCCACAGGGGCACTATCAGAGGCGATTTTGGCATTGATATTGGACATAACTTAGTACATGGCTCTGATTCACTGGAAAATGCCTCGAAGGAAATAGACTTATTCTTCTCAGCAGAGGAAATTTTCAACTATGACCGGGAGCTAGATACGTAGATCTATTGAATTCTAACCACGGGGGTCGACTTGTCCCATAATTTGTCCAGTTGATAATAATCCCGCTCTAGCGGGGCAAATATATGAACAATAACCGAACCAAAATCAGCAAGCATCCAACCTGAGTCAGGAGTCCCTTCATTATGATGAGGTACGACGTCTTTAGTTCTCAACACTTCATCAATACCCTGCCAGATAGCTTCAATATGCCGCTTGGTATCTCCAGTGCAAATAACAAAGTAATCCGCGAAAGAGCACAAGGCTCTAACGTCCAGCATAGCGATATCCCTTGCTTGCTTCTCAGAAGCAAGTTCGGTAGCCAAGCGCGCTATTTCCTCCGCTTCCAGAAAGGCACTAACCTCCTTCCATATTATATCACTTATGGCAACATTTGACCAAGACCATCTTGCCATGTATATTTTGAAAATAATGTACCCTGCATCAGAACTCTACTGCAAGACTACTCCACCTGCAAATTTGCGAGTGAAATTTTTCAGTTTGCGATATATCTGCTATAATTAAAACGAGGATAAAGATATGCAAGCAAAATGGTGGCGTAGCGGGTTTTTTTACCTACTGCTTTTAGCAGTGGTATTAGCTCTGGTATTTGCCTTCATGCCCAGTGAGAAGCCTGAGGACGTAAACCTGTCTGAGTTTACCGAGATAGCCAAACAAGGGCAAATTGACACCATTAGGCAAAGTGGCGATACGGTCGAGGGCTTGGAAGATGGTCAAGTCACAATTACAACGCATTTTGACGGTACTACCTATGAGCTGGTCAATTTTCTCAAAGATGAAGGGGTAGTCCTGGGAGTAGAAGGAGAAGGAATAACGTTCCTCGTTGAACCTAGTGGCCTTGATTGGGGAACGATAGCACTAACAGTCATTCTACCCATTGTGCTGATTGGGGCGTTATTTTACTTCTTATTCTTCCGTGCCGCCCGTGGCGCTGGCACACAAGCCTTCAATTTCGGCAAAAGCCGTGCCCGATTAAGTATCGACAAGAGGCCCGATGTAACTTTCGCCGATGTCGCTGGAACAGATGAGGCAAAAGAAGAGGTTCAAGAAATAGTGGAATTCCTCAAGTCTCCCCAGAAATTCCAGGCACTGGGGGGACGCATACCCCGAGGAGTGCTCCTAGTAGGGCCACCAGGAACAGGTAAGACTTTACTGGCTAAAGCTATAGCTGGAGAGGCCGGGGTCCCCTTTTACTCTATTAGTGGCAGCGAATTTGTGGAGATGTTTGTGGGCGTGGGTGCTGCGAGGGTCAGAGACCTGTTTGAGCAAGCCAAGCGTAATGCGCCATGCCTTATATTTATTGATGAAATCGATGCCGTTGGCCGACACCGTGGTGCTGGCTTAGGTGGAGGGCACGACGAAAGGGAGCAGACCTTGAATCAAATTCTGGCTGAGATGGATGGCTTCGATACCAGTGCCAACGTCATCGTCGTGGCCGCCACCAATCGCCCCGACATCCTCGACCCAGCCCTTCTGCGCCCCGGTCGTTTTGACCGCCACATCGTCATCGATCTACCCGATATAAAAGGTCGCAAGGCTATTCTAGAGGTACATGCCAAGAGCAAGCCGCTGGCCAAAGAAGTTAACCTCGAAACGGTAGCTAAGGAAACGCCGGGATTCAGTGGAGCTGACTTAGCTAACCTAATTAATGAAGCAGCCATCCTGGCTGCGCGGCGCAACCGTCAAGATATCACATTAAAGGAGCTTGAAGATGCTGCCGACCGCACTATAGCTGGACCGGAAAAGAAAAGCCGTATAATAAGCCCCAGGGAAAAGGAAATAATTGCTTACCACGAAAGTGGCCATGCCCTGACTGCCAAGATGTTGCCTAATGCTGACCCTGTGCATAAGGTTTCTATTGTCGCCCGAGGGATGCTGGGGGGCTGGACACGTTTTCTGCCATCCGAAGACCGCCATTTATGGACTAAGTCTCAGTTTGGTGATAGATTGGCAGTGAGCTTGGGCGGACGCGTTGCCGAGGAAATTAACTTCGGGGAAATGACTACCGGCGCCCAAAACGACTTGGAGCAAGCAACTAAGCTAGCTAGAAAAATGGTCACCGAGTATGGCATGAGTGAGAAATTGGGCCCGCGGACCTTTGGTCAAAGGCAGGAACTCGTCTTTCTGGGTCGTGAGATAAGCGAACAGAGGGATTACAGCGATAAGATAGCCCAAGAAATCGATGAAGAAGTGCATAATATTATCCAGCGGGCCTACGATACCGCCAAGAAAATTCTGACAAAGAATAAAGGAAAACTAAAACAGCTAGCTGAAGAGCTTATAGCTCATGAGACTCTGGATGAACCTGAGCTCGACAAAATATTTGAAGGCTTAGCACCACAGCCAACCCCCAGCTAAATCAAAAAGCAAAGGTCAAGTTAAGAGGTCGTTTAGCAACTCGAAGCGTCATTGCAAGCCCTTCGCTTCTTGTCATTCTGAGCCCCTTTCCTTCTTGTCATTGCGAGCACCTGAAAGGTGCGTGGCAATCTCTGGGGATTGCTTCCTCGCTACGCTCCTCGCAATGACACGCGGTAATTAATAAACACTCTCAAGTTAAGATTCAATTTTTTGATTTTCTTTCAGGGAGCCAAGCCGGCTGGTTTCTTTGGCAATAATGTCTTCATCTAGCTTGACAAATAGCGGCTGGGGCTGGCGAAGGTTCTGCCCCGGAGGTAAAAACTGAACTTTCCAACCTGCTTCCTTCACACAGCCATCGAATCCAAGAAAGGAATGAAGCCTTTCGGAGCTGAAGGGAAGGAAAGGATAGAAAATAGTTTTCAATGCTGCCAGCACAGAGAGGACTGTATAGACGGATTTAGCCGAAGTCTCTCGTTCCGTTTTGATTGTCTTCCACGGAGCTTGTTCGTCAAGATAACGATTAGCTTCCTGGGCTAGAGACATAGCCTCTTTAACCGCCCCTTTAAACTCACAGCGATAAAGCAACTTATCCACACCGTCTAAGGTAACTTCAGCCCCATGAAGCAAGCGCTGACTGCGTTCATCCAGTTCACCCGGCGCAGGCACGGCTCCATCGAAATTGCGATAAGCAAAGGTGAGAACACGATGAGCTAAATTACCATAGGTGGCTACCAACTCATTATTATTACGACGAAGGAATTCATGCCAGGAAAAATCGCTGTCCCCGCTATCAGGCATATTCACTGCCAAAGTATACCTCAGGGGATCTGGCTCATACCGTTCCAGGTAATCATGCAGCCAGATTGCCCAACCACGGCTAGTAGAAAGCTTCTTGCCTTCGATAGTCAAGAATTCATTAGCTGGAACATCATAAGGAAGATT
>Ga0209979_1000430_pt1 | contig 57689 bp, 44 predicted proteins | sample AnhtaG_FD_183114 | JGI IMG/M metagenome (GOLD analysis project Ga0209979, IMG submission 183114) | Deep subsurface microbial communities from Anholt, Denmark to uncover new lineages of life (NeLLi) - Anholt_01485 metaG (SPAdes) (version 2) | ecosystem: Environmental > Aquatic > Marine > Oceanic... | reverse complement strand
GACCACCACATCGGCGCCTCTTCTCGGCGTCCATTTTCTTGTTCGCGTGTCCAGCGTTGCAAAGAGTCTGTCCTCGACAAGGACCCCCGCATCGGTGAGCGTGTTCAGGAGGGTGCTTTTGCCCGCGTTGGTATAGCCGACGAGGCAGATTTTGAACAATCCCTTTCGAGCGTTAATCTCGCGAATCCTGCGATTGTCGATATTTGTAAGTTCGCGTTTTAGTTCGATGATTCTCTTGCTGACTAATCGCCGGTCGATTTCCAACTGTTGCTCGCCCGGGCCTCTGGTTCCTATACCGCCGACCGCGCCGGCAGCGGTCCCCCCGCCGGCCCCCGCTACGCTATCTAAGTGCGACCACATACGGGCCAATCGGGGATATGTATATTCCAACTGGGCCAACTCGACCTGAAGTTTGGCCTGTCTGGTCTTTGCCCTCGTGGCGAATATGTCCAAAATCAACTCGCTGCGGTCGAGCACCTTGATTTTGATAATCTCTTCAAGCTCCCGAATTTGGCCGGGGGAAAGGTCATTATCAAATATCACAACGTCGGCTTTGAATCGCCTCACTCTGTCGGCAAGCTCGTTGGCTTTACCCTTACCTATGTAGGTGGCGGGATTTGTCTTGCGGATTTTCTGCTGGAATCTGTCCACGACAACGGCGCCGGCACTTTCGGCTAAGGCTGTAAGTTCAGCCAAATCGTCCGGCCCATCGGGGACGCGGAGGACAGCGGCGACCAGAATCGCCCGTTCTTTTCTGACTCTCAGAGTCTGACGCAATTTCTCCAACTACAATATACCTCCAAAATTACTTTTTACTAAAACGATTTTGATCCAAACTTTTGCATAAGTTCTGCCTTGACAAGACTATAACATAGCCTGTCATTCCTGTGAAGCTTGTGCCTACCCCTGCTTCGTATGTGTTTAGCCAGACAACTGAATCAGTAGTTTCCTGACGTGGCACGGGTTTCCAGCCCGTGAAAACACGGCCAAGATGGCCGTGCCACCAAGAAAACAACTGAGGCTAAACACATACCCCGCTTCCGCAGGGGTAAGCTTGTCCCCGCGAAAGTGGAGAGCAGGTAACAGGAATCCAAAAACGTGGCAATAGTATGGATTCCCGCTTCCGCGGGAATGACACAGAGAATCAGTTAGTTTGAATATTTTATTTTAACATATTTGCCCATATTTCTCAAGAAATCCTGAAAATTTGGCAAATTTGCAGGTTTTTTTCGGCGAATATCGGGATTTTATCGGATAAAAATACCATTTTTATGCAAAAACTACCTGTGAGCATTTTTTGGCTTGAAAAAGTGGAAAATTTGCATTAGAGTAATGAAACGAATGATTTTTGACGAATTAAGTATATTGTTTTTTTGTGGCTGCTTGTAATATCAAAAGTACAGGAAGGTTTGTTTTTTTATGCTGAAAGTTAAATCGCGGGCAGGCGAATCAGTGCAACAAATGATACGACGCTTCAAGAAGCTGTGCGAAAAAGAGGGGCTAATCAGAGATATGAAACGCATGGCCTATTACGAAAAACCCTCAGAAAAAAACCGCCGACGTATGCGCAAAGCCCAGCGAACTGTAAACCAATACCCATAAAAAATCCTTTCGCGAAAGACTTTTTAGTCGCACCTAACCCGAGCAGGCAAACGAAGCTTGCTCGGCTTTTATTTACAGACAAGCCGAAAAACTATACCCTGCCGCCCTGCCGACAGCGTAATCATTCCTTCGCCCCATGCTTGCGCAGCAGTTCGATGATTTCTGTGTGGCCTTTGTCTTGGGCATACAATAAGGCAGTCCGACCTTGGTTGTCTTTGGCGTTCACATCGGCACCCTTGGCGATGAGAAGCTCCACCGCATCTTTTTTACCATAAGTGGCTGCGAGGTGTAGCGCAGTCCGCCCGGCCTCGTCTTTTGAGTTGACATCAACTCCCTTGGCGATATGAAATAGCACCAAATCCAGTTGTCCTTGCCTGGCCGCCCAGTGCAGCGGCGTGTTGCCCCATTCTTCGGCCTCGTGCTTGCGCAGCAGTTCAAAGATTTCTTCATGTCTTTGCGCCCACGACAAAGGAGCCCGGCCATCTTTGTCTGCGACGTTCACATCGGCGCCTTTGGCGATAAGAAGCTCTGCGATGTCCCTATTGCCTTTGCGTGCGGCCTGGTGCAGAGGCGTCCTACCATCTTGGTCCTTTGCATTGACATCCGCGCCGGCGGCTATGAGCATTTCTACAACTTCCTGATGGCCCTGGGTGGCCGCATCGTGAAGGGGCGTCTTGCCAGAATCGTCTTTTGAGTTGACCTCGGCTTCTTTGGCCAGCAACAGCCCCACCAAATCACTCTTGCCAGCAACCGCAGCGTAGTGCAGCGGTACGTCGTTCCATTCGTCCTTTGCATTTACATTAGCGCCCTTGGCAAGGAGTAACTCAATTACATCCTGATGGCCTGTAAAAGCCACCCAGTGTAGAGCCGTCCAATTGAGCTGGTCGTCCTTTGTATTCACATCGGTTCCTTGTTCCACGAAACGCTTCACACTTGTCAAATCCCCCAACCAAGCAGACATGTGGAATTTGGAAACATCGGCGCCTTTGGCAACTAAGAACTCGAATAACTCGCGGTTTCCACCCGATACTGCGTAGCGAAAGGCCGTCCAGCCGTCCAAGTCCTTCGTATTGAACTTAGCTCCATTGTTTACGAGAAACTTCGCTAATTCCACGTCCTCATTCCAAAGCGCATAGTGAAGCGGCGGATAGTCATTCTTTGGCGTGATATTGACATCAGCGCCTTTATCAACGAGAAGTTTTATCGTATCTTTGTCTTCATTCCAAATGGCCCAATACAAAGGTGTATAGCCCCACTTGTCCTTGGAATTTACATCGGCTCCCTTAGCGAGGAGAAATCCTATTATGTCTTTTTCTCCTCTCCTAACGGCACGTTGGAACGGTGTGCGGCCCTGCGTATCCTTTGCGTTGATGTTAGCACCTTTAGCCAGAAGCAGTTCTACGACTTTCTTGTGTCCTTTCTCTGCTGCGTAGTGCAGGGCCGTCTTGAGAGAACCCCACTCTCTGGCATTGACATCGACACCCTTTGCCAAAAGTACCTTGACATCGTCTACTTCACCTGCAGATGCAGCTTCTTGCAGTGATATTGGTGGTTCATCAGTTGAACCAGGAGGTTTGTTATGGTATAACCACACTCGACCTTGGCCGTTGTTATACCACCATCCTCCCATAGCTACATCAGGGTAATTATCATTGCTTAAATCACCCAAAGCAACATGCTGAGGAAAATTAATCGTATCCGTTGGCAAAGTAAAGGTCTTATCGCAAGCTGTATCTATCGAAGCTTTTTTGTCACCATAGAAGAGGTGGGCTTTGCCTGTGTTGGAGTAAGGGGCAGTAACAATGATGTCACCGTAATCATCATCGTTTACATACCCGGCATCCATCCCGCATCCAAAACTGTCCTGAGTATCAGCTTCACCATCGAAAGTCTTATCTGCGATTGTATCCATATCTTTTCCGCCCCAATAGAGATAGACCCGACCCCGGCGGTTATTGTAGCTGCGGACTCCAATAATAACATCGTCAAAACCATCATCGTCAATATCAAATATGCACCCAGACACACCAAAGTCATCCCGTCTATTCTCGCCGGTAAAAACCTTGTCCGGAATCGAGTCCATACTTGTTCCCGGCCCACCGTAATAGAGGTATGCACGACCTTGGCCGCTGACTCCTGCCCAGTAATTCCAGGTACGTGTTGAAATAAGAAGATCACCGTAACCATTACCATTTACATCACCGACTCTTTTTGGATTGCTTATATCACGGCCAAAACGGTCATTTTCATTCTCACCATCAAAAGTCAGATCAAGAGTTGTATCCATAGGATCTCCGCCATAAAAAAGATAGACTCGACCCATTTTATTATTGAACGCGGAGGCACCTACGACCATATCGTCGTAACCATCATTATTGACATCGCCGAAACGAGGATAATTGCCATATTGCGTATAAGATTCAGTTGGTCCGGTTAAGATCAGATCCGGTTTGGTGTCCAGGAACGCCGGCTTTAAGGATGAGGACACAGACTGAGACCTTGCTTCTACGGCATCGGTGGAATCAGGCAATGGAGCATCACAACCTGATATCCAAAGAAACAACAAAACGACTATCGATAATACCACGTGTTTTGTATTTGCTTCTCATATCGCCTGCTCCTCATTACAACCCCCCAATAAAATTGGGGGGCTAAACATTCTTACGCCATCACCGTATCGGTGACGGCTAAACGACCTGTGCATCAAATTTGCATAACTGGCAGAAATCCTTCATCTGGTCCTTGTAGTCGCCGTAGAAGAATATCTGGTGGAAGCCGGGGAAGCTGAGCACTTCCTGGTCGCCGTCGAATTTGACCTTGACCGATACGACGCATCCGCCGCTTGGCGGCACATCCATATTCTCAAGGACCGCACCGGCTGAAATGAGCACCTTCGAAGGCGTATCGTTTTCGGAAGTGCCATCCCCCTTGCCTGGCAGAACGTCGATACTTGTAACCCGCTGACCCATCCGCCAGAGCGCGCGCGGCACCGCATCCCGGTTGCCATGGTGATGCATTAGGTCAAACGGCTCAGGCCCGGAGCTAAAACCATTGAGCTTCGTCGGACACGAACAGTGCGCGCCGATTATTGAATCATCGGATGTATCAGCTACGGGGTCCTGCTGAAATCCCGGACGGTCGAATAAATACTGCACGATAATTTGTGAGGCAACGGCACCATAATCGGCCTCGCAGATTGCTGGTATGCCGTCATCGTTCATCCGCGACCAGGCAATGCAGGGCAGGCTCACTTTGATTTTCGCCAGGGCACCGAGACAATCCATCGTTATTGCATCGGCCTGCTCGTTTTCAAGAATCTTACCGGCGACGTAATAGCTCTTTACGCCGTTAATTACATCCTGCCGGGTCGCCCCTGTGACCCTGCGGGCCCTGCGGATATAATCGTCGGCCATCGCCAGGATGTCTTTGCTATCAGCGGTCTGGTTGTACTGCTCGATAAATGTCGTTGCCGGTATAACACGCATTGTAATGCCCGTATCGGCAAGGGTTGCTTCGGAGCGTTCCCGACCTCTTATCACAACACATCGCGTTCGGCGCATCTTGGCCGCCGCACAAAGCATCTTCATACCATAAGCAGCCTGGCTAAAATCGTTTGTGGCATAAATCACGCATCCGGGAGCATCGGCCAGACGGATTGTGTTGGTGGTAAACGACGTGCCTAACGGCGAAAAGATAACCGTTGGGATTCCGGTATCGACCGCTTTGTGAGCAGTAGGCCAGGTGTGCTGCTGGCGGTCCAGCATGACCAACATCAGGCCGTCAACCTTGGCAGCTTTGGCCTCGGCCAGCCAGGCGTCGGCCTCCGTGGCGCTATAGATAGGTTCAGAACGCAAATCGAATTTGACGCCAAGCGTCCCGGCTGTCTCCACCAATTGCGCGGTGTACTTTTGCCTTGCGGCCTGGCCGTCATAGACTGCGCCGGGCCACCACATTCCGTAATCTTCTTTTCGCCGGACGAACGCCACCTTGATTGTCGGGACGTACTTCGAGGCCGGCCCAGATGGACGCATCGGCCCGGTTACTATCTTCTGCGGCCACAGCGATGCGCAGCCGCTCAGAAGCGACGAGCCTGCAAGCAATACCGTCGAACCTCGCAGAAAATCACGTCGAGTGCACCCATGATGGGCATCACAATGTAAGGGACATCTTGAAGAAATCATAATTACCTCCTGTAAAATTTTTAAATTGGTGTACACAGCACACTCTAATGCTACGACTATCCGGAAAACATATAAATTAATCGGTAATCACAAAAGTGCCTAAAGTGAGCTAAAGTGCCTAAAATGAACTAAAGTTATAAAAAGTCCAATTAGGGTGGATTTTACCCACTAAGACAGCCTGTGTAGGATATGATATGGACTATGAAATGGAATTTCAAGAATTTCCTTGTTTCGATACTTGATGCTCGATACTCGATGCTCGTCAATAAACCATCCCCAAAGCCTTCGGCTTTGAGGCTGCCACCCGTAGAGTTTTTTTTGAAGATTTTTTCCTGGCTATATAATTCTGAACTGCCGTTATTGCTTAACCTGTGGTTTTGGCATAGGCCAGAAGACCCAATCGCCGTTATCTGCCCACATCCTGGGCGTGCCTCGACTGCCGAGGCCCAATTTACCCCCATCGTCTGTGAGATCCATGCCAAAGCTATACAGCAAAAATCCGCCGTTTGTCCTTCTGTAAATCAGCGGGCCGTCACTGTACGGGTCCATCGGTAATTTCTTCAAATAACCCGTCTCGACCAGCTCATTCAGGCTGGCTGGATATTGGCCTTTTTCTTTCTCATAGCGCATAATTGCCAGAACCGTCAATAAAGCCTGCCTGCCTGTTTTCATTCGCCAGGCGATTTGACTTACTCTTCTGTATGCTGGAGTATTAATTTTCAACATTATAGGTGTTATCTGAACATCTTCGTTCCCTTCCTGCTCGTCTATAGGCTCATCGCGCAAATCCCACGGCGTTTCAGCAAGTATCTCAGCAAATCGTCCAAAATATCTATCAATATTAGCAACCATCTCCTGCCTGTCCGGATATTTGAAGCTAATCAATCTCCACAGGCTTTCCTTCCAGTCATCGGTGGCCACATATGGCAGACCTCGCGCCAACATACGGCCACCGCCCTGCCCATCATCAGTAAACGTCCGTTGAATTGCGTCATACCAAAATACTTTTTCCGCTTCCAAAGAGAAATTCGGCTCTTGCTTTCCAAACTGCCTGTCCAGCTCTTCCTGGGTGCTTTTCAAAACATCCTCCGGCACGTCAACACGTTCCAGGAGCATAAAAAACGTACCATTAGCAAGAGCCTCCATCGCAATACCCACTAACTGCTCAATTAACAAACCATGGCCGTGTAAATGACCGCCAAATCTCATCAGAGCAACAGAGTCACTCAATGCGGTGTCAATGTCTCCATTGTATGCCTCATATTGAATCTGCCATCGCATAGCACGCGCCAGAGATTTGTAGCTCGGCAGAACCTCCATGGTATCAGCCACAAGACCTCCTCGGGCCAATTCAGGCTCATCGCTGGTGTATTTGCTCCAGTAACCGACACAACGTGAGCCTTGCCTGAGTGCTTCAAAAGCCTCTTGGTTATCTTCCAGCCAGGTTGGCAAGGAACTCAACTGCACATCGTTCAAGTCCGTTGGCCAATTTGCCCTGCTTTTGCTTAGCCATTGTGGCATTTCCACATATAGTTCAAAGGCTTTCTCATAGTACGGCCTTGCATTGCCCGCCTCATCCCTGCCGGCCTGTACAAGCTCATTCAGCCAATCAACATAGTTGATACTTATCGTCGGCCTGCCAACAAGAAGCGGAATAGAACATACAAAAAAATACAAGACTATAATTCCAAACACCTGCAAACTGCGCACAAGAGCCGTTCGCCAGAGTGGTCGGCAGCGTTTTTTGGCCCGTCGTAATAAAACAGCTAACAGTTTCCCATCGCCGAATCCGGTGATTAACTGCTGAGCTTTTTGCTGTTTTTGCTCATCGGTTGTACAATCCTTTAGTTCATCCTCAAAATGCGCTGCCAGTTCGGCCATTACTTCTGAGCGGACCTTTTTACGATAGCGCATCTTCTTTATGACCCGGTTTATGAATGCGGCGGCGGAATCGGGAAGGCGCCGGAGGTAGGATTGCTTTTCCTGTGTTTCCATTTTTGACCTCAGAAAAATATTGCGTTTTGTGAACCCGCAGTAAAACTGCGGGCTAATTACAGGTTAGGCCAACGTAAGTGCGCCGCCGAAGACGAGATTCAAGCCGGCCGTCAACTCCCTGAGCTGGGCCTTTTGCTTTGCTAATTGGTCTTTGCCTTTGCCGGTGATGGAGTAATATCTTCTCTTTCGGCTGGACTGGTTCTTCTCCCACCTGCCTTTAACGAGTTTTTTTGCCTCCAGATTGTACAGCAGCGGGTACAGCGTTCCTTTGCCAAGGGTCAGGATATCTCCGCTTCGCTGCTCGATAGCCTGGCTGAGCTCGTAGCCATACGTTGGGCCGCGAGAGAGAATCTCCAGTACGACCACCGGTGCAATCCCCTTCAATAATTGACTTTCAAATTTCATAAATATCTCCTTCTAACACTGACTAACACGGACTATAACACTGACTTACACTGCCCCCACCACAGGGGTGGGGGCTAATAAACTAATAACTTCTGTTTTCTGTTTATTATGTTATACATACTATGTAATGTCAACTAAAAATAAAAAAATTTAAGATTTTTTTTAAAATCCCTATTGAGGCATCAATTTCGCCGAAATTTCTTGCAAAATCGCCTTTTCTGCGTAAAATAGTTATAAAATTGCTCTAAACGGGGCGTTTGAACCGATTAGGATTAGAGAGCGGAAACCGTTACATCCGGAGCAGTGGCCGAGCGGCTGAAGGCGACGGTCTTGAAAACCGTTGTACCGAAAGGTACCGGGGGTTCGAATCCCTCCTGCTCCGTTCAACGACTAAGGGTAACAACAGGGGTCAGGATATGTCTATACCTGCCAAAAGGCTTCTGCAAAATGGAGATTAGGCATACTTTGGGAAGGAAAAATCTATTTTCTGATTTTTCCTTCCCGAACGGTAAGTCTCTGTCAAATAATTATTTAAGTTGATTATTCAAGGAAATCGACAAAACGATTTCCTTGAATAATATATGGCTAATCTCCATTTTGCAGAACTCTTACCTGCCAAGAATAAAGGAGGTTACAGCAACTGGAGCAAACGATTCACTGCCGTCGAAAAGGGCAAGGTTGGCAAACGAATCGGCAGCCATGTTGCGGGTAGTAATAGTTTGGGAAAATATCATCATCCATGACTCGGGCTGAGGAACCTGCTGTGTTTGCCGGTTTGCCGATTCCTCTAAGAGTTTATCTGAGTATTCGCTCTGAGAAGACGCAAGTCTTTGCTGTTAATAAACTTAGCAATTTTAGGCCAAAAACGTAAGCCTTTTGTTTATAAGGACTTATCGGTCTCAAGGAGTATTAGTCGGATAGACTCATAGTATCGAGCATCACCGGGCGGCACAGGCGTAAGAAAACTTGATGGACTTGATGAAGTCGCTAAGAAATCTGGTCGATTACAGTCATAAAATAGGCTGTTTCAAAACCTTTAATCACAGAGGTCAAAAGTGAAAAACCAAAACGCTTTTAGCTTATTTGAGGTAATAACGGTTATTCTCATCATTGGCATCTTGGCTGCGGTGGCAGTTCCAATTATGCGTGGCCGTATCGATTCAGCCAGGTGGTCGGAAGGAAAGGCGATTGTGGGAACCATAGCGACTGCGTTACATGCCCATATCGCTGAGAAAGGCAGTAATTTCTCCGCCATCCCGACTCTGGCGGAATTGGGTTTCAAGGCTAATGATTTGACCGGTAGCTATTTCACAGGTGGTGAGTCCGGCGCGGGCAATTTTTCATGGGTGATAAATGACAATGACCCAATAAATTTCTTAATTACTGTCACTGCTCCTGTAGGCGTTAACGCCCCTTCTCAAATTACATTAGATCACACCGGTACATATACAGAAACTCCCTAAGGCCAAAGCTCAGGATCAGGTGGTGACAGCGAACCTGGAGGAGGTAGCGGTGGAAACAAGGGCGACGAAAAGAAGTAGAACCACCTTCCCGCACTGACCCACCACTTAGAGGGAAGATTACCATTCGAGACAAAGACCGTTCTCAGTGGTGTAAATCATTCCATGACCAGTTTAAAAATACGCTTCTTCTTTTTTGGATAAGAGACAAACTCCGACAAATAACAAAACCATACCTGAAATCTGCATAATTGTAACCCATTCTCCTAAAATCAAAAAACCCAACAATGCCGCAAAAAAAGGTGTTGAAAGCTCCATAGCAGAAACCTGAGCAGCTTTAATTCGCTTCAAGCCTTCATAATAAAGTATAGTCCCCGCCCCAACTATAACGCCGACCAGGACTTGGTAGATATTGGAAAGAACCAGCGATGACTTGAGCGATAAATAGACAATAAATATTACCGAGGCAATTGAAAACCTGTAAAAGGTAATTACGCCGGCATCAAGCCCTCTAAGATATTTTCTCATCACTATAGCCGTCGTTGCCCAGGCCACTGTTGCTAACAGTACATAAATATCTCCTGCCGTGCCTAATTTTATCACAAACAGATTTTCCAGTGTTCCCGTTGTAACAAACACGGCCGCAATTATCATAATGAATATGCCTGCGTAATCAAATTTTGTCAGCTTATCTTCCTTTAGAAAAAAGAACCCTATCAGAATAATAAAGATCGGCTGCATATGACCGAGCAGGACTGCATTAAGCACGGAGATTTTTGTTAAGGCAAAAAAGTACAGTAAATCCGCGAATATCGTCCCGGCTATTGCAAGATAAAGCAATTTTGAGAGCTGCCTTTTGGTAACCTTAAGATTTCTTCTGCCCGTGAAAAAAACGTACAAAAGAGCAGTCAAGGCAACAACTATCGCCCTGATAGCAGAGGTTTGAAGGAAATCAGAGTTTGCATAAGCCAATTTAGCAAAAACCGGCTCAACAGCCCACATCAAGCTGGCTCCAAGTATTGCCAATATGCCTGTTTTCTTTGCGTTCATAATAGCTATACATATCCGATAAAACAGATGAATCCTGATAGCATATTTACACCTTCAACGCAAGATGGTAAACGTTACAGGAAACTTTATAAGTAGAAAGAGGAGCACTTATATTACTCCGGTTGCAAATTGTGCTTGTATAAGGTCTGTTTGTGTGCTATCATTTGAAGGTCTAAAATGAATAGAAGCATAAATTTCGTTACCAGGTGTTTATCAGCTTTGAGCAATACTGGCAATGGAAGAGGGTTTCGTCATGTGCCCGAAATACACATTAGCGGTAATTGTTATTCTTTGTTTGGCGAATTGCCTGACTTGTAACATTTATGCGTCCGATTCGTCAGCCGTATCAAATGATTCACCAAATGGGCATGTATCCAAACAAATCATCGATGAAGAACAACAATCAATTGCTAATCTTCGCGAGCAAATCGCTCTTTTAGAGAGCAAAAATCGCCTGCTTGAAGAAAAAAATCGGAACCTTTTAAACACAATGTACCGGGCGCTTAGTCTTGCCCCGATGTTTATCATCGCCGTTATTGGTCTAATCATTTATTTGACCCACCGGCGATACGAAAAAGACAAATTGCTTCTAATGTGCATAATTAAGAGCGAAATCGCAAAATTAAGAGCAGGACTCGAATCCCGATATCCTGATCTCGAAATGAAATCAAAAGTCAGCTTACAGGGTAAAAACAAATCGCTGGAACAATCAATCAGAAACATTGCAGAATCAATAATCTCTGATGCAATTAGACCCATTGACGAGCGTACGAAGTCTTTAATGGGAAGCAGGATTCTCCTTCAGATAGAGTTATCGGCGCTCCAGGCGGAACGACAGATGGATAAAGGCCAGCTAACAAGTGCTATAAGATGCTGGTTTGACGTTGCACAAAAGGCCTGGACTATAAACTGGAAATGGCGTGTTACAATTGCTCTTGATAGAATTAATTATCTTCTCAATAAGGGAGCCAAAATCACGCTCACCTCAACTAAAACTGAATTGGGCTCTTTTTTGCAATCTCTGCCCCCGCATTTTGAACCGCTGGTCAAAGCAATTCAAGCCAAAATATAGAGAAAGCTAATCTGAAATAATTTGAATTGATTTTTTCCTGTCTTTTTATATTCTTGTTACACTGATTTATCAGTAGTGGATAGCCCTTGGGTACGTTCCAGCTTGGTTGGCGATAATGTTTTTCAGGCGAGGATTGCAGAAGTGCATATTGATTCATATCAATTCGGTAAAATCGTCATTGACGGGGTAGAATACAGCAGTGATTGCATAATACTTGGCAATTCAGTCCAGGCCAACTGGTGGAGAAAGCAGGGGCATTTGTTATCTGCGGAGGATTTGCAGCCTATCATTACCGCTAAGCCGTCCTTGTTAATAGTCGGCTGCGGCGCATCAGGGCTGATGAAAATCTCAGATGAGGCCCGCCACGTTTTGATGGAAGAGGGCATCCAGTTGGAAGCGGTTGATACGGCCAAGGCCGTCGAGCGATTTAACGAACTGTCACAAACCAGTGTTAACGTCGCCGCTGCGCTGCATTTGACTTGCTAAGGTAGTCTTTGCAGAAAAGCTACTTCTCGGATTTTTTTTCGGGTTTTTGCACTTCGCCGGTCATAGGGACAAATCGGACCAGCATAACGTTCCTCTTGCTGATTTTGCCCTTTTTATCCTTTGTTATCACGACCAGATGTTGAAAGCCGAAAGAACCCTCCACGGGCAATATCATTCTGCCGCCCGGCTTTAACTGCTCGAGCAGAGGCGGAGGTATGCGCCCGGCGACGGCCGTGCCGATGATGGCGTCAAACGGGGCCTTCTCCGGCCAGCCGAAAAATCCATCACCGAACCTGACGAATACGTTCGGGTAGCCGAGCTCCTTCAGGCACTTTTTGGCCCTCTTTGCAAGTCCTTCGACAATCTCAATAGTATAGACCTGCTGTGCAATCTCGGCGCATACCGCGGCCTGATAGCCGGAGCCGGTGCCAATTTCGAGTACTTTGGAATTAGGCTTTAACTGTAAGGCCTCGGTCATAAAGGCCACGATGTACGGCTGACTTATGGTCTGGTCATAGCCGATAGGCAGTGGGTTGTCGATGTAGGCATAGTGCTGCTCGGTGGCTCGGATGAAGGCGTGGCGGGGCACAATTCGCATTGCTTTTAGGACATTGGGGTCCTTGACATCTCTGGCCTGGATTTGCCAGGAAACCATTTTTTTTCGTTCTTCAATCCGCTCTTTAAAAGCCGGATGCTTATGGTCGGGACGCAGTGGTTTCTTATCGTTCGGGTCTTTTTGCCCTTGTTCGGGCTGCTGGTTCGGCTCGGGTAGCGCCTGATTCGCATCCGCTTCTGTATTCTGCGAAGCTACAACAGGCTCAGGCTCCTTCGCACAGTTAATCGTAAAGATAATTGCAAATAACGCCGGCACTATCAGCAAACACAAAGCAACATACATCCATTTTTTGAGCAATCCTGGATTTTTTTTTACAGTCATTTTCTATCCCTCCAATTTGCGTTCTACAATTTCCGATTGAGATTTGGCTACGGCCACCCCCAAACAAGCCTTCGACAAGCTCAGGCCAGGGTTTGAGGGTGCCACCCGGGCATATTGTGTCATCCTGTTGCTTTTGCTGTCATTCCTGTGAAAACAGGAATCCAGAAAATGACAAGATAGCAGATTCCCGCTGGAGTTTATCCCGCACAGCGATGCGGGGCGGGAATGACATCAAGAATCAAACCCAACAACTAATATTATACCATATCCGTAGAAAACAACCGCAATTTAATCTTTTCCAAAAACCTCATTTTTTAGATTTTTTACAGGGCTGTTTCCTATATGGCGAACGGGAGATGTTCTTAGTTTTTAGCAACTGCTTATCATCATTTAGCAGCCATCCTGCCGGTTTAACTGCCAAAAATTTTGTAAAAAAACCCCTTGCAAGAAAAAGATTAACTTTTATACTTTAAGCTATGATAATTGCGGGCGTAGCTCAGTGGTAGAGCGTCACGTTGCCAACGTGAATGTCGTGAGTTCAAATCTCATCGCCCGCTTTAAGGAGTTTTCCCAGGGATAGGGGCCTGCAAGCGCATCTTATTGCGTTGAAGGAACCTCATAGTATCGGTGAGGCACCGGCTAAGTGGTAGTTTGGCATTGGTTGCCGATACGTTTAGGAAACCGTGAAAACTTGGCTAAAACCCGCTGCTTCACTTTTGCGAAGCAAAACGGCGGGTTTGATGCCTTTTTTGTTTATTATTTCAGAGCTGCACCCGCTTGCGCGGGTGTAAACTCGTGCCTGCCCCTGCTTTTGCAGGGGGGTAAACTCGTCCCCGCGAAAGCGGGGAGCAGGCAGCAAAATCGTTCAGGAGTATTGAAATGGCCGAGGAAGAACAATCCACGACACCGGAAGAAGAACAATCCACGACACCGGAAGAAGAACAATCCACGACACTGGAAGAAGAACAACCCACGACACTGGAAGAAGAACAGCCAACGGCACCGGAAGAAGAACAACCGACAACATCGAAAAACACAGTAACAATCGAAGAAGCAGGCCCCTGCAAAAAAAAGGTCTCTATAGAGATACCGGAAGAAACAATTAAGAACGCCACTGATGAAAAATACAAAGAGCTGCGTAAAGAAGCGCTGGTGCCGGGTTTTAGAAAGGGTCGAGCACCACGCCGACTGCTGGAAAAAAGATTCGGCAAGGATACAACTGAGCAAATCAAATTGAAACTGCTGATTGACGCGAGCGATTCAGCCGTCAAGGACAACGAGCTGCAGCCAATAGGCGAGCCGGACGTTGACTTTGAAAACATCGAGATGCCGGCTGAAGGCCCGCTGAAATTTGATTTTGAGGTCGAAGTGCGTCCCGAGTTTGACTTGCCGCAGCTTGAAGGCATCCCGGTAACGAGGACAAAACTGGAAGTTACGGACGAGCAAATCGACAGAGAAATTGAGCGATTACAAAGATGGTCAGGTATATGGACACCGCGTAAGGATGGAGCTGTTGAGCCTGACGACCAGATAATTGCGGATGCGCTTCTCAAGGCCGAGGGCATTGAAGAAGAACAGAAACTCGACAACATCGAGATATATGTAAGGCAAAACGGTTTTGTCGGAGAAATCCCGGTTGAGAAGCTCGACGAATTACTGGCAGGTGCCGAGGCCGGCCAGACTAAACAGATAAGCGTCGATGTCCCAAAGACGTATTTCAGAGAAGAATATCGCGGCAAAAAGGTGGATATCAAAATTGACATCAAAGATATCAAATGGCTCAAGCCCGCCGAGTTAGACGAAAACTTCCTCACGAGACTCGGCATCGAAGATGAAAACGAACTGCGGGAAAAAACCCAGGACACGCTGCAAAGCCGATTAGAGACACAAGCTCGAACTCAAATGAGCGAGCAGATTTATGAGTATCTGCTCGATAACACCAATTTCGAGCTACCGTTAGACGTTGTTGCCCAGCAGGCGACATCGCTACTGCAAAGGCAATATACGAATCTGATGATGCGTGGCTTGGCCCGCGAGCAGCTCGAAGAGCAGCTAGAACAGCTTCAGGCCGGCAGCGAAGAGCAGGCCCGGGAACAGCTAAAAACATTCTTTATTATGGACAAAGTCGCTGATAAGCTCGAGATTGATGTCAGCGAAGAAGAGATTAACGGCCATATCGCCCAGATAGCCATTCAGCGAGGACAAAGGCCCGAAAGAATGAGAGAGCAAATGGAACGCGATGGCTCGTTAGCTCAGTTCAGGTTAGAGGTACGCCAAAATAAGTGTATCGCCAAACTGCTTGAGACAGCAAAAATAACTGAGAAAAAGCCCGAAAAGAAGGCCAAAAAAGCCCGGAAAACCACTAAGAAATCGTCGAAAAAAACCGCTGAAAAACCAGCCGGAGCCGAGAAAAAACAACCCAAAAAACACAAAAACAACAGTTGAACGCCCTTGGAAACTCCGTAATGGGGAATAATATATTACAAAAATGGGGTAAAACAAGAGAATCAGCGAGTAAAAATATCCGATAAAAACGTATCCGCTTACCGAAACACGAGTTGTAAAAAAATACGAACTTCATAAAGGAAGCAATGAATGTCTATTGAACATCGTGCAGGAAACATTGTGAAGGGTTCCCACTTCGCGGCTTATTCCAAAACAGGACCCCAAAGTATGGATGTGTACAATCAATACGGCCAGTACCAGCGCTATCGCCAGATGAGTCTGGACGATATGCTGCTGGAAAACCGGATTGTGTTTCTAATAGGGGAGATATCGTATCAAAGGGCTGCTGAGGTCATTATGAAGATGCTGTATCTTGACAACCTCAAGCGCAACAGCGAAATCAGCTTGTATATCAATTCCCCGGGCGGCAGCGTTGACGATACGATGGCTATTTATGATACGATACGCTTCATCGGCTCGCCGGTGGCAACCTACTGTATCGGCAGGGCTCAGTCCGGGGCTGCGGTAATACTGGCAGCCGGCGCAAAGGGCAAACGACACGCCCTTCCACACGCCAAACTTATGCTGCACCAGCCCTGGGGTGGTGTCAGCGGCCAGGCAGCCGACATCAAAATCCAGGCCGAAGAAATACTCAAGGCAAAGACTATGATAAACGAAATCCTCGCAAAACACTCCGGCCAGCCGGTTGAAAAAATCGCCGCTGAAACTGAAAGAGACAGATATATGACTGCCGAGGAGGCTCAAAAATACGGCCTTATCGACGAGGTGCTGCGCGAAGAAGACAAAGACAAAGATAAAGATAAAGATAAAGATAAAGATAAAAAAGAAAAGGAAAAAAAGAACAACGAAAAGAAAAAGTAAAAACAGATAGCCAGTGGCGAGTAGAATAAGTGAACTAAAGTGCCTAAAATGAGCTAAAGTGAGCTAAAGTTAGAAAATAATCCACAACTTTAGGCACTTCAAACTTTAGGCACTTTAGACACTTTTTTGATAACCAATTAACCATATTGTGGTTTTTCGTTTTTAACTTTAAGTTTTTAGTCTTAGAGGTAAATATGATAGTTAATCAGAACCTGGTGCCGATAGTAATTGAGAAAAGTGGTCGAACCGAACGCGCGTACGATATTTATTCAAGACTGCTGAAGGACAGGATAGTTTTTCTCGGTGGGCCAATTGAGGATACATCCGCCAATCTAATCATTGCCCAGATGCTGTTTTTGAGCAATGAAGACAACAAGACCGACGTCCATTTTTACATCAATTCGCCCGGCGGCTCAATCACAGCAGGCTTCGCAGTGTATGACACGATGCAGTTTCTGCGTTGCGACGTTGCGACGTATTGTATCGGGCAGGCAGCAAGTATGGCGGCGTTGTTATTGGCCGGCGGTAAGACTGACAAACGCTTCCTGCTGGCAAACAACAGGATCCTTCTGCACCAGCCATTAATCACAGGGCAATTGATTGGACCGGCTACCGACCTCGATATCGAAGCACAGGAAATACTTAGGCTGCGCGCTCGGCTTTATGATATATTAGCCAAACATACAGGCCAAACGGTCGAGAAAGTTGAAAAAGATTGTGACAGGGACCTCTGGCTGGACGCAGCCGAAGCAATCGAATACGGATTGGCCGACAGAATATTACAAAAAGCACCTGAAATCGTCAAGAACCAGGAGCAACAGGAGCAGGAATAATGGATATGGATATCGAATTATCAGAAGTCAGAGGTCAGAAATCAGAAGTCAGAAATCAGAAGTCAGAAGTCAGTCTTTTGTCTTCTGTCCTCTGTATTCTGTCCTCTGTCTTCTGTCTGTACTTTATTGTCGGCTGTGAAAACGCAAACAGCATAAGAACACCGCTGGTCGAGCAAATTGGAAACTTGACGGAGCAAAAAACGCAGTTAGAGAAGCAGCTCGAACAGTCCAAAGCCGAAAACAAACAATTAACAAAACAAATGCACGTCCTCTCCGGCTTACCAGAGGAAGTCAAGGGCGAAAATCTCTATCACCTCCAAAAAATCGAGATTGGCAAATATACCGGCTTCTTCGATAAAGACGAAGACGGCCAGAAGGAAAAGCTGATTGTCTATATAAAGCCGATTGATGAAGAAGGAGATATAATAAAAGCGAGCGGAACTGTGGACGTCCAGCTCTGGGACCTAAATTCGTCAGAGGCAAACCAGGCTCTGCTCGGCCAGTGGCACGTAGAACCAGATGAGCTAAAAAAACTATGGATTGCATTCTTAGTCACCAATTACAAACTGATTTTTGATATAGCCGACAAGGTCCAGAGTTTCGACGAGCCATTGACAGTGAAGGTAACCTTCACCGACTACCTGACCGGCAAAGTATTCAAAGAACAAAAGGTAATCAAGCCACAAAGTCCGTAACTCGTGCCCCGTTACTTGTATTTCGTATTACGCGATGAATAAGAACCTGGTCATACCAAAGGACAAAATCGCCGATTTTTGCCGGCAGCATCATATCCGCCAACTTTCTGTTTTTGGCTTCGCTCTGCGGGACGATTTTGCTCCCGACAGCGATGTGGATGTGCTGGTGGAGTTTCAAGCCGGACATGTGCCGGGATTTAGTTTCTTTGATATGCAGGATGAACTTTCGCAGTTGCTCGGCCGAAAGGTCGAACTGCATACCCCAAATTTCCTGAGCCGATACTTTCGAGACAAGGTGCTCAAAGAGGCCGAGGTACAATATGCCCAAAGCTGAAGACGTTACTCGTATGCGTCACATGCTTGACGCCGCACGCAAGGCCGTCGAGTTTACCCACAAAAACTGGCTTTTTGGTTCACAAACCAGCATATAGTCATTTTTTTCGTAGATTTGCAGAAAAAATAAAGAATTTTATTGACATTCGGTAGTAAATTCGTTATAATACATTTAATAATTGAGGTCCGGTCGAGTTTTGGCTATAGGTCAGGACAAAATCGAAGCGGGCAAGTCTCACTTCGAAATTCCGTCCTCATTTTAGCATGTTTGCTTGGCGCGCTATATGTCTTAGCGTCTTACAACATGAATCACGTGTGTTTGTACAATGTAATCTTTTTGTTGAGGAATACCGCATATAAGCATATTAATTAAGGATAAGACCATGAATACTATTCGTCCACCTCCTAAATGTGAACCGCGTGTATACTATAATCTCACGAATAAGTTGTTACTTTTAATTGAAACATTCGGTCCGGTTATAAGTCGGGCCTAAAGAAAGGAAAAATTATGATTGACGAAAAATACACAATCGTTAAAGAAGAAAACTTTATCGAAGCTACACGCGACAGTGGTTACAAATCAACTGCAAGTGCCATTTCAGAAATTGCCGACAACGCTTTTCAGTCTGGCGCTAATAATTTCGTAGTACACTTCAAAAGTGAAACACCGACCTACTCAGGGAAAGGAAAGCCAAAGTCGCCCGAGGTGAAAGAGATAGTCTGTGTTGATGATGGATCGGGTATGTCGCCAGATGTATTGAGAAATGCTTTACGCTTCGGCGGTACAACACGGTTCAATGCGCGGGACGGACTCGGGCGTTTTGGAATGGGCTTGCCAAATTCGTCTGTCAGTCAGTGCCGTCGACTTGAGGTGTTTACTTGGCAACGCCCTGAAAAAGTTTATTTCTGTTACATTGATATTAAAGAGATCGCAGAAGGCAACATGTTGGTTGTACCAGAACCTATCGAATCATCAATACCAGAAGAGTACAAACATCTAGCATCTTCCAAAACCGGAACCATGGTGATATGGAAGAAGTGTGACCGACTCGACTATTCTGCACGTGAAGATACCTTGACACGTGAGTTACCCAAGACTCTCGGGCAGAGCTATCGCTACTATTTGAAAAGCGGCAAAACGATTAAAGTCAACGGCCGAGACGTCAAGCCATTTGATCCTCTGTTTCTTATGACGGAGGCCGAGTTTACTGGTGCTACTGAGCACGGTGCACCACTAAAGTTTGACATCAGAGTTCCCGGTAGTAAAGAAGAAACTGCACCTGTAACCGTGAAATTTTCGCTTCTGCCAGAAGAATGGCAGGTGAAGAAAAGCAAAAAGGAAACGCAAAAACGAGGAATCGATCGCTCTCGGGGATTTTCTATTGTTCGCGCTGGCCGAGAAATCGACTACGGTTACTTTCGACTGCGAAGCCGTCATTGGACTGATTCATGGTGGAGTTGTGAAATCTCCTTTAACCCGGCGCATGACGAACTGTTTGGCGTAACGCATACGAAACAGCAGGCCAAACTCAGTGAACAAATCAGAACAACTATAGAAAAGGATATTAATGCAAACATAGCAACATTGGCTGATATTATTGTTTCGCGAGGCAAAAAACAACATGCCGCTAATACAAAAATGGCTGAAAAAATTGCTAAGGAACAAGACAAATTCTTGCGTACCTCACCTGCTATTCGTGATAAGCAACCTGAGGTTATTAGTAAAGAAATTCGTGAATACGCAGAAGAGAAGGCCACCGATGAAAAACCTCTTGAAGATATCATGAATGATCTTCAAGAACGTCCATTTCTTATGGACTTCGAAAATCTTCCAGGTGCCCCGTTCTACCGTGTGCGAACCTATGGAAAATCAACCGTAGTAACTCTAAATCGGGAGCACCCATTTTTCGAAAAGCTTTATGAACCGCTATGTGATTCTGCTCCTGCCAGTAAAACAGCATTAGAATTACTTTTATTCGCTCTTGCAAAATCTGAAACGCTAACAGATAAAGAGGGGCATGTATGGTATAAAACTCAGCGTGCTGAATGGAGTCGGGTCCTCAGTGTTTATTTGGATGGAATCGTTTCATTAGACGCGTTGAAGATTAAGAACTGGTAAAGAGATACAAACTGATATGGAGGCATACTGGTTGAGTCAAACTGGTTTGTACCCAGCGTTATCTCGGCGGGTTGTTAGGCTAAAATGACCCGCCGAGATTCTTAATTAGTATCTGTTGAAAAACAAAAAGCGACGACGTCACCACTACAAAAGCAGGGAAAGCAGGGAGCAAATTTAAAAAAGCTGGATTCCCGCTTTCGCGGGAATGACAAATCCTCTTTCCACAATAGGAATTAATCGGCAGCTAACGAACATCCAACTCCCTATTTCTACTTGCATACTTATTACGAGTTTGTAATATATCGGTATGCAGAAACTACTCAACAGGATAATATGCGGTGATTGCATAGAGGTTTTGGGTAAGATTGACGAGCCATTCGCCGACCTTATCTTCGCTGACCCGCCATTTAATATTGGCTACAAATACGATAAATACTACGATAAGGTAAAAAAGAAAAACTACATCGCCTGGACAAAAGAATGGATGAGCATCTGCAAAAAGGTCTTAAAACCACACGGCTCGTTCTATATAGCGATAGGTGACGACTATGCCGCCAATGTAAAAATCATAGCCGACGAATTAGGCCTTTTTATGCGTAACTGGATAATATGGCACTATACTTTCGGCCAGCAAATGAAAACCAAATTTGCCCGCTCCCATACACATATATTGTATCTTGTAAAGGATAGGGACAACTTCAAATTCAATGCAGATGAAATTAGAGTCATATCAGACAGACAAAGCGTATATAAAGACAAACGAGCCTATCCTGAAGGCAAAACACCGGATGATGTCTGGAATGAATATCCTCGTGTATGTGGTACATTTAAGGAAAGGATGGATTTCCCTTGTCAGATGCCTGAAAGTTTACTCGCACGGATTATTCGCGTAAGCTCTCATCCAGGAGAATGGATACTCGACCCTTTTAGTGGCTCAGGAACAACCGATGTAGTAGCACATAAACTAAATCGGATATATACCGGTATAGAAATTTCTGAGGAGTATGTAAAAGAATCCGAAAAGCGCATTAAAGAATCCGAAGGACTACCAGTTGAAGGCGAAGGATTATCAAAATGGCCGAAACACGCTGACCAAGAGTTGAAATGGCTTTATCACGAAAACAAAGTACCAGACGGCCAACTTCGTAAGAACAAAATGTTATTGGCTCTCTTTACTACAAAACTAAATAACCGCTTGAAAAAAATCCAACACTACACACCTGATGAAGTTACAGACCGACTGGAAAAACTCCGAAAAACTGGGAAATTAGGAGCACTTCGAGAAGAGCGAATTCGGATGAACGGAGTCAAATCTCATTGAAAACTGATAATATATTGTTTGTTATTTTGCCGTTTGTTGCCAGTGCGGTGATGCTCACGGTGATTCAGGCACCGATAAGCTGGTCGCTGTTAGCTTGGGTCTCGCTGGTGCCTTTTATTTTAGCCTGTTCGGCTGACGCCAAACCACGGCGCTTGGCCCTTGTAAGCTACGTCATTTCAGTTTTTTACTGGCTGGGCAATCTATACTGGATAGTTCCGGTCACTATTGCCGGCTGGATTGCTTTTTGCCTGTACACGGCTGCGCTTTGGCCGATACTGGCGCTTTGTCTGCGCTACTGTAGAATAAAGAAAATCCCTCTATTTCTGGCATCTGCTGTATTGGTTGTGGGTATCGAACGGATGCAGGGCTTTTTCTTGGGTGGTTTTTTCTGGCGGTTTCTGGCGCACAGCCAGTATCAGAATATAACACTTATCCAGATAGCTGATATATTCGGTACGGCTGGAATCTCATTTTTGATAGCGATGGTCAACGGGCTATTGGCCGAGTTAATAATTGCCGTCGCCCGAAAAAACATCTTCAAAATCATCCAATTACCAAAGCTCGCCCTAGTCTGTGCCGCTGTCGTTGCTGCTATTATCTATGGACGATGGAGAATAAGCCAGGAAGACCAATGCGTTCAGCCCGGCCCTTTGGTTGCATCCTTACAGTCGAACGTCCCTCAGTCGGTAAAGAGAACATTCGAGTCCGGTGAAGAATTGTTCAACGGATTGATGGAGCACAGTAAAGCAAGTGCCGAAGCCGGCGCCGAGCTAATCGTCTGGCCTGAAACAATGGTGCAGGCAATATTAGATACAAGCATATGGCCGATTTTGGTTTCCGCAGAGGACAGCAAAGCTTTCGACAAGGCCCTTAAAGAACATTCCAAGGATACTGCCTTTGTTCTTGTAGGTGCGTACGGCGGTCAAATTAAACAAGATGATTCAGAGCCTTATCTGGCCAGGTATAACTCGGCGTTTCTCTACCGTACCGATGGCCAAAAAGATAACAGCCGATACGATAAAATCCATCTTGTCCCTTTCGGGGAATTCCTGCCGTTCAGGAAAAGCTGTCGTTGGCTTTACAATATTTTAATGAAATTTACGCCTTACAATTACGATTATTCGCTCGATGCAGGCAGCGAATATACGGTTTTTGAAATGGCAGGCCAAGACCAGGCAACTCAAGTTTACCCCATTAGAAGTCATACAAGCGAGGAACGTCCTGCAAAAGGAAAAAATTCTAACGGGGCTTACAAATTCGGCGTAATGATTTGTTATGAGGATACCGTCCCTGCGATTGCCCGAAGATTTGCCCTGGACAAGCAGGATACAAAGAGGCTCGACTGGCTTGTAAATATAAGTAATGACGGCTGGTTCGTTCGATTCAAGGATGGAAAAGTCCTGCCAAGCGCAGAACTTGCTCAGCACACAACTGTTTGTGCCTTCAGGGCCGTCGAAAACAGACTTGCCATCCTGCGAAGCGTTAATACCGGAATAAGCTGTTTAATTGACAGCTCCGGACGCATAAGAAACGGATTTTTGGCCGGCACTTTACCACCTAACACTATGGCAAGAACAGGTATGCCGGGATGGTTCCTCGACAGAGTACCGATAGATAGAAGAATAACTTTTTTCAGCAAATTCGGCGAATGGTTAGGTTTTTGCTGTGAAGTTTGCCTTATCTTGTTCATAATAGTATCGCTTTCGGCAAGATTCTTCAAAACCAGAAAATACAAAACTCGTTTGGCAGGGAAGCTAAATGGAACATAAGCTAAAAAAAGATAAAACACAAAAGCACGTAGTTAAAGTAAAAGAACCTCGTTTGCCGGTCTGGAAGCTGGTATCGAAGCTGGAAGCTCGTAAAAAAACGAGCTGCGAGTTTCGCGAACGAGCATCGATACGAGTATCAAAAACGTTAAACGAAAAATTCCGCTTTGGTGAGGCTTTGCTTTTTGCTTACTTAGTGCTATTTACTTTCGGATGCGATGATTTGTCACAAACAACATCCAGCGATTTCAATGTTACTAATATAAATGCGCCCTGGTCAAAAGCGATCCGAATCATCCAGGAGGGTTTGGCCGACAACGACCCATTAGTCAGGGTTCACGCCATCGAAGTGGTCGCATCTACAAGGCAGCTCAAACTGATGCCTACGGTACGTCGATTAATGCAAGATAAATTTATGCCTGTCAGATTTGCAGCAGCTCTGGCTGTGGGTGATTTAGAATACTCTCCTGCCAAAAGGTCGCTAAATCAATTACTGAATGATAATGATGCAAATGTCATAATTGCCGCTGCTTATGCGATGAGCAGGCTTGGTTCTTTTGAGCATTTGCAAGTTCTTCGCAAAGCAGCAAAAAGCAACGACCAGACGGTCAGGGCTAACGCTGTCTTACTATTAGGCAAAAGCGGCGACAAAAGCTCGTTAGAGCTTCTATGGAAGGCGCTGCAAGACAAGGATTCGGATGACAGGGTCGTATATCAATCCGCAGAAGCCATAGCAATGCTCGGTGATGAGCGGATATATCCTAAGCTCTGGACAATGCTGATAAGTGTTCACTGGGACTGGCGGCGTATGGGAGTGTTGGCAATGGGCAAGCTCGGAACACTCGAGGCCAAAAACGCCCTGATTAGAATGCTGGATGATGACGTCCTGGAGGTCAGGCTGGCTGCAGCCGAACAGCTCGGCGTTTTCAGAGACCCTATCGGCGAACCCAAAGTCCTCGAGGTTTTCAAAAAAAACCTCAACACCGGTCCGGATAGGCAGGCCAACGAACGTGCAAACGTGCTGACAGCACTGGCAATAGGGCGAATTTGCACACCCGGTTTGAGAAAATTTCTCCCGCAATTGCTCCAAAATGAGTCAAAATTAGTCCGTATCGCTGCTGCAAAAGCCGTTTTTCAATGTATAAAATGAAATAATTGACTCCTGAAAATCCTATGTTATCGGAGTTAGCACTATCTATTTTTCATCGTCCATTTTAATTTAGGCTATTTGTCAAAAATAACTTGACCTTTCCGGGCTTTAAGCGTAAAATTATAGTATATACATATAATATCAGGGCCTGGGGCCTCACTTTGTGTGCCCGTACCAATTAACTTCAGGCTCACAGCTAATTGGTGCAGGGCAAAATGGAGGCTTTACAAACCCGTTTATTGCGTTTAGGAAGCCCTGCCGTGAGGTAGGGGGTGTATTGAAAAGAAAACACAAAGTTAACGAAAGGAGCCTGTTTTGAGCACGCTTACAAAGGTCTTAATAGTTCTGCTGACATTATCCTCGATTTTTCTCTGCGGTATTGTCGTAACTTACGTTGCCAATGCTGAAAACTACAGAGAAATGTACAATAGACTGAAAGTGCAAAAAGATGCCGCAGTGGAGAATGAGAAACAAGCCCAGAAAAACTTTAACGACATAAAGAAGGAGCTGGGTGATGAAATGGATAGGCAGAAAGATGAGATTGCCGCACTCGATAGAAAGGTGGAATTAGAAACCAACCTAAAAGAGGAGGCTGAAAGACAAACAGCGACTTTGATTGAGGAAGCGGGTAAATGGAAGGCCATAACCAGAGACTTTTACGACACCAATGAGAAGCAAAGGCAGTTGTTAGACGATACCCTCGCTAAGCTAAAGACAATTCAAGCTGAGCAAATCAAGGGAGATAAAGAGCTCAACGAAACTACTGCCGAACTTATTGAGAAAATGGCAATAATAGATACGCTGGAAAAAACATCGAAGCAACTGCTTGAAGAAAAAACAGACTTGCAAAACAGGTTAGACAAGCTTCTACTGCAAGCCGGCAAGACCGTTGCTGCTCCTGTGCCGGTTACTCCGATAAAGGAGAAAGCTCGTGTAGCTCCCCCCGTGGTAGATATCGGCCTGAAAGGATTGATAACTACGGTGGACATGGAAAATTCTCTCGCTGAGATATCCATCGGCGCAGTAAACGGCGTCAAACAAAATATGACATTCCACGTAACTCGCGCCGATAAGTTTATCTGTGATATTGTGATCTTAGATGTTGAGCCTGAAAAGGCGGTCGGCGCCCTGGAACTTATGGACGTTACACAAGAACAACCCAAAGCCGGCGATAATGTAAGTACAAATTTGTAGAGAGCTCAAAGAAAGTTTTATACTATGTGAGGTTGATATATGAGTCCTAATGGGCAAGCTCGCGGCAAAAAGGTAACTGTACCGGATAACCTCTATACGATTATTCTTGCTATGGCGTTTTGCGCAGTTCTCGCTACCGCAATACTTGTTGCCTATAAGTGCTATACACAGTACGGCACGATATTAAAAATACCAACGTAAATTTCTCTATTGACAATACCGCTCTTTATTATATAACATCGGTTTTGCAGAAGACTTTTGGAAATCAAGAAAGGAGTCGAAAGTGGTGCTGGACACAATCTTAGGTTGGTTCAGTATGGATATGGGTATCGACCTCGGTACCTGCACTACCCTGGTTTGTGTCCGCGACAAAGGTATTGTCCTCAATGAGCCCTCCGTAGTTGCTGTTCGCAAAGGAACCAACATTGTCCTGAACAACGGCGAAGCTGTCGGCCTGGTTGCACATGAAATGTTAGGCAAAACACCAGGCTCGATTAGCGCAATAAGACCTCTGAAAGACGGCGTAATCAGCGATTTCGAAATCACCGAGGCGATGTTAGGCTATTTTATCAGGAAGGTGCACGGCAGGGGCGGGCTTGTCAGGCCTCGAGTGGTAATCGCCGTGCCAAGCGGAATAACCGCTGTTGAACGCCGGGCCGTTATAGATAGTGCCGAACGTGCAGGTGCACGCAGAGTCTATCTGGTTGATGAACCAATGGCCGCAGGAATCGGTGCCGCACTACCAATCACAGACCCCACCGCTTCAATGATTGTCGATATCGGCGGAGGAACCACCGAAGTGGCCATAATGAGTCTGGCAGATATCGCCACCTCCGAATCAATTCGCATCGGCGGGGATGATATGGATGAAGCTGTAATAAACCATCTTAAGAAAACTTACAACCTGCTCGTCGGCGAGGCAAGAGCCGAAAAAGTCAAGATACAAATCGGCTCCGCCGCTCCGCTGGAAGAGGAATTGACAATGGAAATAGCCGGCAGAGACACCATCTCCGGCCTGCCAAGAAAAATTGTCATAACAAGTGAGGAAATCCGTGAGGCGCTCCGCGACCCCATCGCTACAATCATAGATACCGTTACGGTAACGCTGGAAAAGGCCGAGCCGGAATTGGCCGCCGACTTAATCGACAATGGCGTACACATTTGCGGGGGCGGCTCACTGCTGCGCGGAATGGATGCGGTCCTGGCAAATGCAACCGGCCTGAAAGTCGAAATAGTTGATGACCCGCTAAGCTGTGTAGCCCGAGGCACCAGCGTCTATCTGGAAAATCTGGAGTTGTGGAAGGATACGATGGACCACAATGAATACGGTTGGGATTGATTCTTGTTATCTGAGAAACTAACATTCTGTAACACGCCTGTTAGAAGTCCGTCGATGCGGCCTGTCCGGTGCCAGACGGAGCACCGGATGACGCACGTGCGTTTCTGCATCTAACTTGATGGGTGGCGACCTCAAGCAAGTCCCGAAAAGCTTGTCCCCGAGAAAGCGGGGACCGGGACGAGCTTGGGGATGGCTCGGAGCCGCTTCTGTTCGGCGGACCCAAAATACGATAATGGCAAGGAAGCAAATTAGAGTCTCCAGACGAATGTTGTTTACCTGGTTTACGTTAGCCGGGTTCATCTTCCTTTTCTCCCCGTCAAATCTGACGAATAAATTCCAGTTTGCTTTTCACCGCATTTTCCGCTGGCCCTTAAGCATTGGCAGAAACATTTCACTTTCGGCCGGTACACGCCAGCCACTTGGAGATGTGGTCAGTCGAGATGAATACAAAAGACTACTAAACCATCTTGCCAACGTTATACAGCAGCGTAATGATGCACATCAAACTGTACAAAAGCTATCCAAAATGCGCAATATACCCGGCTGGGAACGAATGGGCTTTGTGCCTGCCGATGTGATTACTGTCTCTATCGACGAGATGCGCAGCGAGCTTATCATCAACCGCGGTCAGGATGACGACCTGGTTAAGGGCCAGTTCGTTTTGGCCGACAACAGTGTCATCGGCACTATATCCGATGTGGACGCCCGCACCGCACGGGTCAAGCTGTTTACCGACCCAACATCCAACACAGCGGTAAGAATAGGGAACACAGATTCGCTCATGCAAGGCAGCGGCAACAACTTGGCCAAAATATCTATGGTAAAGAACAAAATCGAAGTCGGCAGTGAGATTATGGCCGGTAAAAACCCGGGGTTCCTGGATACACCGATGATTATAGGAAAAGTGGCTCGATGCGAGCTCAATGCCGAACCTTTGCTTTGGGATATAACCGTCGAACCGGTTTGTAACATACAAAAGGCAGAGAACGTAGTTGTAATCGTGATGAATCCGCCAGAAGTGCGCTAAAGTGCGTAAAGTGCGCTAAAGTGAGCTAAAGTTAAAAAAACAAATAACTTTAGGCACTTTAGTTCAATTGTTATTAAGTTGCACTGTAGCGCTATTCTGCGATAGATTTTAAGATGGAAAAGGCTGGGGAAATATAAATGCGATGGTTCCGGTTTGCAGTTTTAATTCTTCTTGCCACTGTGCTGCAGGCCAGCTTCTTTGCAGATTTGAACATCAAGCCTGATTTGCTGCTAATCCTTTTGGTATTCTTTGCTGTTTACTGCGATACCACAGAGGCGATTATAACCTCATTCACAATAGGCTTTGCCGCCGACCTTATTGGTCGCACGATGGGGCCGCAAATGATCAGCTTTGGTCTCTTCGGCACGGCTTTGGCCTACCTGCACCAGGTCATTGCTATCAGAAAAATGCCTTATCAATCCCTTGTGATATTCATCACCGCACTTTTGGCCGGCTCGATGGTCTATTTCTTAAACTTTCTAAAGGGTGAGCCAACTCCACCAAATATATACACTGCTCTTTTCGGAATAGCACTGTACTCGGCCCTCGTAGGACCGTTTTTATTCTTGCCGTCTGCCTGGTGGATGCGTATAAAGATAAAGCACTTCAGCCGACGTTAAACTCGTACCCTGAGAATGCCGAATTACAAATCGCAACACGTATCACTAAAGACAGAATACGATGTACGATAAGCGAATCAAAATTTTTGTAATCCTAAGCATCCTACTCTTACTGGTCTGTTTGCTCCGCCTGACACAAATGCAGTTGCTTCCAAGCTCTTCTGTCCAAAGCGATATCGAGGAGCTGAAACGCCAGAGAGGCCAATCCCAACAGCTTAAAACCGTCAGAGGCAAAATACTCGACGGAACAGGCAAAAAAGTATTAGCCACTGACGAACCACACTTCCAACTGTGTATAAATTACAAACTCAGTTGTTTTATGGATGACCGCGTCAGACAAGGCAGACTATCAAGCGCCGCCGAAAAAGAAGATACAGATGCTGTAGCCAAAGTACAAAAAGAGCTGGATGTCGGCCTGGCAGATTTGAACCAGATAATCAACAAGTGTGCTCAATTCAAAGGAGTCCAACCTTTAGAGATAAAAAACGAAATAAGGAAAATCAACGATATCATCTGGAATCAGCGCACGTTTCAGGCCTGGCGACGCAAATTCCCAAATTCTGAGGTTTTTCAAAACTATAACAGCAGAATCGACATTCCATTTAGTGAAGCAATAGCTGATTTTGAAAAAAAAGAGCCAGACCTGACAGAACGACTTCGGCTCGTCAACAAAATTGATATCATCGAAATGCACAAACACTGTCCGTTGCTTGAGTTAAAAACCGACGATGACATCTTTGCCGCTCAACTGGAATTCTTGAACGTTGATGGTATTCAGATTCTGCCGGAAGCGAGAAGGTCCTACCCATACGATACGGCTGCCGCACAAACCATAGGCTGGGTCGGACCGGTAACACAGAACGAAGAAGATAGAAAGCTCTTCGCAGACGACAAACTATCGAGCTATTTGAGTGGAGAGCTCGGCGGACGAGAGGATGGAGTTGAGTATGTTTGTGAAACCATCCTTCGCGGCAGACGAGGCGAGCTGTTTCGTGACATAGACGGTCAGCTAAGTCGAACCAAGAGCCGGTTCGGCAAAGATGTCTCGCTGACACTGGACATCGAGCTTCAGCAAAGAATAGAAAACTATCTGACCACCTACAACCACGACCCGAATTGCGGACCTGGAATGTCGGCAGTTGTCATCGACGTTGCAACAGGCGATATCCTCGCATTGGTATCAATACCGCTCTTTGATGTAAACCGAGCCAGGTATGACTACGGCGATCTCGCTAAAGACCCCAATAAGCCTTTAATAAATCGAGCGATAAATAAGTGGTATCCACCCGGCTCAGTTGTAAAGCCGCTGATTCTTATTGCCGGGCTCGAATCCGGCGAAATCACCCCGGAAGAAATTATAAAATGCACCGCTCAGAAGGCCCCAAAAAGCTGGCCAAGCTGCTGGATTTACAACAGATACGGAATAGGCCACGATTCTAAATGGGATAACAATAACGCACGCAATGCTATCAGAGGCAGTTGCAATATTTATTTTTCTCACCTTGCCGACAGAATCGACCCCCAGGTCCTTCAGCAATGGCTATTTAAATTCGGCTACGGCCGAAACATACTATTTCCGCCGGCTTCCATTGCTGAAACCGAGCTCAGCAGAAACCTGCGGCAATTGTCAGGCGTTATCGATAGCAGTATCACAAGAGGCCCAATCTCAAGTTTTGAGCAAGTGCCGCCGCTTCGGGAAAGTGAAAGAAGACAGTTCGGTATAGGCCAGGGCAATCTGCGAGTTACACCACTGCAGGTTGCAAATGCAATGGCCGCTATCGCCCGAGGCGGATTGTATAAAGCGCCCCGTCTGTTTATGGATGATGTAAACGATTCCAGCTTTGACACCATCGACCTTAACATTTCGCCACAGACTTTAGCAGTAATTTATGATGGTATGAGCGCCGTGGTTAGTGAGACCAGCGGAACAGCTTACTCTATATTCGCACCGGTTCTTACAAGTCTTGCCGAGCAGGACATAAAGGTTTACGGCAAAACCGGCTCAACAGAAGCCCCCGAGCACGCCTGGTTCGCAGGCTTTGCAACTGACGGGGCAAACCAGAGTATTGCAATCGCCGTTGTCGTCGAAGGCGGCCAGCACGGCTCAAGAGACGCCACACCTTTAGCCCGCGACATCATCCAGTTCTGTTTCGATGCCGGATATGTGGGGAAAGCAGAGACTCAACCGAATTTACCAAATCCTTAGTATGCAGATTATACAACTTAAGAAAGTGCTATACTAATCGGAGTGTGCAATCTGTTTAAGACCTCTTGCAGTATTTGGAAGAATTTATCGTTGTCCGGCCAAATAATCCTTTCATCGCTCGGCATAGGCTTATCGAGCTCATCGAGGAACCGTGCTATAATCGCTTCATTTAATTTTTCAGCCGAAATCCCCAGACCAAGCTTTTGTACATAATGTGCATTAATTATCTGCTCATACTGACCGGCCAAAGGCAGCAACAGCATCTTCTTTTTCAGGTACATACACTCACTTATCAATGAAAAGCCGGCTGAAGATATCACCCCACGAGCCCCCGCTAAGTCGGCCAGAAAACCTTCGGTCGAACGCTTCTTAAAAATGCAATTCTTATATTCGGCACTTATATCAAAGCCATAAATGTAAAATTTCTGCCCGCCAAATTTCTCAAGGACCTCCCGCAACTGTTCTCCGCCCTTGCTGATAGTGGAATACAGCAGAATATGCTCGCCTGTCTCGGCCTTAAGCGAGCTGACGACCGGCCTTATAATAGGCGGCGCTAAAACCGCAGAATCAACTCTTAAAGGTGCATCAAAGAAATTCACAATAATGTAGGCGACCGCCCCCACGTAATGACATTCGGTTACCACACTGGCGGTTATCCTCGAAAACCAGTTCCTGCCTGTATGCTCGAGCTTACAAAGTGTAAGCATGTGTTCGTGGTCAATACTAATAAACGGCACCCTGTTTCGCCAGGCCCACCACGCACTAAAAGGCTCAAAGTCTGATATCACCAGGTCCGGGTCAAACGGCTCAAAGTGTTTCTTGAAAAGCTCATCATTCTGTCTGTTGGCCTCAGGTAGCTTTAAGAGGTTTCTTTTGAGTGTTTCCGATTTGTCTATCCGCCCGTTTACATAAGCAAAAGAAAGGCCGAAAATCTCTTTTACACACTCACCAAAATATTGTTTCAGATAGAGCAGTGATTTCTGTGACCCCACAAAAATACAATCGTGCCCGGCATCGATAAGTCTCTGCCCTATCAGGTGAGACCGGCTGCTGTGCCCGAATCCCTCCCCTGCAACAGCGTAGATTATCTTTGCCATTTTTTCTCAGACTTCAGACCAAAGACTTGAGTCTCGTTTAGACCCCCAAGCACACCCTTTTGCATTTGGGAATCCTGTCTTGCGTCTTGTGTCTTGCGTCTATTTTACCGATTTTCAAGATAGTTGAGGGTTTTTTCGACTATTTTACCCGCCACCGGAGAGGCCACGACTCCGCCGGTATAGCCTTTGCCAAGCTCCTTGTTCGGCTTGCGGATTGAAACCAAAACCACTATGGCCGGGTCCTCCGCCGGCGCACCGGCTATAAAGGAAGCAACATAATCGCTGTCCGAATAGCCTCGCTCGTCGCTTTTTGCGATGTTAGCTGTTCCGGTTTTTCCGAACACCTGCCATTTTTCCAGCTTGGCTCTTTTGCCCGTACCCTCGTTAATCACGCCGACCAGAGCGTCACTGACAATCCATTCGGCAACTTCCGGCTTGACCACGTAACCAACCGGCGGCAGAGGCCGCTTTAGCTCGGTAATCTCTCCATCGTTGTCAACAATTGCTTTTACCAGGAACGGGCGAACGATACGACCGCGGTTGGCAAGTATGCAGAAAGACCGAACCAATTGAATCGCAGTTACAGTAACTTCCTGACCAAAAGGTATCCGGGTTACGCTGTATCCCGTCCACTTGTGTGCAGGTCGTAACAGGCCGTCTGCCTCACCGGGCATGTCAATTCCTGTTTTTTTGCCGAAACCAAAAAGTCTCAGCCCTTTATAAAGTTTGTTTTTGCCGAGCCTCTGTCCGATTTTGGCCATTCCGATATTGCTGGACTCAATCAGAATCTCGCGCAAAGTCAAATCGCCGAAGCCTCTTCGATATTCACCGATTCGTCCAAAACCTCTGCCGGAATAGTTTCCGTTTTCGCAGAATATCTTTTCAACTTTGTTCACAGCGCCCGCATCAAGGGCAATTGCGGCCACGAGCGGCTTTATAATACTGCCCGGCTCGAACTCATCGGTCAAAATCCGGTTGCGCCGATTATTCGGGTCCGTCGAATTAAACTCAGCAGGGTCGAAATCAGGCAGCGAAACCATTGCCAAAATTGCTCCGGTCTTCGGCTCTGCCACAATCGCCACAGCCGACTCGGCTTCATAGTTTTCGTATTGCTTTACAAGCTCATCTCGCACAAACTGCTGGATAGTAGCATCAATGGTCAAAATAATACCGACACCATTAGTCAAAATGCCGTTTTCATCGGACTCATCGGGCGTGAGGTTATGTTCAATAGGTACGGGGCGAATAGGCCGACGACGAACATCAGCAAAGAACATATCCTGTGCCGCCGAACCGCTGAGCTGTTTGTCGTATTGGTACTCAATGCCGCCCCACCCCCGGTTATCAAGGCTCGTAAAACCAACAGCGTGCACGGCTAATCGACCCATCGGATAATGTCTTCGCCAATCAGTCTCGACCCCGACGGCACTTGAAATTCTACGGGCGGCATCACATTCACCCGGCTCAGCACCTGTCTTGATTTTTACAGATCCCGGGTTTTTGCTTTCGTTGATAAGTTTACAGATTTCATGCGCACCAATACCCAATATCGGCTGGAGCTCACTCGATAAGCTTTTGGCGTCTTTGACCTTTCGAGGCTCAACTTTAACAATTCGGACTTTATTACTCGCAGCGAGCACTCTGCCACGGCAATCAAGAATCACGCCGCGCTGAGGCTTGTGGGGCACCCGTCCCTGCTGCTGTTTGAGGCACTTATCAATATAATGGTCGTTCCGGAAAAATTGCAGATAAAAGCACCGCCCCGCCAGCGCCAGAAATGTGACGACCAGAAGCAAAAAGAAAAGAATGGTAATTCGAACGCTTTTCAACTTTTAGTTGTTTAGTCGTTGGTATTTAATTTGTCAAATTGCTGTGAAACCGCAGCAGGATTTATTAAACCTTCCAACAGCAGCTGTTTAGTGCCAAGCTCCTGTTTCAATCGGCTTTGCTCAACCCTGCAGGCGCAAAGCTCATAGAAAATCCGATTGTTGGCGCTGCGAAGATAAACAGCAAAAACCAAAACCGCCGTAAAACAAAAAACAACAAAAACAAAGTATAATCGGGACGCCATAATTGGTTAATTGGTTAATTGATTAGTGGTTATCAGGGTATCAGGTAACCAGGTAGTAGGTATCAGGATGCCAGGTTATCAAGATAAATTTGTCTTTTCCTGATAACTTACTAACCACTCACCAAATACTGTTTCGTACTTCGGATTTCTAATTTCATATCCGCCATTCTTATCGAGCCGGTATTCTCAATTGCATCCCAATGGGAAGATAGTCCTCGTCCTCTACAATATCAGCATTTAGCTCGTTTATCTCTTCGTAGCGAGTACCGTCTCCAAGCTGCTCGGCGGCAATCCGCCATAAACTATCACCTTCCCGTACAACGTATTGCCTGTTCCGCTTTGGCCTGGGTGTTTTAGGTGGGTCAGACGAAGTAAGTTTGCGGCCGATGGATTTCACTTTCTCGAACAGTGACCCCGAAAATACGCTGCCGGATTTATCTATGAGCGGTGGGATAGTAAGTTTTTGCCCGACCAAGATTTCATCAGGTGATTTCAACAGTTTGCGATTAGCTTCGAATATCCGGTCAACGTTTATTTTCTTATTACCCTCATCTGGGCCGTAAAATTTCTGTGCTATGATAGCCAGGTGATCACCTTCGCTAACAACATAGATTTTTGGCAAATCCGGCTTGACAGGCTCAGGTTTGTTGACTCTGGTTTTCTTATTGGTATCCGGCGCCGGAACTTCCGGCTTAACTTTGTCATTAGCAGATTCCACAACCGAATCGTCTCCCGACAAGGGCACTTGGAAGCGAATCTTCTCCTGGTCCTCAGAGGAGGGCTGAGCTTCATCAGCACGTTCTCGTTTAACCCGCTGTGCCCGGTTGAAAACTCCCTGAGCCTTACGTTCCTTGGCTGCAATACCCAGCGGGTCATTTTGCGAGCTGACCATATTAGTTGTTAGCTCATTATTGTTTGTGTTACTGTGAAAGCGCGGCAGCCCGTTAATTATAAAAGCAATTATAAATATAAAAACCAATCCTAACAGCAAACCAATCTTAGCATCGGAAGTCATAATGAAACTCCATATTATTGTTTCTGTGCAATCCTTAATTTTGCGCTTCTTGCTCGCCGATTTTCAGCAATTTCCCCTCGCGTCGCCACAATCGGTTTTTTAGTAATGGCCCTGTAAATACTGTCCTTTTCGTTTTGCCTGAAATTGTTTTTAACCAGTCTATCTTCCAGACTGTGATAACTAATGACTGCTATATAACCGTTGTTGTTCAGCAGTTCCGGCGCCCAGGCAAGCAGCTTCTTCAAATTCTCCAGCTCGTCATTGACCACAATTCTCAGAGCTTGGAATGTCCTGGTTGCCGGATGTATCTTACTCTTTCGGCTTCGCCGGGTCTTTCCCAGTGCCTTGCAGACTATCTTTGCTAATTGGACGGTCGTGGTTATCGGCCCACTTTCTCGTTCCCGCACGATAAAACGTGCAATTCGCCGCGAAGCCCTGTCCTGGCCGAATTTGTAAATCAAATCAGCCAGAGATTTTTCGTCCACTCTATTAACTATATCGGCAGCGGTTCTCGTTAATCTTTTGTCAATTCTCATATCCAGCGGCATATCGTGAAGAAAACTAAGCCCCATCCGGCTATCAGCCAACTGTGCCGAACAAAGCCCCAAATCCGCCAATATGAAATCAACCTTGTCTATATCCTGCTCATGGACCTGCTCGCTGATTAGAGAAAAATTCGAATGAAGCAAAATAACCTTACAGGCAAGGTCCTTTAATAAAAATTGGGCCCTTCGGATAGCATTTGTATCAACATCCAGACCTACGATAACTCCCTCAGGGCCCAACGTCTTACCGAACAGATAACTATGACCTCCCTGTCCTATGGTCGCATCGACCATCACGCCATCCGGTGGCAACTTTATCTGCTCGACTAACGTCTCAGCGAGAACCGGAATATGCTCTATTATCGAGCCATTCACTTCTATCGTATCGCATATATCGTATATCGTATTTTACATCGCGTATATCGTATCGCGTTCCGATTCATCAGAACTTTCCACAATACTTAGAAACTATTTCAAAACACAATTTGTCATTCTGAGTGCAAAAAGCTCTCTTCGCTCAGGGTGACAGTTTTGAGATAGTTTCTTAATACGCACTACGCACCACGTTTCAGCCTATAGCTATGGTGTTCTTCCGACTTTGAAGTTTCTCTACATCTGGTGAAAATTCAATGCCGGAAAAAGTCTCGTCGATTTTCTTCAAACGTTCCAGCCGTTCTCCGATAATTGCCAGGGAGGCGAAGGTCCGTTCATCAACCTCCCTTTCACCGACGAGACTTCCGGCAACAATCCGACAATGATTCGAATCCGTTCCAATCATTTTGCCTCCACTTAAAAATTAAATATCTTCGCTCTGCTCGTGCAGGACAACCTGCCGTGCCTGCGACATCTGTTTCTGATATTGAGCCATATGGTCTGAAAGATATTGTTCCCAGCTTTCACTGTTCCACAGCTCGATATGGTCTCTAACACCGATAAGTGTAATATGGTCTTTCAACCCCGCCCTCTTTCGCAATCTTTCATTCAGGAGCAATCTGCCCTGGCCGTCCAGCTCCACCTTACTGGCCAAAGCAAAGCTGATTCGCTCGAACGCTACAGCCTCGTCAGGGGCGGTAGTGCCGGGCGTAACCGCAAGGGCTATCTGCTCGAAATACTTTTCGGGGTACAAACAAAGTATGCCGTTGGCGCCAAGGACAAGGTAGAAATTGCTGCCGTGCTCATCGGCATCAATCTGATTTCTCAGCTTGTTCGAGATGAGGACCCTGCTCTTGTTATCGACAACGTGCAGATATTCGCCTGTTAATAAAAGCATGGCATTCGTCCCACTTGATATATTCAATGTGGGAAATCGTACCACTTCCTACCACTTTGTCAATAAACAAATACACTTTTTTTAAAATTTTTGGGAAATTTTATTATAGGACGGTCTCTAAGAAACAGCTAATCCCCGCAAACAGAAGTGCTTACGAAAATATAATACTTTTGGCAGAGCTGATTATTTTTTCCCACCTCCCCGACATTTTTCCACAAAGCCTTGTAAATTTCGCAACAATTCATCCAAAACCAACAAGAAAATCGAAGGCATATCGCAGGAGTATTTAAAGAAAAGGGATTTTATAACAAAAGCGGGCGATGGGGATCGAACCCACATACTCGGCTTGGAAGGCCGATGCTCTGCCATTGAGCTACGCCCGCAATACAATTGATTCCGCCTATAGCGGATTCCCGCTACGGCGTATCTTCGACTTCGATATTGATTATTTACTATTTATTATTTACAATTCGGCAATCGAATATAGGTATTTAACAACAAATAGTCAATGGTAAATTGAAAATGAATATTTCCGAAATAGCCGCGGTAGCCAGGTCAACCTCGATCCAACTGGCAGTGGCCAGGACCGATGTAAAGAACAACGCTTTAGCTGAGATTGCCAAAGCCCTGAAGCAACACAGCAATGAAATCGTCTCAGCCAATAAAGAGGACCTGGTCACGGCTGAAAGGAACAACCTGGCTGGGCCTTTAATAAAACGTCTCAAATTCGATGAAGATAAAATAGCCGATGTTTGTACCGGTATCGACAGCCTAATCAAGCTCGACGACCCAGTCGGTAAAACAATCACTGCCACCGAACTCGATAAAGGTCTCGAACTTTACAAAGTTAGTTGTCCGATTGGCGTTATCGGCGTTGTTTTTGAATCTCGGCCGGACGCCCTCGTGCAAATCTCAACGCTGTGCTTAAAAAGCGGAAATACCGTCCTGTTAAAAGGCGGAAGCGAAGCCGCGAAAACCAATAGAATCTTAGCCGAGACAATCTCCGAGGCAAGCGAAAAAGCCGGACTACCCAATGGATGGATTCAGCTATTGGAAACCCGCCAGGACGTTGCCGAGATGTTGGCCTTAGATGAATATATCGACCTTGTCATCCCCCGAGGGTCGAATGAATTCATTCGCTATATTATGGACAACACAAATATACCCGTACTCGGGCATGCTGACGGTATATGCCACGTCTATATAGACAGCGATGCTGATTTGGATATGGCTGTGAATATCACCGTCGATTCCAAATGCCAGTATGTTGCTGTTTGTAATGCCGCAGAAACCCTGCTGGTAGATAATAAAATTGCTGAAAAGTTCCTGCCGAAAGTCAAAACCGCTCTGGAAGAAAAGGACGTTGAGTTGCACGGCTGTAAAAAGACAGCGTCAATAATTGACGTTGAACCGGCAGTCGAAGAAGATTGGTCAACCGAGTATCTGGATTATATTCTTTCGATAAAAATCGTAGATGGTCTTGACGATGCGATTGACCATATTAACCATTTCGGCTCAGGGCACACGGATACGGTTGTTACCGCTGATAAGGAAAAAGCCGACAGGTTTATGGACCTGGTCGATTCTGCAAATGTATTCTGGAACTGCAGCACGCGCTTTGCCGATGGTTTCCGCTACGGCCTTGGGGCCGAAGTAGGCATAAGCACCAACAAGATACACGCCCGCGGGCCGGTAGGACTCGAAGGCCTTGTGATTTATAAATGGAAGCTGTTGGGCACCGGCCAGGTTGTAGCTGATTATGCCGGCAGCGATGTAAAAAAATTCACGCACAAGAGAATAGTGAGTGGTGAGTAGTTAGTGGTGAGTAGTTATTGGTAAGTGGTGAATGGTTATTGGTGAGTAGTGAGTAGTAAGTTAGCACCCCCAAACAAGTTTGAGGGTGCCACCCGGTCGGGATTATTCTATTATGCGAGATTTCAGTAATGCAAAGCGAATAGTTGTAAAAATCGGCACTAATATTTTAACAAAAAACAGCGGGATAGACGCCGCTTATGTTCGCCGAGTCGCCCGGCAGATAAATTCTCTGCTCAAAACCGGCAGGCAGGTCGTCATTATTAGCTCCGGTGCTATCGGTATGGGGAGAGGACAGTTATCAGGGTATCAGAGTATCAGGCCATCAGGTACGAGAGAGGGTCAGTCTGGGCTGGTAGGCAGGGTAAAAGATATAAAGATGCGGCAGGCCTGCGCCGCCATCGGACAGCCGTTACTTATGGCTGAATATAGAAAATCGTTTGCTCGCTACGGCGTTACCGTCGCTCAGGTTTTACTGACTGCCCAGGTGCTAAATAACAGAAGAACCTATCTGAACCTTCGCAATTCCATCGAGACACTGCTTGAATTGTCCGTGGTGCCAATCCTGAACGAGAACGACAGTGTAAGTACCGACGAAATCGGCTCAGCCTTCGGCGATAACGATAAACTAAGCGCCCTGGTCGCCAGTAAAATCGATGCCGACCTTTTGATTATGCTCAGCGATATCGACGCCCTTTACGATAAAAATCCTCGAAAGTTTGCCGATGCCAGGCCGATACACACCGTCTTCGAGATAACCGCCGATATTATTCGAAACGCCGAAGGCAGAGGCAGCAAGCACGGCACCGGCGGAATGAAAACCAAAATTGAAGCTGCAAAGATTGCCTCCAACGCCGGCTACCGGATAGTTTTAGCGGACGGCAGATTGAAAAACATAATCGGCCGAATTATCGCCGGCGAAGAAATCGGCACGGTCTTTATGCCAAAAAGAAAGCTCTCCAACCGTTTGAGATGGATTCTCAACAGCACCGCTGCCGGGACAATATTTATCGACGAGGGCGCTATGCAGGCAATCAAAAATCGCAAAAGCCTTCTGCCCAGCGGCGTAATCTCTGTGAAAGGCACATTCGAGGCCGGTGCGGTCATTATGCTAAATAATAACGCCAAGGCCGTAACGAGTATCGGCAGCACTCAATTGAAGGTCTTAGCCGGCAAGCACAGCACCGAGATAAAAAAGCTTCTCGGCCCCGACCACAGAGACGTGGTCGCAATCCCAGAAGACATCGTAATCATAGATTACTAAAGAGCACAAGAGCACAGGGATTAGGATTTTCATTGTCCCTGGGAAGTTAAAGGCGATATATTCCCTGTTGCGGTGTGGGCCGCCTTTCAAGTGACTATTGATTATTCATTTTCATTCTTTTTAACTTTAGGCACTTTACACTTTAGGCACTTTCCTGATATGGGGTCGTTTTAGGGGTGATCCGCGCGCGGCCCATTGCGTTTCTGGTTGGCTGGTCGGACCGGCCCAAAGATCTTGTCAAGGAAGGAGGTCTTTGCGAAGTAACTGCTGTACTCATACATTCGGGCCATTAAGTTTTTGCTTCATCAGCCGATCCGTTGATGCGGCGCCGGATGACGCACTCGGGCCGACAGAGAACCTCGTCATTCTTGGGACTTTTACCTTCAATGAGTTCTATGGCCGCCTTACCCAGAGCATCGCCGATAAGGAAATAACTCTCTGCATTACCGCACCAGTGGTAACCGTGGTTTACATTTGGTGACTGCTGAGGATCACGCCAGAAGTCATGGGTAATGACAAAGGCAGCGTTGTCAATCTGCTCAGCCCCTCGCTTCTGCACCTCCCTAAACGCGGCCATATTGCCGCGGGCTTCTGGCCCTCCATTGCCGAGTTCGCCGATAACAACAGGCAGCTCAGGTGACTGGAATTCCGCACGTAGGTCCTTCACGAGGTTCACCAGGTTCTTGTCGTACTCCGGTATGGCCTGGGGATCGCACATGTCGTTCCAACCTTGCATCCAGATAAAACCCGCAATCTCATAACCTCGGCCGGCCAGATCAGGAAAAGTATTCTCCATGTTCTTGATGGCCTTGTGAGTTTCTTGCAGCATCAGCTTATAATAGTGCCCCACTGATCCTCCTGAACTGGGAGGGCGGAAGTCCTTGAATAGACTCTTGCCACCCCAAGCGGTCTTTATCAGCAGCACCGGCTCTTCAAAATAATCACCTACAACATGACCGAATTGCAGCTCGGGGCCGATATGGCTTGAGCCGCCATATCCTGTATATCCGATAGTCAGTCCGCCGCTTCTGTCTCGGAACGTTATCTTGACATCATCACGAACAACCCATTTCCCCCTTCCGTCCTTCAGATGCCGAAACCGGTAAGCCTTCTTCGGATCCTTCATGGTATTGACAAGGTTTCCTTTGCCGCTGTTGTAGTAACGGGGGTGATCCATGGACACAACACCCTGACCTTCCATGTTTGACTGACCTGCAAGAAGAAACACCTTCACGGGTTTCCTGGATTCCTTTGTCTCCTCCGTGTCTTTCTCACGGAGCCAAACAGCCATTTTGCACACGGATCGATTGTTCCAAGCGTAGTATGGAATGGCAGTAATCTCTATCGGCGATTGTTCCGTCGCGGAAGCATGGCCCCGAAGCACAACAAGGCCACCCAGCAACTCGCCGGTGTACTTAGCTGCCAGTTCCATGTTCTTAGATATCGCTATATTCAACACGTCGGTTTCATGGTCCTCCTCTTCCAGGCAATAAACCAGTGGCCCACGCATCAGAGCCACTTGGCCACGATCCGCTTCTACATTAGGATGCGCATAGACCCGCCGAATCGGCATAGGAAAGACCAGTTCAATCCGGTCTCCCTTTTTCCATATACGTTTAACGACGGTATAGCCATTGTCGACCGTCGGGGCCTGGAACGATTGGCCATTCACCTTCAGCAACCAACTCTGCTTGTTATTAGAAGTGTTGTCAAACCGGTATAGGTTGCCTGGCACGGGGCGGCCCCGAACCCATTCAGGGATTCTCAGTCTGACACTGAATTCCGCCTGGTCCTCCGGTTCCAGTGTCACCGTGACGTTGCCGTCCCAGGGATAGCGTGTACTCTGACGTAGCTTGACAGTCGTCCCGCCAACCGCAAATCTACAGGCGCTACCTACGTAGAGGTTGACGTACACACCGTTTCTGTCGATGGCATACGCAAAGCGGCCAATCTGTGGAAATAACCGGACAACATTGCTCGGACAGCAAGCCGGATTATACCAACCCCTGCGCCTGTTCTTCCCCCCGCTGGCCAGAGGGTTGACGTAGAAAAACTTATCGCCCGAGAGTGAAACGCTGCCAAGAAAACCGTTATAGAGCGCAAGCTCAAGCACATCGCAATACTTCGCTTGGCCTGTCAGCAGATTCATGCGGTGATTCCAGAAGATAAACGCAACAGCCGCACAAGTCTCACAGTAAGCCCCGCGGTTGGGAAGCCTGTATCCGTCGCCGAATCCCTCGTCACCATACTGAGCCGTCCCCACAGCTCCGGTAAGATAAAGCTTCTTGGCAACCACGTCTTCCCACAGCAACTTAACCGCTCTGTGGTAATCGGCATCGCCGGTAATCGCTGCAATATCCGCCATCGCCGAGTAGATATACCCCGCCCGCACGGCGTGACCTATGGCTTCGGTTTGTTGGACCAGCGGTTTATGGTCCTGCATCCGCCCGTTTCGAATCAGCCGGTGTCTTGCTCGATCGGGCACCTCAGGAAACTTGCCTTCATAGTAGCTCGTGTCTTTCGGATCGAAGGGCTTGCGCTCGGTCCCGTGTGCATGACCTCGCTCGTCGCAAAAGAACTTTGCAAGATTCAGGTAACGCTTCTCCTGTGTCACTCGATACAGCTTAATCAGTGCAAGCTCGACCTCCTCGTGTCCGCCGACGTCGTATCGCTTGCCAGGCCCGAACACTGAATCGATATGATCGGCCAGCTTAACCGCCGTATCGAGAATTTTCTTCTTTCCGGTAACTTGATAATACTCCGCCGCAGCCTCGAAGAAGTGGCCCGCGCAGTACAGTTCGTGCCACATCCGCATGTTGTACCACTTCTTGTCAGGCTCCCTGAGCACAAAATTCGTATTGAGATAGCCGTCAGGCTGCTGTGATGCTGCAATTCGATCTATCAGTTGATCGACGTAAGCCTCGAGTTCGGCGTCCGGCTGATTCTGCAAACAATACGCCGCTCCTTCGATGACCTTATAGACATCCGAATCATTCGCGCGGTTCCCCCGGTACTCCCCCTCAATCACGCCCGCCGCCTTGTCAAAGTTGCTCAGCGACCCCGTGTCGTCGCACCGCGCAAACGCGTGTCTGATGCCGACCTTATGATTGGTTTCAATCCGAGGCGCCCAGAACTCATCGGAGATTCGTACGTCAGACAACGCCGCCGCCTGTAGCTTCCCACTTTTATGCTCTATCGCCCACGTTCCATCGATGCTCCCCAGCACTATGAGGATCCACAAAATTGTATCTCTTGACTTCATTCTACCCTTCCTATATAACTCGAATGCTCATGGAAAAGCTTCGAAATGTTGTGAAGCCAGACATGTTGAACATTCCGGTTTATTTACCTTTCTTCCTTTTGGGAGTGATAGCAGTATCAGGCAGCTTAGCAGGCCACAGGAAGGCTTTTATGAGTTCGAGCATTTCTGAAACGATTTCGGGATGCTGACCGGCTAAGTTGCGCTTTTCACCAAGGTCCGATTCCAGATCATAGAGTTCCATCTCATTCGATCCGGTGTCCTTCACATAGTTGTAGTAGTTCTTGCGGTTTGGGAGCAGCAGTTTCCATTTTCCCTTGCGCACGCCATGCATCTCGTTCCTGCAGAGGTAGTAAAAGTGGTCTCGCGCGCCTGCTTCACTCTTGCCAAGAAGCAAAGCGGTTTGATCCACGCCGTCGATGATTCGGTCTTTCGGGGCCTCATATCCGGCCAGCCCGGCGAAAGTCGGCATGAAGTCCACCGTGGAAAAAATGGCGTCGCTCACGCAAGCTGCCGGTACGTGCCCGGGCCAGCGAATGATGCAAGGAACTCGAACGCCGCCCTCCCAGGTCGAACCTTTGCCTTCCCTCAGGGGACCGGATGAACCCCAGGCGATAGCGCCTTTGTGTTTTTTTCGCAGTATTTCCTGCATGTTGTTCCAGGGGCCATTGTCCGTAGTGAATATGACCAACGTGTTGTTCCGCAATCCCAGTTCATCGATAGCATCCAGCAGACGGCCCGTGTGGTAATCCAGCTCTTCAATCACATCGCCGTAAAGACCGCCTTTGGACTTGCCCTTGAACCTGGGAGTTGCATCGATCACGGAGTGTGCCATTGTATGAGCGAGATACAGCAAAAATGGTTTGTCCTTATTCGCTTTAAGGAATTCGATTCCCTTGTCGGTGTAACGCTTGGTCAGGCTGGCCATATCACGGTCAATGCCTATGGGTTCACGATTGTCATAGAGTTTTACTCCGCCACCGTCGTTGGCACCTAACGTTCCCCAGTAATAGTCAAAGCCCTGGTCGTTCGGAACCCGGCCTTCGACATCCCTGCGGTTGGAGACATCCCATTTGCCCACGCAGCCGGTAGTATAGCCCACCGTTTTCAGAAGCTCGGCGAAGGTGATCTCACTTTCGGGCATCGACCATCCCTGGCTGCGAATGGGATAGCGTCCGGTTAGGAGCGCCGAGCGGGAAGGCCCACAAACCGGCTGGGCATAGAAATCCGTAAACCGTGTGCTTTCTCTTGCCAACTGATCCAGTCGCGGTGAGCGGATTGTCTCTGACCCGTAACAGCCAAGGTCGCCATAGCCCTGGTCATCCGTAAATATGATGACAAAGTTCGGTTTGTCCTTCTTCTCCGGACGCTTTTCCTTCGATAGAACGGGACCGGCCGCAGACGACAACGCACTTTCGAATGCCCCGACTCCGAGAGCAGCAGCGCCGAAACCGAGCGATTTCAGGAAACTGCGGCGAGTTCCAGTAAGCTGATTCATGATCTCTTCCTCTTTATTGAAAAATTATCATTGTATACTTTTTTTCTTTTGTCACTTTCGTCCCACTGGCGGAGGATACTCCACGCATCGTCATCATTTCTCTAAGGGCAAACATTTTCGGTGCTGTTTGATGATATCTTCATACTCAGGTTTTCCTGCCAGATTCGTCCATTCCCACGGGTCATTGGAGTGGTCGTAAAGCTCTTCGCTGCCGTCTGCATAACAGATATACCGCCAGCGATTTGAGCGTACGGCGTGATTGCCCTTGCCCATGGTCATTACCGGCATGTATGGCCATTTCCGTTTCGAATCTTTAAGTAAAGGGACAAGACTATGGCCGTCATTGCCTGCCTTGGCAGGCAATCCTGCAAGTTCTACCAATGTGGGGTATATGTCGAGCAGACTGACCGGCTTGTCGCAACGAGTCCCCGGTTTAGTGACACCCGGAGCTACGATAATAAATGGAACGCGGTTAGCCTTTTCCCAGAGCGTGAATTTCACGCAGCTCTCCTTGTCGCCGAGGTGATATCCATGGTCGGCCCAAAGAACGATGATTGTATTGTCCGCTTTGCCTGAGGCGTCGAGTTTGTCGATCAAGCGACCGACCATCCGATCTGCGAAATCCGCCGAAGCCTGGTAACACTGCACCATTCGCTTGAGACCGCCCGGGTTGTTCTGCGGCTGCGCAATGGTGTTCTCATAGACAAAAAACTCCGTATGGGCCTTCTTTACCGCCGCCGGCGGGACGTCATCCAGGTCGTTTGCAGGCATCGGGGGAAGCTTCGTTTCGTCAAAAGGATACCTTTTGAACGTCTCCGGAGGGGCATAAAACGGCAGATGCGGCTTGAAGATGCCCGCTGCCAAAAACATGGGGTCATCCCACTGTTGGTCCATCACATTCTCGACCCACTCGACCATGTCGAGATCGATCATCTTCTGGGTGTGTTCGCCCCAATCATAGTAAGTCTTGGACAAGGGCCCCGTACGGTAGCCGTTATGGTTCGGCTTCGGCGCCCGCGTAGGGAGCTTCGGAAAGAACGCCTGAAAGTCTGGATTCTCTGGATCTGATTTGCCGGATCCCCCGTGATGGAATATCTTGCCCGCGCCTTTGGTAGCGTAGCCATGACGCTCGAAGTACTGGGGCAGAGTCACAGCATCCGGGAGCATTTTACGCCACGGATCGCGATTGCCATACACGCCGGATGTGGTGGCGTGCAAGCCTGTCATGATCGCTGTCCGAGAGGGATTGCAGGCCGGCGTGCTACAAAAGGCTTTGCTAAAGAATACACCTCGCCTCGCGAGCCGCTCCAAATTCGGCGTCTTGATCGGATTTTTCCTGTTGAACAAAGTAGTCCAGTCGTTCATGTCATCAATAGCAATGAACAGAACGTTCGGCTTTAAGGTTTGGGGTTTGCCCATAGCGTATACGGCTGAGCAACTTAACCCTGCTGCTGCAACGCATATTTTTTTTAGAAAACTCCGTCGATTCATAATATTCTCCTTCTCCTCGACGTCGGTTGCACCCATCACTGTTCAGGAAAGGGGAGTATAGGTTTGGGGTTTTCGACAAAAGCGGCGGGCCGATTGTTCTTTTCCAAATCATTAACGTGCTTTTCCAGCAGATTCCGCAGGCGCTTCACAGTGTCCGGATGCCGAGAGGCGATATTGTTGTTTTCACCAATATCTTCTTCAAGATTGTAAAGTTCGCCTTTGCCTTTAGTCAGGAATTTCCATTTTCCCGATCGTACCCCCATAGCTTTGTAGAAGAACACGTCGTGGGGCGATTTAGCGCCCGGTTCTGCGAACAGAAGTGCTGATATGTCCTTACCGTCGATGACGCGGTCTGTCGGCATCTGTGCGCCCGCGAGTTTTGCAAACGTGGGCAGAAGATCTATTGTGCTGGCGATTTCGTCGCATACTGATCCAGGTGGAATTCTGCCGGGCCACCAGGCAATGGTCGGTTCGCGCATATGACCTTCGTAAACCGGCCCGCCCTTACCGCCTCGCAAAGGCCCCATGCTTGTGCCGCTGGAGCCTCCGTTGTCGGACGTGAATATAACCAGAGTTTTCTCCTCGAGGTTTAAATCACGCAAGGTATTCAGGATTTGCCCTGTGCTCCAATCCGTTTCCTCGATCTGCGCCTCGGTTTCGTTTTCCGCTTTTTCCATGAATTCCTGACGAGCGAAGCGAGGATGATGAATAAAGGCATGAGGCAGGTAGACAAAAAACGGGCGCTCTTTGTTTTTACGGATGAACGACACTGCTTCATCGGTAAACTGCTTGCAAAGCATTGCCTGGTCGTCGCCGTCTTCCACCACTCCAATTACATCGCCATTTTGCAGCAGCGGCAAGGGTGGGAAATTGTACTTTTCATTAAGCTTATGGAAGCGCCACATGTCGTTCGAGTATGGAATGCCGTAGTAATAATCAAATCCGTGTCTGGCGGGCATAAATTGCGGCTGATCGCCAAGGTGCCACTTGCCGAAGCAGCCGGTCGCATAGCCTTTCGTCTTTAGCACATCGGCAATGGTGATCTCATCAGGATTAAGCCCACGCGCCTCACCTGGGAAGCATACCCTTCCGTCCATGCCCACGCGTCTGGCATAGCAGCCTGTCATCAGCGACGCGCGCGACGGAGTGCACGCCGCCCAGCCGATATAAAATGACGTAAGCTTCATACCTTCTTTCGCCATGCGGTTCAGGTGTGGCGTACTGTTTATCGTCGAACCGAACGGCTCAATGTCGCCATAGCCCATATCGTCGATAAAGATTATGACGAAGTTGGGCTTCGTCGTTGCAGACGAAGCCGCCGAGCGTGCAATTGCGCGATAGCCGATTGGGACCAAAGAGCACCCCAACGCTCCGAGACTCATATTTCTCAAAAAAGTCCTTCGATCCATTGTGAAAGCACCTTTCTACTACAAGCTAGCCATAGATATTCCTCATCTGCCAGGCATCGAGCGACTTTAGCACGGCGTCCTTGCCCTGGCTTTTCAGGGATACACCGACGCTGTCTTTTCGGCCCGGATAGACGCGCATCGCTACGCATTGCCTGCCGTTGACGAACACCTCGACGACACTCCCGTCAATGAATACGCGCAGTTTCAGCGGCTCATTCTTCTCAATGAAAACCGGAGCCGTCTCAGGGGCCCGTGACTGCACATCCGGCAGTACAGACGAATAAGACGAGTCGATTGTGATCAAGCTGCTGTATTTCTTGCTGTATTCACTTCTTCTTCCGAATTCCCGGTGCCTGTAACCCCGGTCCTTGAAGAACATAATACGGGTAGTCTCCTGGCTGTTGGGTGAACGCAGCACGTTCATTTCGACCATCGCTGCATTTTTCGGGTCAATTTCAGCAACAATTTCCATTGCGTTGCCTTGAATACTCTCAAGCACGACCTCTTCGTTTGCCGGGAGATTCATCGTATCCACGTGTCGATGGTCGTAGCGCAGCGATTCGATGTCTCCAGCCGGTTGTATTCGTAATGGGGCCAATTCGTCGTTTGGGGCAAGCGTCAGGCGTCGAGGCAGTGTCATGATCTGGTTCCAGCCCTTGGTGGGTTTTCCCGGGTTCATGTTGAAGATCACAACGACACCACCCTTACCATCGGGCGTTGCGGACGGAGCGTGGACGCCGGCAGGTGCGTGCGGCCCAAAATTGAAGTCGCCCCCGGCGGTCACAACAAACTTGTCTCGTTTCTTTTCGTAATCACCAAGCAGGTACTTTCCGCCGCTCATGTGGCTAAAGTGCAGCAATATGTGCTTATCCCCGATCGGCCAGAAGTAGGGGCAGGCTCCGTCGTCGCCAACCAGCGAGTACCGATCATCTTCAACGAACGGGTGCAGATATTCCCATTTCGCCAAATCTCTTGAGCGGAACAGGAAATTAGCACGAATTCGCTTGCCGCCGGGCCCATCCGGTAGCGTGCCCCCGGAAAGCGAGTAATACGTGCCGTCTTTCTTCCAGATGCACGGATCGAATACCCGGTAAGGCAGAACAGAACCATCCGGATTTGCCATGGGGATGACTGCCCTGCCCGTAACCTTCTTCCAGTTCAAGAGAAGGGGATCGTCGGATATAGCGACCATATTACCGACCTGCGTCCCGTGATACATCGCGATCACGCGGTCTTTTTCGACAAGTGTCGCGCCGGAAAAACAGCATCGTTCAGGATTGGGATAGATCGCGTATGGAAGGTCTCGCCAGTGGATCAAATCATCGCTGACGGCGTGCCCCCAATGCTGGCGCGGGTCTTCCGGCGGATAGGCCTGGTAGAACAGGTGCCAGCGGCCTTTCCAGAAACAGAGTCCGTTCGGATCGTTGAGCCGATTCTCCGGATTGACGTAATGATAGATCGGCCGGTACGGATCATTCGCCATTTTTTTCCGCGACTCGATAAATCGTAAGATCAGGGGATTTGTTTTGAGTTGCGCTTGCTGCTCTTGGAGCGTGTTGGCGAAGGTGTATTTCGGGACACGCGAGGTGTAGTCAGGTTCTTCTTTCAGGGCCTTGGACTGCCTTTTAGCCCCCAGCGTTTTGTGAGCCGGCAGTGCCCAAGCCGCGGCCATCACACCTGTCTGTTTTAGAAAGCTACGACGTTTCATATGATCCATTGAACACACTCCTTAAAGACTAAGCTACTGCTACAAAGTTTTTCGACAATCGTACCACTCTGTCATTGTGGCACGGGCTTCCAGCCCGTGAAGACACGGCCAAGATGACCGTGCCAAGCGGGAATCCAGGAATAAAATAGGCTGAGGCATCCTCGTTACGACATTTCAGCCAATATTCATAGCTTATCTGAACAGCTTTTCACTTTACGATGCAATCATAACGGATACAGGATGACAAATCAGAAATCGGGATAGGGCCTGATCCATTCCGGCCAGAGATCCGAAGTCACACCGCCGGCAAGTGTCCAAGGGCCGTTGGTCTGGAATTCTCTGTGCCATTTAAATGTCCAGAGTTCCTTGAGACCCACCTTGCGTACCGAGCCATCTGCAAATGAGCTGCAAATGGAGCCGCGGTGTCGATTGATGCAAACCCGTGCCATTCTGCTTTCCCCTTGCCAGGAATCATATTCGTTCTCGGGCGGACCGTCCGTTTCTATGGGAAAAAGGTCAAAGCGCAGGCCATCCATGAGCACCGGCACCCTGGCACCATGGGGGACCTCAAGGAATTCGCGGTAACCATATGAAGCAGGGATATTGCGCACATAGCTGGCATGTGATGGAATACGGATCAGGTAGCTATTGAGGCCATAGCTGCCGGCGATCCCATTCTTTCCAGAGGAATAGCCGCCGTGAGTGCCTTCAAAAATGCCCCAAGCTTGATCGATATTGAAGCCCTGATTTTGATTGCCAAACTCATCAATGATGGGTTTCGTGGCGGTCGGGCAGAACCAAATCTTGTTCTTTTTCCAGTCCTTTAAATCCTCATCGAGCTGCCAAGGCCACCAGTGTCCAGAATCGTTGACTCCGGAGAAAAACTTGCCATCGTTCTCGGTGCAATAGGTATTTAGGACCAATACCCACTGCCGGAGATTGGCAGAACAGCCCAACATGCGGGCCTGTTCCCGCACTCGTCGAAGAGCCGGCATCAAAATAGCCATCAATATGGCAATAATGGCAATGACGACCAAAAGCTCTATCAATGTAAAACCGTTTCGCTTACGCATGGTACTTGTCCATCCCTTCTGAGAGAGATTTGGGTTCCTTGATGCGTTTCTCTACCATTATTATAACACACACAGAGCCATTTTAAATCACAATCTCGGAAAATATGTAATGTGGGTCAAAGGAAAATCATCCATTCTATGGGCACAGAACATGTCTGAGGGCTATTCTGTGAGATTCTGCCATTACAATTCAGGATGGTTTTGTATGGCGCAAGACAGGATCAACATTCGTATATACCTTGTTTGTCAGACTTGGCGAGGAGTGCTCCAATGTTGCCCAAGAGATCGCACCGGTCATTGAAAACGTTGCTAAATTTTCACTTTTCCATAAATCACTGATAATGCAAGACTTACGAAATGACTATTTTGTCGAAATTGGCAGGTAAAGGGCTGTGCGGTTGTAGTCGAGTAGTAGGCGTGGAGCGGCGAAAAACGCGCCACGCAAGGCGTGAAAAGGGGGGCTGCAGATTGTTGCCCACAGCGTCATCTTCCGCTCGCTCTTTTCGGGTGAAGCTCCGGAATTGAAATCGCACGAATCCCGTCGGCTTCACCCCAGCAATGCTGGGTTTGGATCAAAACCCGCCGTTGGCGGGCTGACCGGCATCTTCCTGACGTGTCACGATTGGCACATAGCCAACCTCCAGACCGTCGGGCGGTGTCACGAGCAGGGCCGGATCGAGTGTCGCCAGGCTTCCGCTGCTGGGCGGCGCCATATAATCCCTGTCGATAGGCCAACTGGCATGGATTTTTTCGACAAAGGACTGTAGTTTCGCCTTCTTTTCGTCACTCCAATCATACTGCTGGAAAGACGGCTGATCGACAAAGCGATACCAGAAGTAGGTAACGGTTGAGCCGTCCGCAAGATCGACCGTGAAGGGCCCGCGCTTTGGGCCGGGCTTGATCCAGGCTCCGGCGGCCGGTGAAGTGTAGGGTCTGCCACGACTCGCCAGTCTGAACTCCTTGGTCAGGAGCTGCGTCTCCGCGGGCACGTCCGCGGCGGACACGGCCACACGCTCATCTCCGACATGTTTGAAATATTGTGGAAAATAGCCATTGGCGTTGGTAGTGCCATCGTGCCACTCCAGGCCCCACACATTGGATTCAAAGACCTTGGTGTTAAAGATTTTGTCAACACCTGTGATTTTCTTGCCGGCTTGATCGAAACGTGGTGTACGCGTCTTTAACGTGGACTTCCGGGCGCCGCGATCGTCGAACCGCCCGGAACAGGCCGGGCCGCCGTCCCGCCATGACTTGAAAGCGTCGTAAAGAGCCGCCTTGGAGTAATAAGTTACGTCCTGTACCAGGAGAGTTCGTCCCTGGTCATCTACCGGGAACTGCAACTTCGGCAGCTTCGAATAAACAACACCTTTGGAGTCTTGGGACCGGAAACACGGCACGGTGTTGATCTCCATGGCGCCGCCGCCCATCCTGCCCGGCCGGGCGTCGAGTCCACGTCCATAGATAAAGGGATAATTGAATAACTTGCCGATCTTGCTCCAGGTCTCGGGGATATAATAGGCCATCGGTCCTTTGAAGTTGGCCGCACTCAGGAAACATGTCCAAGCCTGATCGCCGGTGGGTGGATCCCCGGTGGTAGGTTCGGTAAAGGGTAAGGCCATGTAGGTGTAACCCAGGAACTTGCCATTTGGATTGCCCTCGAAAGGCAGTGCGTCTGGTGGGATAAGCAGTCGGTTGCTTAGTTGGGCGATGCCCAATCGATTGTCCGGCAGAGCGGTGCTGCTATAGAAAAACGACCACCCGGGTGATCCGACCTCATAGTCGTAACATTGCGGGGTGGCATTCATGCTGAATTTCGGCGGCCCATATCGGAATCGATTGCGTGCCCAATAGCCCAGGCCGCCTTCCACGGTCTGAAAAACACTACTCCAGGTAGGCCCTCGCTCCGGCCAGTTGTCCCTGGCATGCGTTCCGATTGGAGCAAGCGGGGTATCTTTGTTGTCGGAATTGTCCGGTGTTATCCAGGCGCTGGGCAGGCCGATCTGAAAGCGGGCAATCGGCTTATCAATCAGCGGCCAGACAGCGGCATAAAAACCCATGCCCGCACTGTAGTTGGCACGATCCGGCGGCCGGGACGCACTGTAGCCAATGTATCCGTGCAGACCTCGGGAATGCGCTGTAACAACTCCTGCTCTTGCATCCTTTCTGTTGGCTGCGTTTTCTTTACCTTCGCACGTCCAGGGTAGGACCATAAAGGCAAGGATAATAAGTAATGAATTTCTCATAATGGTCTCCAATCCTAAGGGATAAAATTAGACAGCCCTGTCTTTAGTCACTTTCAGCTTTGTTAATCACGCGCGCATCGGCCCAGTTGCCCAGAACATCTTTTCCATCGAAGACCAGCATCAGGCACTGAACGTCGTTCAGCTCGATGTCGATTTCCTTGGCGGGTGAATCCTTCGTCATCCCGCCACTGTCCCATAAGACCTGGTTGGCAAAGAAGTCCTCGTTGTACACGCGGAACCGTCCCTTGGCGTCTTCCTGGGAGGATTTGTCCATTGCCACCATCGCCCGGAAGCGATCGGCGCGACCAGTGACCTTGAACATCACGGCGCATTTGCTCTTACAGCCTATCCCCTTCTTGAAGGTCTGGCCGGCGACCCGGATAGGTTCGCCGCCGAATGTGGCGTCGTAGAGAGGTGCGTTGCCCGCCTTCCAGATGTAGTAGAGGTCACTCAGGTAAGTCTCCCCTTTGCGGGTCACGGTGTATTTCTCAAGCGGCATCGGCGCGGGTGTGGGCAGAGGAGGTCCAGGCCTGCCTACCTTGATCATTCGGTGCTCATGCAGGCCGAGGTCGTGGGCCGTGAAGAAATCCTTGAATTCTCCGAGATCTTCGCGTGCCCAGAGATCTCGCACGGGCTGATCGCCCGAAAGACCGATCTGGTCCCACTGCACGGTAATGTCCGTTTTTTCACGTCCCTTGTTAAGGAGCAAGACGGCTGTCGTCCCATCCGCCAGCGGCTTGTTGTAAACCTCACAGCCACCATCATCGAGAATCTTGTAACCCTGGACCCCACGCTTGTCCTGGTTCACAGCGATAATCTCGGGCGCCGTTAGGACCTTGCGCACCTTATCACTCATTGTGCGGAGGTCGTTGCCCGCCATCAAGGGGGCGGCGAGAATGCACCACAGGCTGAAGTGAGCCCGATCAGCAATCTCTTTGCGGTCTTCGTCCATGCCCTTCAGATTGCCAACCTGCAGCATGTCCGGATCGTTCCAATGACCAGGGGCGGCAAACTGCCAGAGTCCGTTAAAGGCCGGATGAATGGCCCTGTCGCCGGCTGAGGTTTCCGCACAGGCGTAGATCGAACCCATCCAAGGGTAGATGTCATTTGAAGTCCGCCATAGTTGGGCGGATTCCTTGCCGCCCCAAGCCCAGGCAGCATTCCCGAAATCCGAGATACTCAACACAATCGGTCGGCCCGTGGCCTGGATATGCCTACGATAAAGAGCATAATCTTCTGAACTCATCCTCCCGTTGCTCTCGGCGAAGCAACTATCCATCTTGATGTAGTCGACGCCCCACTCGGCGAAGGTCTCCATGTCGATCCGCTCGTGCCCGAAGCTTCCCGGCAACTGCTGACACGTCAGCTTTCCCCGGTCTTCGTAGAGCCCAAACTTCAGCCCCTTGCTGTGGATGTAATCGCCGATGGCCTTCATTCCGCTCGGGAATTTCTCGGGATCCGCGACGAGGTGGCCGTCCTTGTCCCGCTCGCTTGCCATCCACGCGTCGTCGAGGACCAGGTAGGTGTAGCCCGCGTCACGCATGCCGGAACTCACCATCGCCTCGGCGATTGCCTTAATCTTCTTCTCGTCAATATCTTTTTTAAACGCATTCCAACTGTTCCAGCCCATCGGCGGCGTCATGGCAAGATCCGTGTCCACATCGAGTGCTACGGCCAGAGCATAGCCGAGCAGTGAGTAGTTGGCGGCCGAACCGTTGTAATGGCAGTACCAGTGGCCGCCTCGATTCAAATACTCATCGTTGAGCTCTTTAGTCGGCAGATGATTCTCTTCAGTATCCTTGATGCCTTTCTTCTGTTTCTCATTCCAGTATCTATCACTGAGGACGCGAAGCTCTTGCAGGCGAGTGTCCCAGAAGTCGGCCGTGGGTACAAAGGTTACATTCTTGAGTGACTTATCGTCCGCCACTGCCTTCTGCGCTCTGCGAAACTCCATCATAAAGCGGGCTTCGTGATCGCCCAGGTCCTTGGCCCTCTCGGCGATCTCATGTCCGCCGACACCCATCTCGCCGATCACGATCGGCATGTCGGGCGCATCGAGATCCTTGCGCAGGTCGCGAAACATCGCCGAGAGATTGCGAGGGTAGTTCTTGATGATTCCCGGACCGACGTGCTTCCCGTCGACATGCACGTGCCACTGGCAGAAATCGTTCCAGCCCTGAAACCAGGGTTGTGGCACGGGCTTCCAGCCCGTGAAAACACGGCCAAGATGGTCGTGCCACCAAAAATACACATCCTTTCCGCCCCAGGCGGTTTTAATCAGCAGAATCCGTCGATGCGGCGCCGGATGACGCACAGGCTGATCGTACTTTTCGCCCATGATTGTGCCGAACATCAGCTCCGGGCCGACCTCGTTTTCCCCGTATCCCCAGCCAACAGTAAGAGGACCAGACTTCTTGTCCTTGGTCGTCCATGCAAAGGTCACATCCTCGCGGACCGCCCAGGAGCCATCGGCGTTTTTGAGTTTCTTCAGCAGATGACCATATTTCGGATGCTGGCCTAACCAATCGAGACTGCGAACTTGGCCATGACCTTCCATATTGGACTGACCTGCCAGAATAAATACTTTTACATTTTGTTCAGCCGCCTGAACCTGCGACGCAAGGCCCGGGAGCATGATGGCAAATGTCAGTGTCCAAAGTGTCTGCATAAACCTTCTCATTGTTTTTTCCTTTGCGCCTGTCCTTCTTTGATCACATATCAGCTTGGATTTCCCATTTGTCCTCATGGACAGGGTACCTGCATGCCTCGAAACTATATGATACCATAATACGCTGTCCGATTCCAATGCATCTTTTCGCTCTTAAAGCCAGATGCCTCGGCGCAAGATTCGCAAGCCCACAAGCTTGCTCAAACTCCAGCGTCTTGCCCATTTGTGGCGCACAATGGCCAGGCTGTATCTTCTGTGTAATCAGGATCTCTACGCTTATGACGTTAGCACGAATTGAGTAGGCGGTATGATCTGGCAAAGGTGAATAGGTCATTGAAAATGTTCACGCAAGACATTCCGAGAGTGTCCGCGATCAAATGTTCTTAGGGCTGTGAGCAACCGCTTGCATGTGTGCCTCTGGCATCCAACGATACTTTGCTTATCTTTGTTTCCAAGGGTATTTTCTACTATTCACGATGTCCTCGTTAACGTGTTAATTCGCTTAGTTGCAACCCCTGCAAAATCAACTTCCTTCTGCCAGAGGGGTTTTGCCGCAGTACATAACCGATGCGTCATCCGGCGCCGCATCGACGGAGATGAGGGAGTGCCGGCAGCTTTCGCCTGACGATATAGCTTGGCTTTGAACCAACTTGAGTTCTGAGGCACAGGGCCAATCACTACGGACTGGTATGGACACCACCGTTGTTTTGACCGTTCGGAGTATATTGGTCTTTCTGCATCTACGCCCTTTTCTGGTACTGAAGCTGTCTCAGAACATCGCGTTATTTGCTAGCCTATCTCTGGGCTTGATGCGGTGGCCAACTCTTGACTGGCTGGATAAAAGAACCGAGTGAACTTGCGCACGTCCTCGGCCATCAAATACAGGCACGGTACAATCAGCAGTGTAACAGCGGTTGCGAACAGAACGCCAAACCCCAGCGAGATGGCCATGGGAATCATAAACCGTGCCTGACGTGACGTCTCGAAGATCATGGGGGAAAGTCCTCCAAAGGTCGTCAGCGTTGTCAGCAGAATCGGTCGAAAACGCCGCATGCCCCCTTGGTGAATCGCCTCAAAGGGCGAGGTGCCTTGTCGGGCCAAGCGGTTCGCGTAATCGATCAGAATCAGTGAGTCATTTATCACCACCCCCGAAAGGGCCACAATGCCCATCATACTCATCAAACTCAGGGAATACCCCATGATCAAGTGGCCCATTACTGCCCCAACGATTCCAAACGGAATCGCGATCATCACGATGAGCGGCTGGTAATAGCTGCCGAACGGTATGGCTAATAGTACGTAGATGGCAAAGAGTGCCAGAATCAGACCCATGAACAGACTCGCGGTACTTTCCATCATATCCTGCTGGCGTCCTTCCCAGGCGTACGACAGGCCGGGAAAGCTTCTGGCCAGTTGTGGGAGCACCTCTGACTCAAGTGTGGCCTGTATCTGGCTGATCTGGGAGATTGGCTCGACATTGGCCGTGACGGTCACAGTTCGCCTGCCTTTGCGGACTGCGAATGTGGGTTTACTCTCATAATACCCTGCAGTACAAAAGTTTACATTCATTCTTTCTAAAATTGGCTTTGATTGGGTTTGAATTGGGTTTGAATTGGGTTTGTTTATTCGGACTACGAAATCATCTTTTTTTCTGTAATCCTTTGTTATAAATGAGTTTACATTCATTTGGGCTTTTAGGAAATTGGGTTTGATTGGGTTTGAATTGGGTTTGTTTTGACCAAGTGTCCAATTGCTTATATTTTCATAATTCATTGTTATAATAGAACTTAAGTTCATTTGAGCATCCAGCAAATTGGGTTTGTTTTGCATAAAAAGTAGCTGATTTGTAGAGAGTCCTCGACAGATGTAGAGGGGCGAGGACAGAAGACAGACGATAGACGATAGACGACAGACGACAGATGACAGTTGCTACTCTCTGAAACATAAATCCGAAATCCTAAGCCCTAAATCCAAAACAAATCCAAATTACACAAAATTAAATGTTCAAAACGGTTCCCTGCCTAAGGCATGCAGGGATTCGGGCCGGCTGGCTCTAAGTCCTTGCTGCGCTGCAGCTTACGACATGCAAAATGAAATGTCATCTTCGCCTGCTGACGGTTATATTAGCCTGCTGGCTAACATGCGCGT
>Ga0209979_1000429_pt1 | contig 57752 bp, 51 predicted proteins | sample AnhtaG_FD_183114 | JGI IMG/M metagenome (GOLD analysis project Ga0209979, IMG submission 183114) | Deep subsurface microbial communities from Anholt, Denmark to uncover new lineages of life (NeLLi) - Anholt_01485 metaG (SPAdes) (version 2) | ecosystem: Environmental > Aquatic > Marine > Oceanic... | reverse complement strand
CAAGGAGTACAACAAAAACTACTTGCATTCGGCGCTGGGATATCGTTCGCCGAATCAGGCCGAAGAAACCTATAACCTCAGCTGCAGGACTCTCTTAGAAACGGCTTGACTAATGGGGAGCAGTACAATCGTACGACAAAGGTGCAAACACCTCGCTATATGCTTTAGGTCTGCCATCCTGCTAAGTATCCTGGCTGTATTCGCCCTGTTACCCGAAGTCATTGGTTCGGGCGAAAAAGGTTAACCACTGGTGATGCAAGATGTTACAGTTATTGATGGCAATGGCCGGAAACCTGATCACATGGACGTTGTGATCGATGGTGACACTATCACGAAGATTTTAAAACACAATCCCGACTCAGTTGTATCGACTCCAAACGTAATCAATTTGAGCGGTCGATTCCTCATCCCTGGCCTCATTGACACCCATCAGCACATCAGCAATTCGCCCGAAAAGTGCTTATCGAATGCCTTGCTAAATGGCATCACTGCCCTTAGAGACATGGGCGGTGATGGAGCGTATCTCACGGAACTCCAAGAAGCTGTATAGCGTGGAGAGCTCCTAGCACCGGACATCTACTCCTCCGCACTCATGGGTGTCCCAGAACTTATTTTGAAAGACACGCGCGTCAAGCTGTCCACTCCGGAAAAATACGATCTTGGTTCGGCCCCATGGATGCGTCTGGTGGATGACACTTGTGACATAGTTCAAATTGTCATTGATACGCGATCATTCGGAGTATCGGGCATAAAGATGTATTCTCATCTTTCGAAGAACGTGGTATACAAGTTGGCACAAGAGGCACACCGACAGGGATTACAGGTCTGGTCGCATTCTTTCGTTGGCCCTGCTACAGTAGCTGATGTTGTAAACGCTGATGTGGATGCCATTTCGCGTGTGCCCGCACTTCTGTATAGAGATGACTGGAATCTGAAGAAGGACGGCTCTCTCGCTATGGACGGTTCGATCTTAGGATCGGACAGACTTGATCGAATCCTGGACATGATGAAACGAAATGGCATATTACTTGACCCAACTCTTGCGATCTTCGAAGAGAACCTTAAGCGCGTAACGAATTCCACAGAAAGAACCGAACTTGAGGAGCTGCTCTTTGCAGTTACTGCCCTCGCTCATAATGGAGGTGTCTCAATAGTTACTGGAACCGACATCCCTATTTCCGCTGCGGACGATGAGTTCCCCCACCTGTACCATGAGATAGAGCTTTTGGTGACGCGAGTAGGTCTAACGCCGATGGAGGCTATTACTGCGGCAACCAAGAACGGTGCTATTGTCTTGGGCATAGACAAAACACACGGAACCATAGAAATCGGCAAAGTAGCCAACGTTGTGGTTCTACAAGCTGATCCGACGGAAGACATCCGCAACATTTCGCGTGTTGAGTTCGTCATTAAGAATGGCATAATCTTGGGGGCATCTGATAATATTTTACATTGAGGAGAAAAACAGTGATGGTTATTTTCAAAAGTTGCAGGCAATGGCTTTGGGCAGTATTGCTTTCAATATGTGTTTCTGGAAGCCTGTTTGCTCGTGATGATGACGGTACTGCTTTGGCGTTTCTGAACGTTGCCAAATGCAACTTCAGCGTTGAAGGTGCAGAAGTCGTTGATAGTGTCATAGGAGAAAGGGGTATGATCCTGAAGCGATCGCACAGGGGTGGACAATTGATCGAAGTCAGGTTGGTGGGGAGTACCCCGGAAACCGGTGAGATAGGGCTGTATCCCTCAATTTTCAGCCTGGTTCTCTATTGGCGTGGTGTCCCCAGGATCCTTTCGTCTATTGCTATTGGCACTAAGCATCAAATGCCATCTGGCGAGATGGACGAGTATTGGTTGAATCTTCCTGAAGCCAGCATGATTATAGAATATGAGGCGGGGGAGGAAATGATCATCTACACGCTCTTCGAAGTACCAAAGGATGTGTGCCAAAGGATGTGAAGGAGTTTAAGATTCAGATCCCAGCGATTATCGAACGGGATTTAGCTCTGAGAAAACCTTAGCTACAAAGGGTAAATGCCTCGCGCTCAAGCCAAACATGCCCCGACTGAGCCAGCCCATTGAGTTCCGCATGTGAACCTTGTCCAAAATGAAAAAGAAGTAGTCCTTTGTCACCCAAACAAGAATAGCCCCGGGATCAACCGGAGCAGAGTCTATGGCGGGGGCTACAAGACGATTTCATCAACTGGGCACCTGTCCGAACAGTCACCTGTGTCTTTTGTCCCATTGCTCCCGTGCAAACCCATCCTGAACCTCCGACAAAAAAGCGGAGAGGCAGGGATTCGCAGTCCGGCATTCTCGCTAACTTCAAGTCTTTTCGAGTAATAACCCTAACTGTTTGTCATTAATCGTGTTCCGCCTTGCCGTGTTCCGTTCTATTCCGTACCGTCGCGTGCCGTTCCGTGCATTTCGCTGTTAGAAAATCGTTGGAAAATCCACTCCGTTGATTCTATCAGTTTCTGCAAAAACTGCCTGAAACCAGATTCGGATAGCAAGAGTGCGAGTGGGCTCGTGACAGGAATACAAAGCCTCAGTTCGTGAGCCAACTACCAGCCGTGGCCCTATCATTTGAAATGCGAGATGAAATCCCTGCGAGTTTACTATCCAGGTTCGAATAGAATCATGTTCTCAGAGAAGGAAGGTCTCGTACTATGAATTCTCCGAAGTGCTGAATCAAAGTACGATGGAAGATAATACGCTGTAGCCTAACTGCAAGAATTACAATGCGTTCGTTCATCGCTTCGGTGCTGTCTGGAATTGACCGTCATTGCCCAGTTTTGGAAGTAGATGGTCACAGTTTGGCCACCAGCAGGACATGTGACAATTGACGAAAGCGGGCACAGAAACAGCCATCAGTTCTCCAGTTGCACGACGGCTGACAACACATCAGTGGTTCCAACTACGCGGCTCTTGTGCCCCTTGCCAGTTGTGTCTTCCACCAAGGTGACACTTCCTGGTCCGAATCGCCGAACCTCACCATCGCTTACCTCCGCCTTGATTTCACCGGCCAGGTAGAAGATGATCTGTCGTCGTGGAGCCGGATGCCAGTCGCCAAGCCAACCTGCGGGTGCCCTGAGGAAGCCATACTGTGTGGACGGCGCGAATGCGGAAAGATCCAGAGGTGGTGCTGGTGGTGCGAAATCAACCGAACTGAATTCAACTTCCACGTCCTCAAAATGAGACTCGCCGTTCTCGTCAGCGTAGACTCGTGTATACTTCATCGTAATCTCTACAGTCCTCGAAAATCAGTGAAAACAAGACAATGTCAATCGGGATTCTCAACGGTGTGGCTAATCCTCCGGAAGGAAGTTCTCCATCACCCAGACTTCCGAACTCAGCTTAACATTGGTGAAGGAGACCTGATGTCCGTCCGGATGGATCGATAGCCCTGCCAGCAGCTTGCGAGAGTGCAGGATTTTTTCGGCTTTGCCGCCTTCGGCCGGGATTCGCCACAGGCTGGTCGGACCTTCGTTGGGGTTCTCCTGCAGGATAAACAGAACTTGCCGTCCGTCAGGCATCCACTCAAATGACCGCACCTGAAGGAGCTTACTTTTCGTATTCCGGAACAACTCTCGTGTCTCTCCCGACGAGAGCGACAGGACCAGGAGGCAATCGCAGCTATCCCGACGTACTCCGACCAGTAGTTGCTCTCCATTTGGCGACAGCGCCAGCCAGGGGTGCAACTGTGATTCACCACGATATTGTACTTCCTGCCTCCCTGATGCCAGGTCGCGCTGGACGAGGCTATCCCGATCGGTATAGTATATCGTTTCGCCATCAGGCGACCACACTCCACCCATTCTGGCACGGGAGATGCCGTGCACAATGAGCGTTTCATCTCCTGTTTCCACATCGACCAGACTGAGGCTATACGGGGTGGGACCCTGACCATAAAGATCCCCGGCGTCAACACCACGGAAGAGCAGAAAGCGGCTGTCCGGAGACCAATGCACACGATTTTGCACCCAGTAATACTGACCGGATAGCTCGCGTTGTTTGCCGGTGCTGGCTGATCGCACGTAGAGAATATCCCTGCGGCCGCTGGGCTGAGCAGGAGCGCTCTGCTCTGCAACAAAGGCGACGTATTCACCGTCGGGCGACCAGGACAGCACACCACCGGATCCTGCCAGCGGTTCCTGAAGGGGAGTGACAATTTTGCCGGTTGCCGAGTCAATCCGGCCCGTGCTGGCCGTAAGCCACCGGGTATACACCTCATAATAGAAGGCACTATCACGCGTGAATCCCATTGACGAGATGTCACCCATGTTCTTTCTCACCAATTGAGGTTCATCCACCGGTCGGCCATTTACAACTGCAACCATCCAGGCATCCCAGTTGCCGGAGCGGTCACTGAGAAACAGTAGCGAATTGCTGCCGGGTACCCAGCCGAGCAGTTGGTCATTGGCCGGGTGCTGAATGAGCGGCGCCTCACCGCTGCCGTCAACGGCCAGCAGGAAAATATCCCTGTTGGCCGGTGCCCCTTCTACCGTGACATCATAAACCAGGTATTGACCGTCAGCCGAGAAATCCATCTTGCTCGTCCAGGTCCAATGCTTACCCGCCGATTTCAGAATTTGATACGATCCATCGCCAGTGGATACCAGGGCGATCTGCTGCCGGCTAGCGGAATCAAACAGATGAACGGCGATATGGGCGCCATCCGGCGAGAACGGACTGGGCCAGAGCTCCTCACCTATTCCGGCGTCTACCAGAACTCGGCGATTGGTCCCGTCGGAATTGATCAGACACAGATCTCCGGAAGTGGTTCCACTGTCTTCACCGGATGGGTCCGCTTCCGTCCACCAGACGTATGCGATTAGCTTTCCATCAGGTGATACCACGGGTTGGCCTGCAAACCTATTCGGGTAATCCCAGCTGCCATCCTCAGTGAGATATCGTGTTTCCCCGGAGACCAAGTGGCGAACAGCCAGGTTGCCCGTCTCCCAGTTTATGAACGGCAAGAACTCACCATCAGGTGATACCTTGCCGGAACCGTCGACCTTATCGCCGGACCAGACCATCCGCACCGTCATTTCCTTGCTCTCGGGCTCGCCGAGGGGCTCCTGTTCGGCTGGCTGCGACAAGGGCAGGAAGTCCTTTATTAAACAGAGGGTATTCCTTTGTGTCCGTACACCGGTAAACACGATTCTCTCTCCGTCAGGCGACCAATCAGCCCGCACTGCTGCATCCAAATCGTAGCCGATCATCTGAAGTTTGTGTGGTTTCTTAGTATCCAGTGGTAGAATCCAGATGTCTGCACTTTCCTTCCCGTATTCGCGGACGTAAGAAGAATAAGCAAGCTTCCTTCCATTGGGTGACCATCTCACAGACAATGACCTGCGGCCGGGCTCTAATTCCACTAAGAGTTCCGGGGCACCACCATTGGAAGGCATGACGCTTATACCCTTCAGGGAATCATTATGGTATGACGGATACGCTATGAGTTTCCCGTCAGGCGACCAGTCTGCCAGACCATCACTAAACCCACAGGAATCGGTTGCAGCTACAAGCTCTATGACCTCTCCGCCTCCGGCAGGAACTACACAAAGATGCGATTCTGAGTCATCATCTGACACGGATCGCGAGAAGGCTATCCAGTTACCATCAGGTGACCAGCGAGGGAACCAATCTTCTGATGAGTCAAACGTAACTTGCTTGGGTTCGCCGCCATCGACTGATACGGTAAAGACATGAAAGATGGAATCCCCTTCTTTTATGCCCGTTATAGCGAGCCTGGTTCCATCGGGTGAGAGATCGCATCCGCCCTCATAACCCACGTCCTCCATACCTGTAATAGGGACAATAGATTCCTGCCCGCCGCCTACAGGCACGGAGTAAACGGCGTTGCCGGTCAAGTAGAATATCTTCTCACCGTCAGGTGACCAACTGGGACAGCGCGAAATCGAAGGTCGGATCATGGTCGCAATACCCCCGGAGGCTGAAATCGTGTAGATGGCTATATGGAGTTCCGTCTCAAGAACAAGTCCTATCTCGTCATTTGTGGTCCATCCTCCGATGAAATCATCGGACGGTAGCGGAAGCTCGATAACTGTGGGAGGACCCAGCGGTTGATATTTCTCAGACAGGGTTACGACGTATAGTTCATTGATCACGTAGCCAGGCTCTGCATCAATCCATTTGCTGTAGGCGATCTTTCGGCTGTCTGGTGACCACACCAGACCGAATTCCACACCCGGTAAGGCCGTGACTTGTACCGGAGAGCCGCCTTCGACTGGCACCACCCAGATATTACATCCCTCAGCACCGATCGTTAATCCGCAATACTGATCACCCTTGACATAGGCGAGCATCTTACCATCAGGAGAAAAGGCCGGCTGCCAGCAGAGGGAGTCAGTCAGGCGCTTAATCTCTCCTCCGTCAACCGGAATCGAGTAAATGCAATCCGCACTGGAATCACCCGGAATAGGCGATGTTTTTGAGAAAAAGGCAATATTCTTCCCATCCGGCGAAAGACTTAACCGATAGTTATACCAGTTATCGGTCCCGTCGTGCTTCACCGGCACTTCGATAAGTTCACCACCTGAGGAGGCAATAACATACATAGCAAGCCAATTATGAGAACTGCTATCGGGTTCACCCCTGGCATTGAAAGCAATCCACTTTCCATCGGCTGACCATACCGGCAAACAAAAAAGGGAGTGTATCCCCAACGGATCGGTCAGCCTGCTCGGTTCGCCCGCTACGGTGGAATCAGCCGTCCCATGCGTGGGGGCGATCCAGAGACAACTATCGTCAGCCACAAAGGCCAGCTTGTCGCCATCAGGAGACAACGCACAATAATCCCTTAAACCGGGCACACTTATGATTGAGAAAGTTGGCTCGGTGGGCAGCTCAAGCTGAGCTGATTCATCGCCCCCAATGCGATAAGCCTGCTCGATCTTGTAGTATGACCATAAAACAGTACCGATCACTATAACCACCGCTGCCGAAATTCCCAGTACCATTTTGTAGTTTCTTCTTACGTACTTGATTCCCTTCGAGAAAGCGCTTTGCCGCCTGGCAAGAATAGGCCGTCCATCGATGATACGCTGCAGGTCCTCGGCAAACTCAGCCGCCGTCTGATAACGCCGGTCCGGATCATGATGAGACGCCTTCATCAACACGGTCTCAAGATCAACAGGAATCCGCCGGTTCGTCTGCCGAGCTTCTATGTAATGACCCGCCAGAATCTCGCCGATCAGTTTCTCCTCGCTGTCCGCCTTGAAAGGCAACGTCAGCGTCAAAGCCTCATACAGCGTCACACCCAACGAATAAATGTCCGTACGGTTGTCAATACCGGCCCGGTGAGCCGCCAATAACTCCGGCGACATGTACTTCACCGTGCCGATGAAATCTCCAGCACGGGTCATGCGGGTCATATCGTCGGCGTGAGCGATGCCAAAGTCAGTGAACTTGAACCTCTTGTCCGGGTCGGATAGCAGAATGTTATGAGGTTTGATGTCACGATGGATGAAGCCCTTGGCATGAATATGCTCCAGAGCGCCGGCCAGCTCGATAAACTTGCCAAGAATATCATTGATATAGTCTCTGTCGATGGTACCGGTGACATCGGAACCGGAAGGAATTGATTCTCGAGTTCGCTTTATAAAATCATAGAGTGAGCCGCCCTCGGCCAGCTCCATGGCCAGATAGCTTACGTTGTTCTCCTCGCCCCGCGAGTAGACCTTCACGATGTTGGGATGATCCAACTGACCGGCTATCCAGGCCTCACGCACGAACCGGGACTGGGCACGCTGTGAGATTTCCAGAGACGAATGGAGCACCTTGAGGGCTACCGGGCGCTTCATCGACTCATCGTAGGCACGGTAGATGGTCCCCATCCCTCCGGAACCGAGGGTCGCATCTATCCTGAAATGGCCGAGTCTCTTGATTCGTGGACGATCAGGACCATCACCGAGATCGCCTACCGAGTCAGTGCGATCGTTGTCCTTGTCGTCGTCTCTATTCATTAGTTTCTACGAGACTTCTCCAGCAGCGCCTGTATCCGGCCGTCCCAGTCGTTCATGATTTCTTTGAAGCGCGGGAGTTCCCTGAGGGGGTCGAGGTCGGGATCAACATGGGCCCACCAGAGTTCCTGGTGACCTCTCTCGACAGCAGTCTCAAGCCACTGAAGAGCCAGGTCAGTATCGCCAATGAGAGCATAGGCGCAGGCGGCATGATATGCGATATCTTCCCACTCTGGCTCATATTTGATGGCTCGTTTAATCTCCCGGCGAGCATCATCAGACTTACCTGCTCGAGCCAGCGCTAAGGCACAATACGAACAGGCCTGCCCAATCACTATTACTCCCGCGCCATATATATTCTCCCCATGGCTCATGCGAGCCAATTCAGAGACCGAATTATCAAGAAATGACCCGGCACTATCCGAATTGGTGGCCGCGGCAAGTTGAGCTTTACGATACGATATAGACGGATGACCCGTGTATGATTGAAGTTGCGACAGAGATTTTTCGACATCAGCCATTTTCCCATGAGCAAATTGAAAAAGTAATTGAGAAAGCAACATTGGCTGCGTCGCCCAATCATTTGGGACAATGTATTCAGCCTGAGCTTGTATGGTAAGCTCAATAGACGACGCAAAGTCCTGCGTTTCAATTGCATTTAACTTTGCTAAATCAACAAGAGCAAATGGCCAATAATGCCGCATTGGCGTATTACCCAGCTCCTGTAAGAGTTCTTTTGCGCGGCCGATTGCTCCCTGTTGCCGTAAACATTCTGCCATTAGAAGTGAATTGAAACCTGACCATGTTTCTTGACCACTTTCTCTAAACTCGGAATAAACGGCAAGAGCATCATCAAAACGCCTCATAGACATATAATAATTCCCAGCAACGCCGGCCCATTGTTCCAATCCGGATTTATGTCCTGATGTATATACTTTAATGCTTTCCAGGTACTCGTCGATCTCAGCAAACCTGCTTTCTGATTTCAGAACGGCTACGACTCCATGAGCTGATATCCATTCATTTGACGCTGCCTTAAATTTCTCGATTGCCCGTTCGGTTTCTCCGGACATCCACAGTGTTATTGCAAAGCTCAAAAGCCACGGCTGCTGGCTCTTTGCTTTCAGGGCGCTATCGGTTAAAGCGATAGACGTTTCGTAGTCTCCTGACGCGCGTTTTTCAGCGCTCGCGGCCATAAGAAAAAACGGATCATCGCCGTAGATTGCGGCTGCGTTTTCCACAATCTCAAGCCATTCCTGTCCCCTGTTGAGCCGCAATAAGTTCCTTTTGAGAAAAGATGGGAAATAATCTGAATTTCCGGGAGACAGTTCCACTGCTCTTAAGCCGTACTCCACGGATCTTTCATATTCTCTGATCGCCCTCAGTTGTGATGCAATCCCATACAATAATTCGCTGGAGCCTGGTCGTACTTCCAAAGCTCGATCATAGTATTCCATTGCCTTACCCATGCGCCTGAGAGAGATATATAGGCCACCAGCCCATTGCAGCACGCGACCTGAATTTGGGCGTAATTCAAGAGCCCGTTCAATGGCAGCCACAGCCATCTCAAATTCATGATCAGTATGATCAGATTCTCCTTCAGGTGACATCTTTTCCAGATATGAATATGCCAGAAGTAAATATGGCCAAACTCGGTCCGGATTGCGCCTGACGGCCTCCTCCACAACCGCAAAGGCGGCCGGGTAATCTCCTATCGCCCAAAAATAGTTGAATAGTCTATAGTACCCTTCCCAGCTATAAGGATACGCATCTACATATCCCCTAAGAAGATTCTCGGCCTCCTTAACTTTTCCCTGATAATATAGTGTGGCACTTAGCAGAGAGTAATTAAATGCCTGATCGGGTCTGGCCTCGATCGCACGACGTTCGTACTTCTCCATCTCCGGCTCATTGTTCATCTGCTCATACAAATCAGCGAGTTCAACCCAGGGACGGTCATGATTCGGATTTAAATCCGCCGCCGCCTGATAAGTTGCCTTTGCCGAGTCAATTTGACCGCGGGTCATATAAATATTCCCCTTACCGCACAGGGCATCCACACTTGGCCTTAGGCTTAGCGCTGTATCGTACAAGGCCATCGCTTTGAAACGTACCCCTCTGTCCTTATAAATATTCGCCAGATGAATGAAGGGTTCATCCCAATCCGGTCTGAGATCCCGAGCCTTCTTAGCCGCTTCGAGAGCACCGGTTATGTTGTCTTCCTGCAGAAAAACTTCGGCGCGTGATTCGTAAGCCTCCGCAAGATTCGGGTCAAGTGTTAGCGCCCGATCTATGAGCACTTTGGATGAATCCAGCCAGTATTCGTCATAATCAAACCGTTCCTTGTAGCGCTGCACATACGCGTCGGCCAAACCTGCCAGAGCCAAGGGATAGTCCGGGTCAAGTTGCAGTGCCCTCTCAAACTCCCTTTCAGCAAGTTCATTATCCCTGAAAGTGACCCGATAGTAGTAGTGGCGGCCCTTCAGGTAATGGTCATACGCTTCGGCATTGTCGGTCGGCTTGGCAGCCATTGTAGCCTTGTCCACTGGTGTAAGACGGACCTCCAGAGCCTGGGCGATCTTTTGGGAAACCTCATCCATGAACTGGAATATCTCCGTGAACTGCTTGTCAATCTGATCCGACCATACAACATCACCGGTCTCTTTCTCGATCAGCTCCACATTCACCCGCACGAGAGTGTCCTCTCGCAATAGCGAACCGCCAAGGGCGTACTGAACCTTCAGACGTGCAGCGACCTCCCTCGGCAGTAGATTCTCTTTAGCCAGGCGACGAATGTCGGCGCTGCTGGCTACATGAAAACCCTCGAGCCGCCGGAGCTTGACGGCCAGGTCCTCTGCCAGACCGCTAGCCAGGTAGGCATCCTCTTCAGCACCGATGTTGTCAAAATCCACGACCGCCAACGATTTTACCTGCGCTTCTGTCGGGGCTAACCAATGCTTAAACTGCAAACCGCCCCACGCCGCTACTATGATCAGCAACGATATCGCTGCTGCCCACCAAAGTCTCCGTGCCTTCTTCTTTGCAGGAACGGTCACACGTTCGGATACCGCCAGCCGTCTCAAATCCGCCAGCATCCCATCGGCGTGTTGGTAGCGGATGGAAACATCCTTGGATAAAGCCTTATCTATTATGGACTGCAACTCCCCGGTCACACCCGATTTGAACCGGGCAATTGGCTCCGGGGTGGAACTTGAAATGGCTTTGACCACCGCGGCGTCGTTGTCGCCCGCGAAGGGACGACGACCAGTTATCATCTCATAAAGTATTACCCCGACAGAAAAGAGATCTGAGCGGTGATCAACATTCTTACCATCAATTTGCTCCGGCGACATATAGCCAACGGTGCCCAATGTCGAACCGGTTTTGGTCAGTTTCTCTTCACCGGATACAGTTGCCAGACCAAAATCGAGCAAACGAGGTTTGCCTTTCTTATCAATGATGATATTTCCTGGCTTAATGTCTCGGTGCACTACCCCTGCACTATGCGCTTCATACAAACCCTCACAGACCTGCATGGTCAGATCGACTACTTCATTGACGGTCAGTTTGCCCTGTTTGATGACTTCGCGAAGAGACTGGCCCTCGATGTGAGCCATAGCAAAGAAAGGCCGCCCTTTGAACTCTCCGACTTCGTAGACCGGCACAATGTTCGGATGATCGAGGCCTGCGGCAGCTTGGGCTTCTCGGGTGAACCTCTTGCGGCAAGCTTCGTCTTGACATAGATGCTGCGGAAGAAACTTGAGGGCCACCTGTCGCTTGAGCTTGGTGTCCTCAGCCAGATAGACCTCGCCCATTCCGCCGGCGCCGATTTTGGAGATGATCTTGTAGTGCGAAACTTCGGCGCCCGCTGTGAGGGCTACAAACGACTTCGTCCGATCATCATTTGAATCGTCTGCCACCATGGGCAAGTTACCTCATTTGGCCGATCACAACGCCACTATTCCATTGATTGACTGAAAGATAGGGGTCAATCCAGCTCAAGGCAATGTCAAAAAACAACGTCAACCACTGTTGACATCGAGATCAGGAGCGAACAACCGCGGTCAGAACGTAAGTCTGTTCACTGCTTCAGCCAAGTGGTCTGGCGCCAGGTGAGCACAGATCATTGTTGTCTGAAAGATGGAATGGTTTATCTACAACCGATGCGAGCAGATTTATCCCTATCGTCACAGGTAGCTTTCGGATCGTACTATGAATTCGAGGTCTTTGCGAAAAGGTGTTCCCCTTGCCTGAAACATAATCCCCCCTGTGTGTTTCAGGCAGTATTGATTAATGTTTCAAAGCCCACGTTGTCTAACTGCAATACACGAAAGCCTCAGACTCCTAAGTTGAATTGACGCCTGAACACCACTCAAGTGGCTCCTTTCAGGTACTCAACGACCGGTTGCAAAGTTCTATAATCATCCTGCTGGTTGGATATTTAAGTGCCCTCCACGCAATAAGTTCCAGCAATTACCCAAAGAAATACTTGAGCATCTTTTGTAAGAAAGGACCTCTGACTGAGGGGCAGCCATGGAAGATCATCCAAAATGACTCCATGAGGCGGTCGGTCAATTCAAAGTGGGCTCAAATTGAAGGACAATCATTGGTGCATTTGTCTTCGGCTGCAGAATCAGGAATCTCTCCCTCCGGACCCTTAACGTCTACACCGAAAGACTGGGTTATCTGTTCACTCATTGGTACCGTTTCGGATAAGACAGTCGATGGCCGGAATTCGGGTCTATCGAGGATTTAGGATATGCCAAACCCCGCGTACAAAATCAAGCGTATCAAGCAAGCGTAGGGTAAGAGTCCCCCATTCCCGTCCACCTTCGGCTGATGTCAGGGACGCCTGCCCCCGTTTGTTGCCATTCCCGGATTGCTTTCACAGGGAATTTAACGTATTATTCCGACGTTCGTATGGTGGAGAAGGCGACAAGGACCAGGCGGCCGTTTTTGGGCATGCATTTCAAGTGCTGCAAAGTGTACTCACGGGTCTACCTGAACAAAAAAGGAACGGCGTTTGTTGGTTGGTGCCCGAAGTGCGCCGCCAGGGTGGAGGTAAAGGTCTCTCCGCTGGGGACCGACGCTCGCTTCTTTACTGCTGGTTGATGGTCGCAGATGAGATAGTATGCCGCTGTTGAAATCAAAGCTCGTGGTGGTGCCGCTGGGGGAGGTCGACTTTATGCTGGTTAACCGGTTGGCCGCTGAATTAGGTCCGGTGTTTAATCGTTCGGTCGACATCATCAAAGGAATGAAATTGCCCCAAGAGGCTCACAACGTGGTACGCAATCAGTACTACGCCCAGGTTGTACTCTCCAAGCTGGAACGGACCAAGGCCAACACCCGCGAAAAAGTGATAGCCGTCTGCGAAGAGGATTTGTACCTTCCCGACGACACGTATGTACTGGGACACACTGACACTTTGGCCGGCGCGGTAGTGGTATCGCTGTACCACATCCGCCAGGAGTTTTACGGACTGCCCGAAGACGAAAGCAAGGTCTATCCCCGGCTGTTCAAGGAGGCGGTCCACCGGGTGGCGCATCTGTTCCAGCTCTCGGAATGCCGCAACCCGAAATGTGTCAACTATTACAGCCAAGTCATGCTGGATATTGACAGTAAAGGCGAAAAATTCTGTGATGTTTGCCGCCGACGCTTAGCCGCGGCGGTGTGAAACCGGGTCAAGAGTGGTGTTGCTCCAATGAACCTCGACCAGATAATCGACCTGCTTAAAAACGATTCCGGGATCGGTAAGAACATCACTCACTGGAAAACGTACTCACCCCGCCCGGCGCGCTTTGTCGACTATCCCGAAGAACTGGACTGCCGGCTGGTTGCCTGCCTCAAAGAGCGCGGGTTTACCCGCTTGTATTCCCACCAGGGGGAGGCGGTAAAGGCGGTGAGGCAGGGCAAGAACGTCGTTGTCGTCACCCCCACTGCCTCGGGAAAGACGCTCTGCTACAACATACCCGTTCTCGACAAAGTGCTCAAAGAACCTGAAACCAGAGCCCTATATCTCTTCCCCACCAAGGCTCTCGCGCAGGATCAACTGAGCGAACTGTACGAGTTGATTCAGAAGCTCGACGTCAATATAAAAACGTACACCTTCGACGGCGACACCCCGCAGACCGCTCGGCGGCTGATTCGCGCGGCGGGGCATATTGTCATTACCAACCCCGATATGCTCCACACCGGCATTCTTCCTCATCACACCAAGTGGATCAAACTGTTCGAAAACCTCAGGTACGTCGTCATCGACGAGGTGCACCACTACCGCGGGGTGTTTGGTTCGCATCTGGCCAACGTCATCCGCAGGCTCAGGCGGATTTGCAGATTTTACGGCTCCGATCCGATCTTTATCTGCTGTTCGGCGACGATCGCCAATCCTGACGAACTGACGCAGAAGATCATAGACAAGCCAGTAACGTGTATTGACAGCAATGGCGCTCCGTCAGGCGAGAAACATTTCCTCATTTACAATCCGCCGGTCATCAACAAGCAGCTTGGCATCCGCAAATCCGCCATCAACGAGGCTGCCCGACTGGCCGCCGGGTTCTTGAGGCACAAGATTCAGACGATCGTATTCGCTCACTTTCGACTGAACGTCGAGGTGCTGCTGACCTACCTTCAGCGCGAACTCAAGGGGGCGTTTGGCCGCGGGATAAACATTGCCGGCTACCGTGGTGGGTATCTTCCCAATGAGCGCCGCCGGATCGAAGCCGGCCTTCGCGACGGCACCATCACCGGCGTCGTTTCCACCAACGCGCTGGAATTGGGAATCGACATCGGCAGCCTGGATGTGTCGATTATTATCGGCTATCCCGGTTCCATCGCCTCCCTCTGGCAGCAGGCAGGGCGAGCGGGGCGGAGCAATACGACCTCGTTGACCATCATGATCGCCAGCTCCACGCCTATCAACCAGTTCCTCTGTGCTGAGCCGAAGTACATTTTCGGCAGGACGCCGGAGGCTGGAATTATCGACCCCGACAACCTGATCATCAGGACCAATCATATCAAGTGCGCCGCCTTTGAACTCCCCTTCGATGAAACCGAGTATTATTCAGCCGACGGAACCCATGAAATACTCGACTACCTCGAAGACGCTAAGGTCTTGCGCAAAACCAGCAACCGCTACCACTGGTCATCGGAGATTTATCCGGCCGGACAGATTTCGCTGCGCTCGGCCTCGCCGAACAACTTTGTTATTCTCAACGAAAGCAACAACTCCGAGGTAATCGGCGAGGTGGATTACTTCTCGGCCCCGATCTTTCTGCATCCGGAGGCAATCTATCTGCATCGCGCCCAGCAGTATCAGGTCAGGCGCCTTGACTGGGAAGGGAAGAGGGCGTATGTAGAAGAAGTTGATGTCGACTATTACACCGACGCCGAAACCAAAACCGACTTGAAAGTCCTTGAAGTTAACAAAAGCACTGCTTTCGGCGAGGCCGCGATGGCCTGCGGCGAGGTTTCGGTTACCAACGTCACCGTGATGTTCAAGAAGATCAAGTTTCACACCCATGAAAACGTCGGCTCGGGTGACCTTACTCTGCCCGAATTAGAGATGCATACTAACGCTTTCTGGTATTCGTTCCCGGGTGATGTTGCGCTTGAGCTCAACCTCAATGGCTCGCAGTTCGGCGGAGCATTGAGAGGACTGGCTAACATTTTGGGCAAAATCGCGCCTCTGTGGGTGATGTGCGACCAGCGTGATCTGCGCTCTATCTCACAGGTCCGGGCGCCGTTCACCGAGCGCCCGACAGTGTATATTTATGAAAATATCCCCGGCGGCGTCGGTCTTTCCGAAAAGCTTTTTACCGAGGCTGAAAGGCTCTTCGAGTCCTGCTTTGAGCATGTCAAAAGCTGCCCGTGTGAAGGGGGCTGTCCCGTCTGCGTCGGCCCGCCGATGGAAGTCGGGGAGCGCGGTAAGGAGGGGACGATCAAGCTGCTGCAAAAAATGCTGGCCGTCGCACCGGCGTAGCGGGCTGTAGGTTAGGAACTTTATACTCTTTTTATCGCGCGGGGCGATCTGAAGATCACCCCATCACAGAACTACATTTCCGCCAAGCTACCAGATGCCGAGAACATCCTTGGCGGTATCGGAACACATCTCTTTCGGGTCCCAGGGCGGGTCCCAGACAAGCTTGATTTGTACTTCCTTGACACCCTCCAACTCGGCCACGGCGCGATGTGCCTGTCCCACGAGGATTTCGCCGTAGGGGCAGGCCGGGGTGGTAAGAGTCATTTTGATATGGACTTTCCCCTCCGGTTCAACGTGGATGTCGTACACTAACCCGAGGTCGATGATACTGAGGTGGATCTCAGGGTCATGGACGAGCTTCAGCGCCGTGATAATTGCTTCTTTTGTCGGTGCTGGCATGTTTTTCCCCGGAAGCTATGGCTCTGCTACCGGCGGTTACTCATCGTCCTCGGTCGACACGCGGGTATGGACATCGCCGTGGCCTTTCTCGTGGTTCTTGAGTCCCTCCATGAAGGTAACCCACGCCAGGAGAGCGCACTTTATACGAACGGGAAAGTTACGCACACCCTGCAACGCATCCAGATCGCCAAGGTCGTCAGAGACCTCGGTTTCTTCCCCTTTGAGCATTTTCCTTACTACTTCCGCAATCTTCTTGGCATGTTCTATCGACTTGCCCTTGATGACCTCGGCCAGCATGGAAGCAGACGCGACCGAGATGGCGCAGCCGCGGCAGTCGACATGTATATCCTTGACGGTGCCGTTATCGAGTTCCACCTGCAGAAAAATCTCATCGCCGCAGGAAGGGTTGGAGCCATCGGAGGTAACGTCCGCTTTCTCCAGCGGCTTCCTGCCTCGCGGTGAGCGATAGTGATCCAGGATGATGTCGCGGTACATGTCGTCGAGAGGCTCACTCATATTCCAAAATATCTCCTCATTTCTTTGAGCGCCTCCACCAGCGCGTCAATATCGGCCTGATCATTATAAATATACAACGACGCCCGCGCGGTGGCAACCTTGCCCAAAATGCGCATCAGCGGCTGGGCACAGTGGTGACCGGCCCTGATAGCGATACCCTTGGAATCAAGAAAGGTGCTGATATCGTGCGGGTGAATCTCGGTGTCGGTAAACGATATGGCGCCGCCGCGCTGGGCATACTCCCGCGGTCCCTGGATTTCGATTCCGTCAAGCTCCGACAGCCGTTCAATGGCGTATTGCACAAGGTTGATCTCATGCTGGCGCACGTTGTCCATGCCTATCTCTTCAAGGTAGGTCAGCGCGGCATCAAAGGCAACGACATCAGCGATATTCGGGGTGCCGGCCTCGAACTTGTGGGGAAGGTCAGCCCATGTAATCCGGTCAAAGCGAACCTCACGAATCATCTCTCCCCCCATGTTAAACGGCGGCATCGCTTCCAGCAGTTCACGCCGCCCGTAGAGCACGCCGACACCGGTCGGGCCAAGCATTTTGTGAGCCGAAAAGGCATAGAAGTCAACGCCTAAAGCTTTCACATCGACCGGCAGATGAGGGACCGCTTGCGCTCCGTCGCCGAGCACAACTGCGCCGCGTTTTTTGGCCAGTTCCGCAAGTTCCGCGATCGGGTTGATGGTTCCCAGCACGTTCGACATGTGCGTCAACGCCAGCAGCTTTGTTTTTGGCGTTATGATGTTGTCAATGTCGCTCAGATCGAGATGCCCGCAGAGCGTAATCGGGATCCGCTTGAGCACCGCCTTTTTCTTCTGAGCGAGGATCACCCACGGCACCAGATTAGCGTGATGTTCCATCTCCGTGATGACAATCTCGTCGCCCTCTTTGATATTCGCTTCACCCCACGAGTAAGCCACCAGGTTCATCGATTCCGTTGTGCTTCTGGTGAAGATGACTTCGTGGGCGTCCACGCCGCCGATAAAACGCGCCACATGCTTGCGGGTCTGCTCGTAGGCGTCAGTCGCCTGCTCTGCCAGATGGTGCAACCCACGATGGATGTTGGCATTCATCTTGCGGTAGTATTCAATAAGAGCGTTGATGACGGCTCGCGGCTTTTGCGTGGTGGCGGCGTTGTCCAGATAGACCAGAGGGTGGCCGTTGATGGTCTGACTCAAGATCGGAAAGTCCGCCTTGATATTTTCATGTTCCAACCGACAGCTTTCGAAATCAACGGCCGTCTGTTTATTCTTCGTTTTCGATTCCATCCACCTGTTCCTCACTGTCTGGTTCAATCAAGCAGAACGTAAATATCCTCTCCTTCGACCTTGACATCGTAAGTGTCAATGGGTACTACCGCCGGCGGTGCTTTGACGCTGCCGTCCTTGACGTTGAACCGTGCTCCGTGACGCGGGCAGACTACCTCGTCACCACGCAATTCACCGGCGCTGATCGGCGCGGAATCATGGGAGCATTCATCCGCAACGGCGAATACGCCGTCGCCGGTGTTACAAACCACAAATCGGTTGCGCCTGATTTCAAAGGCCTTCATGCTCCCGGCCGGTATGTCGTTAACCGATGCCACCTTCTTGAATTCAGCCATGCTTTATATGTTCTCCAGTCGTTTTGCGACAAAGTTGCTGATTCGTTCCTGGAGATCTTCCGGGATCTGCTTGAGGGTGGACGCCACGAAACCGGAGACAATCATCCGCACCGCTTCTTCTCGACCAATCCCCCGCGACGTCAAGTAGAACACGGAGAGAGGGTCAATAGGACCGATGGTAGCTCCGTGGCTGCATTTAACGTCCTCGTTGAGAATCTCAAGCTCCGGGATAGTCTCGACTTTGGTTCCCTTGTTCAACAGCAGGTTGCGGTTTCCCTGGTAGGCCTCGCAGGTCTTAGACTCTCTGTCGATTCGAATCAGGCCGGTGTAGGCCGATAGCGCCCGGTCTCGAAGGACTACCTTGAAGTCGATATTTGAAGTCGTCCTGCCGGCTGCGTGATGGTGCAGAGTGTGGTTATCGAAATGCTGGTATTCCGAACCGAACAACAGGCCGTACATCTTGCTCTCTGCTCCCTCACCGTTGAGGATGACGCCGAAATTCTGTTTTGATATCGAGGCGCCAAAGGCCAGCGGGACAGTCAGCATGGTGGCGCCGCGCTCTATTCTGGCGCGGTGCATCAGGTACGAATGGGCCGTCGCCATCTGCCGCTGCAGCGAAACGTAACGCACGCGGCTTTCTTCAAGACCAAATATCTCCACGGCGCTGTTGGTGTTACTCACCCCCCGGTCAATATCGACCGAACCGCCACCGTACTCATCGATGACCGTCAGCTCGGCGTTTTTGCCGACTACGACCAGCAGGCGGGGAAAGTGAGCCGAGTTTTCCCGTCCCGTTTCACGCAGCAAGTGCAGCGGCTTTTCGACCGTGACGCTATCGGGGACGTAGATGAAAATACCGTCGTTGAACAGAGCGCCGTTCATCGCCTCGAACTTGCCGGTCTGGCCGTTGACCAACTGGTAGAGGTATTTCTCAACAAGCTCCTTATGTTTGTCAACCGCTTCTGATAAGGTTGAGACGACAACACCCTTTCTATCCAACTCTTCAGTGCCGTAAACCTTGATTTCTCTTCCCCCAAGATCAGTCACCATACCGGAGAGGTGACCTTGTTTAAGATGGGACAGTGCTATTTTCTCAACGCCGTCATAATCATCCGCAAGAGGTGTGTCTATGACCGTGCTGTGCCGAATCAGGAACTTTTCCGGATCGGTATAGCGCCACAGGTGCAGTCCTCGGCGAGGAAGGGGAATACTGTTGAACGCTTTGCGCGAGATCTGTCTCTTCTCTCTCAGCCACTGCGGTCCACGCTCCAGCGCCGGAGCAAGCTCATCGATCAAATATACTGAGTCAGTCGCGCTTGTTGCCGTTGAGTGATTCATAGCTATCCTATTGAACCTTCCATTTCAAGTTCTATCAACCGGTTTAGCTCCACCGCGTATTCCATCGGGAGCTCTTTGGTAAACGGTTCCATAAAGCCGTTGACGATCAAAAGACGGGCCTCATCCTCGCTCAGGCCACGGCTGGTGAGGTAAAACAACTGTTCCTCAGCCACCTTGGAGACGCGGGCCTCGTGTTCCACTTTGACCTGGTCGTTGTCAATTTCCATCGTGGGATAGGTGTCGGAGCGGGCCTCATCGCCGATCAACAGGGCGTCACACTCGACCGAAACCTTGCAGTTGACGGCATTCTTGTAGATCTTCACCAGGCCGCGATACGAGGCGCGGCCGTTGTCCTTCGAGATTGACTTGGAGGTGATGCGCGAGGAGGTGTTCGAGGCGGCATGGATAACCTTAGCCCCGGCGTCCTGATGCTGGTCTATGCCGGCAAAGGCAACCGAGAGAATCTCGGCCTTTGCTCCTTCACCTAAAAGTTGGATACAGGGATACTTCATGCTCAGTCGAGAACCGATGTTCCCGTCTACCCATTCAACGGTGGCGTTCCGGTAAGCGGAGGCGCGTTTGGTGACGAGATTGAAGATGTTACGTGCCCAGTTCTGAATCGTAGTATATCGGATATACGCGTCCTCCAGGGCAATCACCTCCACCACCGCCGAGTGGAGCGAATTGGTCGAATAAATCGGCGCCGTGCAGCCTTCAATGTAATGCACCCGTGAACCCTTGTCGGCAATGATGAGCGTCCGTTCAAACTGCCCCATATTCTCAGCGTTAATCCGGAAATAGGCCTGCAGCGGGACCTTCACGTCCAATCCCGGCGGGACATAAATAAATGAACCACCCGACCATACGGCCGTGTTCAAGGCCGCAAATTTGTTGTCGGTGGAAGGGATAACCGTCCCGAAGTACTTCCGGACAATCTCCTCCTGTTCACGAAGACCACTGTCCATGTCGAGGAAAATGACCCCCTGCTTCTTGAGATCATCGCGCATTGAGTGGTAAACAACCTCCGACTCGTACTGCGCCGACAGGCCGCCGAGAAATCTCTTCTCCGCTTCGGGGATACCGAGACGATCAAAGGTCTTTTTGATATACTCCGGCACGTCCGCCCAGTCATTGCTCTGCTCTTCAACCGGCTTCATGAAGTAATAGATGTTGGCAAAGTCGATCTCATTAAGCAGTTGAGTGTTCCCCCACTGCGGCATCGGTTTGGAGAAGAATATGTCCAGTGCCTCATGGCGACACTCGGACATCCACTTCGGTTCCTTTTTCATCCGGGAGATCATCTCCACCACCTCGTGGTTGATCCCCTTGGCGCCCTTGTGAAAATAATCCACCGGGTCGTGGAAACCGTACTTGGCGGCGTAGTCGGCATTGAGTGAAGCCAGTTTTTCGTGCTTCTGTTTGGTCGAGTCGGCCACAGCTACGCCTCCACCTTATCGCGCGTTTCCTGCTCTACCCAGTCATAGCCCTTCTCTTCAAGCTGTAAGGCAAGCTCCGGTCCCCCGGTTTTGACGAACTTGCCGTGAATCATAACGTGGACGTGGTGCGGCTTGACGTAGTTAAGTAAGCGTTGGTAGTGGGTGACCAGAAGGATGCCGTTAGCGTCGCTATGGTATCGGTTGATTCCATTGGAGACGGTCTTAAGAGCGTCGATATCAAGCCCGGAGTCCGTCTCATCCAGTAGCGCTATCTTGGGCTTGAGCATCGCCATCTGCAGAATTTCAACTCGCTTCTTTTCTCCACCGGAAAACCCCTCGTTGAGATACCTGGTGGCAAAGGAACGGTCAATCGAGAGGGCCTCCATCTCCTTGAGGAACAACTTACGGAAGTCTGACATGTCGGCCTCTTTCCCGCGATGCGATTTCAATGCCGCCCGCATGAAGTTGGCCACCGTCACGCCCGGAATGGCCAGGGGATACTGGAAGGCCAAAAACAGCCCGGCGCGGGAGCGCTCATCGGCGCGCATCTTCAGCAAATTCTGACCGTCAAGAGTAGCCGTCCCTTTGGCAATAGCATAGTCGGGGTGGCCCATGAGGGCGTTGGACAGGGAGGACTTGCCCGAGCCGTTGGGGCCCATGATAGCGTGAATCTCACCGGGGAATATCTGCATGGAGACCCCCCGGACAACTTCCTTGCCTTCCACTTCAACATGTATCTCTTTGAACTCAAACAGTGCTTTCTTATCTGCCATTATTCGCATATCCTTTTCTTCTATTCTTTTCTTTGCTACTCGCCACTTTCAGCCTACCACCATTTCCTGTCTGGCATTGCATTTTATCGTATAGCAGAGCGGTTGTCAAACTACGAGATTTTTTGTCCTTGCCGGCGCCAGCCTTCTCGCTGTCAATCAAATCCTGGAGCGTGGTGCCGGAAAGCAACTCGCCAAGATACCCGGCCAGGCCGTCGAGAACCTCGTGCACGGAGCAGTTGCCCGTGTGCACGCACCGCTCCAGTTGTCCGGTAAATCGGGTGCAGTGGTCCGGGGCAATCAAGGGACCGCCCAGAGCGGTGATTACTTCAAACAGGGTCACTTCGCGCGGGTGACGGGTAATGCAAAAACCACCGCCACGACCGCGGACCGCCGTCACCAGCCCGGCCCGGCGCAGAATGGACAACAGCTTGGCTGCATAGGGAATTGACAGACCTTCCATATCCGCAATTTCGGAGATGGACATCTGTCCCTTGGTTCCTATTCGGGCCAGCGCCACCAAGCACCTGAGACCATATTCTTCAAGCGATGAGATTCTCATTGCCTTTCACCACGTAAACGCGACTCCATCGTCAAGATGTAATCTTATCACATAAAAGCGACATCATTGCTGTCATTAGCTTATCATATAAAAACATTACAAATCTGTAAAGTATTTTCTTTAACTGAGTAGAGAAAAAATAGTTCCCCGCAATCGTATGATTTCTCCTATTTTATTATAGCCCGGCTAGGGGGAAGGGTCACGCTTCGAGCCTGCCTGGTCTCTGCAACCTATTGTATGATAATGAGTAAGGGGTTAGACTCGCGACCGCCAAGGCTGTGCGCCTATGATTGGGAATAGTGTATTTGGAACAACTTGTGCTCTCCAAGGCGGTGGGTTTATTTTTTTTATCCTGCTGTTGAATTTAATCCAATCCTTTCAGAATATGCAGGGAAATTGGGATACATATCATACTTTTTTGATTGCTGCTTTAAGAGAGGACGTCTGGTAGAAAGCACGAAGCGCAGAATCAGACTTGTCTGCGGAGAGGCAGGGATTCGAACCCTGGAAGGAGCTATTCGCCCCTTAACGGATTAGCAATCCGCCGCCTTCAGCCTCTCGGCCACCTCTCCGTTACTGCCTGCAAGAGCAAAATTATATATAGTAGAAGACTAATAGATTTTCAAGGGTTTTTCCGCCCCTGTCAGTTTGAAGCTTAGGTGGGCTTATACTACGAAAAGACGACCTGGTTGTCTTCCAGAGTGAGCTTGCACTTCGTAACTGCATCATCGATCTGCCGGTAGATTATCCCAAATTGCGCCTTTACCCCGGGATAAATTATATCCTCGGCAATTATTACCGCATCCTTGAACTGCTTCAATTTCTCTTCGATATCGCTCTTTTTCTTTTCAAACGCTTCCACGGCCTCGGGAACACTCTTCAGGAAGTCCTCAAGCTTCTTAAGTACAGCTTCCCTAGCTTCCGACAGCTTTCCGTCCATCTGAAGCTTGTACAGCTCCACGAGACTCTCCTTAACCCTTTCCCTGTCCGTTTCCAGACGCTCTGTTTCGTGGACCGTGTCCTGGTATTCCCGCATCAGATTCGCGTCGAAGGCAACCCTCAAGATGGTAGGCGTACCGGCGTCGGAGCCGATAATGGGTGCCCTGATTTCTTTGCCGGCGTTGATTTCACCGCCGATAATCTTTCCTTTTTTCCCTTTGACCCACACGCGCTCCTTTGCGGTTACACAGCAGTTGAGCAACTCTCCACCGACTATGACATCGTTACCGGACGAGATCCTTTGCCCTTGAGCGTACTTGACGACCACGTTCCCATCGGCGTGAATACTCCCCGTACCCTCCCCGAAACATCCGCCCTTCACCAGAATGTTTCCCTTGCAAACTATGTGGCAGTCTTGGACGTTGCCCCCGACCTCAAGGTTCCCTCCCACATTCAACTTGAATCCGGCAAGGATATCTCTTTTGACCTTGACGGAACCGTTACATTCGACGTTCCCCACGCTAAAATCGACATCCTTATCTATTACCACAACGTCCTTGACCACAATGGTTCCATTGCGAAAGACTATCGCTCCGGCCACCGTGGCTGTCAACTCCAGCCCATCCGATGACACACTGGTGTTGGTTCCATATTTAATGGGCAGATCCCTTCCCCGGGGAGCGATGATTTCCTTGCCGTCGACCCCCTTGCCGTTGGTACCCGGCGTGGGGAGAGTTCGGCGGGCCAAAACAGCATCTTTTTCAACGTTCTGGATAAAGTTAATATCTCGGTAGTCTATCCTGCCGTCCTTGTCCTGTTTGGGAGTGCCGTGGATATCGGTGTCGAAAAAGTACTCGAACTTGGTGTCTTCTCCTTTCTGAGGGGGATCACCGTCGGCAACTTTGACTGGCGTATCATACACTTTGTCGGCTACAGCCTTGGAGACGACGTCCTCTTGGATACCATGCTCAACGCCGGCCCCCTTGAGAGTTGCCATTACCTCGTCCACAGTGATCTCCGGGTCCCCGGGGTCCGGTGTTTTAATGGCTATCATGGCTGACAGCCGATCTTTGGAGATAGTAACGCGGACCCGTCGACGCGTGGAAGTTTCTGTGACTGTCTCCTTGCTGTTCATCATCAAGGTACCTATGCAACCGGGTTGGAAGCCTGACTGGATGCAGACAGGATTCTCCAGTAGGCCCGTTCTACCACCAGGGATATCTCGTAGCTCTTGAAAGGCTTGGTAATATATTCATCGGCCCCAAGCAAAAGAGCGTCCTTGACGGTATAGGTGTCGCCGTAAGCGGTCATAATGATCACGCCGATTTTGGGATACTCCTTTTTCACGATTTTCAACAGCTCAAAACCGTTCATGCGAGGCATTTTCATGTCAGAAATGATAATGTCGAACTTCTCCGCTTTTAACACTTCGAGAGCGATCACCCCGTCCTCGGCTGACCTGATCTTATACCCCTCCCGGGAAAGAATTCTGTTCAAAAGGGTTCTCATCATTTCTTCGTCGTCAACGATTAAAATGGATACAGAACTCTTCATGCGACTGCTCCTAAATGCAATGGCGCCAAAAAGTACCTCTGACCATCCGTATCCATAACCCTTACCCCTGCTCAGCGGGTTAGAGTCGAAGTCAATTCCGCCACGAAATCCTCTAACATGACCGGCTTATACATCACCCGGCAGGCACCCTGGATACCCGCTTGGTGGACCAACTTTTCAGTGGCATTTCCGGTAATGACCATAATCGGCACGCCGGGTGACATTTCTTTGATGATGGTTAAGGCCTCGATTCCCGACATCTCCGGCATTATGAGGTCCATTGTTATCAGATCGTACTTGCTGACTTTTACTTTCTCGATCGCCTCGGCGCCGGTATTGGCCAGCTCGATATCAAAGGCGTCGGTCAGCCGGCAGAAATCCCTGAATACTTCCCGCACCCATTTCTCATCATCAACAATGAGGACCTTAAATGGCTGTCCTCGTTGCCGGGCAAGCTGCTCCAACTCATGTAAATCAACCGTGGGCATATTATTCCACCTGTCTTACAAATGCTCAGAATTTGCACATTCCCGCTGCACAACCACCCTGACGCGCAACGAGCGATTCATATTGCCCCCCTCAAATGTGGATGAATCAGCAACGGCACGCTGTAAAATACAACTGATACGTGCCTGTCTGTACCTTCCATCAAGGTTTCATGCGTATGCACTATCAACCCCTTGACTCATGCGCGGTACTCCATTTCATCAATATATGGGTATTATCGTCACTCGCCGGGTTTACTCCAGTCCGATCCTGCGTCACCGCCGGTTGTCAACCCTTTCCAAGGTTCTGCTCCCTGTCCGGTGCGGCTGGATCGTCAGATGCTCAGCTTTCCCGTCTTTGACAGGGAGTTTAGAATTCTACCGCACTGGTCAAGAATTGAGCGGAGTCTGATTTCAATCTGGTCCGCCGTAATAGAGTTTGGCGCAATGTTGTCTCCTCCCTGTTGGAGATTACGCGCGGCGTTGATAACGATGGCCAGTTCCCGGACCACCTTGACGGTGCCGTTGACCAATCGAATGAAATCCGGTTCCAGCCTGGCGAGCTGTTTAGAGTTTCCCTTGGCCTTGGCCAGATAGATAGCCAGATTCAGCGCCAGGACCTTCACTTCCTCATTAAGAGCGTCGACCTGGTCAACCAACTGAAGCTCTCTTTTGCGGTCCGTGCCAGCACTCACCGGGCGACCACCAACTGTTTAATTTTATGCTTGAGCGCTTGAAGGTCTGAGGACTTGACAATATAATCATCGGCGAGCCAGGACTGGAAATCTGATTTGTAGGTGGTGTAGGCGGAGTTTAGGATTATGGGCGTCTCAGGAGCGATCTCGCGCAGTTTTTGAAGCACCTCCAGGCCGGACATATCAGGCAGTTCAATATCCAAAACGACCACCCCAAAATTACCCTGCGATACTTTTTTGATAGCCTCGGCGCCGCTGTAGGCGGTATCAACCTCGTAGCCGCCCTGGCTCAGCTCCTTTCGGTACAGGAGCCTGATCATCTCCTCGTCATCTACGATCAATATGCGCTGGCTCACTTTGGTCCTCCTCGATGAGTGGGAGCTCGATGTACAAATACGGCAGGCTGTCGTTGCCAACAGCCAGACCGAATTCGCCGCCATGATACTTGATTGTTTCTACAGCCACCAAAACCGTGAGACGCTGCGAAGCCTTATTATCAGCGAAAATCTGTTTGAGAGCTTTGATGGTTTTCTCTTTGCCGTCATCCGGACAGAAAAACTTGATCAACAGACAGGCGCGCTCGTCTCTGCGTTCAGTGCGGACCTCGGCCGTTCCGGGAGGAATAACGTCCTCGGCAACAAGTTTCAACATCTGGTATACGGCGTGTGACAACTGGTCGGGGTTGCCGTGCACCATCAGTTTTTCCTGAGCGAGCGAGAGGGACATCTCAACATTCCGTTGCCGTAGCCGGCCACACAAGAGCTCCAGATTTCGTTCCACCAGACCCGACAGCTCTATCGGGCGGTTCTCATTCTTGCTGGCGCGGGAGAAATCAAGAACGTGATCGACGACCGACTCCGTGCGCTTGATTTCGCTGGAAATGATGTTGAGATATTCTCGTTGTTCATCAGTGAGGTTGGATTTCAAAAGCAGATTGGCAAAGCCGCCGACAATAGTGAGCGGATTGCGCAATTCATGGGCCACAGCCGAAGTCAGTTCGCCTATGACGGACATCTTTTCAATCTTAATGATCTGATCCTGCGACTCGGCCAACTGGAGGTTCATCCGCTCCAGCAGTTCTGCACGCTCGCGCTCGGCATCATACAACTTCGCCCGTTCCATCGCCACGGCGGCCTGGTTGGCCAGCACCTGAAGCAGCTGGACGGCGTCATCAGATATCGGCTGTTGGGTTATGTAGTTGTCCGCAGCGAGAAGGCCCATCAGAGTCCCCTTGCTCACCATCGGCACCAGAGCGATCCGGGGTGTCCCCAACCTCTCAACAAAGGTTGTTGTGACGGGATCAATTTCTTCGACCTTTTCAAGATTGATCCAGGTTCCGGATTTGCAGGCGCTGCTGATGAGTGAGTCGCCGTTTAGATCGACATGGAGGTCAGCAATCAAACTGGTGAGCGCATCAGTCCCGCTGCCAGCCTCGCTCTGGTGCGCATCCAGCAGTTCACTCAATGAAAGCCGCATAGAGTCAAGTCTTTTCCAGATACGTCCCGCTTCCTCGGCGGAAGAGGGACCAACGGCCATGTGCCCGCGGAGCTTATCTGCTTCTTCATCGTACAAAAACAGAAAGGTTCGATTAAAACCAAGCCCCTGCGAGGCGGTTGCCCCGGTGAGGATGATCTTCAGGATCTGTCCCAGCTCAAAGGATGAGGAAAGAGCCGCTGCAACCTCCGAAAGTATGCGCAACTGCTGATGAACGTTGCTCGGGTCGTCAGCCTCATGATGAGCGATCGCACAATCCTCAACAATTCCCAATACTTCTTTACCGGCGTTTTCGCCCGACCGGATCGGGATCCCGACCAGGTTCACGACCATGAAGCGACCGCGGCTGTTGGTACAACTGAGGTTCTTGCGAACGAATGTTAAAGAACCGTTGATAACATCTTCAAATTGGTCAGCCAGCCCTGTTGCCAGGACACGGTCAACCTTGGAAATATGCAGGTCGTCCCAGGCGCCGTAGCGGTCGAGGGCTAATATACCGGCCGCGACGGCATTAAACTGCGTGATATATCCCTCCTCATTGAGCCGAAACAATCCCATCCCCAGGCGCTCAAGGCCGTCCCAGATGACGGTATCCTGCAACCCGATGGCAGGGTATGAAGAAGTTTCACATGCTTTCATGCGGCACTCTGGTAAGATTGATCTCCTCCCCGCCTTGAGCCGATGGGGAACTGCTTTGTACCAGTGCTCTCAGTTCCAATACCTTGTGGTTCAATGAACTTATTTGCAGGGCGGCGCTCTCTATGCGCCGCAGCCTCGATAACGATTTCTGGTTGGCGGCCACTCTTTCCCACAAAAGGCACTGGACGTTGCCTACAATTACTGAAAGGGCATTGTTTATCCCATGATTGATCCCAGCGGCCAGCGGGGCGATCTCACCCCATCGATCGGTGGCTGGTTTTTTTGTCTGCACCTGTTGCAGTTGTTCTCGAGTTTGCTGAAGATCGGAGCTAATTGATTTTACCCGCTTCTGATAGTTCATACGTTCTATTGAAAGCGCGAGTTGGTCGGCCACAATGGTCAGCAGCTTCACGTCATCGTCCGTGAAGGCCCGCGCCTTGCCGCTGCCCAGATTGAGGACACCGATGAGCTCCTCCCCCGCCAGCAGCGGCAGCGACAGGAAGGTAGCGTACTCGCTGTCCGGGTCGAAGCTACTGATGCTGGACCGCTCCGACAGGAGCAGCGGCTTTCGGTTGTGCGCCGTCCAGCCGGATAGACCCTGGCCCGCACCTACCGACAGGAAACTTAACAATTCGACTCGGCCACCCAGGCTGGCAGCCTCCTCCAGTCGGTCTCTGTCACGATGCAGGAGGTAGAGTGTGGCGGCATCGAAGATAACGATACCCTGAATAAGTTGCAGCACCTTTGCCAAACCGTTTTTTTCCTGTGGGAGTGCCCGACAAACGGCGGCGATATCGGCAATCCGGTTGATCTTATCCCAGGCGACGTTGTTGTCCCGGATATTCTTTGTTCGTCCCATAGCCCAACAACTCATCTTAAGCGAATGACTTTTTCCACCCTCTCCACCACGCGCAAGGCGAGTTTCTCCTCCAGCCGGTCAAAAAAACCTATCTTGTCAGGTGCCGTCAGGTGAATGTCCGGGTCATTGACGTCGTCATCCATCGTGGCCTGAAAAATTCGCGGACCCTTCTGTTTCACCTGGAATGGTTCCGCGATGAGAAGCTTGCCCCTCCGAATGTCGACAAGACGCAGTTCACCCTCTATGACTCCGACCGTTTCGTATTTGTGAAATACCAGCGGGAGATGAAAGGACTTTTTCTTTTGAAGTCGTTCGCTGTCAATGTCAACGACCAGCAGATAATCGCCGCCGACTTCCATGCCCCAGTTTACGAGGCTATCGAGATCATAAAGGTCAGCGGGAAATCCCGGCCCACCCAGCAAGGCTTTTTGCGCCGTCATAAAGCGACCATTCTCATTGCGACTCAAGTGCTTTATTAGCTTCGCTTCAAGAGTCGATCCGCTCCAGGCAAGCGGAGGAAGATCAACATGCACGATAACGGTGCGCGCCGCTCCCAGCGCCTGCCCCCACCAAAACAAAGACAGCAGGAGACTAAGCCAGGCTGTGCGGCATATCGGGAAGTTACTCCTCATAAGGCGTCACCCGTTCGCGATAGATATACTTTTTCAAGACATCCTGAACCGTTTGGGTGAAGTTGGATAGATTCTCCGACAGCATCTCCAGTTCTCCCTCTGAAAGCTTGTCAAGCAGGTAGTCTCTGCCGATGAACTCTATCCCAACCAGATAGCAGCTCTCGTCCTGATCGGTCCGTTTGATTGTCCCCAGAACATTGTCCAGGGTTTCGGCTCCCTGCAGAGAAAAGCGCATGACGACGATGTCACCTTCGTTCAGCGGCTGGTCGATTTCCACCAGAACACCACCGGCCGAGATATTGAGGATGTCACCATCAATCGTGTATCCCTCCCCCGCGGGCCAGAAATTGCCGAAAGTGTCCTTGATCTTGTTGAGCGACATGGGAGAAGAGATCTCAAGCCGCACGAACCGACGCTGATTCTCCTTGTCTAACCGAAATGGCCGACGGACTTTGATCTCCGTGTCATTCACATCCACGTCCGTGACAAATTTCACTCTTGTTGTGTCTTTCATGGTGTCTCCTGGAACTCAATGTTATCGGTTGTCTTGCATCCATGCTGTTATCTTATTGTTTAGTTCGAGCCTCTCCCGCTCACCATATTCAAACACGACTTGGGGAAGCTGTTTCAGGGTTGTAAGGGAGAAGCGCTTTTCTCTTTCTTCCCTGACAATGAACTCAAGACCCACTAGAAAGTGGCCATTGTCTCTCGGCAACGAATACAGCACCTGGCTCAGCACAAGGGGAGGGAAGGGAAACTCTGCAAGGTCGATGTTCAGAAACAGGTAGGTGGGTTTCTCAAGACAGCTTGAAAAATCAATCAGGACACCGCCCCCCGAGATGTTGACGGTGACCGTTTCCAGCCAGCGCAGTCGGGCCAGCTTGTTTCGGTTGAACGTGGAAACCGGTATCACGGCCAGTTTGACGAGGCGTGAGAGAAACACCCGCGTAAAGCGTCTCCGAGACAAGGGCATTACCTTGTCCCCCATAATTATCCGGCACCCGCCCCCGCCGCTTCGCTTCAGTGTTGCCGGCACGCTAATCTGCTGGCCCTTGTACATCACGCGCATGGTGACCTTCTGGTTGCTGACGAGGCTGTCAATCAAGCCGGAACCGCCGCTACGATCGATCGACACCTCGCCGTTGCTGGCCAGGATGACCTTGCTCTTCAGAGGTTTTCCGGGAAACTGTTCCGAAAATAATGTCACCTCATGTCCGACCAGCAGTGAGAAGTCGAAACGCGAAGCATCGACAGCAGGTCGCTTCAGGCTTGTTTGTTCCGGCGAAGACGTCATAATTACAGCAATCCCTTTTTCCTCAGTTCAATCTGTTGGTGAAAAATGTAGACGACCAGCTTGTTCTGGGCGGTCGGGGCAAAGTCTCGGACAGACTGTGGCAGGTTCTTAAGTTCTCCTTTCTTGAAATAATGTCCGAGCCGTTGCGACAGGAGAAATTCGATACCGACGAAGGAGTCGTTTCCCTGACGAAATGTCCGTCGGCAAATAGCTGCAATCGTGTCCGGCAAACCAATTTCCGGGAAGAAGTCAACCTTCACCAGCAGGAGGTCCCGCGGTGCCAGATTTTCATCCGCCTTTATCAACATCCCTCCCCCACTGATATCAACGGTTGTCGACTTTCGCCAGGTAATCTGGTCGCAACTAAGCTTCGGTTTTTCATCACCAGTCAGTTTTGCATACGAAACCCTGGCGTACAGTTCTATCCTCACGAAGTGGCGCCGTTGGATTCGTTTCACGCCTCTTGGGGGGGTCAGCAAATAAATTGTCTCAAGATGTGTCTTGACTTGCTTAACACGAGAATAGAACCGATAGACAGCGTCTTCGCGGGTTAAGAAGACGGCCACATGGCTGTTCTTCCGCAGAAGCGTGCCCCCCTCTATGAATTCGGGGCTGCTGATGACAATTCCTTCCTCGAGGAAGTCTTCAATCCGCGCCAGGTACCAGCCCGCGTTGGAGTCTTCGCCGACCACGATCTCGAGTTTTTCCCAAAGCTTCAAGGGTTGGTTCAATTGCAGCAAAGAGACCTGCACGTCATCCCGTCCTCTCACACTACGCAGTCTGCATCGCAGCCAAGTTGGATTTACCCTGCTCGACCGCCAACTCGAGGATCTTTCGCGCCAGCACCGTTTGTGTGCGATCATGCTTGTTCTTGTAAATAAGTTCCTGGCCGTGTCGGATCGTGCTGTTGAAATACTGCCTTGCCTCGTCGTAGTCGCCAATGCGCCGTGAAAGTTCCGCTATCAGATACGATGCCTGGATCTGCTGATTGCCGGGGGCTATGTCGCGTCCGTCCGAGAAAGCTGCCTTGTAGTGCTCTACCGCCTTTCTCAGCGCTTCGTGCTCGTTGGTAACCGCCCAGTCCCATTCGCTCTTAAGGTTCAGCAGAAAGTCGGTAAAGGAAGGATATTGACAAAATCTAAGTCCGTCGCCGGAGCCCTGGCCACCCAGAGCAACAGATTTGTACTCCCCCAACAGGTCATCGATCTTGCCAAATCCCCCCTGGACCTGTCCAAGCGCTTCTCGTACGGACGTGGTGACCTCATCAAATCTGTCATGGTAGGGATAGATCTGCGATTTGAGTTCAGCGGTAATGTCGTCGGTGTCGAAATGGGAGGAAAGGTGCTCTGAAAACCTGTTCAGTTGATCTTGAATCTCCTGCATAGCATTTTTGAGCATTCGGTACCTGGTGTCAAGGTCAAGCATAAGCACCTGCAGGATCAACTGCTGCGGATTTGCCCCTTGCTCCATGCCCCGGAACACCCAGCCTATTCTTAGATAAAAGCGACCAATATCAAGCTTGCTGTGATGCTCGGTCAATTGTTCATCAAAGATGGCCAGGTGGAGTTTCAGGATTGCTGACTCATGGGGATAGCGTGAAATGTCGATTGCCTCACCGATCTTCTTGACAAAGGAATCAGCCCTGGCAAGCTGATCGAGGTGCTTTTCCTTGATGGTTTTGAGGCGGTAGGTACGGTAAGTGTGATCGTTTTTCCAGTCTTTGAAACTGGCAGTCAGCTCCCGCGAGTAATAACAGTTGCTGCAACAGGCGATGAAAAAGACCAACGGATTATAGGCCTGATACTTGGGGTAACGCCAGGTGATCCCGGTCGGGCAGAAATCGGTGTCGCGTCCCTCCTCGACATAAGCCCCCATGCGGACCGTTTCAAACTCGTTGATTGTCCTGCAAAGGGGACATTCCACCTTGGTCAGAAAAAATGGGCTGTCGCTGGTCATGTTTAACTCCGCTGGTTACTTAGTTCTTCTGGCTGCTCAATAACGCGAGCTCAGCTTCGGATATCGGCAGAATAGCTCTGATATTCTCAGCCGAAGCACCCGCATTAATCATTTTGCGAGCCAGTCCCATAACTTCAATACGATTCCGGCGAGAGGCCGCCGGCATTGCGGGAGCGCGCTTTGAGTGAACGTCACCGGTGCCCGCGGCGTCGGCCTTGTAAGGCTGCTCACCAAACTTGATAAATTCGATCCGGCGCCGTTCGCCGGCTACGTTGCCTGCCTCACCGCACCTCTGATCGGCCGTACTCAGATCGGGTCTTGGAGAATCCAAAGCGGCTTTCTTAAGGCCACCGAAGAGGGCGTAGAGCGCCAGTGACAGACCTCCGGCGGCCAGGTAGCCTACCGCGTTCAAGAACAAATCCATTAGCACTTCTTTTGACAAATCCATTTGTATAGTTCCTTTCCTATGCTTTCAAGTCAATGTGCTCCTCACCGGATGGCTCTTCTTTCTTTTTGTCTTCCGCTTTCTGGGCACCGTGCTTTGGCCGCTCGGTCTGCCGATCGCCAGGGTCGTGCTGCTCCCCATCTTTGTGGTCCTGGCCGATCATAACAGCATCAGCCTGTTGATGATCTTTTCCCTTTCTCTCGTCCTCGTTCTGTTCCATCTCTTCTTTCAGCGCCTTTTTGAACTGTCGACGCTGCTGATCGGTTGAGGACCTTTCAGTCGGGTTGACTCTGTCTTGCGGCGGCGGTTTGGGCAGATTGTCAACCGATTCAACTGTCGTTGCCATGGCTTTCGCTCCTTGCTTGGCTCTGTCCGGTTCACCCGGTCAAGGCAAACTTCTCCTGCACCATCCCGCGAAGTTTCATCACGGCTCGAGTGTGGATCTGAGACACTCGAGATTCCGAAATGGACATCACTTCGCCGATCTCTTTGAGGGTCAGTTCTTCGTAGTAGTACAGGGCGATCACCAGTTTTTCCTGCTCGGTGAGACGGTCAATAGCCACCACCAGAAAAGACCGGAGTTCACCCTTTTCAATTTCGCCTAAGACGCTGCGGGTCGACTTATCGACTACTGTTTCTATGCGCGGTACCTGTCGGTTGTCATCCTCTCGATATATGACTTCGTCGAGAGAAAGGATACTTGTGCTGGAAACGTCGTCGAGCGCCAAGTGCAGTTCGTTCACGCTGATTTTCATGTGCTTGGCCAGTTCAGTTTTTTCCGGCAGTCGCCCCAGCTCGTTTTCAAGACTCATCAAAGCTCGCTCAATCTCCCTTGATTTTGCTCGCGTCGACCGAGGGACCCAGTCGAGCGCCCGCAGTTCATCCAGAATGGCCCCGCGTATTCGCGGAACGGCATAAGTTTCAAATTTGACCCCCCGCCCGGGGTCAAAATTCCCGAATGCTTCCACAAGGCCGATCACCCCGGTATTTATCAAGTCCGACAGTTCCACCGAGCGAGGAAATCCCATCGCCATCCGGGAGGCTACATTACGTACAAGCGGGACGTATTTGTTTAGAAGTCTCTGTCTGATCTCGGGCGTTTGGTATTTCCGATACTGCGCCCATTCACGTTCGGACACCTCCCAGCGCTTGGTGCTCTTAGCTACCCTGACGGGACTCGTGTTATTATCGACGGTCCTTGAGGGTTTCCTTCCGCGTTTTCTCGGCTCGGCTTTTACAGTGCTAACCATATGAGTGCTATTCCCTTATATCGGCTACTGCCTTATTTTCATTTATCCTTATTTTGTCCGTCTCCCGGCTCCCTTCGGTCAGCGAGAAAAACTCCCGAACGATAGAGAGGCCAATCCTCGTAAGCGATTGCAGTGCTTCGGAATCACCACATACGTCTGCAATCAGCTGCTGTGAGGACACACTCTCCTTCACTGCCGGGTCCTCCGGCAGATACCCCAGACAAGGAGCCATACGATTTAAGAACCGATCGGACAGGGCGGCAAACTTTCTGCGCACATAGTCGGCTTCGTCGCTGGATTCAGCCCGATTGATGATAAGGCTGCAATTTATCTTCGAACCCGTCTGAATCAGATGCTTAAACAGCCCGTAGCCGTCGGCGAGAGAGGTCAGCTCAGGAATGACGACTAAAATGTTCAAGTCCGAAGCGAAAGCCATAACGGTGGCGGCATCTGATTTCCCGGAAGCGTGGTCAATCAGGACGAAGTCATACTCATCGGCTTGTTGACGAAGCTTTTTCATCATGGCGGCTGTTGCCTTGGCGTCATACAGCTCCTTTGTGTCGTGGTTCGACTCCGAGGCAAGGATATCCAGATGGTCCGTTATCCTGGTGGAAGCCTCCTTGAGCGACAGCCGCCCGGAAGCAAACATTCCTACACCGTAGTCACCGGCGGTATTGGTCAGGAAGTGGACGTTCCCGAAGCTGAAATCAGCATCGACTAATAAGACCCGATATCCCAGAGATCCAATTCGTTCAGCCAGGTTACAGGCGAAAACGGTCTTGCCGACGCCTCCTTTGCCGGAAAGGACAGAGACAATCTTCGCTGCGGAGCGTTTTTCAGGACCTCGCGATGCAGCCACAAGCCGTAGCTTATTCATGGCTCACCCCCGTATTCAGTCCGCCAATGGCGGAGCAGGCAAGTGCATCGGGATCAGGAGCCTTGATTCGGCCTACCCCGCCTGAAGAGTCTGTAATAAAAGCTATCTTGATTCCCAGCGCTTGGGCCGCCGCCACCGCCGATCCATAACGGTGAGTCTGGTCGAGCATGGTCATCACCAGGTGAGTCGGTCCCAGCGGCAGCATTCGTATGGCCAGTTCCTCGACGTCGCTGGAGCGGGTGAGAGCGGAAAAGACGGCCAAGCGGTAGCCGGGATTGATCTGCTCGATTTTCTCTTGCAGTTTTGCCAGCTTCTCCGGATCAGTCGGCAGAGCGGGGCCATCTATGAGGGTTATGCAGTCGGACCCACTGCTACCGGGTGCCGGATCGGCCAGAGGGTCTGACACTTTGACCTGGAGGATTTCAGCGTAGCTGGCCAGTTCTTCGTGGGCTGCCATTTTAGAGTAATCGATGCTGGCCAGATTGACTTTTTGCCTCTCCTGCGTCACTAACCTGGTAGCCAGTTTCCCCATTACGGAAGACTTGCCGGCTCCCGCCGGACCAAGAAAGAGCAGCCTGTCCCCCGGTTTGAAACTCAGGCCGGGCAGCATCAGTGAAGAGAAATATTCAACCAGTTTTCCCCTTGCGAATATTTTGATGTCACCGGATTGATCGTACTCATCAATCACACTGGCCATAAGCCGCTCGATAAACGTGTCAGGGAAATCGGCTTCCTGCAGGCATCCGTAGACCTCCTGAAAGCTGCAGAACTGATCCTGATCTGAATTGAGCTTAAGCTCCGGTTGGAGAAGCCGGTCGAGATTTCGGTCAACTGGTTTGATTCTGCTGCTAAGGTTGACGCCGATGCCTTCGGTGAAAGACGGCTTGGACGCAGGAGTGTCGTCTATGATAGCCTCCACGCGGCCCACGGTCGGCTTGTCGATGCAGGCCGTTATTTCGATTCTTTCGCGGCTGGAGCCTGCCGGCACCTGACGGGTTCGCAGCACGATAGCGTCGGGGCCCATTTCCTGCCGCACCTTCTTCAAGGCGGTCGCAACCGAGTCGGCCGCAAACGACTTAATTATCATCCTGCAACCTCACCATTCCGCTAGAGACAACTTCTGCCTCAACAAGAAGCTCGTTGTATGAAATCACGGCCAAGTTCGGATACTTTGCCTCCACCAGTCGGCGGAGAGCCAGGCGAATGTTCGGTGAACAGAGACAGACGGGCGTCTGCCCGGCATTCTCCATCGCGCTTACCTGCTCACCGATTTTCTCCAACAGAACTTCCGACATGGCCGGTTCCACTGCCAGCATCAGCCCCTGTTTGGTATTCTGGATGGAATCCGAGAGGGCTTGTTCGATCGCCGGATCAATGGTGAAAACGTTGATCCGACCTTCCTTGTCTTTGTACATCTCCGTTATCTGACGTTTGAGCGCCATACGGACATACTCCGAGAGAACATCGCTCTCCTTGGTCACGCCGATGTAATCGGAGACGGTTTCAACAATAGCTGCCAGATCACGCACCGGAACTCGTTCTTTCAACAGTGACTGCAGGACCTTCTGCAGCGTTCCCAGTGGAACGACCTCAGGGATAACGGCATCGACCAATGCCGGATAGTCCTCCTTGAGGGTGTTGACCAGATGCTGGATATCCTGGCGGGTAAGTATCTCGGCCGCGGAGGCGCGAATGATTTCCGTAAGATGCGTGGCCAGCACCGCCGATGGCTCGACTACAGTAAAGCTCTTGGCCTCGGCGACCTCTTTCAGGCCGGGGATAACCCAGGTTGCCGCAAGGGAGAAGGCAGGTTCTCTGGTGTCGAAGCCATCGAGCTTTTCTTTCACAAAGCCGGGGTTGATAGCCATAAGGTGGTCAAGCATCAGCTCGTAGCCGGCGACCTTTATCCCCTTGACCTTGATCTGGTAGTCATTCGGACTTAGTTGTACGTTGTCGCGTATCCTAACCGGCGGCACGATAATGCCCAACTCGGCTGCCAGTTGCTTGCGAATAGTGGCAATGCGGTTGAGCAGATCGCCTCCCTGATTGGGGTCGACCAGCGGTATCAGTCCGTAGCCGATCTCCAGGCCGAGAGTGTCGATCTTCAACAGATCCTCCGTGCGCTCCTGGGGCTGCTGAGCCTGTTCGGCTTTCTTCCTCTCTGATTCCTCAACCTCCTTGGCTTTTCTCCTTTTCACTTGCCCGGTCATATACCCGACGCTGCCCACTGCCGTGCCGAGAACCATGAAAGTTAGCGTCGGCATACCGGGGAGTAGCCCGAAGATGAACAGCACCAGCGCCGTCACCAGGATCGCCCGCGGCTGGCGGGTGAGCTGGCTGGCTAGATCGGCTCCCATGTTGGAAGTTGACGCCGCCCTCGTGACGATGATACCCGACGCCGTGGAAACCAGCAGGGCTGGAATCTGCGTCACGAGGCCGTCGCCTATCGAAAGGAGTGAGTAGGTACGCATGGACTCGGAAAGGCTCATATCATTGATAGCGACTCCGATGATGAACCCGCCGATGATGTTAATCAGCGTGATGAGGATACCGGCGATGGCGTCCCCACGCACGAATTTGGAGGCGCCGTCCATAGCGCCGTAGAAATCAGCTTCGCGGGAGATTTCCTGGCGGCGCGCTCGGGCTCCTTCCTCGGAGATGATACCGGCGTTGAGGTCGGCGTCGATTGCCATCTGCTTGCCCGGCATGGCGTCCAGCGTGAACCGGGCCGCCACTTCGGAAATACGCACCGCTCCCTTGGTTATGACCACAAACTGGATAATGACCAGAATGATGAAGACAATAAATCCGACGACATAATTCCCCTGGACGACAAAGTTCCCGAAGGAGTTTATGACCTCGCCGGCATAGGCTTGCCCCAGAATCAACCGGGTGGAGGCAACGTTGAGAGCCAATCGCATCAGGGTGACTAACAGCAGCATCCCCGGAAAAACCGACAGGTCCAGGGGACGGATCACATACAGTGTGGTCAACAGCACCACCAGTGAGAAGGTGATGTTAAAGGCCAGCGCGAAATCCAACAGGGCGGTCGGAATAGGAATGACCAGGACACCGATAATACCGATGACACCCAGCGCGAGGACGATATCGGAATGCGAAGTGATCTTCTCCACCAGCGTTTGTTTTACAAGCGGCTGCGCCATACTAACTCAGTACCTTCCCCTTCAGGCGGTAAACGTAGGCCAGTACCTCCGCCACGGCCCGATAGAGATTCATGGGAACCATCTGGCCGACGTCGCACATCTTGAACAGTGCCCGGGCTAAAGATCTGTTCTCGACCACTGGTATATCATGCTCCCGGGCAAGCTCTCGGATCTTCTGGGCGATCAGCCGCTCACCCTTGGCTACTACATATGGCGCCTTCATCTCTTCCGGCTCGTACTTCAACGCCACCGCAACCTCGGTCGGGTTGGTCACTACCACGTCAGCCGTCGGCACGGCTTTCATCATGCGGCTGCGCGACATCTCTCTTTGCAACTGCCGCACGCGTGCTTTCAACTGCGGCGACCCCTCAGTGTCCTTGTATTCGTCTTTAAGGTCCTGCTTGGACATCCGAATCGATTTTTCAAACTCATACTTCTGATAGAGGTAATCCAGAATAGCCAACACCAGAATGACCAGGCCGATCTTCAAAGCCAGCATGAGCGCCAGTTTGCCCATAGCCACGGCCAGTTGGGAAACAGTCTGGTCCGGCAAAAGGAAAAAGGATTCAAACTCGCTCTTGATCGCCAGGTAGGCGACAAACCCCACAATCACCAGTTTCAAGGTATCTCGTATCAGCGTCACCAGCGACTTGAGCGACAGAATTCGCTTGATCCCCTTGACGAGATTGAGCTTTTCGGGTTTCGGTTCAATCGCCTTGGGGGTGACCATAAAGCCGACCTGCACCACATTGACGCCAAAGGCAACCACCACCATCACGGTAAAGACCGGCATCAGAATTGTGAAAAACCTCAGCATACTATCGCCGAAGACTTTCAGGAAGGTGGGGTCGGCGGTGGCGATAATGGGAGCGTTCACCATGGTGTGGCTCATCAACTGCATGAGCTGTGCACCCACGTGCGGGCCCATCAGGTAAAGGGTGAGGAACCCTAAACAGATGACGCCGCCGGCGTTGATTTCCGTCGAACGCGCAACCTGTCCCTCCTCGCGCGCTTTCCGGCGCCGCCGCACCGTTGCTTTTTCTGTTCTTTCCTGAAAATCCTGCTCCGGCATGGTGCCTTATGCCCTTCCCATAGCGGCAAAAACCAGTCTCAATTCATTGTCCAGATACATCATCCCCTTTTCCAGGACGTAGGCGAAAATCGGCAGCGACAGGGCCATGACCATCAACCCGACGCCGATCTTTATCGGGAAGCCGACAAAAAACACATTCATCGTGGGCATCGTCTTGGCGATTGTGCCGAGTGCGACGTCGGTCAAAAACAGGGTTATCATCACCGGCGCGGCCATTTTGAGGGCGATAACAAATACGTAGGCGGTGTATTTGATTATAAGCTCGCCTACCGAGGATGCCAGGCCAACGACACCCGGAGGAATGACTTCGTAGCTGTCAGCAAAGGCGGTCAGGACCAGATGATGTCCATCGATGCTGAGGAAAACCAGCATCGCAACCAGGAACCAGAAGCTACCTATAATGGCGATCTGCCCGCCCTCTTCGATATCAGGCATGCTGACCATGGCAAACCCAATCTGATACCCGATCATGGCGCCTGCCGTTTTGGCTCCCATGAAAAGAAGGCGAAACAACAATCCGATTATGACTCCGACCAGTATTTCCTTAAAGGCCAGCCCGGCCAACTGCCAGAGCGATTCGATCTGTGGAAGTGTAGAAGCACTTATGGTCGGAACGAGAAGCAGCGACAGCGACAACAGCACCCCGACCTTTATGAGAACAGGAATCGTCTTGTGACTGAACATCGGGGCCATGATGAAAAGCCCGGAGGCCCGCAGGAGTATGAGTAAAAAGAGCTGTAGCTGGCTGGGTCCGTAATGTATGAACTCAAACAATACTGTATTCCTACACTTCTAGTCTATCGACTTAAGACTGTCTCAAACGGTGTGCCGGAATGAAACGGTGGTGGGGTCACTTTTAATGCGTTGAATGGCAGGAGGATACGAACGGATTTCGATATTGGCGAACGAGAGGAAGCCCTCGTTGTGGAAAAGTTTACCAGTGCTGGTGGAAAAAAGTTCAGAAGACCTGTTTCTGGGGTGACTGCGAGGCCGCCCCTATAAAAACTTGAATACTGAAATGCTCTTTACTACCTTGTTGTTACAAGATCGGCGAAGAAGGACCATATGGTAACCAAAACAACTGAGAGAGAAGTTGCCGGCTGGCTCAGTGGGGAAATAAACAGGATTCTGTCACAAGGCGGATACCCCTTTAAGGAGAGCACAATAGAAACTGGGTTATCCGGCAAAACCTATCGCTTTCCTGATATAGTCGTATGGTTCGACAGAAGCGCCAGAGACGCTTTTGCGTTTATCGAAATAAAAGCCCCTGGGAAGCCAGAAGATACGGGTAGAATTCCGGAGGTCGCCGCTCGACTAAAGGTTGAATTCGCTATAACCTGGAATTTCACAGAAGCAGTTCTGTTCCACGTTAGCAAGGCTCTTGACATCAAGAAGACATATCCCGGGTACGTTCTCGCGACTTTGGACGAGTGGTTACGCGAAGACAAAAAAATTGTGCTTCGAAAACACCTTAGGGATTTCCTTGACGATTTGAAAGAACTACACGAGAAAGGCCATCTTCACAAGTTTCCTCCTGACAAGTACTTCTTCATTAAGCTGCTCCAAGATTCGACCGAAAAACTCCACGGTTATTTCCAAGACCATTTGGGCAAGGCAATGCAAAAGAAGCTATTCAGAAAGGACATTGAAGCTTTCCTTGTTGAGCAAGGTATTCCCGATTTGCCAACACCGGACGCACGCAAGTTGCTTGCGAGACAGTGGTCGTATGGGCTGATTACACGAATTCTATTCTACCTGACAATAAGGCGCCACTTTTCACGCTTACCTGACATTATCAAGGAATCAGCAGAAGCAAGGTCGATGGACCGAGTGATTCGCAAGGCGTTTGAAAAAGCCCGTGAGGTAGACTGGCAGGCTGTGTTCGAAGCAGACAATCCCATCGAAAAGATCGGCATTCCCAAGAGCTGTGACAACGTCTTAGTAGGTCTTTTGAAGGGGCTGGATGAGTATAATTTCGGCCAACTCGGTGAAGATGTCATAGGAGAAGTATTCGAAGACCTGATACCGGAACCACAGAAGCGACAGTTAGGTCAGTATTTTACTCGGGAGGACCTTGTTGATTTCATAATCGGATTTGTAGTTCAATCGCCCAAAGGTCATTACATTGACCCAACATGCGGCAGCGGCACATTCTTGAATCGGCTCTACTCTCGAATTAAATGGTTGGCAAACTACAACAAGTCCCACGTTGATTTGTTATCACAAATCTGGGGTATCGATATTGCCAAGTTTCCTGCGGGATTGGCCACCATCAATCTCTTTCGGCAGGAAATCCACAATTACACGAATTTTCCCAGAGTAAAGGTGATAGATTTCTTTAACGTCTCTCCAGGACAAGAACTCGAATTTCCTCTGCCAAAAGCGGTTCCTAAAGGCGCTGCAACGAAGGTGGTTGAACTGCCGCATTTCGCAGGCATGGTGGGCAATTTCCCTTTCATTCGCCAGGAAAAAATTGAGAAGAAAAAGAAGGGGTACAAGAAGAAGCTAACGAAGAGGTTAGCGTTAGACTGGTTCCACGAATATCGAGACTTGTTTGAGCAAAAGAAGATCAGAAACGCAGAACTAGAAAACAGCAAGACGCTGAATCACACAGACTATACAGAGTATCTTGACCGCTTAGTGCAGAAAAAGCAGATCGATCTGAAGTTATCCGGTCAGGCCGACATGTTTGCCTACCTTTTCCTGCACTCTGCAAAGTTCTTGGAACGTGACGGGAGAATGGGGTTTATTACTTCGAATTCCTGGCTGGATGTCAGCTACGGCTACCTTTTAAAACAATTCTTCTCGGACCATTTCAAGATCATAGCCATCGTAAGCTCCTGGGCAGAACCATGGTTCCACTTCGCATCGGTGAACACGGTCTTTACAATCGTTGAACGGTGCGATGACGCTACCCTGCGGGGCGAAAACTTTGTCAGGTTTGTGAAAATCAAAAAGAAGCTTGAAGAGTTGATCCCATACCGAGATTTGGCACTTGAGGAGTCTGAACGTTGGGCGCACATTGATACGTTAGTTCACCGGATTGAGCATTGCAAAGTAGAAGATGAAACGCAGGCAATGTCAACCACCGAGAATGACGATTTTCGCATCCGCCTGATCAAACAAGAATACCTATTAGCCGAACTCGAACGAGAGAAGCAGTTTTCGAAGTGGGGGAAATATCTCCGCGCGCCTGAGGTATACTTTGAGGTCTTAGATAAGGCGCAGGATTATCTTGTACCTCTCAAAAACGTCCTGGAAACCGACATTAGATTTGGCATAAAAACAGGCATCAACGACTTCTTCTATCTCGAGCCGACTAGACAGAAGGCTAAACGTCCACGTTGCCTCAATGTAAAAAATAGCCGTGGCTGGACTGGCGACATTGAAGTACGATTTCTTAAACCGGTGATAAAAACCCCCAAGGAAGCGGATAAGATTGTTCTGGAGCCGGGAAAGCTAAGGTACAAATTGTTCATGTGCAACTTGAGCAAGGCCGAACTCAAAAAGTTAGGTTACAAAGGCGCTCTTAAGTACATCGAATGGGGTGAAAAGCAGAAGACTAAAGAGGGGGCCCGCTGGCCTGATGTGCCGAGCGTAAGAGGAAGGAAACATTGGTGGGCTCTTGGAGATAGAACGTTGTATCCGATACTGATGCAGATGGTTAATAATGACCGTTTTCTGTTTTTTCTAAATGAAAGCAAGGTCTATGTAGACCATCGTTTATTTGAACTTTCAGTTCCTGCAGAGAACGACCGCATTGTCGCAGCTCTATTGAATTCGTCACTCACAGCTCTTAATCGGGAGGTGGTCAGCAGGGTTAACCTTGGTGACGGTGCCACCAGTACTGAAGGGGTTGATTGGAAAAACAATGTCTTTCTCTTCGACCATTCCAAACTCACCAAGAAACAGACAGACAAGATACTTCGGAGCTTTAGCAAGCTCTTAGAAAGGCCTATATACGCTATCGACAAGGAGGTCAGGCGCAAAGATCGTCAGGAGTTCGATCGATCTGTTCTCGAAGCAATTGGTTTAGACCCGGATAAGTACCTAAAGCGGCTTTACAGAGGCTTGACTGAACTTGTACGTGAGCGGCTGTCTCTGCCGAAGATGCGTAAGAGAATTGCCAACGCAAGAATCGAACTGAGCATCGAGGAAATCAAGAAACAGGTAGAACAGGACGTCACTCCGGACGGCCTGCGGGAATTCCCCGGTTCTTTTCTTGAGCGACCAGCACAACTCAAATATGTTGAGATTCCAACGAGCGGACTTCCTCTAAAGATAGGCCACCATTTCTTTGGCAAATTCGAAGTCATTGACGAGGACGGAAACGTGATACACGAGGCTGACTCGTTAGATGCGGCACGTTACATAGTATGTTCATACAAAGCAAATGAACATGTCATACGCATTCCAAAAAGCAGGGTGGCTATCACAAAAGCAATTACCGAGTATGAACGATACATCAATGGAATTCACGAAAAACTTGTCCAGCGAGCCTTCTCCGCTACACAAGATCACGACATGGCTGATAGAATAGCTTTGGAATTGCTCCGCGAAAACGGGTATACCGGAGATTTTGAATTAGGCTAGCCACAGTGCCCACTATCCACCCAGTGTCGGCACCAGGTCGAACATGTGGCGGGCAAAGTCGGTGGCCATGTTTATCATCCAGGGCAGAAATATCAAAAGAGCCAGGGCCACCGCCAGAATCTTGGGCACAAACGTCAGAGTTATTTCGTGGATCTGAGTGACGGCCTGAAAGATGGACACGGCCAAGCCCACAACCAGGCCGAATAACAGCATCGGCCCGCAAATCATCAACGTTGTAACTAATGCCTCACGGCCTATGGCAACTACCATTTGAGGTGTCATGGCTCTCTCCTTTCTATACGTGTACAGATTCCACGAGGGATTTCACCAGCAGATACCAACCGTCAACGAGGACAAACAACAGAATCTTGAACGGCAGGGAGATGATAATCGGCGGCAGCATCATCATGCCCATTGACATCAGCACCGAAGCGACCACCATGTCAATGACCAGGAAAGGGATGAACAACACAAAGGCAATCTGAAAAGCGGTTCTTAGCTCCGAGATAACAAACCCGGGCACCAGCACGTGCAGGGGAACATCGTCGGCGTTGTCCGGTTGGTCGAGCTTGGCGATATTGACAAACAGAGCCAGGTCTTTCTCTCTTGTTTGCGCCAACATGAACTTTCTAAACGGCCCTACGCTTTTCTCAAACGCTTCTTCCTGGCTTATTTCCTTGTCAAGGTAGGGCTTTATCCCTTCACTGTAAGCCTGGTTGATTGCTGGCGTCATGACGAAGAACGTCAGTATCAAAGCCAGTGCCACTAGAAGTTGATTAGGCGGCGCCTGGTGAATGCCTATAGCGGTTCTCAAAAAGGAAAGCACCACTGCAAACCGGATGAACGACGTGACCATGATGAGAATGGACGGCGCCAGCGCCAGTACCGTCATCAGGATAATAATCTGGAGGGTGGTGGAGAGATCGGAGGGCTCCTCCACTTCCCCTATCTCCACCGACACTTTGGGAATAGTTTGCGCGGCGGTGCTGCCGGCCACAACCAGCAGAAGGCCTGCGGCCAGCAAAATGACTTTGATTGCGTTACGCATTCCTATGTCTTTCATATTCGACTCGCAACGTCCATGTTGCCTCTCAGAAACCCACCGCCCGCCACTGGCGGGTGGGTCACCCGGCCGGTGGGCTACCTACCAACTTGCTCAGTTGACCGGCCGTACCGGCTGCGTCTCAAGGGCAGTTCGGTTCTTTTTCACACTAACTTGTCTTATCCGGTGTGACACCGATTTGAGCAACTGCGCAAAACGGTCCGTCTCCTTTTCTTCACTTTGAGCCGCCACGATTTCCGCCGTCTGGTCGCGGTCAAGTTCCGTGAGAAACGACATCTGACCGTCGGTCATACCGACCAACACCGCTTTATCAGCGACTCTGATGAGTGACACTGTCTTTTTTGGGGCCACACAGGCGGTAGCCAATACCTCCAGCAGGTGCTGTCTTCCGTTTGCGGAATACCGTTTCATTGTCATGCGTTTTAACAGGTACAGGCCTACGTAGATGCAAACGATGACCACCAGGAGCGCCCCTGTCATCCGTGCCAGGGAAGGCAGGGCGGATGTGTAAAAGGGCGTAGTTGACTGCTGGGCGCCGCCTGCGTTTTCCACCGCTGGGGCGAGGCGCTCGCTGTTGTTCCGGCCGTCGGCCACAGCCCGGTCGCTGTTGACAGCCAACAGGCCTCCGAGAGCGATAACCGCGATGATAGCGACGACGGCCAGAGACCGGCGCCTCCGTTGTTTACTGTTCTTCTCCAAGCAGCTTCAACCTCTCTTCCGACGTCATCAATTGGGTAATTCGGACGCCGAAGTTCTCGTCAATGACGACCACTTCGCCTTTGGCTACGATCTTGTAGTTGACCAAAACGTCAACCGGTTCACCGGCCAGCTTGTTAAGCTCGACTACTGAACCCGGCCCGAGTCCCAGAATATCGGCAATGGACATCTTCGTTCGTCCCAGTTCAATCGACACCGGGAGATTGATGTCCATCAGCAGATCGATATTATTTGACTCCGGTTGTCCGGCCGGCTGCGACAGTTGCTGAAACTCCGCCTTGGCGACCGACGCTTTGTCAAAGTCGATCTCTTCCGGCGAGGCTCCAGACTCCTCTTTCGGCAGGTCCTCCAGCATGGTCAACATGGCTGCCTCGGCGTCACCTTCGGGAACATCCCCTTCGTTAACTACCTTCAAGTCCTCTTTCGGAAGCTGTTCCTTGGGTACGTCACCGGCATCGCCAGCGGCCTCCTCGCTGACTGGCTCTTCGCTGCCGGACTCTTGTCCGGCGGGATCATCCTCGGCAGGCTGATCACCAGAGGGCTGGTCAGCCACGGCTTCGGCAATTTCCTGCGGCTGGGCCGCCTGATCTTCGGACTTTTCAAGGTCGTTTTGGGACTCTATCTGTTTTTCGTCCGCCATGTATCAACTCTCCTTCGACAAATCGTCGTACTCTTCGAGCACCTGAAAGGCGCGCTTCTTTCCCGACAATCCCGGTCTTGCCACGAATTTTTTTTTCCTGTTGACATAGATATCTATGGGTAGATTGATCTTCCTCTCAAAGGGAATGATATCCCACGGTTTGAGTTTCATGAAATCGCGCACCCTGAGGCTGGTATGCAGAAGCACGGCCGTCACGTCGGTGTTGACTTGAGAAAGGTTATCAAAATTGAGTTCGCGGTCGCTTTCCAGATTCTTCCTTTTGGTGGCGTCGATCCAGTTTTGTGCCGACAGTTTTGTGATGATTGGTTCCAGGGAAACGTAGGGATAACAGAGGGTCAACAGCCCTGTTGACTGAAAAACCTTGACCTGAAAAGAAACCACCACCACCGTTTCCCCGGGCGGTACGATCTGAATAAACTGCGGGTTAGTCTCAAAGCTCTTTTGCTCAACGTCGATTTTGACGATGTTTTCCCACGCCCGCTCCGTGTCTCGATACAACTTCGCCACCAGCCGACCCATTACGGTCCGCTCTATTCCGGTCAGTTCTCGTTCCGTCTCAAGGAGCTTTCCGTTGCCGCCGAAGATGCGGTCGATAAAGGAGAAGGTGAGGGTGGGGTTAAAGTCGATCAGGCCGACCCCGTCGAGGGGCGGCGCCGCAAACGTATAGGTGCAGGAGGGCGTCACCAGAGACATAATGAATTCCGAGTACGTTATCTGGTCGACCGAAACCAGGTCGACGTCAACAATGGAGCGGAGCATGGCCGACAACGTCGACCCGTAATGGCCGGCAAAATTGTCATGCATGTTTTCCAGCGTACGGATCTGGTCTTTAGAGACACGATTGGGATGCCGAAAGTCATAGGCGATAATCGAGCGCAGCTTTTTATCGTCGAAACTCTCTTCTTCCGATTCCCCTTCGCCCGCTGACACTGTCGTCAGCAGGGCATCGATTTCGTCCTGGGTGAGGATCTTGGCCACTTTGTGTATTCCTTATTGCAGCACGAAATCGGTGTAGTAGACCCCAGCCAGCTCGTCGGTTTTCATCAGATCCGAAACCCGCTTTTTAATCTGGTAGCGGACAATCTCCTTTTGCTTGGGGTCGGTTAACTGTGCTATCGTCTTGGAGGACAGAATGGTAATCAGGGCATCGCGGATCACCGCCCCCCGCGCATCAAACTCCGCCTTCAATTCCTCAGATTCCAATTCAAAGGCAAAGGAGACCGAAAGAAAGCGGGTCCCGCCGGTACCAGCCGGGTTGATGACGATGTCCTTTATGGCGTAGATACCCGACGATATCTGTCCGTGGCTGCTTTGTTTCTTTTTCTTTGGCTTGTGCTGCTTCGGCTTGTCCTTGGCGTCGTGCATGGACGATTCGGTCTGGGTCGCTTTAGCCTGCTCACTGCCGCCAGCACCGGACCCCGAAGTCATTGGCTTGATGACAAATACCGCCAGGACGACGCCCAGTACAATCGCGCCCGCCCCTATGCCGCCGAAAAGAAGCAGCTTCTTGGAGCCAACGGCCTTACTCAACTTGCCCTTGTCCGCGGAATCGTCAGCCTGACCGTCCGTCTTAACGACAGTTTTGTCTTCTTCGCTGGCCATGGTCAACTCCCATCCTCAGTTGTGGAGGTATCCCAAGCTTGTGTCCGGATAGAGGACATTCGCTTGAATTGAGCCACCTGATTAATGATGTCGTCAATTGTTTCCTTCACCATTATTTTCTTGCCGGTTGTCAGGCAAACAATGGTCTCGGGTATCGCTTCCACGAACTCAATCAGGTCCGCATTGATTACCAGTGCGGAACCATCCAATCGGTTGACTCTAATCATCTACTCTTTATCTCTTTATGTTTACCAATTCATCAAGCAAGCTGTCCGAGGTGGTGATAATCCGGGCGTTGGCCTGGAACCCGCGCTGAGCGGTGATCATGCCGGTAAACTCCTGGGCGATGTCCACCGACGATGACTCCAGCGCGCCCGAGAATATCTGTCCCGAAATGGTCGAGCCGGCCACACCCTCAATAGCCGCCCCGGAGTTAGCAGTCACTTGATACATTGACTTCCCGGCTTTGCGCAATCCGGCCTGGTTGGTGAAATCGGCCAACAGGATCTGCGCCAGAACGCGGTTTATGCCGTTGGAAAAAATGCCGGAGATATTCCCCATCTGATCGATAGCAATCTTTTCCAGAATCCCGAGGCCATAACCATCCTGTCGGACTATTGAAGCTGTATGGGCTCCCGAAGCAAAGCCGGTCAGCCCATCAAAGTTGAAGACAGTTCCTGCGTTGAAAGTAACCGAAATGTTATCAGCTCCGCTATTGGGATCGATCGAGGTTGACTCCACCCCACCGTTGTAAGCGAAGGTATTCAGGGATGCATCCGGGTTGAACATAACGTAGCCGGTACCACCAGAGACAATCCTTTCGATACCCAGCATGTTGACCGTCCACTCCCATCGGTTCGGCACGATAGATTTGAAGAACTCGATAGATAGGGTGTGTCTCCCGCCCTGGGAGTCAAAGACGTTGATAGAGGTGGTGTGGAGGGTGTCGGCGGTGTCAATTATCAGTTCACTTCCCACGCCAGTGGCGCTCAGGCCGCCGATGCCAGCGGTGATCTGGACACCACCACCACCCAGGCCACTCAGTCCCGTGACGAGACCGGTCTCATCAGAAATGACCAGTTCGAGCGTGGTGACGACCGGTCCGGCTGCGGCACCGGTGCCCTTGGAGGGGGTAAAGGTATCGGTCGCTACAAAGGTGGTTGCGGCTCCGCCGGCCGAGGTGAAGGTCGTTCCCGGCGGCGACCCAAAAGTAAAGATCTGGTCAACGATATTGCCGGCCGCCGAAGCTGACGACATAAGACTATAGTCTAAGGGCGACCCAGCCTTGTCGCGGGTTATGATGACCTCGCCGAGGGCGGTCAGTTCCGCACTCAGTCCTGAGATTTGATTAATGGAACTGATGAGGTCCTCTAAGGTCGAGTCGACCGTAAGGCCGGAGATCGTTTCCACTCTTGAACCGTCAACAGTCAAAGTCCAGTCGGAAAAATCAGTGACGCCGAGGCTGCCCAGGGTGTTGGTCAGGCCGAGACCACTTCGAGCGCCGGTGTAGGAGGCGTTCTGGGCCTGGCTGCCGGCGATTGTAATCGTGTGCGTTCCACCTACTCCATCCACAGCCGTTCCAGACACGACCGTGATATTGGAGGTGCCGATTTGCGACGGTGTGGCTTTGGAGTCGGTGGCCGCAGCGTTGAGATTGTTAGCCAACCAGACGGTCTCCGTGGCCCTGGCCGGATCCTGTTGGCCAAACGGCAGGATTATCTGTCCGATTGTCGACAATGAAGGAATCTCTCCTGACGAATCAGCCATCTTCCCCTGCACGTACAGACCGGTTGCCAGATCCACCATGTTGGAGTTGCCATCGAACCCAAAGGCGCCGGCGCGGGTGTAAAACTTATTGCCGCCGGTATCGCCCAAGATGAAAAAACCTGAACCCTGGATGGCCAGGTCCGTTATCTGGCCGGTCAACTCCAGCCCCCCTTGCTGGAAGAGATTGTCAATTGCCCCTACCTGCATGCCCAGTCCCAATTGGATGGGGTTGGTGCCGCCGGAGATTGAAGAGGGTCGTCCCGCCCCCTTGTAGGTCTGCACCAGCGCTTCTTGAAAACTGACGCGACTGGTTTTGAAGCCGATGGTGTTGATGTTCGCGATGTTGTTTGCAATCACGTTCATCTTGACCTGATGGTTCTTCAGGCCGGATACACCGGCAAACAGTGATGCCATCATAGTTCAGTTACCTCCTGCTGTTACGCAAGGCCTCTCCATCATCATGGAGTCCAGCCCAGTTTTTTGTTATAAGTTGCTCTATCACTTTCATTCTCACACTATCACCGCCGAGTCGATCGAGGTGACAACTCCCTGACGAAGATTGTCGCGGTCAAAAGCCGTTATGATCGTTCGGTTGTCAACGGAAACGATAAAAGCTGCTTCGTTGGTCAGGATGAGCGTCTCTTTGGAACCCTTCGATTGTGCTTTATCAATCGCCGCAGCGATGCCATTCAAGCCTTCCTCGGACAGTTCAATGCCACGGGAATACATTCTCTCGTGAGCATGCCGGGAAAAGCTGAGTTTACAAGAAGCCGCCATCTCTTTCGAGAACATCTCCCTGAAAGAGGCTCCGAGAGCCTTTTTTTCAGATTGTATCCGGTTTTGGCGCTGAGATAGCTCAATCAAATCGACCGGTTTTTGATGGCAGTTAATTCTCAACTGTTGACCTGTATTCATCTTTAGTCCTGCCGTTTCGGGTTACCTTCACATAGGCAACATGCCTAACCGTCGTCGGTAAAAGCTCCTTTTTCACCAATGGCCGTTATGTCGCCAAGCGGAATCTCCAAGCCTTGCACTCTCAGGTAGGCCAGGCCATCCCGATAGATGATGGCTTCGACCGTTCCCACCAGCGACAAATCGGGCGTGAATGTGTCACCGGAGGCGTCCGTTGCGACGGCCTCGACAAAGTAGTATCCCTCCTCTACCCGGTTGCCGAGATCGTCCTTGCCATCCCAGGTAAAAGTGTGTGAACCGGGGCTGACGTCCTCCTGGGTCAGCGTTGCCACGACGTTACCAGCCTCGTCTTTGATGGTGAACTTGACTTCGCTGGCGTAGTTCGGCATGGTGTAAGAGATCTGGGGTGAGTTGTCACCCTCGATATAGATTCCGCTATAGATGGCCTTGACGTCTTTCCCGACGAAGCCTGCCGCCATGGCATTATTGAGCGATTGCATTTGCACATAACCCAACTGATTGGCCTCGGCGATAGCTTCAGCAATCTTGTTCATCTGCTCCAGGGTGGAGAACTGCGCCAATTGGGCAATGAAATCTTCGTCATCCATGGGCTTCAAGGGATCCTGATTCTGCAGCTTCGTAACCAGCAGTTGCAGAAAGTCATCCTTGCCGAGCGACTGCAAGCTGCCTGTGGCCGCTGGCGCTCCGGCGTAGCCGGTCTGAACTGGTAATACGGGACCCATAATACTTTTCTCCTACGCTAACAGATTTACCCCGTCGGCTCCCACGTACGTCAGCGGTTGGGGGGCTGACGCCGCTGCGGCAGCCTGCTCACTGGAGCCGAAGGTATCGTTGAGGTTGAACTTTCCGAACCGGTTCGTAAAGTAACGCCACTGCGGGTGGCGCTCGAAAACTCCGTCGCGGGCGCTCTCGCCACCCACGGTCACCTCGATGTAATCGACTTCGATATTGGCCCGAGATAACTGCTCCACGAGACGATGAAGTGACGCTTCAACAGCTACCTTAGCCGGAATGTTATTAACAATCACGCGAGCCCGCAGCTTGTCATTGTACATGGTTAAGCTCAACTTTGCCGGGCCGAGATGTTCCGGCTCAATCCGCAACGTCACTGTCTGGCCGTTGGGCTTGAGCGCTGTTTTGACGTTGTCGGGCAGCGTGAACCGGACCGGCTGAATGTCAAGCCGGCGATATCCAACATCAGCATCAGGGGTTAGTTTTTCAAAAACGGTGTATGTCTCCACCTTTTCCAAGGTAGAGCTTGATTCGTTTCGATCACCGGAAACTTTGAGATTCTTAAGTGAGAAATCATCTTGAAACCGGTATTGATTCCTGGCCGCCGGAGTAATCTTCGTGAATACCTGCGGAGGATTAGTGACGGGATCAGCCTGTGCCTTCGTGGCAGCGTTGTCACCCACGGCCGCCATCCTACCAATGCTTCGTTGGCCTCTTCCCACCTTCAAACCACTTGGGTTCTCTTCGCGCCAAACTTGCAAGTCTTTCTTGAAGGGATAGCTTCGGATCACAATCTTCTTCCCCGCGTCGTCAGCAATGATAGTGAGTCTTATCGCTTCCACCGGCGACTCAGCTTCCATTGGCTTGCGGGCGGGCATGATCTCAATTGCTTTAAGGTTTAGCTTTGAGAGGTACTGCTCAAGTCTTAGCCCTTGCCACTTGAACGATTCCTGTTCAACCAGGTTCTGTGCGACATTTCGCGACACATTCAGGTCAACCCTGCTCTTTGGCTGGTTGACGGTTGGCGAATCCTGCTCATCCGGATTCTGTCCGGGGATTTGCATAACTTTCGGAGCCATACCGCGTTTCAGTTGCTCCAGGGGTATCGTAATGCTGAAGATATTGGATTTGTCACTATCGTTTGCAACCGTCACCCGCAAGACGCCGCCTTGCAGAGACCAGTCCAGTATTTTGTACGTTCCCGGTTCCACGTCCAGCGGTTGTGTAGAGAGCATGGTTTTGACATTCTCGCCGGTTGCGAGTGCCTTCACCGGCTGTCCTGGAACTGCTTTTGCAACGACCGCAGGCGGCAATTCTCTTATAATGTTTGGTAAGACTTGAGGGATTTGCAGACCGTCCCCGTGGCGAAACGTAACTTTGGGGTGAGCTTCTGCAATCAATTCATCAGGGGAAGGCAACAGACTTTCTTCGCCAACCGATGGCGCCCCCCCGTTCGGTGGGTTGATCGTGTCGTGGTTTGGTTTAACCATACCCAGCATGTTGGTGAATTCCACACTGAACGTGGGGTTCTCAATCCCGTCACCCACTTCAGGTTGTTGCTGTGGGCAGGGAGGGCCGACATCGCCCAGTAACAGGTCGAATATCTGATTGCTAGGATTAAGCATCTCTATTTCTCAGCAATTGTTATCATCCGTTTTGACAGCTTGGCGGCACGGGGAGCCGGCAGCAACTGCAGCACTGCCGAGGCGTTCTTGATTTTCATTCGCGGCAGTATGGACACCACGGTTTTATCATCAAGGTTGGCCATCAACTTAGCCACGGCGCGTGAGTCCATCCCATCATACAGCTTAGCCAGGCTGGCAACGCGAGCCGATTCCGCCTGCTCAATCCGCAGGATTTTCTGGGTAACCTGCTTATCAAGCTGCTCCAGTTCTTTCTGGCGGGCGTCAAGCTCTTTCTCTTTTTGAGCCAGGGCCGTTTTTTCTTGCTGGAACCAGTTGACGACCTCAATGGAGTCCTCGACCGACATGCCGACCTCATTCTCTTCTAAGTCGCTCGGCTTGGGCTCATAGTCGAGAACGGCCAGGTTCTCCATTATCACATCGATTACACTCTGATCGAGCTCTTCAAGCGCGAGGCTTTCCGGTTCGTGGGGACTGTCGTGTGCATCGGTGGCATTGACCTCGGCAGTCTCTCTTCGGGCGTCCTCCTGCACCGATTCCGATTTTGTGCCACCCATAAACAGGAGAGTCGCAAAGGCAATACCTGCCACCAATACGATCCCGGCTACACCAAAGAGGATGTACTTAACCATGGCGCCCTTCATCAGGCTGGCTTTCTTTTCTTGAGGCTCTTTCGCCTCGGCATCCTCTTTATTTTTCTGCTCGTCAGTCACGCATAAACTCCACGCACTACTATTTTCCCATCACATTCTCAAGCAACACCTGTGCCACAGGTGGAGCCTGGGCTGTATCTCGTTGGATGAAACAGGGTTAGGCCGAGAGGGAGGGCTGTGTCTATTTAATTATTCAATGGCGAGCAAGAATTATTTTCCAACTCGGCGGGAAATAAGTGAGCTTTTTCGACACAAGAGGTCGTGTGAAGAGTAAACGGAAAGAAAGGCTATGCGACCATACCTACGACGTGACGATGTCACCTTCCATGTGGTCTTCGTGGGCAGCCGTGATCTTGACCCTGACGATCTCCTTGCCCCCATTTATCCAACCGGGAAGCTTGACGCGCAAGTAGTTGTCAGAAATCCCCCAGTGAAACCCACCGGCCGTTCGCTTCTGTTCGGCGATTACCTCCAGTGTCTTACCGATCTGGCGCTGATGGGACTTGAGACGAAGCTCGTTTGAGACGCGACTTAAAACAGTGTTGCGCTCTTTGATGACGTTGGGATTCAGTTTCTTATCCATCTCAGCGGCGGCCGTTCCCGGTCGGTCGGAGTAACTGAACACGTGCAGATAATCGACCAATCCCGACTCACACAAGCGACGCGTCCGCTCGAAATCCTCTTCGGTTTCGCCCGGAAAGCCAACAATGATGTCAGCCCCGATAATCGTATCGGGTACAGCTTCCTTGATCGCCGAGACTTTCCTAATATACGTCTCAGGATCGTAGGGGCGGCGCATCAGCTTGAGAATCGGCAACGACCCTGACTGGAGCGGCAGATGGAAATGGCGGCAGATACGGCCTTTTGATCCCGCAAATACATCAATCAGTTCATCGGAGATCGTTTGCGGCTCAATTGATGACAGGCGAAGCCGGTATAAATCAGTCTTGGCCATAATCACCCGGCATAGCGCTGCCAGATTCTTCACCGGCGGCCGGACAATAGAGTCCTTATAGTATCCCATGTTCACGCCGGTGAGGACAACCTCCTGATATCCGTTACCAACGAGATTGTTGATCTCCTCAATAATGTCACCGACTGAACGACTTACCAAGTTTCCGCGAACAATGGTGACAATACAAAACGAGCAGCACTGGTTACAGCCGTCGGATATCTTGATCCAGGCTCGATTGCGCTGGTGAAAATCGGTCAATGTGGTCGAGCAGCTTTTGTCGGGCTCGCGGTCAAATAGGTCGGGGAGACGGCGCGGAAGGATTTCGGCGATAGCATCTTTCTCGCTATTGTTAATAATGACGTCTACCCCATCCATACCGGCAATTCGTTCCGGTTCATGTTCCACGTAGCAGCCGACAACCACAATTCGTCCGTTTGGGTTTTCGCGTGCCGCCCGTCGGATGAGATACCGGCAGTCGGAATCGGCCCGGTGAGTAACGGTGCAGGTATTAATAATGTACAGGTCGGCCACTTCACGACTTCGGGCACGCCTGAATCCATACGGGTAGAGCAGTGCCGCCATCCGTTCCGTCTCATATTGATTAAGCCGGCAACCGACAGTCTGAAACGACACTATCTTTTGTACACGCCGGTTCATGACTTCTGTAATATAACGAATTCGGAAGGCAGAAGCGTGGGGAAAGCATAATAGGTCGGGTTCCTCCGCCTTAAGCGGGTCGGAACCCGACCTGCAAGGTTTTATCCAAAATCCCCAAATTTACACAAAAGAATCTACGCCGATGACGCAAGGGAAATTGCCTGTTATCGAAGATCAACCGCTAACTCAATGCCCGGCTCAGGCGCTCCAGCCCTTCGGTAGGGCCGATCAGCACCAGTATATCGGATTCGTTCAGGATCGTCTCAGGACTGGGCGCGATATTCATCCTTCCGAGGCTCTGGCGACGAGTTGCTTATATCCTTGTTTATGAAACTATGACAATACCCCCATAAACTCTACAAAAATCACTACCGCCGGGCAAGATAGTGTCTTGTCGAAACCGGACCGCCAAAAACGTCTTGGTTTCGCTTGCCTGCTTCAAGTCCCTATATTGCAAGGGGATGGGATAGCTGAGAGTAGTCCTACCGCCCTCTGTCGCCGACTATAAGAGCATGTTTTCCTTGACCGACACCCGCATTTTCCTTACCGATGCGGTGAATGCCTGAAGTTCATAAACAAAATAGGCGGGTAAGGTGGTTTTTGGTATACCACCTGCCGGCCATCGCCTATGCCACGGCCATTATCCTTATGTCCTCAATTCCCAACCTGAATGCACCGGAATTCAGGTTTCTGCTCTTTGATAAGCTGGCCCACTTTGCAGAATACGCCGTTTTTGCGTTCTTGACCTTTCGCTCTTTTTCCCACTTAAGCCACAGGATTACCAGGGGCAGAGCCTTTTTACTTTCAGCACTGTTTTTGACTCTTTTTGCTCTTTTAGACGAGCTTCATCAGTATTTCGTACCCGGCCGGTATTCAGATGTATACGATCTGATGGGGGATATTCTTGGCGCGTTAGTGGTGCTGGCATACCTGTGGATGCGGCCTCCGAGAGCGAAAAAGACAGTGTCGCAGCTCTGAAGTAATCCTGTACAAGATTTATACAATCTTCATGTGATTCAACAAATTGTCTTGACATCTTCAGATGATGCCCTATATTGGGCGTGGATTTTGGAAAAGGTCGGTCTTACCTCGTTTGAGGACGGACTTTTTTCCTTCCTTATGGTTTAACAAGTTGGGTGTGGGTTAAACATACAAGCTTACCGCCTCGTCTGGTCTAACAATACTGGTGTGATTGAGCACAACAACGAAACGCAACCGTTGTAATAAAGGAGGTTGTATTGTCGGAAAACAGGGTTAACCTATTAACGCTTTCCCACGCCTTTTCTGCATTTTTCGGAGCCGGTTCAGGCAGGGAATTTCCAACTTCATTCGGCTCTGGCTCTTGTGAGACAACTCACGCAGCCCAGAGCGGCCCGGGCCGCTGGTTCTCGGTATTGAGAGGCTTGGGAATTGCAATCCAACTGCGAAAGAAAGAGTTAACTGCAACCTTTTCAACCTTGTATGAGAGAGCAGCACATGAGAGTCAAAACTCTGTTGTTACTCAATATCCAAATTATCAACGAAGTAAAATAGGAGTACAAGAATGAAACGCCTCTCTTTTTTGATTGCCTTTGCATCGTTGATGCTGTTTTCGTTTGGGCTGGCCCATGCCGCTACTGAGATCACCCTGGACAACATGACCGGTCTCTTGTCAGAAACAGGCGACTCCGTCATTGCCGGGGCGTCGGTGCGCTGGAACTTGCGTTTGACCTACACGCCAGGTGACGGTTCGGCGATCTTCGGTTCCACTAACGGCTTCGAGGTGTACACGCATTTAGGTGGTGCCTATACCGACAACTTTACAGCCATC
>Ga0209979_1000428_pt1 | contig 57916 bp, 46 predicted proteins | sample AnhtaG_FD_183114 | JGI IMG/M metagenome (GOLD analysis project Ga0209979, IMG submission 183114) | Deep subsurface microbial communities from Anholt, Denmark to uncover new lineages of life (NeLLi) - Anholt_01485 metaG (SPAdes) (version 2) | ecosystem: Environmental > Aquatic > Marine > Oceanic... | reverse complement strand
TTTCGGCCGTTACCGGCCAAGGCGCAGAACAGTTTATTCAGGCGATTGAGCGAGAACTTGATAAACAGCGTGCTGAAAGAAAAACTGACTGATGCCATCGGGCTGCTGAATATTCCGGGGATCGGACGCGGACGGTATCACCGTTTGGTTAAGGCATTCGGGTCCCCCTCGGCAGCGTTGGCAGCCCCGGTTGACAAACTTGAAGCCGTCCCTGGTATTGGGCGAGCGCTTGCTTCCGACATCAAGAACCGATATGACGGCGAGAAGGCGCTTCAGATTTCGTCCCGGATTGTCCAACTGGGCTGGGCGGTTCTCTTTTCTGATCAGCCCGAGTTTCCGAAACAGCTTTTAACTATACCGGAACCACCACCGCTGCTCTTTCGTGCCGGTGAGCCGTCTAGCGACGGTGACAAGATGATCGCTATCGTGGGAACTAGACATCCCACCGAAAAGGGAAAACGATTTGGCTTTAACCTGGCCTCTTCGCTGGCCAAAACCGGTGTTATTGTCGTCTCAGGCATGGCTGAGGGAATTGACTCTGCCGCCCACGCCGGCGCCCTGGAGGGAGGCGGCAAAACAGTGGCTGTCTGGGGCAACTCTCTTGATATTGTGTATCCCTCATCCAATCGACCGCTGGCCAAAAAGATCAAAGCGCAAGGTGCCGTGTATTCGGAGTACTTTCCCGGCACGCGACCTGATCCGGCCTATTTCCCGGAACGAAATCGGCTCATCTCCGGGCTGGCCGAGGGGGTTGTGGTGATTGAAGCGGGAAAGAAGTCGGGCGCTCTTATCACCGCCGCCCATGCTCTTGAGCAGGGACGCGAGCTGTTCGCCATGCCCGGCTCGCCCGAGGCCCGCATGAGTATCGGCGCAAATGCCCTGATTAAGAGTGGCGCCAGGCTCCTGACATCAGTGGAAGATATTTTTGACGAACTCCCCCGCCTCAAAGGTGAGGTTCGGGCTAAACAGTTCACGCAACTGCCCGATATGACGGAAATGGAAAAGAAAATTGTCGGGCTGTTCTCCTCCGGGCCCTTGCAGATCGACCAGATAGCCCGGACGCTCAATTTGTCCACGTCGGAGTTAATGGAATTCTTGCTGGCCTTGGAATTGAAAGGGGTGCTGCAGGAAGTATCCGGCAAGCGGTTTATTCTGTCTGAAGAATTCGTATGATCAAAAGGACGGTCAGAATTGTCAACAAACTCGGCCTTCACGCCCGCCCAGCCGCTATGCTCGTCACCGCCGCGGCGCAACACGAATCGGAAGTCTTTTTCACCAAAGACGATCTGCGCGTCAACGGTAAGTCCATTATGGGGGTTATGATGTTAGCCGCGGAAAAAGGCACTGACCTGACCATCGAAGTCAACGGCCCCGATGAAGAGAGCGCCATGCAGGAACTACTACAAGCCATTGAGTCCGGGTTCGGCGAAGACAACTGACAGGCGCATCGTGGGCGGCTTGCCAAAGGTGAGTCCACGTCTGCTCCAGCTACACCCAGCTAAACTTTACTGCAAGCGCGGATTCGGCTGCATTCAGGTTCGTAGGTCGGGTTCCGACCCGCCTAAGGTGGGGAGAAACCCGACATTCACTGCTCGACCAGAGACGTATACTCTTCAGGTCTCCTATCTGCAAATATGTCATTCCGAGGTGTGACCATCTTGTCTCTCGCCAGCTCGATGTCAATGTCTACAATTTTCACTTCTTCGTCTGACTGGGAGGCTTGAGCAAGTATATCGCCTTTGGGATCAGCAATAGTTGACAGGCCCGTAAATAAGAGGTCTCCCTCGGTTCCGATCCTGTTGGCAGTAATGGTATAAACTCGATTAACAAGCCCATGAATCGGAACTGCTTTCTGCGCCAGCCCCGGCAGCACCAGGGCTGAAGGGTGACAAATAATATCGGCGCCTTTCAGGGCAAGTATCCTCCAAACCTCCGGGAATATCCAATCAAAGCACACAAGTGTGCCTAACCTACACACGCCTATGTCAAAAACAGGTAGGCCGGCATCGCCCGGTGTAAAGAAGTCCTTTTCTTTGACAAATAGATGCAGCTTGCGATACTTGCCGATGTAGCCGTCCGGTCCAACCAGTATTGCCGAGCTGTACAAGCTGTCGTTGTCCCTTTCATTGAACCCAGACACAACGTGGAAGCTATATTTTCTACACAGAGACTCGAGGTATCGGACAAAGATGCTATCTTTTATCTCTTCCGATGTCTCCCAGGCCTGCTCATGCGACTTGAAATTATAGCCGGAGTTACATAATTCTGGCAACACCACGAGCCCTGCTGTTTTGGCAAGGGTGATCAACCTATCGATCTTGCGAATCGTTACCTGAACGTCACCTAAGACCGGCGCAAACTGAATAAAACCTACTTTCACATCATCCTCCAACTCGTTACCGCTCCGTATACTCCGGAGTCGCTCATTTCGTGGGCGGCTCGCCAAAGGCGAGTCCACATCTACCTCTCACAATCAAATATATGGAAGCCCCTTAGAATGTCAAAACCACAAGGGTATTGACCTACGAGACTGTGTTGACTTTTACAGGTCGTAAACGTATATACTCCCCATGCCAAAGAAAGATGCGAAAGATACGATCACTTACGCCGACAGCGGGGTGGATATCAAGGCCGGGGAGGAGGCGGTGGAACGGATAAAAGAACTGGCTCGGCAGACGTTTAACAGTCAGGTACTGACGGGAATCGGAGCGTTTGGTGGGTTTTTTAAGCCGGATTTCGCAGGGATCAAAAAACCGGTTCTTGTCTCTTCCACCGATAGCGTGGGAACCAAGCTCAAGTTAGCTTTCATGACCAACCGGCACGACACCGTCGGTGAAGACCTCGTCAATCACTGCATAAACGACATCTTAGTACATGGTGCCAAGCCACTTTTTTTTCTCGATTATATTGGTGTGTGGAAGCTGAAGCCTGAGGTAATTGCGGAGGTGGTCTCAGGAGTCGCGCGGGGCTGCAAAAATGCCGGAGTCGCGCTCATTGGCGGGGAGACGGCAGAACTGCCGGACTTTTACCACCCCGAAGAGTATGACCTGGTCGGCTTCGTCGTGGGGATGGTTGACCAGGACAAAATCATAGACGGATCGGCAATCCAAGCTGGCGATGTCTGCCTCGGTCTGCCGTCAAACGGTCTGCATACCAACGGCTACACGCTGGCCCGCAAGGTCGCCTATGAAATTGCCGGTTTGAAGCCGGGTGATATGATCGACGAACTTGGAACCACTATTGATAAAGCACTCTTGAGTGTTCACCGCTGTTACGCACCGCTTGTGCTTCCCTTGCTGGAGAAGTTTAGCATTCACGGCATGGCTCATATCACCGGCGGCGGGATTGAAGGCAATCTCAAAAGGGTTCTACCCGATAATGTCGATGCTGAAATCGTCAAGGGAAGCTGGCCGGTGCTGCCGATTTTTGACTACCTCAAGAAAGTGGGCAATATTGATCCTGAAGATATTTATGCCACGTTTAACATGGGTATCGGGTTCATTATGGTGGTTGGGGAACAAGACGTCGATAAGATCATTAACGATCTGAAAAAGGTGGGCGAAACGGCCTATAGGATAGGCGAGATCAAGCCAGGGAAAGGGGTCGTTAAGCTCCTCGGTTGAGGTTGACAAGGAAGACTCTCTCAGTAGATGGAGGTAGAGCGCGCATGTTAGAGAAGGTAGTACTTGTTATATGTGATGGCCTGGGCGATCGTCCAATAAAGGAACTGGGCGACAAAACGCCTCTCGAGGCGGCGAAGACACCGAATCTGGACAAGCTCGCAAGGGAATCCGAATGCGGCATGATGCACACCCTGGGGAGGGGTTACACGCCCGGCAGCGACACCGCTCACCTTGAGATTCTCGGATACGATATTAGCAAGTGCTATTCCGGTCGCGGGCCTATTGAAGTGGCCGGTATTGGGCTGCAATTACAGGACGGAGACGTAGCCCTGCGCGGTAACTTTGGCACCGTAGACGACAACCTGCTGATCACAGACCGTCGGGCGGGTCGGATTCTGGTCGTCGAACCTTTGACAAAGGCGCTGGATGGAATGGAAATTGATGACGTGACATTCACAGTCAAGCCGGGAACCGCGCATCGCGCAGGCGTGCTAATGCGGGGAACAGGTCTGTCTGGTGCCATTGTCGATGTTGACCCGCATAAACCTGATGAGCCCGTACGGACGCCGGTAACCCCAAAGGAAGACACCCCGGAAGCCAAACATACGGCAGAGGTACTGACCAAGTTTCTCGCAGAAGCCCACGAAATTCTCAAAAAGCACCCTCTTAACGCCGAACGAGAGAAAGAAGGTAAGCCTTCGGCAAACTATCTACTCGTGCGTGGGGCAGGGCAGTACAAAGAAGTCCCGAGCTTTAAGGATCGTTATGGGCTTTCGGCTTGTTGCATTGCGGGCGGGGGGCTGTACAAGGGCGTTGGTGCTTTTTTGGGAATGAAGATTTTGGAGGTGCCGGGCGCGACAGGCTTGCCGGATACCGATATTGAGACAAAGTTCCGAACGACTCTAAATAGTCTTGATTCCTACGACTTTGTATTTGTTCACGTCAAGGCGGCTGATTCGTTGGGTGAAGATGGGGACTACGTGGCAAAGCGTGACTTCATCGAAAAAATTGATGACGCCGCTCAACTTTTCAACAATCTGCCCGAGAATACGCTGTTGATAGTTACCGCTGATCACTCAACACCGTGCGAGCTGAAAGCTCATTCAGGCGATCCGGTTCCTATTATGTTCCATGGAAGCGGTGTAAGAGTTGACAACGTCAGCGCCTTCAACGAACGGGCTTGCACCCAAGGCGGACTCGGGTTCATTGCCGGACGAGACATCATGCCGCATATGTTGAATCTTTTGGGTACTCTGCCTCTGATTGGAGCCTGAAATTGCCCGGATAGGTTGGACACGAGACTGAGTTTTCTCTGTGGGATGGGAGGTTGTTCGGGGTGTCGTCGAGACGTGCCGCGGCGCAATCAGCCCGAAAGGGAGATATACCAGCGATCAGGAGCCGGAACCGTTGTCATCAATGTCATATTGCTTGATTTTCAACCTGAGAGTCGATTCGGGTATGTTCAAAAGAGCCGCCGCATGTTTTTTCACCCCGGCTTTTTCTTTCATGGCTTTGACAATAAATCGCTTCTCAACTCCGGCCAGGTAGTCATACAAGGAATACGTCTGCGAAAACGTAAGCCCTTCATCAGGCTCGGTCGTGGCCGGGGAACTATGGTCGTCGTCTCGGCCAACTGATGAAATCTTACCTGACACCGTGTCGCATTCAATCAGCTCTCTGTCGCCCGTTAATAGAACGAGTTTCTTGATTTCGTTTTCCAGTTCACGGACGTTGCCCGGCCAGTCATAGGAGGTCAGTAGTCTCATTACCTCGGGTGATACTTTCTTGCCGCTGTCTTCAAGAAAATGAGTAACCAGCAGAGGAATGTCTTCCCTGCGCTGGCGAAGCGGCCCCAACCGGAAGGTCAGCGCCGTCAACCGATAGTACAAGTCCTGGCGAAACAGCCTGGTCTCCATCTGTTCTTTTAAGTCCTTATTAGTAGCGGAGATAATGCGGACATCAACCTTCCGAGAAACGGTTTCCCCAAGACGGACAATTTCCTGCTCTTCGAGCAAGCGTAGGATTTTGGCCTGTATGCTCAGAGGCATGTCGGCGATCTCGTCAAGGAAAAAGGTGCCGCCGTCGGCCTCTTCAAACAGTCCGGGCTTGTCGCGGTCAGCGCCCGTAAACGCCCCCCGCTTGTAGCCGAACAGTTCTGATTCCAATAGCGTCTCCGGCAAGGCGGCGCAGTTTACCGAAATAAATCTTTTCTCGCGACGGTTGGAGTTAAAATGGATGGCCTTCGCCAGAAGATCCTTTCCCGATCCCGTTTCACCCTCAATCGAAATGGATATGCTCGAATTGACAACCTGCCGCACCTGGGCCAACAACTCAAGCATTTCCCCATTCTGGGTGACAATGTTTGGAAAGGCCGCCTTCTCCATGAGCTGGTTTTTAAGACGACGGTTGTCTTCGAGAAGCTTGTTTTTCTGAATCTCAGCCCACTTAAACGCCATCAGGTCGGAAAACCCCACCGCAAAATTCAGTTCGTCCTGGTTGAATGGATTCAAGCCGTTTTCTTCCGCCAGGCGATCAAGGTAAAGATAGCTGGTGCAATCACCTCCTATTTTGAACGGGACGACGACCACGCTGGCGACCACGTCCGGGATATCCGAAAACAAATCATTAATGAACGGGTCCCGACGACAATCAAGAAGCAAGGTCGGCCTGGTCCTGGAAATCTCCTGCCCCAGGAGGTCCTTAAAATTCTCGCCATACCGTTTTGCCTGATGAGGGGTCAGGGAAAATGAAGAAACAACCAGGGTATCATCGGCGTCGGGCGCATATAACAGGGCTCGGCTCCCATTTGCTCTCTTGAGGAGTATACCGAGTATCTCCTCCATCGCACCCGATTTCAAATCGGACAACTCGGCCGGGGTGATCAAGCTGCCAAAAATCTTGAATTCATTCTCCTGTGAAACCGACAGCGCGACAGCCTGTTCAGACAGAGACTGCAAAAACTTATGGACTGCCCGTACCTTGGCTTTTTCTTCAAGAGACGAGAAAACTTTTTCGGCTCGACTCAGCTTTTTGAAACCGCCGGCAAGGTCTCCCTGTCTACACGCGAAGACACCGGCCTTGAAATCGGTCTGCGCGACCCAATAATCCAGTTTCAGCTTCTTGAACAAGCGGTGGGCCTCTTCAAAAGCGGCTCCAACCTTATCCTCCTCTCCTGACGGAGCAGACATACTAATCTCAGCCATCACTAAAAGAGTACGGCCAAGGTCATAGGGGTCCGCCACCTCTCTGAGAATCTCGACCGCCTGACGAATATACTCTCGAGCTTCGTCAAAATCTCCCCTGGCGGCGAAAACCTGAGCAATCACCCGACGCGACAGCCCGATCTCCGTCTTTTCACCTAAAGCCAGAGACAACTCGAGGCCCTTCTGTCCGTACTTCATAGCCTCGTCAAGATTGTCCAGAGCCAGTTCGGCTTCCGCCAGTCGCCGCCCCGCTTGCGAAACCAGAGCCGATGCCGGGGCCAGCATGAGACCCTTTTGATAGGCGTCGTTCAAAAGGGTCTTGGCCTTGAATATGTCTCCTTTTTCAAGGGCCAATTCCCCAGCAAACTTGAGATAAATTACTTTTTCTCTTTTCAAGTCCAGCCGACTGATAATCTCCAGAGCGTAGTCAAGATCACGACGGGACAGGATGAACTGGCGGCGTCTCATACGAAGGTAGCCAAACGACAGCAGGTTGACTGCCTGGGAAGCTTCCTGGTTGTTGGCCGTATTGTAATTTAGAGCTTTGGTCAGATCCGACTCAGCCAGTTCCCATTCACCGGTGTGAATCCGGAGGGTGCCCAAATTACCTGTTAGCTGAGCCACCTTGCGGGGATTATCTAAGGCCTTTGATATAGCGTCAACCAAGAAACTGCCCCCCCGATAATCGCATCGGATGCAGGCTATACGCGCTAGTTCGTTTAAGGAATCGACCTGCCCAATAGACTCCCCGGCGCGTCGGAAGGCCGCAAGTGCATCGCGTGCCCGCATCTCGGCATTTTTCAAGTCCCCCAGCGCTGAATAGGATTTTGACAGCACCAACTGAATCCGTCCATAACGGCGATTCAGCGGGAACTCAGCCAGCAGCTTGGCCGCACGCAGCCCGAACTCCAGAGCTGCTCGGTACTTGCCTTCAAAGTAGTTGCCTTCCGCTTGCAACAAGAGGAACAGACCGTGTTCATGCTCTGTTGAGGAAAACTCCGATTCAGACAAAGCGGTAAGCTCCCGCGACGCAGCTTTGTTCTTACGTTGCCTGAACAACTCCTCTACTGCAAGAAGGCGGTCGTCAAATGTCACTCGTGGTGAGGAAAGTGGCATAGTTGTGTCTTCCCTGGGGGGTTAAGTCACTTCACGGGACCACTGCTGGTAACTTCATTTGCCGCTTCTCTACAGACGTGGCGGTCGCCGGAATTTACCTGTGAATTAGCGAGATAGATAACCGCAAAGTGATACGATGAACGGAACATGAACCCCAACAGCCAGAATGATGTATCGTAGCCGCCGGACGAATAATCTGTGAAGTCCACAATTCCGGTATCATTATCATTCGTGTCTCCAGGGGATTCCCAGCCGTCGGAGCCGGGATCATCATCGGCGTCCCACGGCCACTCATCAGTTGAAAGCACAGGCATTGAGAAGAAGCAGGTAAAGGCGAAGGCCACCAGCATAAACACCGCGATTAGTCGCAAACGTTTCATTTGCTTTGCCTCCTTAGTCTATTGCATACCTGTCAAACTGAGGTCACAATGAAATGACAGGTACTTGTTGTTTACTTTGCGCACAGAAAAGCGCATAACTTGCTATCTGTAAGATAGACAACACCTATTCGCTTGTCAAGCAATATCTTACTTGGCGCAGATTTTGCGCCGCCGGTATCGTTCTCGCAGCCCGTGCCTCCTCTCTTCTCACCATGCCACCGGGTATACCTTATGACAATGCCGGCTATATTAAGAGTAATAATACTCTACTGTTTCCAGTTCTAAGAATACGACTATAACACATTGGGTAACAATCGATTACTGCCAAACCGGCACGTCATGCGACAGCTATGGATTCATCTATGAACCGCATGCGATCATCAGCACTCGTTCATTAGAATATGCAGTTGATCTTAAAGAAAGCCTCTTTACCCTTCATTTTATAGCCAAGTTTATCATCCGGGAGCTTGATCTCATGCAGACCGACCGCGTGCTGGATTTGGCCCGCGGGCGCGGCCGTCATGCGCTGGTGGTGGCCGGGCACGTCGCCGAGGTAGTGGGCTATGACCGGACCGACGTTTCATTGAGTACGGGCAAGAGTGGGCCGCCTAGTGACAGCCGACAGCCAGCAAAACGGACTTGACAAAGAGGAAAAAGTACATTATACTTTAGAGAGTCTTAACGGGAATGGTCACATGGATGTCGGTGATTTGATATATTTGGTAAATTACTTGTTCAACGGTGGCCCGGCGCCGGAGCTATGTCAACGGCCCCGCGGCTCGCTTGGAGCAGGCGGGTTTATTTTATTAAATTTTGCAAATAATCTTCATTCAAGGAGGGAAGAATGTCAAAACAACTCTACTTAAAAACCTCAATCTTCTTTGCCACAATATTCTTATTGGCCTTACCCGCTCAATCCCAATATTTGTGTGGGGATGCCGATGGGAGTGACCAGGTCAATATTGCCGATGTAACCTATCTGGTTACGTACTTATTCTTTGGCGGTCCAGAACCGGTTCCCTATTTAGCAGGCGATTGTGACGCCACTGGCGCGGTCAATATCGCCGATCTGACATATCTGGTTACCTACCTCTTCGGCGGTGGCCCGGCGCCTTGTGCCAGTCCAACGGGAACTCTGGTTGACTACGCTGGTTGCAAAACGTTTCAAAAAGAAGGTGACAGTACCCCACCAACTGTAGATTGCATAGAATATGAGTACGACGGGGCCAGTGTGCTTTCACTCAAGCACGTAAACGCCGGCTTTAATTGCTGTCCCACGACTCTTGAAGCTGTGATAACCATCGAAGACAATCTTATCACGATAGACGAAAGCGAATCTTTCGATACTCTTGGGCCATGTTATTGTCTTTGCCTTTTTGACTTGGACATGGAAATTATTAATCTGCCACCCGGGGTATATACAATACAGGTAAACCAAATGTATTTGCAGGGAGGCGATGAGGTACATGAATTCACTGTAGCTCTTTCCTCTTCACCTTCTTCGGGCAGCCACTGCGTAGATAGGAATGACTATCCCTGGGGATATTGGGAGACCGCTTCGGTTGATTTCGGTGAATGCAAAACATTTCAGAAAGTAACTCCTCCAGATAGCACACCGCCGGACCAAGATTGCATAGAATATCAGTACGATGGGCAAAGCGTTCTTTCGATCAATCATATAAATGCAGGATTCAACTGCTGTCCGGATGAGCTTGCAGCCATTATAAACATTGAGGGCAACGTTATCACGATAGAAGAAGTGGAATATCTTTATAGTGGAGGATGTTTTTGCCTCTGTCTTTTTGATTTAGATTACGAAATCACGGCGTTACCCCCGGGCGAGTATACTGTAATAGTAATCGAACCATATAGGCATCCGGATGATGAACCGTTGGAATTTACCATCAGTCTTTCTTCTTCACCTTCTTCGGGCAGCCACTGCGTATACAGGTCTTATTATCCTTGGGGGACTTATTAGTATCGGGATTTATGTTGCCACCGCATTGCCTGTGATTTCTGCATTTTAAGGGGCGGGGGACCTTCCTACCCCTATTTCTTGCGTCAACTTGCACCCGGGGCGTGAAATTGAAGCATTGTGACTTTAACGGCGGCGCCAGCTATTGTTGTGGTTGGCTGAACCGCTGTGTCTTTGCTCTTGCTGATAATGGCAGGAGTCGTAGACTCCTGCCCTACGTGAACAGTCCTATTAAAACTTCGCCCACCGCGGCACCCGTGGGAAAGGCAGCACGTCGCGGATATTGGCTATGCCGGTGATGTACATCAATGCCCGGTCGAAGCCGAGGCCGAAACCGGCGTGCGGCATGGTACCGTATCTGCGAATATCAAGAAACCAATAGTAGGCGTCCAGATTCGTGACACCTTTCTTTTTCATTCGCTCCAGGAGTACATCGTAGCGTTCCTCGCGCTGGCTGCCGCCGATGATTTCCCCTACCCGGGGCACCAGCACGTCCATCGCCCGGACGGTTTTCCCGTCATCATTGAGACGCATGTAGAAGGCCTTTATCTCTTCCGGATAGTCGTAGACGATGACCGGCTTTTGGAAGGTCTTCTCGGTCAGATAGCGCTCGTGCTCCGTTTGCAACTCAAGTCCCCATTTGACCGGATATTCAAACTTTTCGCCCGAGGACTGCAAGACCTTGATTGCCTCCGTGTACGTGATCCGCTCAAACTCCGCTTTGACTATCCCTTCCAGCGTCTGCCGCACTTCCTTGTCTATCCATTGGCCGAAGAAGTCCATCTCTTCGGAGCACTCTTCCAGGGCGTACCGAAACAGAAACTTGACGAAATCCTCGGCCAGGTCCATGTTGTCTTCTTGTTCCGCCCAGGCCATTTCCGGCTCAATCATCCAGAACTCGGAAGCGTGGCGGCTTGTGTTGGAGTTTTCCGCCCGGAAGGTTGGCCCGAAGGTGTATACGTCGCCCAAAGCCGCAGCCAGCAACTCAGCTTCGAGCTGTCCTGATACGGCTAAGTAAGTTTCCGTGCCAAAGAAATCGCTGTCCCAGTCGATCTCGCCGTCTTTGAGAGGGATATTTTTCAAATCAAAGGCCGAAACGTGAAACAAATCCCCCGCCCCCTCGCAGTCGGAGGCGGAAATGAGCGGCGTATGGATATAATAAAATCCTCGCTCTTGATAATACTTGTGGATAGCATAGGCAAGCTTGGAACGGATACGGTTGACGGCCCCAAAAGTGTTGGTGCGCGGGCGCAAGTGGGCGATTTCTCTGAGAAATTCGAAGCTGTGCCGCTTCTTTTGAAGGGGGTAGGTGGCGTCGGCAGCGCCGATCAGATCAACGGTATCAACGGCAATCTCGTATTTCTGGCCTTTGCCCTGGGAGAGGATAAGTTTACCTCGTATTCGCACCGAGGCGCCGGTGAGGATTTTTTCCACTACCGGGTGTTCTTTCGGCTCAGCGATAACCGCCTGTATATTTTGCATACAGGAGCCGTCGTTAATCTCGACAAAAGCGACTTCCTTGCCGACCCTGGCTGTCCGTACCAGCCCGAGGATTGTCACCACCGTATCAAGCGGCACTTTCTCCTCGATCACTATCTGCCTGATCTTGGTTCTGATCTTATAATCCATATCCCTAAGACTCCGAACAATAGCGTTCCTTCATCAGCGCGATATAAACGCTCAACAACTATTTATACAGAGAAATGGGTCAATTCGCAAGAGATGAGACGCAATGGGAAAAGGCCGCAGAAAGAGCCAACTTAATGAAACTTTACCGTGCAGGGTCAGTATAACTGTGTGAGAGTTTGACTAACAGCTTCTCAGCGAGACTGACGTTCCCAACCTATCAACCACCGTCTCCGGCCCAGGAAGGGCCGGAGGCCTTTTTTGACAGTTTTATTGGCGCGTGAGGTTTATGTAAAACCGGCTTGCCGGCAAAAAAGTGAGGGTGGATGGGATCGAACCATCGACACCCTGCTTAAAAGGCAGGTGCTCTACCACTGAGCTACACCCCCATATTCGCCTTGCCAACGGTAAGCGAACTTTTCAAGATAGCGGCATCTACTGTATTGTCAAACTGTTTTTATGCTCCACCTGCATGCATTGCGCCCACAGATAGTAGGTCGGGTTCCGACCCGCCTGAGGCGGGGAGAAACCCGACAAAAGCTTAGATAGCGAATGTCTACGAGACTTCAAGAAACCGCTTCAGCTCCCGATTGAACCTCTCCGGCGCCTCGAGGTTTACCATGTGGCCGACATCGTCATAAACGCGCAATCTGCTGTTGGGTATTCGTTCATTCAGCAGCCTGGCGAGGGGAAGAAAAATCCGGTCTGCGGCCCCGGCGAATATCATCGTCGGTACCGTGATCGTACGCACCTTCTCCACGTCGTATTCGCGCGGGTAGCGCCCCCGCATCGGGTCACACCACACGACGCCGGAGTGCTCGTCCATCATCCGCTCCAACAGTTCTTTTATCTCTTTTTTTTCCTGCCGATACCAGCCTAGGGCAAAGTCCTTCCATTTCTTTTGGGCAGCCTCAACTCCCTTTTCACGAGCGATCCGATCAATACGAGAGATTTTCTTCCCCACATTGTACCCGGCTGCCCCAGTGCTGACCAGCGTCAGCGACTCCAGCCTATCCTGGTGTTTCAACGCATAACCGATACCGGTGGAGCCGCCCATCGACAGCCCTACCAGATGGAACCGCTCTATCTGAAGATGATCGATAAACCGTTGCAAATCTTCGACCCGATGAGCACGGCTGTAGCCGGTCTCCGGTGCGTCCGAAAGGCCGTGGCCGCGGGAATCCAGTAATATCACCCGATAATGATCATGGAAAAATGCGGCTTGAGCCGCCCACATGCGGTGATCTAATGTGAAACCATGCAGAAGCACCAGGGGTGCATTTATTGGAGAGCACATCTCTTGAGATAACCACTGTGAACCGGCAGCAGGCCGGTATTCTTCATAATAGAGCCTCAGGCTTTTTAGATCAGCGTACGGCATAGCTACGAGTGAAGTTCAAGTACGTGTCCGCCGCGATGTCAGCGGCTGTCAGCTTCTTGTATTCGGGCATGTGTCAAACATAGACGTTATCTCTCGACGCCTACGGCCGTGTCGGAGCGGCGTCTTTACGAAACTGGGCTCCAATCTGTTGCCAGATTTTTCGGGCGTAATCAGCTTTGAAACGGTTGATCTTGACCGCTTGTGCGTAGTAGGTCTCAGCCATGTAGCGGAGACTGTTGTCGTTTTTTTGTTCCGCCAGAATCTGTATGAACCGCCCGCATTGCAGGTGGACATTAAAATCGGTCGGAAACCTCTGGGTAAGGGAGGTCAACAGGGAAAACGCCTCGTCTAATCTTCCCTTTTTTGCAAGCAGATCTCCAAGCAAAAGCCCGGCCGATTTGGACTGTGGATGCGACTCGTAAAAGCGGTCCACTGCCAACAAGGCGCTGTCATACTGTTGAGCCTGGTGGTAGGCCACAGCCCTTTCATACAGAGTCTTCTCATAAGAGTTGGCCTGCGGGTTATTAAAGGCTTCGCTGATATCAAACAGCCGCACTTCAACATCACTAATCAAGTACGTGGTAATCGACATCAAGTCTTTCAGAGCCGGATAATTCTTGATCGCCTGGGTCCAGTTGGACAAATCCGTTGCCACATGCGTTACCGGCTGGCGATCAAAAAGGGTCGAGTCAACCTCGGCCACACCAAAAAGATGGATAAAGGACTTCAAGGGGGTATCGACAGTCAAAGCCGGGCCATAGGGACCTGAGACGACAGCCCCGGGCGCTAAGATCGCTTCTAGATCTCTGTTGGCTTCGATAATGTTGAAGTTGTGTTCCAGAAGGTGGATTCGTCTGATTTTATAGCCGTTAAAGGCAGCCGAGATGCACAGCACTGCAAGCAAAACGATGATCAGCTTCCACCTGCTGATTCTGAGATAACCCCGTGCCAGCAGAAACCTGGCGAGATAGGCCAAACTGATGCTGCCGGGCAGGGTTGCCCACGTGATGATCCTGATCGGGCGGGGGATAGTGTTAAAGAAAAAGATGTTAACTATGGCATGAAAGAGCACATACCAGAAGGCAAAAACAAGAAGGGTAGTCTCAACCTTGCCGAGTATGGCTGAGGAAGTTTTTTTCACGTTCAGACGGTTTTCAAACATAGCAAAGCAGAACAGGATTGCAGGAGGGATGACAAACAGGGCGTATCGAAGGGGGGAATAGTTTAATGGCATCAATCCGACTATCGCTGCCAGCAGCCAGAACATAGAAAAGACTGTTGCCGGCGAAAGGGCGCTGATTTTGTTTCCTTTACTCAAGTGCAGACTGAGCAAGAACACTCCGGCAAACAGAAACAACAACAGGTCAGGGTCTACGTAAAACAGACGGTTTTTGAGGCCGTATGAAATCAGATGCTCAAAAAAGCCCCACGGCGAGGTTAATCCCTCGGGAAATCCCCGTAAGCCGTATGACTGCTCGCCCACGTAGGCAAAGGTGGCTTGCACGTCCCCACCATACAGAAGCGCTATCGTAGCTATGCTCACCAGAAAGAAAGCTGCAATGACAGTAGCAACATGTGTCCACCTACGAGCGTGTCCTGAAAAGAGCGCTGACAGCGCCAAGGCTGGAAGCAGCAGCGCCCCGAACAACTTGCCGGTCAGCATGGCCACTGCCACCAACCCCCCGGCGAGCGCTATGCCCCAGATACGATCCCCCCACCATGAGTATACGAAGAAGACCAGAGCAGCAAAGAAGATCAATCCGTTCTCAAGATAGGATAGTCGTCCGTAGGTGAGGAGGGTGACGTTAAGGACAAAGCACAGAGCGACCGCCGTTGTAACCCAGGGTCGGTGATGCCGGGCCAGCCCTAAAATCAAAAGGAGCAGTCCTCCTAAAGAGAGGATAACGCCCACCATGTTGGCCTGCTTCAACGACACTCCGGCTACGGAAAACCAGATATGTCCCACCAGGGACGTCAGTGAGTGCTGGTACACTGTCCAGCGAGGGTAGTCGTACGGGTCAGACTGACCGAATAGAGCTTTGTTGCGGGCATGGAAGATGTATTGAGCCGGATCGGTCGATAATGATTGCCCTATCCCGGAGTAATACATGGGCGGGTCGGAGGTGAGATCGGACTGCCAGAATATGAAGCCGCCAACGAGGATAACCAATGTCGAAATATAGAAGAAACTTTGTTTCCGAAGCGATTGCATGAGGTGAGGCTAATGGAATCTATTCCACTTTTATATGTACCTCGCCCAGTGACTCGACCTGTCCGACAAGCTGAGCGAAGACGTTTTGTTTTCCCGACTCCTGTTCGAAAAGCTCCGCCTTCTCCTCAGGGATAGCGATGAGCAACCCACCCGAGGTCTGTGGGTCGAACATGACGTGCACCAGGTTCTCGTCGACCGTTTCTGGAATGGCCGCATAGCTCTGGACATACTCCCGATTGGCCTTGGAACCCGCCGGAATCATGCCAGCTTCGGCCAGCTTGAGAGCCTCAGGCATCAACGGCAGCCGCTCGGAATAAATCCTGATTGTCACCCGCGACGCCTGCGCCATTTCAAGAGCGTGCCCCAGCAGACCATACCCGGTGACATCGGTGGCGGCATGAGCGCTAAGTTGGACCATTAGCTCAGAGGCTTTCTTATTCAACTGAGCCATCTGCGCCGTGACTATGGCCGCAAGCTCGGCGCTTACGGCGTTTCTTTTGATGCCCGTTGTTATCAGTCCTGTTCCCAGCGGTTTGGTCAAATACAGCCGGTCGCCGACCCGCGCGTGGGAGTTGGTTATAATCTTGTCAGGGTCGATCAGTCCGGTAGCGGCAATACCAAACTTCAGCTCTTTATCCTTAATGGAATGGCCGCCGACAACCACCGCCCCGGCTTCTTCGATCTTTTCAGCGCCGCCCCGGAGAACCTGGCTGAGTATTTCAATCGGCATGTCGTCCGATGGAAAACAGACAATATTCAAGGCGGTCAGCGGACGTCCGCCCATGGCGTAAATATCCGAAAGAGCGTTGGCAGCGGCGATCCGGCCGAAGTCAAAGGGGTCGTCCACGATCGGAGGGAAAAAATCAACTGTCTGCACCAGCGCCTGCCGGTCGTTTATGCGAAACACACCGGCGTCGTCGGCCGTGTTGAACCCCACCAGCAGGTCCGGGTGATACACCGGGGGAACCGCCTCTAATGCTTCCACCAATAACTTTGGCGCCAGTTTTGACGCTCAACCGGCGCAACTGACTTCGGCGGTGAGTTTGATTTTGGTCTCTTTTCGTTTGTCTTCCATGGGGTCGACTATGTTAAAACGTCCAAGTAAAGCCTACCGTCACGCGACCGTTGGCGGCAGCGAGTACTCTATTGTAGTTTATTCCAAAATATATTACTTGTTCCTCACCGTTATATATGCGAACCGCCTTCTTGAGATGGTCGTTAGCGGAAATCTCATATACTGTAGAAATTATCGTCAGTGGTACGCCGACTGCCAACATGACGTTGTATGAATCTTTCCAACCGTTTGCAATCGCACCTCCTATAGGCCACCCTATCAGGAAACCTCCCGGCCAGCCGGTAACAGCTGCCATTATCTTACGCGATTTATAGGTGTCCATTTCTCTTTGAGCAGCATCATTGCCCTCCATTTCATAACGCAAGGAACTGCCTGTAAAACCGACTTTTTGGAAGTCCTCGCCGTCAACAGAGTATTTCCATCCCGTAAAAAAACTTTTCTTCAGCGTTATCTCTTTCGCAGAAGCGAAGCATGCAAAAACCAGAACAACTACAAAAACAGTGAAGGCAACTTTTCTCATTTTTCCTCCCAGCCAAAAGAAGTTATGTGTTACAATTATAAACATAGGTTTTGCCGTGCGGAAAGTCAACTTGCCAAACGACGCTTTCGGTTGTGCAACCGTCTGCCGTTGGCAATCCCCGAAAGCAGGCCGGAGGGATTACCCGCCCGTGGCGGGCTGGGGGTTTCATCTAAGTATTATTCTGCCGCTACCTACGGTATGACCCGAAGACTGAAATCAGAGGCGGGCGCGGAGTGAGTCAGGGCGCCGATTGATATAAAATCAACGCCGGTAGCAGCGATTGCAGCGACATTGTCAAGAGATACATTTCCTGAAGCCTCAAGCTTGACTTCCGGATTGAGCCGTCTGGCTAAAGTGACAAGTTGCTGCAGCAAGTCAGGTGACTGATTGTCCAGCAGCAGGCGACGGGCTCCGGCTTCGATGGCCTCGGTGAGTAGCTGGTCGCTCGTGACTTCTACTTCGATTTCCACGTCCCCGGCCTTCAACCCGAATTGAGAGCCAAGATCATCTGAATGAAGATAGGCGTGAGCTTTTTTGACCGCCTCCTTCACTGAGCCGGCGGCGGCAAGGTGGTTATCCTTTATCAGGATCATGTCGTACAGACCAAAACGATGGTTACCGCCGCCGCCGTGAACGACCGCCTTCTTTTCCAGCAGGCGCCAGCCGGGTGTGGTCTTACGTGTGTCAAGTATCCGGCACCGTGTGTTTTTGACTTTGTCAACGAATTTGGCCGTAAGGGTGGCCACGCCACTGAGGTGGGTTAGGAAGTTCAAGGCAGTGCGCTCTGCGGTAAGGATGGTCTGATCGAAGCCCTCGATTTCGATAACGGTATTGCCGGCGCTGAACCTGTCGCTGTCCTTTAACAAAGGACGGACAACAATAGCCGAGTCGACCATCTTAAAGACCAGCAACGCTGGTTTTAGACCGGACAGGACGCCCTCCGACTTGGCTACTATTATAGCTTTGACCGGATTCGGTTCCAGGCAGGCCAGGGAAGTAATGTCGCCACTGCCGATATCCTCCTTAAGCGCAACCTTTACCAGGCTGATAACTGATTTTTCCAGCTTCTCCATGACAGCTAATCAACAGCACTCTTGGCAATTGTCAATCGAGAAGTTATACTCCTGTCGTCATGAGAAAAAAAGACCTGCACTCAAAGATAATTGCCATCCTTGGTTACGGCTCGCAGGGGCGAGCGATTGCCTTAAACCTTCGAGACTCCGGCTACGATGTGGTCATGGGGCTGCGCAGCAGGTCCGGCTCCCGCAGGATAGCCCAAAAAGACGGATTCATACAGATACACACCGTTTCAAGAGCGGTAGCAAAGTCAGACATCGTCTGCTTTGCCTTCCCTGACCATCTGCATGGTCGGGTATACAAAAAGGACATTGAGAAATATCTGTCCCCGAACAGTATGCTCTGGTTTCTGCACGGGATGTCAATCCACTTTCGGTTTATCGTGCCGCCTGAGAACTGTGACGTTATTTTGATTGCACCCCATGCCCCCGGGGCGGCAGTGCGGGAGAAGTACCTGTCGAAAAGCTCCTTTTCGGCCTTCTATGCCGTTCACCGGAACAACTCCGGCAGGGCTCTCAAGACCATCTTTGAACTTGCTCGGGCTGTCGGAATAGCAAAGAAAGGACTTGTCCCTACGAGCTTTGGGGCGGAAGTGGTGGGTGACATGTTTGGTGAGCAGGCGGTTTTGTGCGGCGGGATGGCAACGCTTATAAAAAGCGGCTTTGAGGTGCTGGTGGAAAATGGGATTCCGCCTGAGAACGCCTACCTTGAGGTCGCCTACCAGCTCGATCTCATTATTGATCTGATTAAGCAATATGGGATTGAAGGGATGTTCAAGCGGATCTCGGTGGCGGCTCGGTATGGCTCGCTGCTTTCGGGTCCCAAGATCATCGACAAGTCGGTCAAGGAGCGGATGTCAAAAGTATACCGCGAGATACAATCAGGCCGCTTTCCGCAAAAGTTGAACCGGCTCGAAAACGCTGATATTTTGCGCATCAACAGGGAGTTGAAGAGCTTAAGCTCCCCCTTGTTGGAGAAAGCAGTGAGAAAGTTTTCAGGATAGATCAGCTTCTCCCTGAAAAGAAAATGGGTGTGCAATCGAGCACCAAAATAGCTCCGGCGGTTAAAACTGGACGCCGGTCGTGTCGATATAGAAAAATATGAGGTTGAAAAGCACTCAACGTGGGCTGCTCTGGGTTTTGCTGTGCCTGGCTTCCCTGGCCGCGACCCAGGGGGGCTGTGACGGTTATCCCAGCAAATACAAACCGTCACCGACTTTTTCATACCGCTTTGAGGGGGCTCTGGTCAAAGACCTAAACACTGATTCTGCCCGGATCGTGGTAACGCTAACCCGTGACGACTCCACCCTTTCCAACGCTGAAATCAGGTTCGATGGCGATTCCCTTGCCTATTCTGCAGACTCAACATACTACCGAGCCACCTTGCCCGCCGACGCCTACCCTGCCGGGAGTTACGATATCAAAATTCGAGACTCATCATTCTTCCACGATACTCTGACAACCGAGGTGGCTGACAGTTTCGCGATTGGTACCGTTCTCCCTGCCAGAGGAGAGAAAATCCCCTCTGAAAGCGTGACCCTGACATGGTCTCCTTCCCTCGGCACTAATGGGTATATTATGGCAGTCGTAAAGTGTGATTCGCTTTACACCCAGTCCGGGTACAGTGAGTACGTAATCCCGATGGATACGACCGGGACATTTCCCAACGAGATCTTCACGTTACCTAACGATGAACCTGATACGGGATTGTATTACCTGTACGTTTACTCTTATGTCGGGCGGCCCGACAGCGCCCTGTCGGCGAACATCCTGCCTGTACCACTGCCCGGCCAGTTAGCTGACAACATCTCAGTAAAGGACCTGGACGGTAGGTTCGGCACGATAGTAGTTGCTGTGTTTGACTCAATCAAGGTCGTGGTGCAGCCGCCCTAACAGCCGATCACCAGGTCTGCGCAAGAACATCCCTGCTTTTTGGTTGCTGTAGTCCTTCCAGATAGCTACATTTTCCCCAGATGACAGACCGTGACGAACTTATCAAGCAGCTCTCCCATCTGGGGACTGAGCAGGTAAACCCCGATACCATCGATATCGATCGCCTACCGCCCCTCGAAATTGTCACGAAAATAAATACCGAGGACAAAAAGGTCGCCCTGGTCGTAGAAAAAGCTTTGCCTGAAATAGCCAAAGCGGCTGAAATCTTCACCGAAACCCTCAGAAGGGGTGGCCGAGTTTTTTATATGGGTGCCGGCACTTCAGGGAGGCTTGGTGTCCTGGACGCCGCCGAATGCCCGCCGACGTTCGGCACTGACCCGAAGCAGATAATCGGCCTTATCTCCGGCGGTTATGATACCCTGGTGCTCTCTCGGGAAGGTGTCGAAGATGACACCGAAGCGGCTATCAGTGACCTCAAGCGGCACGGCTTCACCAAAAACGACTTCCTCATCGGTCTGGCTGCCTCTACGCGCACACCGTATACCCTGGCCGGTTTGGAATATGCCTATTCGCTTGGAGCCAGGACGGCCTTCATTATCTGCAATCGAGCAGCCGACGTTCCATCGTGGATAAATGTGGCTATGCCACTGCCGGTGGGGCCGGAGGTTATTACCGGCTCGACCAGGATGAAATCCGCCACGGCGCAGAAAATGGCCCTGAATATGATTTCGACCACGGCCATGATTCTGCTGGGGAAAACCTACGGCAACCTTATGGTTGACCTTCAGGCCAGATCGGAAAAGTTGGCTGCCCGCTCGCGCAAGATACTCATCGACCTGTTCGGTATTTCCCTGCAGGAGGCAAATGACTTGCTTGACCGCTCCGGGGGTTCCGTGAAAACGGCGATTGTAATGCATAAGTTCAAGTGCAACAAAGAGCAAGCGGAGAGGAAGCTGGAAGAGGCAGGTGGGTTTATTTCAAAGTGCGGTTGACAGCCAGACAAGGGCACCGCGCTTCTGCCTACTCATCGAGCAAGTACAGAGTCTGTGCCGTGGCAGCCCATTGAAAGATCACGAGCAGCTATCAATCGCAGGGGGTGGAAGCCCCCCTGCGACCGAGAACGCCAAGTAATAGGTGAGGGCGTTTAGCAGCAGCAATTATCGCCGCATAGCTCCTTGCACGATTCGACCATCGTCTTTAGAGCCTTCACCTTTTTGGGGTCATCACTGGTGAGGGTGATGGTCAATCCCTTTTCTGCCTCTTCGATCTTGCAAACAAAATGCTTGCAAAGGTCTTTGAAGTCAGGACCGCATCCGAACATGGTATCACCTCCTTTCATAGATAAATAGGCAAGTATCTATATATCGTCTAAAAAAAACTACCTCTTCTTGAGAATGAGATCAAAGGCCCTAAATTGCTTTCCACAACACTCCACAATCATGTCTGCATTGAATCTGTAAAAGACTTCCCGTCCCCGCTTTTCGCTCAGAACCAGCCCGGCTCTCTTGAGAATGTCGAGGTGGTGAGAGACGGAAGGCTGCGTCATGCGGAACTGTTTGCAGATTTCGGACACACACATCTCCCGTTTTTTCAAGAGCTTCAAAATCTGAAGCCTTGATTTGTTACTCAAGGCGTGGAACGCCAAACAACATTGGTCAAACATCAGTCCGCCATATCATATATACACTTATCTATACGTCTATGTATCTACAAAAGTTCCGAGAAAATTGCAAGTATTTTTTACTACTGAGGCGAACGGGTTTAGCCAGCGGGCATTGAAATCGTTAAAACCCACCCGATGGGTGGGGTACATTGTCTCTTGTGGGAGTATACTCAGCTTTGTAGAGCCGGATCCCTGTGAGACTATCTTTCTCTGAAAACGGACGGCACGATCGCAAAGATCGTGCCCCACAAACGCTAACAATCCGGAGGTGGGCCGCCAAAGAACATATAATCCACCAGAAATGTCAGGTCGGCGACATTAATAGAACCATTGCAATCCAGATCGCCAAGCGCCTCCGGGTCAGGGGCGGGACCATCGAAGAACAGGTAGTCCACCAAGAATGTGAGGTCCGCCACATTGATTGAACCGCTCCCATCGGCGTCGCCCACAAGGAGTACGGTGGTATGACTCAGATTGGAATAGCGACTCATCTGATTCTGGGCATCTCTGGCTCTCACCGCGTACCAGTAATCGCCGGCAGGTTTGGATGCAAAAGAATAAAAAGTATCAGTAACGTTGAACAAACCCCACCCGTCAAGAAATACCATGAAATTCTCAATATCGTCAAGGTACACTCCCTCCTCGGTGTAGTAGTGGTCAGTGAAGTAAGCAAACCTAAACAGAACATGCTGATCAACGTAGGCGGACAAATCAAATTCCGCATAGACCCAGTCGGTGGAGAAGCCGGTAATCCCGTTGCCCAGATTGAGTCCATGGGGGTCGTCATTGGTGGTCAGATCATTGGCCAGATTGGTGAACGTAAAGCCGCCATCGGTGGATACTTGGACATAGAAATAGTCCCAGCCATCTTCAATTGCATACCAGGTCCAGAACTTAAGGGAATCGCCGGGCAGAACTTCGTATGGGGTTTTGGACAGCAGCCAGTGGTGGGCACGGTTCTCACTTTGTGTAAACCAAGACGAGCTTCCCGAATGTGATCTGGCGGTACTGAGATCCATGCGGACGCTTTCCCACCAGTAATTGGCTGTCTCAGCACTGTCGGTTAACTTCTCCCTGTTGGACCATTCTCCGAACATATATGAGACAGGAGGATTTATGGAATCCGCTACCTGCCAGTGGACTGTATACTCATTTAGAGCGGTGTCGGGGCTGGTTACTACCGGCGCTTTGGGCGGGCCAATAACATACGGGTTGTCGGCTATCCTGGCCAGAAAGACATTGGGCCAGACGTTCTCCGCGACAAGAGCCGGGATACGGCTTGGATCAGGCCAGAAGCCGTCGGACAGGCCGCCGATCTCACACGTGAGAGAAATGTTCCTCGGCTTCGAAATAGTATCCCCCCAAGCCCAGTCATCGGCGTCGCCGTTAGTCGGGTACAAAGTCCAGCCGACCCCGGGATCATAGCCGTTGAACATAGTCATCGAGTCGCCCAGATTCTTGAAGAAATCTTCTTCATACGTGAAGAAACGATCGTATCCGTAGGGCCATATTTCGAGATTGGAGTATGTATGGAAATTGTGAATAATCACAAAATTACGAGAAATAATAAAGTCTTTGACCAGGTCGGTTTCCGGTTCTGAGAACGGCCCCGTGCCGCGGTATGTTTCGGACCACGTGCTGGGGGATGAGCCCATGTTGTCGTATCCCCACTTGTAGCCGTAATTGCGGTTGAGATCGACGCCGTACTCTCCATCCCCGTTGTTGCGACGGTTTTTGCGCCACATCCCGCCGCCGTTTGGATCGGTCTGCTGATTATAGACGTACCCATCCGGGTTCTGCACCGGCAGAAAATACAGCTCGCGACCGTCGACCAGATCGGTGATTTCCGGATCAACGCCGTAGTTGGAAAGAAAGTGTTCCATCAGATACAGCAACGCCGCTGCGGCACAAGGTTCCCGGGCGTGAATTAATGAAACGTAGAGAATCTCCGGTTCGTCCTCATCAATATCCGGATTGTCGGATACCTTAACCACCCACAAGTCACGCCCCTCAATTGAGGTGCCAATGGAAAACTTACTGGTACTGATCGAGGGATAGCTGGAAGCAAGAGTGTCAAGGTAGGCGACGATCTCGGAATAAGTCCGAAACCCGCCCATCGTCTCTCCTTCCCGGAAGCGGGATTTGTAGAAGGCCTTGATGTCGGGTTCCTCCACAATATACGGTATCCCGGCCTGTTCCAGCCGCTGCAGGTCCGCCGGTTTGGCCAGGACCTTAAACTCCTCCCCTTTCGCCTCAATTATGTCCAGGCCCATCACAGCCATCGAGAGATACTGTTGTTTGGTCATTTTTTGAATTCGGACTAACGAAATTCCCTCAGCCACGGCTGCTGCGGATAAAGCCGTCAGGCCGATAACAACGACTGCAATTCTTGATAAGTTTCTCATATGTGCTACCTTAGCCAATCTCACGACTGCTTATCCCCGACAAATACATGGGCGGTGAGAACGGGGGACTAATCTCCAGCTAATATACACCTTTTTTCATTTTGCTCAACGGAAAAGCGACAACACCACTGTGTCGGCGGTGATGTCCAGAAATTTTGACATTAGAGTTAAGTAGGGAATGAGCTCCATGCTCCTGCTTCTTACCTCACCAAAAGTTTTCGTCTGGCAGAATCGCAGGGATCCTGCCCTACATATTTTCTCAATCAACCTTCCAGCACCTTGAACCGTTCAATCCGGTCAAGGCGAAATGTCCGCTCGGCCCGAGAGCGTTCGCAAAAAGCATTGATGTAGAATGTTGATCCAATTACGTACACCTGCTTGGGTTGAATGACCCTGGTCTGAACCGGTTGTGACTGGGATTGATAGATGATCTCCACCCTGAGATTCTGCTTCAAAGCCCGGTTCAACTCCCCAAACTCGGCCGGCAGCTCTCTGGCTTCGCCCGGCCACTCAGCCATTGTGCAGGTTGTGAAAGATGATTTGAGTTCGTTTACATCATGTATTGCTTCAAACTGCTCAGCCGCCTTGAGGAACAGGCGACGAACCAGCTCAGCGTCTTCGAGGGCACGATGCTGCTGCGTCTGAGCGATGTCTAACCGGCTCACCAGCGACAGCAGCGAGTACGATTCAAGACCGGGGAAAAGCCGGTGATAAATGTCAACCGTATCAAGAATAGGATTGTCGCCGAACGTCAGACCGGTGCGCGCAAGTTCGCAGGCCACAAACGAGATATCAAACAGCGCGTTGTGGGCGATAAGGATAGAATCATCCCGGCAAAAGTCGATAAACCGCTCCAGTACCGGCTTGACCATCGGCGCCTCGGCAACCATCTCATCGGTTATGCCGTGAATTTCGATCACCTCGTCAGGTATAGGCCGTTGAGGATTTATCAGGGATTGGAAAGTGTCGACAGACCGTTCGCCCGGATGAAACTTCACCGCCGCCAGTTCCACCAGCCGATGAGCAGGCGCCCACAGGCCGGTCGTTTCCGTGTCAAAGGCGACAAAGGTCTGGTCCCTCAAATATTCCGTCAGGTTGGCAACAGATGACATACATTCAATATGGACCGTCTGAATTCGATTGACAATCGGTTTTTGCGGCGTATCTTGGCAGTCGGAGGTCATATAATGACATCTATTTCGAGGATTCACTGTTGTCTTGGTATTCAACCCAGGCCGGTCACCACGGTCATGACCCGCTACACGCCCACCTCAGCCTCCGGCCTCCAGGACGAGTGAGTGGGTGGCTAAGCCACATCTATTATTTATCATGTCATAACGAGCCTACTAAACGTAGTTGCAATAGAGACCAACAATTAATGGAGTGATATACAAATGGCGATAAAAGAAGTTGTTCTGACAGGCGACGATCTGACAATCGAACAAATAGACGCCATCTGCCGTGGGTCGGCAACGGTCAGCCTATCGGATAAGGCGAAAGGTGCCATAACGGCCAACCGAGCTGTGATCGAACGCAAGGTCGAGGCCGGCATGATGATCTACGGCGTTACGACGGGTATCGGCGAATTCTCAAAAATCCAGATCTCGCCTGAACAAGGGGAGGAACTGCAAAGGCGCATCGTCTATTCCCATGCGGCGGCAGTGGGCGACGATATTCCCGAAGGCGACGTGCGGGCGGCAATTCTGCTGAGGGCGAACGTGCTGGCCATGGGATATTCCGGCGTGCGCCTTCAGATCGTCACCACGCTGGTGGAGATGTTAAACAAACGGGTGCACCCGGTGATCTATCAGAAAGGTTCTCTGGGCACCTCCGGGGATCTAGCGCCGCTGTCTCAGATGGCCGAAGTGGTCATGGGCGAGGGACGAGCTGATTACAATGGCCGGAGGATGACCGGCGCGGAGGCAATGAAAGCGGCCGGTATTGCCGCGCTCACCTTGTCCTACAAGGAAGGGCTGGGCCTGATTAACGGCACCCAGGCCTTTACCGGTGTCGGCGCGCTGGCGATGTTTGATGCCATGAAGCTGGCTAAAAACGCAATCATCGCCGCCGCCATGACCTTTGACTGCATCGGCTCAAGGCTCGACTGTCTGGACCCACGGGTACACAAGATCAAAAATCATCGCGGTCCGATCGTGGTAGCGGAAAATGTCCGGAGAATTATCGACGGCTCACAGACGATCCCGGACAACAAGGGCAAAGTGCAGGACGCTTATTCGTTGCGCTGCATTCCTCAGATATTGGGGCCCTCCCTTGATGCCATTCAGTATGCATTGAGAGAACACCTCGACGAAATCAATGGTGTTGCCGACAACCCGCTCTTTTTTACGGAAGAGGACGAGTATCTCGCGACGGGTAATTTCCACGGTCAGGCGGTAGCGATGGCGCAGGATTTCCTCTGTATTGCCGTATCAGAATTTGCCTCCCTCGCCGAGCGCCACACCAACCGGCTGCTGAACCCGGTCCTGTCCGGTCTGCCTGACTTCCTAGTAGAAGGCAAAGGGCTCAATTCCGGCCTGATGGTGGCGCAGTATTCCGCCGCGGCACTGGTGTCCGAAAACAAAGTGCTCTCTCATCCGGCGGTAGTTGACAATATCTCTGTCTCGGCGGATCAAGAGGATCATGTCTGCATGGGCTCGGTGTCGGCCAAAAAGCTGACGGAAGTGGTCCGCAACACGGAAATAGTCGTGGCCATTCAGCTTATGGCAGCAGCGCAAGCGCTCGATTTCAAACGGCCGCTGAAGGGTGGTAAAGGTACAGAAACGGCGTACTCGGTCATACGAAGCAAGCTGCAGAAGCTGGTCAATGACCGCCCGCTTTACCCGGACATTGAGATCGTCACCAACCTGGTTCGCGACGGCTCAATCATTGAGGCCGTCGAAAAAGCGGTGGGAGAAATGAGGCTGTAGCTGCCTCTGATAATAAGTCAACATCAAAGGTGGAGCTTACCTGAAGGGAGCGTCATTCCCACGCAAGCCGTTCAGGTCCGGCCCTGACGGACGGGAATCCAGTTAATAATCAACCCCAAACAAGTTTGGGGTTGCCACCCATCGTGGAAATGCAGCGCAAACAGCAGGCGCAGATCACTAAGAAGCAGCATGGCCAGAAGATAGACGAGAAACATAAAATGAACGGCCGAGAAGGCAGAAGACCTTTCAGGTGTCTGATCTTACGAGGCGGGGTGCTTTCCATGAGAGGAATAAAATCAGGCTGAAAGGCAAGTCAAGGGCACAGTTGATGCCCAGTTATTTGGTGGCAGTATCCCGGCTTGTTGGGACTATTTGGAGAAGATCCTTGTTCGTTATCACTGTGGTTGGCGGCTCTAAGGAAATTATTTACTGAAAGTTTATCTTACACGAAGGCTTGAGTTTTGGGCAAAATTGCTTATATATACAGGTTGTAGTTTTTTGATGAGTAACGTGTTTTTGTTAGAGGTGTGATATGACCAGTATAAACTCTGTCAACAAGGCAGGCATTGGGTTTTCCCATCTTCCTGATGATGTCATTTTTGAGTATAATAACTTCTTTGGGGCACATCACTACAGCCGCCAGAAACTGGTGGTGCGCAAGGCGGAAGGAATATGGCTTTACAGCCTCGACAACAAGAAGTATCTGGACTGCCTGGCGGCATACTCCGCCGCCAATCAGGGGCACTGTCATCCCAAGATCGTTCAGGCCCTGGTTGAGGCGATGCAGGGGGGTTATGCCTCGGTTATCTCCAACGTGGTCTACACTGATATCTGCGGGCTGTTTTTGAAGAAGCTGGCCGAACTGGCGCCTCAGCTTGGGTTGCGCTTCGGCGACAACGGCAACAAGGTTCTTTGCAAAAACGGCGGCGTCGAGTCAGTCGAGACGGCCATCAAGGCAGCCCGTTACTATGGCTACCAGGCCAAGGGAATCCCCGACGGTAAACAGGAGATTGTCGTCTTCCACAACAATTTCCATGGCCGCATGATCTCTATTGTCTCATTCTCCTCCTCGGAGAGCTACCGAAAAGGATTTGGCCCACTTACCCCCGGATATGTCTCAGTAACATACGGCGATCTTGACGCCGTTGAAAAGGCGATCAATCCTAACACGTGCGGGATCCTTGTCGAGCCGATGCAGGGCGAGGGCGGCATGAACATTCCACCTGAAGGATTCCTCAAAGGACTGCGCGAAATTGCCGACAGGCATGATCTGCTTTTGCTCTTCGACGAAATCCAGGTATCGCTTGGCAGAACGGGTAAGATGTTCTGCTTCGAACATGAAAACGTGATCCCGGACGGCATCATTTTAGGCAAGGCCATCTCCGGTGGGCTTGTCCCGCTGTCGGCCTTCGTTACGAATGCAAAAATAATGGACATGGTCTTCCAGCCGGGACGAGAAGGTTCGACCTATGGCGGCTATCCCCTGGCAATGGCAGCCGGCAATGCCGCTATTGACGTTATCATCGATGAAAAACTGCCGCAAAATGCGGCTCGGGTCGGCCCCTATCTCAAAAAGAAGATTGAACAGATCGCGGCACGTTCGTCCCATGTCAAGGAGGTCCGCGGGCGCGGCCTGTTTATCGGCGTTGAGGTCAAGAACGGGGACGCCATACCATTCTGTCGCAAGATGCTTGACCTGGGTCTTCTGGCCAACGACAGCCACGGCCACACCATTCGCATTTCCCCTCCGTTGATCATCACCGAGAAGGACGCCGACTACATCGCCGAGAGACTTGAGAAAGTGCTGGTAGAGTAGTTGGGCGGATAGTCGGTCTCCTCCACGAGTAGAAATGAATAGTGCTTGCTAACATTATATCAAATGGGAGCAATATGCCATTTCAATTCAAAGTAATTGTTTTCATAGTTGCGTCCGTAGGAATTGCCTGGGTATCACGAGCATCATTACGTAATTTCCGTTCCCACGGCTTCTATCGGTTCTTCGCCTGGGAAGCAATTCTGATCTTGGTTCTGTTAAACGTCGATTATTGGTTTAAGGATCCGTTCAGTATCCGTCAGATAGTTTCCTGGCTCTTGCTAATCGTATGTACGGTTTTTGTTATTCACGGAGTTCAGTCACTGCATATGGTGGGAAAACCAGATAGCGAGCGGAATGATCCGTCATTGATAGGTATTGAAAAGACAACGGAGTTGGTGAGGGTGGGGGCTTATCGCTACATTCGGCATCCTCTCTATAGTTCGTTACTATTTCTGGCCTGGGGAGTGTTTTTCAAACAGCCTTCCTGGGTGGGTGTTTCTTTGGCTGTGATTGCGACTTTCTTTCTGACAATGACTGCTAAGATTGAAGAAGCTGAGAATATACGGTTTTTTGGGGCTGCCTATCAAAGCTATATGAAACAGACCAAGATGTTTATCCCCTTCTTATTCTGAAGAGTTCTATCAAATTGACGGGCCGCCCAGCACAGGCTTGCACCAGACGCCAAAAGCACGAGTTGACAGAACAGAAAATCGGCGGGTGCAGAGAGAAGCATCCAGCCTCCGCCTACCGTCCCCTCACAGAACCGGCATAGATTGCCACCAGCGTTATCATAGCTCCCCCTATCTGAACCGGCGTGAGGTATTCCTGGAAGAAGAAAACTCCCCACACCGTGGCCAGGACCGGCTGAAGCAGTAATGCCAACCCACTGCGGGAAGCAGCGATCTTCGGCAGAGAACTGGCGATGGCCCACCATCCCAACGCCTGGGCTACCAGCGCCAGCGCGAACAGGATGAAAACTGAGAACAGATCAGGCGGCATGAACGGATCTTTCTCAAGCAGCCCGGCAACGCCTAAAAACAACGCCGAAAACAACGACGTCCAGGCCATCAAGGTTAGGAAACTGGGTTTCGTTTTTGACTGTCCGGCGATTTTCACAACCACAATGTAATTGGCATAAACGATTCCCGTCAGCAGGCCGAAGGCGACACCTTTCAGGTACCGGACAGAAAACTCGATTTCGCTTCCCAGCCCGATCAGCAGCGCCACACCGGCGACCGCACAGACCGCCGCTGCAAAAAACTTGACGGTGAGTTTCTCTTTGAAAATCAGAAAACTTAATAACGCCGTACCAAATACCTGCGTGTTGGCCAGAATTGTTGCCATACCTGCCCCGGCGTAAAGTATCGAGCGGTGCCAGAAAAAGAGATCGAGAAAAAAGATAAAGCCCGCCAGCGCCGACCAGCGCGTCACCGAGGCTGTCAATGTCAGCCTGTCATGTCTCAGAGCGGACCAGGTAAACAGGATGACCGCTCCGAACAACGTCCGCCAGAAAGCGATAGCCGTCGGTCCCATCTTTTCCATCCCCAGCAGCTTGACAAAAATGGCGGCAAAGCTGATACAGACGGCGCCGGCGGAAAGTACCATTAGAGGGGTTATCCGACCATTGCTGCTTGAACGGCTCATCGAACGACAATAAACGTTATTACAGTGAGGGAAAGCAACGACTTGGTTTGACAGGCAGCGAATGTCAAGTTTCTGACCGCATCTGGGACATCTATTTTGGCCCGATAAAGCTGGCCCAACTCGATACCCATGAATACCGGCTGATCCCTATGCCACGAAGAAGAAAAAGAACAAAAAGCTAATAAAGAGAAAAAAGAGTAAAAATCAAAAAAAGTGTTTCCCATGTACCCGGTCTAATGTGTAACCTATAATCGGTCGTACACCCGTTGCACGATTGAGGAAACTATATGAGCCAATCTAAGTTTGTGACGATAATGTTGATACCGGATGGCGCCGAGGCCAGGCGGGGATTTCGTATCAGACAGTGGGTCTTAAAAGCGATTGTCGTCTTGACAGCCGTTGTGCTGGTCGGTATTATAGTGTTCTTCTCCGTCTACGGCAAAGTGCTTACGCGAGCGGCCATGACAGAGAAGCTGACCGAAGAAAACCAGAGGCTGCGTCGATATCAGTATAAGGTTAAGCTGTTGGAAGAAAACTTGAAACAGACCCGCGAGATTGTCGGCAGGCTGACGGAACTGGCTGGGATCGACTACAAATTCCCGGAACTGCCCGATGACTCCGCCCTTTTTGCAGCCCTTGATGAGAAGCCCGGGGCAGTGGTTATGCGTCCAGCCGGCCTGGACTTGACGCTGCCGTCCGGTCTGCCTGCGCAGGGCTTTATCAGCCAGGATTTTGAGATCGAGCACCCGGAGCGCTACCATCCCGGGGTCGACATCGCCTGCTCCGAGGGCACCCCTGTACTGGCGACAGCCAATGGCATCGTCGAACAGGCAGTCTTTGACTCCACTTACGGCAATCTGCTCGTGATCAGGCACAGCGACAGCATTACCACCCTCTACGGGCACAACCGGGAGCTGCTGGTTGAGCAGGGGCAGTTGGTAGCGGCCGGAAGCAGGATAGCGCTGTCGGGTAACACCGGAAAGTCGACGGCGCCTCACTTACATTATGAAATTAGAGTACATGACCAACCTATAAATCCATTGGATAATCCGTATGATAAAAAAGACAAACTCAGATGAAGCGGGTGGTTTGATGAACACCATAGTTGGTAAAGACACCGTTATCACCGGCACGGTTGACGTGAAAGGGGCGGTTCGTGTCGATGGCACCGTCAAGGGTAAAATCATTTGCTCCGACTGCGTGACAATCGGCACCACCGGCCTGGTCGAGGCCGAAATCGAAGCTAATTCCGCGGTCGTGGCGGGTCACATGGTGGGCAACATCGCCGCCACGGAAACGATCGAGCTTCAGGCGAAATGCGAAATGGAAGGGGACCTGAAGACCAAGTCTCTGGTGATTGAGCAGGGGGCGATTTTCTGCGGCGCCTGCAACATGAAGGACACTAGACCAAACTTAGGCTTCCTGGCGCCGGAGCCGCAACCTGAGAAAGCGGCGCCCGAAAAGCAGAAGGACATGAAGTAATTCACAGCGTCTGGCCCAGTGTGGAGAAAGCCCCCATTTTGTGGGCAACCCCTTATCTTGTTGTTACTCAACAAGATAATACAAGACCGAGACGGTTTATAATGCTCGGTTATCCACATATACGATTCTGCTTAATCTGATGTTTTGACGTAGGTTATGCCCCTACCATCAAGTTTAAGGTTATGGTTCACAGGTACAATTAGGAAAGTGTGGGAGTTAGCGTGATTCACAGGGATTACGTGTGATCAAGCGGGTATCATACTTTTTCAGCAGCTTGATAGTTCGCATGGATCGGTTGATTCTTAACAACATCAATGGTGGTTTTAACCACTTGGCGGGTATAAGGTTCGTGTTTGGAAAGCTGATACTTACTTCTTATCAATCCGGAGGTAGCGATGTCCGTTGTTGACACCAAGTCTGATTTAACCGCGGTTGAAAATCTCAACGCCGCTTACAAGAAGATCAAAGCTGAAATTGGCAAGGTGATTATTGGACAGGAGCAGGTGATCGAACAACTGCTCATTTCCCTGCTATCAGCGGGGCACTGCCTTCTGGTCGGCGTCCCTGGGCTGGCCAAGACGCTGTTGATTTCGACACTGGCGCGGGCGTTGAACTTGAAATTCAGCCGCATCCAATTCACACCTGACCTGATGCCTTCAGATATCACCGGTACGGAAATCATTGAAGAAGACCGCACTACCGGCAAGCGAGGGTTCCGCTTTGTCAAGGGGCCGGTTTTTGCCAATATCATTCTGGCCGACGAGATCAACCGCACCCCGCCCAAAACCCAGGCCGCCCTGCTGCAGGCGATGCAAGAACACGAGGTCACAGCCGCTGGGGAGACGTATAAGCTCGACGAACCGTTTTTTGTTTTAGCCACCCAGAACCCGATCGAGCAAGAGGGCACCTATCCTCTCCCGGAGGCTCAGCTTGACCGGTTCATGTTCAATGTCTACATCGACTACCCATCGGAGGCTGAGGAGCACGAGATTGTCAAGACAACTACAGCTATTCTTTCTTATGATCTCGACCGGATTCTTGGGGCTGAAGACATCATCGGATTCCAGCAGCTTGTCCGGCGGGTGCCGGTCTCTGATCATCTGGTTGAATACGCGGTCGACCTGGTCCGAGCCACCCGGCCACCTGAGAAAGGGGCGCCTGACTTCATAAAGAACTGGGTTAATTGGGGCGCCGGGCCACGCGCCTCGCAATATTTGATTTTAGCCGCCAAGACCAAAGCTATTCTGGAGGGCCGCCCCACACCGGGTCCTGAGGATGTCCGCTTTGCCGCTTATCCGGTCCTGCGCCATCGCATTGTCACGTCCTTTAATGCCGAAGCCGATGGCGTTGACACTTTGGAGATCATCAAGCGGATTTTAGAGAGGGTGAAGGAAAGAAGTTGAAGACGATTCACACCATAGTCTTCGGCGATGCCCAAAATATGTCATTGGTGGACGACAAGAGCGTGCACCTGATTGTCACTTCCCCACCCTACTGGCAACTAAAGGATTATGGGGCTGAACAGCAGATCGGTTTTGATGACTCTTATGAGGATTATATTAACAATCTAAATCTCGTCTGGCAGGAATGTCACCGGGTTCTTCACGACGGTTGCCGGCTGTGTGTCAACATTGGCGATCAGTTCGCTCGCTCAGTCTACTATGGAAGGTACAAAGTCATTCCTATCCGCACGGAAATCATCAGGTTCTGCGAGACAATCGGCTTTGATTTTATGGGCTCCATCATCTGGCAAAAGGTTACCACTTGCAACACAACCGGCGGAGCTACCATCATGGGGTCTTTCCCGTATCCACGCAATGGAATTGTCAAGATTGATTACGAGTTCATCCTTCTGTTCAAGAAGCACGGCAAGCCACCGAGAGTGGATGTCAAGACAAAACGGAAATCCGAACTGAGTAAGGATGAGTGGAACCTTTATTTCAACGGACACTGGAACTTCTCTGGAGAAAAGCAATCCGGTCATCTAGCCATGTTCCCGGGGGAGTTGCCGAAGCGTCTCATAAAGATGTTTAGTTTTGTTGGTGAGACCGTATTAGATCCTTTCCTTGGCAGTGGCACTACTACGTTGGCGGCCATGAATCTCGAACGCAACTCCGTCGGCTATGAGATCAACCGTGACTACCGCGAAATGATATTATCGAAACTACAGGTGCAAGACACCCTTTTCAATAAGGTTCAACTCAATGTGTGCGAAGACCGAAGGAAGATTCCCCCAACGGCATACGACAAGTTACCCTACATTTTCAAAGACCCTCTGAAGCTTGACAAGAAAATTGATCCACGAAAGCTGACGTTTGGATCGAGGATTAACAACGATGAAAAGCCGGTGGCAGAGCAGATGTAGGGCAGGTGCCCTGCGCACCTGCCAAGAAAGGAGGCAGGATCACAGGGATCCTGCCCTACGAATCTGAAGGCATGTACAGAGGACACCTTGTGTCCGGCAGCAAGCCAGCGGTGGAGATATACAGAGATGAACAGTAGGTCGGGTTCCTTAGAACCCGACACAAAACGTCTTGTGCGCCATCACGAATCCTTTCGTGACGGTTGGTTTAAGACGGTCAGGAAAGGGTTCCTGACCGCGAGAAAAAATATGACCCGTAACACAGAAACTGCAGAAAAGTCATTCCCGCGCAGGCGGGAATCCAGTATATTGTTCTGTCGGAACCGGGATCACCTAGGAAAGGCCGTAAGATGCGGCGGTTGAGGACACCCGACAGTCACATAAATGGGAGAATAATGAAGAGTTTACTACCGTGGCCTAAGGAAAACAAACTCGAAGGAAAAGCAGAAATCTATCTTGGTTGGGAAAACCTGGCAGGTATAGCACTGGTAATGCTGGTACCGCTAATCATAGCACTTCTATTTCAATCTCTTATTATCAAAGTTGTGTGTTGGACGTTCTTTCTTTTAGTATATATCATGTATCTTCGCAGTTGGGGACCATGTGTTATGGCAGTTGCTGCCAGTGTTATTCCTTGGTACGTCTTCTTTGAATGGAAGTCTTCGCCTACGTGGTTAGCGATTATTGCTGCGATTATCACTTTGATTGAGATCAGTTACATCCGACATAGAATGGGCTTCTTAGATGATCTAAGAAAAAAGGAAAACATCTTTTTGCCGTGATATCTAACAAGATGTGTGAAATCGAAAAAAAATACGGGAGTCTCAAGGGAAGCTACCCTACGAAAGAGATAAGGACAGGTGGCCCACAGCTCTGCTGTGGGAAGCCTTAATAAAGGATGGCTTTTTGATTCACACGTTCTTGTTTCGACACTTCGCACAGCAAGCTGTGCGCTACCCATGGAACGGCAGATGTGGACATCTGCCGAGCACATAAAGCGAACTCAGTATCAACATGCCTAACATAACAAAATCCTTTGCCCTGGCCATTCAAGGCGGTGCGGGGACTATATTGAGAAGCAAGTTGAAACCCGAAAAGGAGCGGGCGTACCGCGATGCCCTGATTGAATCACTGGCAACCGGCTACGAAGTGCTCGCCTCCGGGGGTTCGTCTCTTGATGCCGTGCAAAGAGCTGTCAATGTCATGGAAGACTCACCGCTGTTCAACGCCGGCAAGGGCGCCGTGTTCACCCACGATGGTCGCAACGAGCAGGATGCCTGCATCATGGATGGTGCCACCCGCGACGCTGGGGCGGTCGCTATTGTGCGCCGGATCAAAAACCCGATCGACCTCGCGCGCTTGGTCCTGGAGAAATCGACGCACGTGCTGTTGGCCGGTGAAGGCGCTGAAGAGTTTGCCAGAGCGCATGGCATGGAGTTTGTCGATCAGGATTATTTCTTCACGGAATACCGATGGCAACAACTACAGGATGCACTTGAAAAAGAAAGAGGCGATGCCTCTGAGTTGACTCGTCTCGATCATTCTGTTGAAGATAAGACCGGCACTGTCGGTGCGGTAGCGCTTGACCGTCACGGCAATCTTGCAGCCGCAACCTCAAGCGGCGGGATGACCAACAAGCGCTCCGGTCGTATCGGTGACACGCCTATGATCGGCGCCGGCACGTATGCTGATAATGAAACCTGCGCTGTTTCGGCAACGGGTGTTGGTGAGTATATCATGCGTGCTTTTGTTGCATACGACATTGCGGCGTTGATGATGTATAAGAATATGACCCTCGCTGATGCGGCCGATGAAGTTGTGATGAAAAAGCTGACGGCTTTAGGCGGCAGCGGCGGCGTGGTAGCTATAGACCGCTTGGGCAACATCGCCATGCCCTTCAACAGTGAAGGGATGTATCGGGGGTATCAGTTGCCGGATGGTGAACCGTATGTTGAAATATTCAAGGACTAACGTCATGGTGAGCGTGGAGCGTCGCCCTTCGACTCAGCTCAGGGTGACGTGGACATTGTCCCGCTTATGAATTATAATTCAGGCGTTGCCTGTCATGGTGAGTCCGCCCAAGGCGGAAACCATGACCAAAGTAGGGCAGGTGCCCTGCGCACCTGCCTATTGATTTGGCAGGATCACAGGGATCCTGCCCTACGAATCTGATGGAGCATGAAAGGAGTGTATAGAATTGCGCTTTGACTCCCTTGCAGAAATTAAATCTGATGGTTTCGTTGGTTTCATCAAGATTTCAGACTTATTTGATGACGTAACTATTGTTCCTGATGAAAGAGGGGTCTACTTTATTCTTTATTTGGATAGCAATCCTCCGCAGTTTTCGGAGAGAGGAGTTGGTGGCTTTTTCAAAGGAAAGAACCCGAACGTACCCCTACAATATTTGGAGTCTAACTGGGTCGAAGGAAGTATAGTGATTTATATCGGACAAGCGGGAGGAATTAAAGCAGGAAATTGGAGCAATCAGACATTGCAAACGAGAATCAAAAAGTACATGAAATTCGGCCAAGGGTATAATATCGGTCATTATGGAGGTCGACTAATTTGGCAGTTAGGAAACTATAAAGACCTTGTGTTGTGTTGGAAGGCATTGCAGGGAAAGATTGAAGATCCCAAAGAGGTTGAATCTAAACTCATTTCCGATTTTAAGGGTATTTATGGGAAGCGGCCATTTGCGAATCTCCAAGATTGAATTAACATTGGTTTTAAATGGTGCGGTTTATGTCGCCCCAAACAACAATGTCAGGAGCACAAGGCTCCTGACCTACAATTCAACAATTATGGTATGAACAATGCCCACTGACTACCGACAATACCTGAATCCTGAAACCGTCTCCAAGCTCAAAGGCATGGAGCTGCGGGCGCGGATGGTGGTGGAAGGGTTTATCGCAGGGATGCACAAGTCACCCTATCACGGCTTCTCGGTCGAGTTTGCCGAACATCGCCAGTATATGCCGGGGGATAACATCCGCGACATCGACTGGAAAGTGTACGCCAAGCGTGACCGCTTCTATATCAAGCAGTACGAAGAAGAGACCAACCTCAAGGCCTATCTGCTTTTGGACTGCTCCGCCTCGATGGCCTATCGCTCCGGCAGCCGTGTCATGAAGCTGGATTACGCCCGGCTTTTAGCGGCGGCGCTGTCGTACATGATGCTGCGCCAGCGGGATGCTGTCGGGCTGGTGGCGTTTGATGAGAAAATCCGGCGCTACGTCCCCCCACGTTCGAAGTACGGGCACCTTCATGTTTTGTTGAGTGAAATCGCGGGGCAAGCCCCATCCAAAACGACCAATGTTGGAGGTGCTTTGCATGAGATGGCGGAACGGATCAAGCGGCGGGGGCTGGTTATTGTTTTGTCCGACCTGTTGGACGAAGCTGATCAGATAATCTCCGCGTTGAAGCATTTCCGCTACAACAAGCACGAGGTGATCGTTTTTCACATCCTCGACCCGCGTGAGCGCGACTTCGCCTTCCCCCGCGAGGCGATCTTTAAGGACATGGAAACGGGCGAAGAGCTGACGACGTTACCCTATCAGATCAAGAAGGATTATGCCCAGGCGGTTCGGGGTTTCGCGGGTGAAATCGCTGCCGCCTGCCGCCAGGCCAACATAGACTACCACCCCATCGACACCGCCACCCCCTTCGACAAGGCACTGTATGCGTTCCTGGCGAAGAGGGAGAGGTTGTATTAGTATGCTTACCGAAATCGAAGGTCATGATCCAATTAGGAATTGAAGTAGGTTTATGGATTTGAAACATCGGCGCATCGGGGTGATTTCCCCCTTCTATTTGGTGTTACCCGATCTCAAGAGAATAGGATTATATTTTGATGTTTTACATACACAGACGCAGTTTGCATATCAAGTGCTTGAGAGCGCTAGGCGCCACATGAATGATGAAGATTTCGAAAATAAGCCGTCTGCAGTGGCCAAACTGAGCAGCGCATTTGAGACTCTCGATAATTGGATTGGCCGTGGCTTGGTGGAGGATATAGAACCTCTGATAGGAAGCTCATCGGAGAAACTCGTTCAGGACTTGAGAGACAACAAGAAAACGTGGGCACTGATGGGTAAACTCGCATCTTGGGGACGGCATGAGCGATACTTAACTTTTCTGGAAGCCTTGGAAAAGACACTTGTTGTGGTGCCCCAGTTTGACAAAGCCTTTTGTCGATCTGCAGCCAACGAGCTTCAAAAAATGGATTACTGTGCGAGTCCTGTCTACCTTGGCCAGTCCGACCTTGAGGGAGCATTTACGTCGGAAGGAAAGCTTAATGCATGTTTATCAGCCGTAATCAGGTCACTACCAGTTCCCAGTGAATCCGTTACTTGGAAAGAGATCCTTGATTTCAGAGACAATCCTGATACCCAGAGAAAACTCCGAGCCTTGCACGTTTGGCAAAATGATGTTGCCAGAGAAGACCTTAGCCCGGCAGAGGTGATGGATAAACTCGCTCATCTTTTGGATGATTATGCAGAGCACATGAGGATAAATAGGCTAAGGCACGAGATGACGACCGCCGAGATAATTCTTACAATCGGCGCCGAAGTATTAGAGGGACTGCTTCATTTGAAACCAACCAAAGCGATCAAGGCTCTGTTTTCATTTGGACGGAGGGACCTTGATCTTAAAGAGGTTGAGCTGAAAGCACCAGGACACGAAGTTGCCTTCATTTGCAAAGCAAAGGAGAGCTTTGGCAAATAGGCTCTCAAACGCACATCCATTCAGACCGGTAGCCCACAACTCTGCTGTGGGAAATCCCGTTATTGATAATACTGACAGTAGGGCAAAATCCCTTTGTGGTTTTGCCTATTCTTGTCCCATTACATTGTATCATTCTCTTTGTTGCTTTGTCCATTTACACAGGTCATTTGGCAGAACCACTAAAGGGTTCTACCCTACAAATTGATGAATGGCGTTACCTCCCCTCCAGTTCCATCCCCAGCCCATCCGCCAGGCGATTCACGTAAGCGAAGTAGCTGGCGACCTGGACAATATCGTGAAGCATGTGGTCGGGCATGTCATGCCCCTTTAATCCATCAATGTAATCCTGCGTGACAGTGGTGGCGTCGCGGGTGATCTTTTCAGCGTATTCGAGGATTAGCCGGTCTTGCTCTGTGATGTCAGCCGTTCTGTAATTCGAGACAAGTTGTTGCTTGAGTGTATCGTCGACGCCTCCGAGGGACCGCAACGCGGCCCAGTGGTGCTCAATTCAGTAGTAACACTTGTTGATAGCCGAGACGACCACGCCGATCATCTCCCGTTGATGCCGCGACAGAGGTGAGTCGCCAAACATAATGGCGCGATAGAAAGTCATATGCGCCTCCATCGCCTTCGGATTGTGCCCGGCGATGCGGATGATGTTCGCCGGGGTGTTGTCAGCACCTCCATATCTCCTGTACAATTCCTGCAATTCAGGGGAGGCCTCGTCATACGGGATGTAATCAATAAACGCCACGGGCTACCTGTCCTTTCTGTAGTGTCACTGAAATATATGGTTTTTATGTACCATCAAGCTACCTCAGACGGTTCCAACCATTTAACAGAATTCATGACCTTATGATGAAGTGTATGCAGGAGCAGGGTTCTGTTTACAGCTTCAGCTAAAGATTACTAACTTGGTCTGGTGACAATTCTACCTGATTTCTTTGAGTCTCAGCACGATCACCCTTGCGATCTCTTCCAACATCTCTCTGTCATCAGGTTTGAAAAAGCCGGGCTGGTTGGAGTCGATGTCGATTCCGCCTAAACACATATCCCCATCCATAAGCGGTACAACAACTTCCGAGCGGGTGGTGGGCGCGCATGCAAGAAAGCGAGGGTCAGCGTTAGTATCATCGACAATGATTGATCGCTTTTCCGATGCCGCTGCGCCACAAATGCCCCGGTTCAGTTCAATTCGCGCGTGTGGCGTTTCCGGGCCGATGTATGGCCCGACCTCAAGTACGTCTCCCCGCATCAGGTAAAAGCCGGTCCAGTTGTACCCCTCCGAAAAGCCGTCTATCAACTGGGCGGCAGTTCTAAGAATGTCGGTTTCAGTCTGCTTATCGGCAATGGCTGTCCTGATGGTGTCAACCAGTTGTCTACGATTGTCGCTGATCATAGCGTGTCCCTGATTGCTTGAAGGTTTTCAGGCGGCACCTCCGGTGGCACCGAGCAACCCGGTCCGATGATAAGACGGGCGGGGTCATGTTTCTCTTTTATTCTTTCCGTCTGGTGCCGTACTTCTTCGGCGCTGCTTTTCAAAAGCCAGCCGCACTGGTCGGCGCCGCCGACAAGCGTTTTCCCGTTGAGCAGGTTATAAGCCCGGTCGAGCGGGAGGTTGGTCGGGTCATCACTGTCCCAGTTGTATAAATGACAATTGTAGTCGATCTCAGCCAGCTGTTTTAAGAAATTGTGTGATGAGCAGATGTGCAGAAGATTGATGGCGTCCTTCTCGGTGGCCTTGATCACTTCCAGGTCGTACGGAACGCCGAACCGTTGATATTCTTCCCACGTAAGCATCTGGCTGGAAGCCCACTGGGTTGTTGCGAAAAAGATACCGTCAGCTCCAGCGTTGCGAAGTTCAGCAGCAAACATGACGAACGTGTCTGTTATTATTCTCAAAACCCGTTCCACTTTGTGGGGATGCTGACGGAGATGCTCAACCAGCATCTGCTGATCAGGAACCATCCGCCCCGCGATCGACAGGGGGGTAAACATTGTCATCAGTATGGGCACCTCTTTGCCGGAACCTTTCCTGACCAGGGAGACGACCTTCAGGTGCTCCGCCAGCACTGGCGCCGTCGGCTCCAGCGGTTCGATCTTGTCCCAGTCGTCCACGCTGGTAACGGGAAAGCTGATCTTTTTGTGCTTGGTAAATTCATGGTGTGACCATTCCTGCTTCAACCCCCAGTCTTCCACGTGGTAGTCGGCGCGGGGGTTAATCTTGATGAAGTCCCAGTCGAATCTCTTTTGGAAGGAGACCATCGCTTCGGCGGTGCCCTCGGCATGGTGCTCCAGGTGGAAAAAGTGTCGCCAGAAAGAAGCGGCAAACCGATCCGGCTTCTCTCCGGCAAGTATCATCTCCAGACGGTCCCGGTGTGAATATTTGTCCATTTTGTCTATCCCGCTGTTTTATGGCGTCTTATCACGGTCGACGTAGGCAAATGTAAGGACAGCTCGCCGCGCCGTCAATGACCTGTTTAATCTGTGCGCAATGTTTTGACCGATGGTGCAGGCTCGGCTATGGCTGCCGAAAATCGTAATGATAAGGTCTAAACTGCAAGCAGGCGACTGACGGGAGTACCGATGCCGGCCAGAATACTTGTCATCGACGACGAAGATTCCATGTGCAACTTCCTGGAGATCATGCTGGCCAAGGAAGGCTATCAGGTCGATGCCGCCAATTCCGGGCAGGAAGGAATATCTCTTCTGAAGGAGAACAACTACGACCTGGTCCTGGCCGATCTAAACATGCCTGAGATGTCGGGTATCGACGTTCTGAGAGATCTCAAAACGTTTAAGCACGAGCAGGACCTGATTGTTATGACCGCCTACGCTTCCGTTGACAGCGCCATCGAAGCGATGAAACAGGGGGCAGTCGACTACATCACCAAACCGTTCAGAATAGACGAAATCAAGTTAGCTATAGAAAAGAGCATCAACCGCAAGCGGCTCATTATTGAGAATAAGGCTCTAAAGAAGCAGCTTCAGGGCGATCACTCCTTTGACAATTTCATTGGAGCCTCGGAAGCGGTGGTAATGCTCAAAAAGCTGGCCAGGCGTGTCGCCTCTTCTGATTCGACCGTCATGATCCGGGGCGAGTCCGGCACGGGCAAGGATTTGATAGCCAAAGCTATTCATCACCACTCGCCCCGTTGCGCCGGGCCGTTTGTCACCATCAATTGTGCCGCCCTCCCGGAAACCCTGCTGGAATCGGAACTTTTCGGGCACAAAAAAGGCGCCTTCACCGGGGCAATAAAAGACAAGGAAGGGCTGTTTAAGGCGGCCGATGGGGGGACGTTTTTCCTTGATGAAGTGGGGAATACCTCCACCGCCATTCAGGTCAAACTCCTGCGGGTGCTGGAAGACAAAAAGGTAACCCCGGTGGGTGAAACCAGACCGGTCGAAGTTGACGTGCGCCTGATCGCCGCCACCAACTGTGACCTTGAGGAAGAGGTGAAAATGGGGCGGTTTCGGGCTGACCTTTTTTACCGCCTGAACGTGATTCCGATATTTATCCCCCCTCTGCGGGAGCGTAAAGAGGACATCGAGCTGCTGGCGGGACACTTCATTTCCGTCTACTGTGAGAAGCTCAATACGACCGTCAAGCAAGTCTCCGAAGAAGCCATGAACCTGCTGACGGGATTTCACTGGCCGGGGAATGTACGCGAATTGGAAAACATGATAGAACGCGCGGTTTTGCTCAATCGGACCGAGAGGCTGGAAGTATCGGACTTTCCTGAGAAACTGCAGCGACCCGAGCAGGTGCCGCTGGTCAAAGAAACGGAAGCCGTCACGCCAACGCTGGAGTCCATCGAAAAGGCGTACATCCATTACGTCATGAGCCAGACCGAAGGGAAAAAAGCAGAGGCGGCAAAAATCCTGGGCATCGATACCTCGACGCTGTACCGGAAGATTGAACGCTACGATATGAGGGAGTTTTCGTATAACGGATCCGGAAGACAGAAATCCCGGACCAAGGGGAAGTAGCAAACTTTGAGCAGGCTCTCGGAGCGAGAATTGCCGTATTCCCGTCTAAAGATGCTCATTGGCCAAACGAGGGTAAGATGAGAACAAGGCAAGCAGGATCAAAGGGGTTTACTCTGATAGAGCTGATGATAGTGGTTGTCATTGTCGGCATTCTGGCCGCCATGGCCATACCGCGTTTTATGCAAAGCTCCACCAAGACCAAGCAATCAGAGGCTAAACTGATTCTGAAGCAGATCTATATCAACGAACGCGCCTACCGCCAGCAATCGATGGTCAACAGCTACTACATACCGGCCGGCCCGGCCTCTGCCGCCAACCCCAACGCTCTGAGCACCATCTGGATTGAGATTATGGCTAACGCTAAGTATACGTACACAATCGTTGGGGGCGCTAACACCTTTACAGCGACGGCAACAGCCAACATCGATGACGACCCGATCATCGACACCTGGGAGATCGATAATACCGGGGTGTTGGTTAATAGGATAAACGATGCAGCATAGCACGTATCAGCAACAGTAGGTCAGGAGCCTTGTGAGACTGCGACAAAAACCTTGTAGGTCGGGTTTGATCTTGCCCCATTTATGGTGGACAGTTTGTTAAGCATGTTGGTTGTCTCGCTCAAAGTCAACCGGGCTGAGGTAGCCTATTTCAGCCCGCCTCAGGCGGGCTTATTTTGTAGTCATTGCTGTCATCCGCCGGACCAGTGGAACCCGCTTCACAGATTGCAAGATGCAAAGAGTCTGGCGTTTTGCTCTGATAAGAACCCATACAATCCAGTCAAAATTGAGGGAGCGGCGCCACAGACGATCGACGCAGAAGGAGAATCCCTGTCCTGGCAACGGGTTATGGCCGCTGATAGCTGTTCAAAAATAGTCATCAACGGAGGTACGGACTTTGCCTATGGTCTGGTCAAGGAAAAGTATGAACGCAAACCGAAAACCTTAAATCAAAAACCGTAGGAGGTTTCAATGTTTACCAAGTTTCACAACCGCCAGCGGGGTTTCACCCTTATCGAGTTGATGATCGTGGTCGTGATCATCGGCATTCTGGCCGCTCTGGCTATCCCGCGTTTCATGCAGGCCACGACCAAGTCAAAGCAGTCTGAGGCCAAGCAGCTTCTGAAGCAGATTTACACCATGCAGCGGACTTATCGCCAGGGCACCGACAACGTTCCTGCGCGTTATGGTGACAACGGCGCGACCATTATCGCCGGCGCCGGCGGTATCTTCACGGAGATCGGCGTGCAAATCCAGACCAGCGCCATGTACACCTACACCATTGCGGCCACTCAAGATGCCTTCACTGCCACTGCTACCGCCAATCTTGACGACGATGGGGTGATTGACACCTGGCAAATAACCGATGCCGGTGTCCTGACTTGCACGATCAACGACGTCTAATACAGCAACGTATCAGGTCGAATCTGAGGCGCCCCCTTACAAAAGGGGGCGTTTTTTTGTGCTCTGCAGGGCGGGCCGTGTCCCGGGGAGAGGCACTGAACATCTTGACAGGCGCTGCTATATCAACGCCTTGACCAGACCACCATCGACGGGGATTGATGTTCCGGTTATATACGCCGCCTTTTCACTGGCCAGAAAAGCTATCAACGCCGCCGGTTCTTCGGGTTTGCCGACCCGTCCGGCGGGATTGGACGCCGCAAAACCGCTCATGATTTCATCGGCCGCCTTGCCGGAGGCCTCGGCCATCTTTTGCGCGAGTTCTGATAATCGTTCGGTGGCCGTGTAGCCGGGACAGACGCAGTTAGCGGTAATGCCATGCCCGGCATAGTTGTTGGAAATCGTCTTGCAAAACGCTGTAACCGCCACCCGAAAGGTGTTGGAGAGGATCAAGTTATCAATCGGCTGGAGCACCCCGACCGAAGTTATGTAAATCAGTCGTCCCCAACGACGCTCCTTCATTCCCTCGATGACCGCTCTGGTCAGGTTAATCGCAGAATGTAGAACCAGATCGGCTGCCTCCAGCCAGCGCTCTTTCGGATGGTCGACTAAATCCCCGGGCGGCGGCCCGCCGGCGTTGGATACAAGTATGTCGATAGTTCTGACCTCTTGCACGATTCTTTCAACATCCGCAGATCGCGAGACATCACCAACAACCAGTTTTGGCTTCAAGCCAGTAACAGTGTAAATGATTTCCCCTGTTTTCTGAAGCCGCTCCAGGTTGCGTCCGTTGATAGTCACCAGCGCCCCTTCCTGGGCGAGAGCTAATGCCGCTGCAGCTCCCAGTCCAGCCGAAGACCCGGTAACAAGCGCCTTTTTCCCTTTCAGTCCCAGTTCCATTACTGCCCCACCCCAGCCAGCTCAGACGGGAGCGCAGCGGCGGTTTTGCAGCCGCGTTCGAAGTCGACAACGCGAAAGCGCTCGTTCGGCGAGTGGATATTGTCATCGTGCTGTCCGAATCCAATCAGCAGCGTGTCCAGGCCAAGCATTGACTTAAAATCAGCCACGACCGGTATCGAGCCACCCTCTCTCATAAAGACGGGGGTTTTCCCGAAGCCGGCCTTGATAGCCCGGCCGGCCGCTTCCAGCCACGGGCCTTCGGTCGGCACCACCACCGCCCTGGCGCCGCCGTGCTTGACCACCTTGACGCGAACCGACTTGGGAGCAATTTTCAGCAGATACTTCTCAAGCTTGTTGCAGACATCTTTCGGGTCCATCTCCGATACCAGCCGCATGGTGATTTTGCAGGAGGCCATCGCCGGAATTATCGTCTTGGCTCCCTCCCCCTGGTAACCGCCGGTGATGCCGTTGACGTCCAGCGTGGGACGCGCCCATGCTCGCTCAAGAGTGGTAAAACCCTTTTCGCCGTGCAGAGCCGGTATCCCCAGGGACTTCTTATACGCGACTTCGCTGTAGGGGAGCTTCTTGAACTGTTGCTTCTCCCATTTGCTGATGGACTTCACCTTCTTGTAGAACCCCGGGACGGCAATTTTTCCGTTCTTGTCATGAAGCTGCCCCACCATGGCGCATAGGACGTTAATCGGGTTGGCGATAGCGCCCCCAAAGCCGCCGGAATGAACGTCACGATTCGGCCCGTAAACAAAGACTTCAACAAAAGCGATACCCCGCAGACCGAATGTCACTGCCGGCAGTTTCTTGCTGAACTGCGCCGTGTCGGAGACGACCGCGATGTCGGCTTTGAGCATCTTCTTGTTTTTCTTGATAAACACCGGCAGGTTTTCCGAGGCTACTTCCTCTTCCCCCTCGATGAGCAGCTTCACATTTATGGGGAGGGAGCCAGTAGCTTCAAGAACCGCTTGGAGACCTTTTATCTGCGCAAAAATCTGCCCCTTGTCATCACAGGCGCCGCGCGCATAAATGTAGCCCTTACGGATTTCCGGCTCAAAGGGAGGGGAGTCCCAAAGATCGAGCGGCTCCGGCGGCTGCACGTCGTAGTGGCCGTAGTACAGCGCCGTCGGCGCCTTTTTATCAGAAACATATTCAGCGTAAACGACCGGATGACCACCCGTGGGCATAATCTTGGACTTGAAACCGATCTCTTTGAGGTGGTCGCTCAACCATCGGGCACACGCCGCCACGTCTTTCTTGTTCTCAGATTTGGCAGAGACTGAGGGGAAGCTTAAGAACTTAAACAGGTCCTGCATCCGCTTCTTTTCGGTCCGTTTGAGATAATCAAATGGGGTCATGTATGTTTCTCCTATTCTCAAAGTTACATTTTGCGTGGAATATAGGTGGAGGGGATGGCGGTGTAAAGAGCGATCAAGGCAGATCCCAACGCGCGCGCTTGCCCAAGCAACCACAGGCAAGAACCAATCTGCGGGATACTCGACGAATATCAGGCAGGACTTCAAAAGGCGGGCGGGCATCTTCTCCACGTCGATAAGCCGGCGGTAGGACTTTTTGATCTTGGGGTTGCTGGTCTCGGCTATCTTTTGAGCGTAAGAGCGCTTTGGCCATCGGGTTGCACTCTCGGTAAGCCAAAAGCAAGGCTCGATGAAACAGAGCGATTTTTTCTGATCCGGCAGTCGTCAAAATTCGCCGTTTTCTTTGCGCCACAAGAGGTTAGCGCACTTCATCGGGCTGCATTTTTGGTGGGCAAAAAGCTGGATCCAGCCGAGCACAAGAATTACAACAAAATTGCCTGCCCGGGCTGACCGCCCACATTTAGCCTGAAATGAGGAGTAATTTAGTTCTGTTTATATTCTCAACAGTTTGACGAAAAGCCAAGAAATACCCAAAAATAAGCTATTTTTGACTTGACTTATCAGTAACGATTTCTTACATTTATGATTAGTAATAATAGCCTGTCGAGGCCGAGGAGTTATGTGTACTATCGCTGGTGGTCTTCGACAAGTGAGGTCCGGTTTTTCGGACAGGACGATAGGTATTCGACGAGCAGCATTTGAACGATTGTTAATGTTTGGGCCAAGGAAATATTCCCGGTTGGAAAACACAAGGTACCTTAGGGTGCTCTTGCCAGTGGTCAAGATCGGTTTGATTTTGACATACGGGAAAATGCAGCCATACAGATCGAAAGAAACAAATTCAATTAACATATAACTAATTTGAGGACGTGATGTTAGGTAAATTGCGCTTTCCGATCGCAGGCAGTAGGACAGTTCTTGCTCTATTGCTGTCAATTATTTTCTGGGGGCTTGCCTTTGGCACTCCTGCTCAGGCGGCCGAGGTAGTGACCGACACCACCGCGTATCCACCCGGTGATACAGCGATGATTGACGGCTATACTTTCGGGTCCGATGAGACGGTGACACTCCAGATAACTCACCTCGACGGCACCCCCCTTGATGGTGAGCCCGGTGAGCCGTGGGATGTCCTGAGCAACAGCCTTGGGGACTTTGACACCTATTGGCTTGTTCTGTACGAAAACGTGGGCGAAACGCTCATGGTCGTGGCCATTGGTCAGGTGTCCGGTGACACCGCTACCACAACGTTCCTGGTCTCCATTGGCACTAACCTCGACCAGCTGCACAACGGTACAGTCACTACGGCGCCCGCGTGGTCAAATGGCAACATCAATATTAACAATTCTTGCTACGCCGAAGGTGACGCTGTTCCCTTCCGCTATTTTGTGACGAAGGCCGACAGTGGTACCAGCCATTACTTCACCATCCAGATGGAGTGGACCAAAGGTGGAATCCATGCTTATGACTACCCGAACAGCTATGATGCCACTGAAGACTCGACTATCAATCTTGCAGGTGGACCGTGTGGGTCGGTTGGTACTTCTCCTCCGGGAGATTGCGCCGCGCTACCTTTTGACGACTCACTGCTGTTTCCGGATCCCACCGACCTGGGGAACTTTGTAGATACAGTTCCCGACTCTTTCCCCAGCGGTTTTGCGGTTGATACTGATCGCTTTTTGAAGGGCTATAATTGTACCATTGATTCCATAGGTGGTAATGATTCTGTTTACTGGTTCACCGGCACTTCCAGTGACCGCGAATTAAACCTCAAAGTCTACTTCACTACGGCCGGACCCACCGATTCGACCCACAGTGTCGGCTTGTACTGGGGTGGTCATATGGCTGAAGGCACGGATGACACCTGGGGGATTGGTAACGGGGCTGCTTCCGTGAGCGGCGCCCCCTATCACATGAGAGCGATAGATTTCGATGATGGCGGTGCAGCCAATCAGGACCGCAGTATCCAGACCGGCGTTATCTGTTTGCCGCCGGATGCGACAATCGTCTGTGACATCGATGCGCTTTGCGCCGATATAAGCTTCACCTATGTCTGCCGTGATGTCTCTGACGCCAATACCTGGACGTGGACTGTTATCAATGGTACGATTGTCGGCGACAACACGCTGGACTCGGTAGTGTACTATGTTAATCCCGGTGAAGACAGCGTTATCGTGATAGTTGAGGCCTGTGACAACACTGGCGGCTGTCCGGGCGACTTCTGCTGCGGTGAAGACTCGGTGACCCTGGCGGTGAATGACCCACCGGTCTGCGACATTACTGGTGACACTATAGTTTGTTTTGGTTTCACGACCGAGTTGTGTGCGACCGCCGGCATGGCGGCGTACTTCTGGAGTGGTCCTGGTATCATCCTGCCTAATCAGCAGTGTCAGACGGTTGGTGCCGGTTTGGCGGCCGGGACGTACCTGTATGAAGTGATCATCACCGACGACAATGGCTGTGCGGATACGTGCAGCACGACGCTGGTGGTGAATGACCCGCCGGTTTGTGACATTACCGGTGACACGTCAATTTGTGTTGATTTCACGACCGAGTTGTGTGCGACCGCCGGCATGGCGGCGTACTTCTGGAGTGGTCCTGGTATCATCCTGCCTAATCAGCAGTGTCAGACGGTTGGTGCCGGTTTGGCGGCCGGGACGTACCTGTATGAAGTGATCATCACCGACGACAATGGCTGTGCGGATACGTGCAGCACGACGCTGGTGGTGAGTCCTAACCCGGATCTGACCTGTGAAGGTGATGATCTGACTTGTGACAGCACCCTGGCCTCGGCCACCGTGACGGTCAACAACCCCGGTGATCTGGGTACGCTGTCGTATAACTGGACTCCCGATCCCGTGAGTGGTGATGGCACCAATCATGCTCGGTATGATGAATGTGATATCGTGAAAGTGGTGGTCACCGATCTGGATACCGGCTGTAAGGACTCCTGTGAGGCGATTATTACCTGCGACACGGTCAGACCATCATGCAACGTCTCTCCAGAGGATACCACGATTTTTGATGGCGAATCGGCCACCTTCTGTGTCAATCCAAGTGGAGGCAAGCCGCCTTATACCTACTCGTGGACCGGACCTAACAGCTTCACATCCTCTGACTCATGTATCACTGTTAGTGACTCTGGTCTATACCAGGTAATTGTGACTGGCGACAACGGCTGTGCGGATACCTGCCAGGCGACGCTTCACGTGATTACTATCCTCATCAAGTGGGATGTCGTGATCGAGAACAAGGAGAAGGTCATTCAGGGGACGCACGAAAAAGTCAAAGTGACGGTTACCCAGGGCGATTTGAAGATGGGCGGTTTTGATTTCTTGATCGCCTACGACGCCTCGGCTCTGAACTTCATTATGGCCATTGAAGGGGATCTGTATGGTCCGTATCCGCCTAACTGCGAATGGGAGTACTTCACCTACCGCTTTGGTGCTTTCGGTAACTGCGGTAATGCGTGCCCGAGCGGTCTGTTGAGGGTAGTCGGTATTGCCGAGACCAACAACGGCCCGGTACATCCGGCCTGCTTCAGACTGCCGGTGCCTTACGACCTGTTCTACCTGGACTTCCTGGTCACCGACGATCGGACCTTCGAGTGCATGTTTATCCCGATCCGCTTCTTCTGGATGGATTGCGGTGACAACGTGATCTCATCGAAGACCGGTGATACTCTGTGGGTGGATAGTCAGGTCTTTGACAAAGGTCTGCCTATGCCGGATCCCCCGGATGACATCTACCATGAGATCACCAATCACTACTACGGCTGGCCAACCTACTTCGGCATGCAGGAGGAACCCTGCATGGATGATACGGCCAAGCACCCGATTCGGTACATTAACTTCTATAATGGCGGGATCGACATAGTCTGTGCCGAGTCGCTTGACGCTCGCGGCGACATCAACCTGAACGGCGTTTCCAACGAGGTCGCTGACGCGGTCTTGTTCAGCAACTACTTCATCTATGGCCTTGGTGTCTTCCACATCAATTTTGATGGTCAGATTGCCGCCACTGATGTCAACGCTGACGGTCTGGTGCTGTCGGTGGGCGACCTGGTCTACCAGATTCGCATCATCGTTGGCGACGCTCAGCCGTATCCGAAACTCAGCCCGGTGACCGCTACCTTTGGTATTGACAAGGGCGTGGTGTCCGTCGATAAGAAGATGGGCGCGGCCTTAGTCGTTGTAGAGGGCGATGTCATCCCGACCCTGTTGGCTGACAACATGGACATCAAGTACGCCTACAATGCCGAGGAGAACGTCACGCGCGTGCTGGTTTACTCGTTTGAGGGTAACGGCTTCAGCGGTGAGTTCCTCAATGCCAACGGCAACGTTGTCAGCATTGAGCTGGGCAGCTACGAAGGCGCCGTGGTCAAGACGACTGAGATTCCGGCCAACTTCGCCCTCAACCAGAACTACCCGAACCCCTTCAACCCGGTGACCATTATCAGCTTCAACCTGCCGGTTGCCAGTGAGTACACGCTGACCGTTTACAACGTGACTGGTCAGATGGTGACTCAGTATGCCGGCGAGGCCGAGGCCGGCACTGTCTCAATTGAATGGAATGCGTCTGATATGGCTTCCGGTGTTTACTTCTACCGGCTGCATGCTGGAGAGTTCGCCGCTACCAAGAAGATGCTTTTGTTAAAGTAGTCTCCTCTGGAGACAATTCACCTCGCCTCCTTTTATGGAGGGTTTTCAGCTGTATTGAAACCCCGCCAGTTCTGGCGGGGTTTCACTTTGCAATGTGTTTTCTCTCCTGTGAAGGGACATTTTCGTGGGCGGCAGATGTCCAGAGGTTGTCCCAGAAGTGTGTTGATATCACTTGTAGCCGTCATTGCGAATCCGCCAAGGGCGGATATGGCAATCTCTTTTGACAGTGTTAATTGTATGGTTGAGATCGCCACGCTCTCTCCGGTCGCTCGCGATGACGAGAGGCTTAAGGGACAGCCTCTCCACATCTGCCCCTTCCTCAAATTTAGCCTAACAGGATATTATGGCCTGAGATCAACTACAGTTGCCCCCCAGCCACCGCCGGAACCGCCCTCGTGTCGATAACGGATAACATTGGGGTGCTTCTTGAGCAGGCTGTGCACGATTTCCCTTTTGACGCCGATCCCTTTGCCGTGCACAATGCGGATAGTCGTGATGTTCTTTTCAAGACAGACTCGAATGTATTCCTCAACGGCCTCTTTGGTCTCTTCCGGCGCAAATATATGCAAATCAAGCGTGCCGTCGATCGGGTACTCAATCGGTTGGTCTTGTTTATCCATCACATGAGCTCTGTTGTTATTTACCAGCTTAGATAAAACTTCGTTTTGTATGCGGACAGAGACATCCGTCACCCAAGAGAATACCGCCATGTACCTTTGACTTAGTCGAAGGATAACCTGAGAAACTCTACAACAGAGAGGTCACTCCCTTGCCGAAAAGGGAATTTCAGGATACGACTTCCGTAGAGCCACTCTTATGGAGTTTTGGACCAGGTGGGGAACTTATCTGCGCCGGGGCCGGAGAGCCTTCGAGCGCCGGTACCGGTAATGTCACAGATCCAGATAGAACCGTCAGCGGTGGAAAAGGTAAGCCACTTGGAATCGGAGGAGAAAGAAGGAGAAACGGTGTGCAGGCTTGTTCCCGGCGGGGGAGCGAACACTAAGTACCTTTCCTTTAGATCCGGAGTGGTGATGTACAAACCGCCGTCATTGAGATCGTTGTTGACATAGGCCAGCCATTTCCCGTCTCCCGACCAGGATGGTGCAACACACTGCTGATTCTTGAGGGATAGAGCTTTGACCGAGTCCATGGGGATCATGTATTTGTCTTTCGGCAGCACCACCATGCCCTGCTGTCTTTTTTCATAGATATTGACACAGGCAATGTCTCCGTTGGCATTCATGGAAGGCGCCATCAGAAACTCCTCCTGGCCTTGCCAATCCTTGCGAAGGATCTCGATATTTGCTCCCTCGGGATCCATTATGCAGACCTGGTAATTTGGCTCATATGAGTTTACCAGGTTGGCGTTCATGTCCTTGGTGAAGATGACCTTACTCCCGTCGGCGCTCCATTCCGGGTCCCGGCTGCCCATGTCGGATGTGAGACGACGCCACCACAACCTGTTGTTATGGTAAGCCGAGTCCAATGAGGCCAGAAAGATATCATATACTTTATAATATCCGCCGGTGAAATCGGGCGCTTGGAATTCAACCCGCCCCGCGCGCGTGAACATTATGTTTTTGCCGTCCGGCGACCAGCTCAGACGTCCGTCAGCGTTAGTTACTTCGCAAACCATCTCCTGGTTGGCGCCACTGGGGGTCATAACCCAGACGTTGCCTTCGCGTATAAAGGCGATCTTTCCCTGCGGCTTTCCAATGGTTCCGGCTTTCTCGGCCGGCAGGCTTTCGGCTGACAGGGCTATCACGGGAGCCGTCGCCAGAATTACAAGAGTAAGACACAGGTTTCTCAGTTGAAGCAAAGAGTGTTTCATGCTGAAGTTTCTCCGTTGTTGTTTTTCACAATTTGGCAAATTATAGCAGGAAATGTCGCCCTGTCAACCGGAATGCTCTCGAATACCTGTTACAACCTGAAAAATCGCTTCAGCTCCACCTTACCTCGTACGCCCGAAAAGCCCAGGTCCACACGGCCATCGGAGGCTCCGTTATAGGTGGCGACAACTTCCTCGTTTGATTGATTGTACCAGGCAACGTTGTTAAAGTTCAGATACAAATAGCTGACGTCTATGCCTAAAGCCATATCGAGAAACGACAACGGATAATCGACACCTGCATTTATAGAAAACGCCAGGGCTGCTCCTTTGAAGGTGGTGTTAAGGCTGGTTGGGGCTGAGGTAGCCAGGTTGAGATTCTGGTATCCATCCCACAGGTCCCAGCTGGCCTGATAGTAGCCGACGCTCCCGCCGACTCGTACAGCCAGCCGGTTGAGCAGTTCGGACTTCGAGGGAGGATTGTAAAGGTAATACTGAATAGCGCTGCTGACGCCCCAGACCGTTACCTCGGAGACCAGATTGTCAATGACCGAGGATGAAGCGTCCGGGGGGGTGTAATTGAACGAACCGGTCTGATTTGTCCCCATCTTAAGCCAGTATTCACCGCCGACAGACCAGGTAAACTTCTTGCCGAGCAACAACCCGAGGTCGATCCCGAACGATTTTGCCTCGCCGATCCAGGGAAGATTAGTGTTGGAAAAGTGGTTTGACGAGTAATTGGCGAACTTGTTGTAGTCATTGTCCCTGTTGATCCGATTCAAAGTAAAATTGGCGGCTATCCAACTGATCTTTTTGACGTGTTTGGTCTCTGCCTTTTTCAAGAAGCGGTTTATAATGTCCTGCTCGGTTTCGGCTGCCGAAAGGATCGAGCCGCCACAGAAAATGAACAAAGAGGCGACCACTACCGTAATTTTGCTACGCATACTTCCTCCTACTGTCGGCTTTGTTTGTTTTTTCACTATATCGGATTGTCGGGTGAATTTCTTGATTCAGTGAAAGGGGCGTCAGCCAAAAGCGCAAGAAAAAGCGGGTCTGTTCGACCCGGGCTATTTTATCGCTTAAGTAACTTGCGCATTTATTGTGGCTGGGTGATCTTCAGATCGCCCTGCAGGACAATAGCTACAGATCTATGCTAACGTATTTCGAGGGCACAAAACACCACTTAAAAAGGGAACTTTGGGCTTTCTGCCGCCGCGTATCTACTCGGCGAACTTGGAATAATCCATAGCGGCCATTTGCGAGTACAGATGCCAGCGACGGTCACAGTCCTTCTGGCCCAGCTCAAGCAGCATTTTGGCTCGCTGGGAGTCCTTGCTCTTTAAGGTCCTAAACCGCGTTTCGGAATAGGCATACTCTTCAAACGATATAGACGGCTCCTTACAGTCAAGCTGCAGCGGGTTTTTACCCTCTTTGATGCGGTCCGGATTGTATCGATACAACAGCCAGTGGCCGGATTTCACGGCTCTATCTTCGGCCTCCAACCCATGAGCCATGTCAATACCGTGAGCAATACAGTGACTGTAGCAGATGAGCAGCGACGGGCCGTTGAAGCGCTCGGCCTCAACCATGGCCTTGACCGTTTGATTGTGGCTGGCACCGATGGCAACTTGAGCAATATAAACGTTGCCGTAGGGCATTATCATCATGCCCAGGTCTTTTTTGGGAAGGGGCTTGCCGGCCGCGGCAAACTTGGCTGTGGAACCTCGCGGGGTAGCCTTGGACATCTGCCCGCCGGTATTGGAATAGACCTCGGTATCCAGAACCAGCAGATTGACATTCTTCCCGGTAGACAGGACATGATCCAGCCCGCCAAAGCCGATATCGTATGCCCAGCCGTCGCCGCCGATGCCCCAGACTGACTTTTTCGTGAGGAAATGGGCAATGTTCTTCAGGGCTGTGACCTTCTCGCCTCCGTTGAGACCCTCCAGTTTCTGGAGCAGTCCGGCTACTCGCTCACGCTGCTTTTCGATGCCTTCCTGCGAACTCTGCTCGGCCTCGGCAAGTTCGTCGTACATATCAGGTACCAGTTCTTTAACTAAACCCAGCGCATACTCCTTGAGCTGGTCGGCCGTCAGGCGCATTCCCAGAGCGAACTCCGCACAGTCTTCGAACAGCGAGTTCGACCAGGCCGGCCCGCGACCATCGGCGCGCTTGCAGAACGGCGTAGTAGGAAGGTTGCCGCCGTAAATGGAACTGCAGCCGGTGGCATTGCCGCAGAGCGCCCGGTCGCCAAAGAGTTGAGTCATCAATTTCACGTACGGGGTCTCCCCGCAGCCAGCACAGGCGCCGGAGAACTCAAACAGCGGTCTGACAAACTGGGAACCCTTGACAGTCTCAATCTTGAATAATGCCGGATCGGGGTCTGGCAGGACGTTGATGAAGAAATCCCAGTTCTTCTTTTCGCGTTCGCGGATAGGCGCCTGCCAGGCCATGTTGATAGCCTTAATGTTGGTCTTGTTGCCATCCTCGTCTTTCTTGATCGCCGGGCAGGCGTGCACACAGATCTCACAGCCGGTGCAATCCTCCGGTGCCACCTGGAGACTGTAGTACAATCCTTTGAACTGTTTGCCTTGAGCTTCGACGTACAGAAAATCCTTTGGAGCCTTCTCAAGGTATTTTTTCTCAAAGACCTTGGGGCGGATAGCAGCATGAGGACAAACGATGGAACAGATATTGCACTGAATGCACAGCTCCTTGTCCCAGACCGGAATGTCAACCGCGATGTTTCTCTTCTCGTACTGGGTGGTGCCGGTGGGATAGGTGCCGTCATCGGGGAAGGCCGACACCGGCAGGCCATACCCGCGGCCGGCTATGATCTCAGCCGTTACCGTTTTCACAAACTCAGGCGCAAAATCAGGGACGGTCGGCGGCATCGTAATGCTGCTGGTGACCTCACGTGGGTAGTCTACTTCCTTAAGAGCTCCGGCAGTGCCATCGACGGCGGCATAGTTCATATTCACAACTTTCTCGCCCTTGGCTCCATAGGTGTCAACGATGGCCTTTTTTATGGCTTTGATCGCCTTTTCTTTGGGAAGGATGCCGGAGATCAAAAAGAATGCCGTTTGCATAATCATATTGATACGCGCCCCAAGGCCGAGCTCCTTGGCCAGCGAAATGGCGTCGATGACGTAGAATTTGGCTTTTTTCTCGATAATCTGCTGCTGCACCTCGTGTGGTATCTTATCCCACACCTCGTCCGGGCCGTACGGAGCATTCAGCAGGAACGTGCCCCCTTCCGTTAGATCGCCAAGCATGTCGTATTTTTCCAGAAACGAAAAGTTGTGACAGGCGACAAACTGGCCGGAGGTGATCAGGTACGGCTTTTGGATGGCATCTTTGCCAAAGCGGACATGGGAAACGGTTACCGCTCCCGCCTTTTTAGAGTCGTAAACAAAATATCCCTGGGCAAAATTGTCGGTGTTATCGCCAATGATCTTGATTGAGTTTTTGTTGGCTCCCACTGTACCATCGGCGCCGAGTCCATAAAACAGGCCGCGGAAATTCTCTCCTTCGAGGTCAAAGCTGAGGTCGGGCTCGAGTGAGGTGAAGGTGACATCGTCTTTTATGCCGACCGTGAAGTGGTCTTTGGGCTTGTCCAGTTTGAGATTGTCGAAGACGGCCTTGGCCATCGGTGGATTGAACTCTGCGGAGCCGAGGCCATAGCGCCCGCCAACCACCAGCGGGCGATCGGTGAACTTGGCCGTTCCTTTGTCCAACAACTCATTGATGGCCGCCTGGACGTCAGTGTACAGCGGCTCGCCTACGGCGCCGGGCTCCTTGGTGCGGTCAAGCACGGCAATCCTCTTGACCGTGGTCGGCAGAGTTTCGCCCAACGCTTCCACTGAGAAGGGGCGATAGAGACGAACTTTGATCAAAGCGACCTTTTCCCCTCGGGCCACCAGTTCATCAACGGTTTCGTGGACTACTTCGGCGCCGGTGCCCATGATGAAAAGAACATGCTCCGCCTCGGGATGGCCGAAATAGTCAAACAGCTTGTACTGGCGGCCCACAACGGCAGCAAACTTGTCCATCGTCTGCTGGACAAGCTTGGGCGCGGCCAGGTAATACTTGTTGATCGTCTCACGATGCTGGAAGAAGACGTCTGGGTTCTGTGACGTTCCCTTGATGGTCGGGGTGTCCGGTGACAGCGCTCGCCGGCGGTGCTGGACAATGAGCTCTTCATCGAGCATTTCCCGCATGTCGTCGAACGTCACCTCTTCCACTTTCTGGACCTCGTGCGAGGTGCGGAAGCCGTCAAAGAAATGCACAAAGGGCACTCTGCTGGCCAGCGACGCCGCCTGGGCAATCAAAGCTATATCCATCACCTCCTGGACCGAACCGGAGGCTATCAGGCCAAAGCCGGTGGAACGGCAGCACATAACGTCGGAATGGTCGCCAAAGATGGACAGCGCATGGCTGGCGATGGCACGGGCCGAAACGTGGAAGACGGTAGGCGTCATTTCCCCGGCAATCTTGAACATATTAGGGATCATCAAAAGCAGACCCTGGGAGGCGGTAAAGGTGGTTGTCAGAGCTCCGGTCGTCAGAGCGCCGTGAACCGCTCCGGCTGCCCCTGCTTCGGACTGCATTTCAATTACCGTGGGAACAAGGCCCCAGATATTTGTTTCAC